>WNFU01004528.1_pt1 | contig 17709 bp, 22 predicted proteins | sample 5400121 | NCBI WGS metagenome assembly WNFU01 (sample SAMN13153360, study PRJNA577476) | soil metagenome | isolation source: 100 cm soil or saprolite under grassland replicate 1 | place: USA:California | collected 2016-06-15
CGCCTACGAACTGGCCCACGCCCGCACCGAGGCGGCGTAACAACCATGACAGGACGCGGCTTCGCCGCGGCTACCTTTCAAGATCAGAAAACCTCAAGATCCTCACAAAGAAGTCTCTACGGTTTCGGGGGATGGACATAGCCGAGGCGGGACCGGCGATGGCACCGGTTATGTCCGTGTCGGTGGGCCAATCAGGACCGTCAGGATCAGTCGCGGGAATACTGACCCGCCTGTTCGGGAGGACGACCGGCAAGCCGTCGATGCGGGCGTCACGGACACGTCCGCGACGCGTATGCGCAGCTCCACCCCAATATGAAGACAAGCCAGGTCGGTAAAGAACACGGCCACCCCGAACTGGTCATCGCCGGCCTCGACCCGCTGATCGCGCAGGCACTGCTCAACGACCTCGCCGACCGCGTCGTGCACCACGGCGCCTGGTTCACCCACGGGCAGCGAATCACCGACCTGCTCGCCGGCTACGACGCGGTCATCGTCGACGGGCCCGTCACCGACGCGCTGTACCCCGGCATCGCCATCGGCCGCTACGGCGCCGACCGCCTCGCGCTACAGCAGATCGTCTGGCCCGACCGGCACGGCCGCTTCCCCTGGGACCCCGGCTACGCCTACCCGCCGCAGGCCCAGCCCCTCATCGGCCGACCCTAAGCCGACCCCGGACACACCCCCGGCTGACCCTGGGGCGGGGTCCCCAGCACAAACCGGCACCGCCCCGGCACACCCCGCGCGAGCGCGCCCGAACCAGCCGGGCCAGCCCGACACCCCGCCTCAACCGGACATCCGGAATGGAGAAGACGGTGATCGTCGACGAAAGCTTCGCCACCACCGGGCAGGGCTACCACCTGACCCGCGTCCACCACATCGGTGACTACACGCTGCGGGTCGACATCAAACGCGACGCCTACGCCGCCCACAGCTACGCCATGGTGCAGGTGCTCACCCCCGCTCTGACCTGGACCACCCTCGCGAGCGACCCGCCCAGCCGCTGGCACGGGGCCAGCCCCGGGCCGGCGAGCCGACCCAAGCCCGGCCCGCGGGTGCTGTACCCGCTCGCCGACCAACTGGCGTGCCGCGCCACCACCATCCTGCGCGCCGCACCTCCGGCCGCAGCCACCCCAGCCGAGCCCATGGCATAGGCCAACCGAAGGAGGGCAACGAACGTGGCCATCCACGTCCAGGAGATTCTGATCGACGACCTTGACGGCAGCACCGACAACGTCACCACCCGCCGCTTCGGTCTGGAAGACCTCTCGTACGAGATCGACCTGACGCCGGCCAACCTCGAGCGGCTACGCGCCGCCCTCGCCGCGTTCATCGCCGCCGGGCGCCGCCTACCCAAGAGCAGCCGGGCGAAGACCAGCCGGTCCACCCGAGCCGGCGCCGTGACCCGGCGGACCGCCCCCGGCGCCGCGGCACGTACGGCGGGAGCACGCTGATGGGCCACTACCTGCTCGCCGTCCTCGTCGGCGAGGACGCCATCGTCGACACCATCGACGCGCACCTGCAGGGTCCGATGCGCCGGCTGGTCCGCGCCCACCGCGTCGATGACTACCGGCTCGGCGGCGGCGTCACCGGCGCCTGGGACCCCGACTACCAGCCGGAAACCGACCCGGCCAACTGGCGCCCCTGCCCCCACTGCGCCGGCGCCACACGCGCCGCCGCAGTGCCCTGCACCGTCTGCGCCGACGCCGAACAGGCCGGCCGCACCCCGGGCACCGTACTGGCCTTCACCTTCGACTGGGCGCCGCACCCCGGCGACCTCGTCCCGCTGTCGCGGCTGATGCGGCCTGACTGGCGGTTCCCGCCCGGCCGCACCCCGCACGCCTGGGTCGACCTGGCCGGCGTCGTCTGGCTCGGCACCGAGACCGCGCTGCTGTCCGGCACCGACACCGGGCAGGTACCCGACCGGCTGCGTCAGGTCTTCGACGACCTGCTCACCGGCCGGCGCAACCCCGAACCCGGCGTCCGCGTCGCGCAGCGCCGCTTCGACGAGACCACCGCCCTGGTCGCGGTCGTCGACGCCCACCACTGAACCACCCCAGCACCTGAACCACCCCAGCACCTGAACCACCGCAGCACCTGGCCGTTGCCCGGCCACACCCGCGCGAACCCCGCGCACCCCGGGCACGGCCAGCCGGCCGTGCCCGGACCTCGCCTATCCCGAGAGGGGACGTCCGTCATGGCCACAACCCGAAACCACCGCCGCCGCAGCGTCGGCGACGACCCCGCCCTCGCCGCCCGGCTGCGTGCCGGTGACCCGGCCGCGTTCGAGCAGCTGTTCCGCCGCCATCACCGGCGCCTCACCCGCTACGTGGCCGCCCGCCTCGCCGGCCGCGACCGCGACGCGGTCGACGACCTGGTCCAGGACGCCTTCTGCGACGCGATCGCCCAGCCGGCCCAGTTCAGCGACGACGTGCTCGGCTGCCTGCTGCGCCTGGCCGGCCGCGCCTGCACCCGCCACCTCTGGGACAGCCGCCGGCACGCCCGCGCCGCGTACACCGTCTACGAGGACCGCACCAGCCCGGCCGCAGGCGCCGGGCAGCCCACCGCACCAGCGCCGACCGTCGGGCGGATGCAGTTCACCACCGCGCTGGCCCGGCTGGCACCCGACCAGCGCCGCGCCATCCAACTGCTCTACCTCGACGGGCAGCCCCGCCCCGCCGTCGCCGCGCTCATGGGCCGCAGTATCGAGGCGGTCAGGGCGCTGCAACGCCGGGCGCTGCGCCAGCTGCAGCAGCAACTCGCCGCCGACCAGCCGGCCGAGCCCGCCGGCCCCGCCAGCGACATCCTCGGATGGCCGGCACCCGACCAGGCGACGCCGCCGCACCGCATGGCAGCCGCCGCGGGCGGGTGGTCCTGATGACGATGCGCGCCGGCTCCCACAACGCCGCGAAGCCCATCTGGCGGGGCGTCATCCGCGAGGACAGCTACCCGCGCTACGTCTGTGTCCACAGCAACCACAGCTCGCAGCCGGAGGCCACCGCGTGCGCCCGGGCGGCCCTGGCGGTCATCCGCGCCACCAGCGGCCCGCTACCGCGCGGCTGGGTCGCCTACCGGCCACCGACGCCCGCCTGACCACCCACCACAGCAACCGGCCAGCGGCGCACCGGGCGGCGCGCAACGCCACGCCCGGTGCGCGGCTGCTGGCCTGCGCCGTGCTGCACCACGACGTCCTCGCCGGTCCCGGCGGCATCTGCCAGGCCCGGCGGGACATGCGGTCGACAGCGACGGCCGCGTCTACCAGATCACCCGGCTGCGCGGCGAAGCCCTCGCCGTCGTGGTCCTCGACGACCAGCCCGACCCCGAGGACACCCCGGCCACCCAGCCCGGCTGTCCGCGCTGCTGGCCGCCACCCGGTGGCTGGCCCACCACCACCGCCACCAAGCCCCCAATGGAGGACAACCGTGACCGACGAACCGCGCACCGACCCGACGGCCACAGCCGAGCCCACCGACCGGGCCACGGCGCCCGGCGAGAACGAGCTGCGGCGGCTGCGCCGCCTGATCCGCGAACAGCTCGCCGGCGCCGTCGGCGAAGACCGCCTCGATATCGACCTGGCCAACGGCATGCTCACCGTGTTCGCACTGCCCGAGTTGCCCCGCCGGTGGACGGTACGCGTCGGCCTGACCTTCGTCTGCGAGGTCACCGCCGGCACCGACCACGAAGCCTTCGACACCGCGGAAGACGCCATCGCCGCCGCCGTCACCGACGCCGGCTGCCCCATCGACGTCGACTGGGACAGCCGCGAACAGGTCTACGCCACCCCAGGCGACATCGACCTCCACGCCCTGGACAACAACGCCCTCGACGCCGGACCCGGACCGGCCTAGCGGATCCACCCGCGGCACGCCCCGAAAACCCTTGCACAGGCGGCGTTTCCGCGCCGCCTGCCGGGGCGGCACGCGCCCGGACCACATCACCCTTTGAGGAGCTGCGTTCCCATGAGCCGCAAACCCTTCACCGTGGGCGACCGCGTCATCGTCGCCCCCGACTTCGCCCGCCCCGCCCACCGCGGCCTCGTCTACCGGGTCACCCGCACCCTGCCCGTCAACGTCGTCGTCGAGCCGGCGGCCGGCGGCCGGCCGATGCGCATCAACCCCACCTACCTGCTGCCAGCCCCCGACGAGGCCACCACACCCGCCACGAGCCCGGCCGGCAGCGTCGCCGTCGGCGTGCCCTACGTGCCGCAGCCGCAACCGCTGGAGCAGGGCGCGGTGGTCACCGTCGCCGGCCCCGGCTGGAAACAACCGCCCGGGCAGCTGTACGTGGTCCTACGCGACAACGGCGACGGCCGGGCCTCCATCGTCAAGCTCGGCGGCGACAACGGCCGCTACTGGCGCGGCGTGCGCCGCACCCTGATCACCGTCATCGACCCGGCCCGCATCACCCTCGCCCCCGCCGACTGAGGTTCCACCCCGCCGCCGGACAGGCCACCGCACGGTGGGTCATCGCCGGCTGGGCCGACCTACACGACCCGCACGACCCGCAGTCGGCGGCGGGGCGCGCCGACCGCGGCGGCGACCGGCGCCGCATCGCCCGGCTCGGCCCGTACCTGCTCGTCGACCTCGACATGGTGCCGATCGGCGACCCCCTGCCCCAACGGATGATCGACAGCCATGACGGCGCCGACGGTGCCGACGTCGACTGGCACAGCGCCCCGGACGGCCGGTACGTCATCGACACCACCGACGCGCGCATCCCGCCGTGCACCGCCCTGGCCTACGCCTTCTGGCGCATCTGCGCCCAGCCCCCTCGCCACGGTGGCCCGGCGCCGCCGCGCCGCCCGCGCGTCGATCGTGCACGACACCCGGGTGGTCATGCTGCGCCGCACCAGCCCGATCCCCGAGCCCGACAACGGGGAAGCCAAATAGTGGCACTACCGGGTCCCGTCCTTGCCGTGCGTGGCCACTGGCGACGCCTGCACGACAACGACGGCCAGCCGTAACCGGATCCGGGTCAACGCCTACATCAAGGGCCCGGACGGCGCCCCGCCGCTGACCGGCGAGAAGGTCGCGATCCTCGCCCGCTGAACCGCGCGGCGCTGCTTCCTCGACACCAGGGCATCCCCCGGGCCGCAAGCATGACGGCCGTTGGCGGAGGGTTCCCACCCACGCCCCGAAGGGGACAGCCGTCGCCGCCGCGGCGACAGACCCAAACGCCACCCCGCCCTGGGAAAGCACCCGCCCCAACGCACCGCCGCGCCGCGCGCCGTTGCCGGGGGCCGTTGGGTGCCGCCGACCAACGCCTGCACTCACCAGCCACCCCTGGTCGTCGCTGGTCGACGCCGGGGTGGCGCCCTGCCAACTGGAGGTACTCCCGTTGACCAACCAGACCTACCTGCGGCGTATCCGCGTGCTGGCCCGGCTGACCCTCGTGCTCGGCGTCGCCGCCTCCATCGCCGCCAACGTGCTGCATGCCCGCAACAACATCATCAGCCAGGGCATCGCCGCATGGCCACCCCTCGCCCTGCTGTTGACCGTCGAACTGGTCTCCCGCGTCCCGGTCCACCGCCGCGTCCTGGCCGTGATCCGCATCGTCGCGACCACCGCCATCGCCGGGATCGCCGCCTGGGTTTCGTACTGGCACATGGCCGGCGTGTGCGCCCGCTACGGCGAAAGCCCGGTCTCGGCGCACCTCATGCCGCTGTGCGTGGACGGGCTGGTCGTGGCCGCCTCGATCAGCCTGGTCGAACTCGCCGGCCGGATCCGCGCCCTTGACGCCGCGCCGGCCCGAACCCAACCCAGCGGCGCCCGCGCCGCGGCGAGCACCGCACCGTCCGGCGCCGGCATCCGCACGCCGGCCAAGAATGCCACCCCGGCGCGCAAGGCCACGTCCAGCCGCGCACCGGCGGCGGCGCGCACCCCAGCCCGGAAATCGCCCACGCCCGCCGCTGTGGCACCCATCGATGCCACGGCTGAGGACCGGACCAGGCAGCCCCGGCTGGCGCCGAGCGCCGCGTAGCAGCCGCTCGACGAGCGCGCACCGGCAACGCCGGTCGGCCACCCGGAGCGCCACGGTCGTGCGGCGGCTCCGCCGGACGAGCTCTCGCACCTGCTGGCTGCGGCGGGCCGCCTCATCGGTCCTCGACGACAGCGGCATTCCCGGGCCCGAAGCCGGGCGCCCTGAACTGGCCGATCCGACTTGCTTGTGACCGGCCACCGAAGCGTGGATTCAGTCCACGCGCCCACCCTGTTCCGCCCGCCCTGCGGGCACCCTCGCGAAAGGAGCCGTCCATGGCTCAGCACGGCACCACCGCCACCACCGACCCCGTCGAGGCCCTCGTCGCGGCGATCGGCCGGCTCGGCCAGGCCACCCCGGCCGAGATCGCCGCCGACGCCGGCGTGGCGTACTCGACCACCAACAAGAAGCTGCGCGACCTGGCCGCCGCCGGCCGCGCGGAGAAGTTCACCACCGAGGACAACCGCACCCTGTGGCGGCTGACCGGCCCCGACACGGGCGACGCGACCGCAGCCGACCAGCCCGACAGCGACGGCCCTGACTTCGACGGCCCGGACACCGAGATCATCGACGCTGGCACCGACCAGCCCGACGACGGCGGCCAGCCGCCCGTGGCCGCCTCACCCGACGAGCCCGACCCGGATCCCGCCACCGCGACAGCCGCCCCCCACCCGACCGAGCAGGTCGAGGCGATCGAGCCGTCTGAGCCGGACGTCGGTGTCGACGGGCACGTCACCGACCTCGACGCCATCGCAGACGGTGGGCCCGAACCTTCCGCCACCGATGAGTCGCGGATCCCGGCATCGTCGGGCACCGAGGGTGAGCGGATCGCAGGCGCCGATGCCCCGGCAACCACGGCGCAGCCCGAGCCGGCCGGTCCGGCCAAGCCGCGGCGCGCCAGCGGAACCCTCGACGGCGCGGTGCTGGACATCCTCGAACCCCACCCGGACCGAGGGTTCAAGGTCAGCGAGCTGTGCAAGCTCATCGACCAGGCCAACCAGGGCAGCGACGCGGCTAAGGCCAGCCCCGGCGCCGTCGTGCTCGCCTGCCAGCGGCTCGTGCGCAAGGGAAAGGCCGTGCTGGTCGTGGAGAAGCCGGCCACCTTCCAGCTCACCCGCACCGGCGACTGATCCCGGTCCGCACCACGGTTTCCGGTAGCCCGAGGGCGGGCGTCGAAGTTCGCTGCCTCACGCCCGCCCCCGGTGCTCCTTCACCGACAAGGAGCAACCACATTGTCCACCTTCGTGCACGGCGCCCTCACCGCGACCGCCGGCGTGCTCGCCGGGCTCGGCCTGGCCGCCGGCCCCCTGTGGCGCCAGCACCGCGCCACCGCCGCCGCCCGGTTCCAGGCCACCCACGACGACGTCACCGGCCTGGCCAACCGGCGCGCCGCCCTCGCCCTGCTGACCCGGGCCGCACGCGAAGGCCGGGCACACGGCCTGGTCCTGCTCGACCTGGACAAGTTCAAGACGATCAACGACACCTACGGCCACGAGGCCGGCAACGACCTGCTCGCCGAGGTCGGCCGGCGGCTGTCCGCGCTGCCCCACCCGGTCACGCTCGCCGCCCGGCTATCCGGCGACGAGTTCGCCCTCGTGGTCTACGGCGGGCCCGCCCGAGTGCAGGCGGCCGCACTCGCCGCGTGGCACGCCATCCGCGCGGCGCCGGGCAGCCTCGGCCAGCACACCGTGCCGGTACGGGCCAGCGTCGGCTACGCCTGCGCCCGCCCCGGGGCCAGCCCACACGACCTGCTGCGCCGCGCCGACGAGGCGATGTACCGGGCCAAGACCCTCGCCGGGCGCGGGTCCGGCCCATTCCCGGCCCACCCTGCGCCCGGGCGCAAGCCGCCCGGGCGCTGCCGTGACTGGCCCCGTTCCTGACCGGGCCGGGGCCTGCGACGACCGCGCCCGATGTTCCCAACCTCCTCCCAGCACAGACGCGCCGCCAGGTGCGGGTGCCCGTGGCGCACCCCGGGAGCCCCGACCGGCCCACGCCCACCCGCCTATCGCAGCCGTGCCGACCCCAGGGGCCGGCGGCCGTCACCCACACCCCACACCGAGGGAGAACCCCGTGCTGTCCTTCGACACCACCCGCACCCTCACCGGCCGACTCCTACAGGCCGAAGCCGACGCCGACGCCCGCGGCTGGGCCGGCCCACCCGTCCTGCTCGTGCTCCACGACCAGCCCTACACGCAGCCGGGCAGCAGACACCGGCTGCGCCGGATGCGGGCCGCCTCGTTCACCCTCGACCCCGCCGACGTCGCCGCACGCGCCGCCGGTATCCCCGCGGTGCTGCACGACCTGGCCGACCAGCTCATGCTCACCAACCCGCGCAACGGCGGCCCGAGCGCCGCGGATCACGAACACCCCGACGCCCCGACGCGGACCGCCGCCGGCACCACAGCCCGGCCCGGCCCCGGCGCCGATCGCGGCATCGCGGGCGGGCAGATCACCGCCGGGATGCTCACCGCACCGGCGACGGCCCGGCTGCTGGCCTGGGCGGTCCTCTACGAAGACGTCGACGCCGACCCCGCCGGCATCGCCGAGGTCCGCCGCGTCGACGCGGTCGACATCGACGGCCGCGTCTACCAACTCACCCGCCGCCGCGGCGAACCCCACGTCGTCGTCGCGGTCGACGACCACCCCGACCCGGGCGACACCCCGGCCACCCACCCCGGGCTGACCGCCCTGCTCGCCACCACCGGCCGCCTGCCCCACCACGACACCCGCGCAGGAACACGACCGTGACCGACATCCCCGACAACCCAACCGGCGCCATCTGCGACCCCGCCGACCTGCCGGACATCGCCGGCCTGCTCACCGACACCTGGCGCCAGGCATGGGCAGCCAACCGCCCGCCGACCGGCTGGCCCACACCACCCAAACCCTGCACGCCCACATCACGCAACTGCTCGCACACGCGCAGGCCAGGCACGCCGACGCCATCGCCGGGGCCGCGCAGTCCGGCCACGACGAGCTGACCCGGCTACGCACCACCCTGCACGAGCAGCTCGCCGACCTGGCCAGCGAAGGCCAGGTCGAGCTGGACTTGGCCAACAGCCTGCTCGGCGGGTGCGGCCAACCGCTGCCGCAGCGCGCCTACACCGTCCACCTCAAGGTCCCGTTCACCGTCCGGGTCAGCGCCGGAGACGACCACAGCGCCTACCAGGCCGCCAAGGACACCCTCGGCGACGCCCTCAGCCCCGACGGCGACGAGATCCACGCCCGGTGGGACGACGTCGACCACGACGGCGTCGACCCCGGCGCGCTCGACACCACCGCCCCCTGACCGCCGCCCGCCGAGCCGGCGGCGGCGCCACCACCCGCCTCACGAACACGAGCTGTGCCATGACCACCACCCGCGCCTGCCGCGCACCCACCCCTCCACCGGTAGCGCTGCTGGTCACCAGCGACGCGGCCCTGCGCCAGCAGATCACCGACCTCGCATCCGACCAGCACCTCACCATCACCACCGTCCCCCGCGGGCACGACCTGCGCCACGCCTGGTCCACCAGCCCGCTGGTCCTCCTCGGGGTCGACCGGTTGCCCGCATGCCGCCACGCCGGACTGCCACCGCGTCCCGGCGTCATCGTCGTGGCCGGCGCGGCCCCACCCGACCCGCACACGCTGCGCCGCGACGCCGAAGCGCTCGGCGCCCGGCACCTGGCGGTGCTGCCCGCCGCCTGGACCTGGCTGGCCGACCAACTCGCCCACCCGCTCCCACCGGCCCAACCCGGCGACCGCAGCGCGCACCCCACCCGGCACCGCACCAGATCGCCCGTAGCGCCATCACCCACACCGTGAAAGGAACATTGATGAGCACCCGGTTGTGGTTCCACCTCGACGACGCCCTGGCCCTCGCCGAGGACGCCGCCGCAGCTTCCATCCTTGACACCGGCGACGCCGACGCCGTCGACGAGCCAGCCCTGATCCTGGTCGGCGGCGACGGGATATGCCTGCGTTCCGACGGCTTGCCAGCCGCCACGGCCCACCGCCCGACGGCCGTGTACCCGCAAGGAGCCCCAGCCCACAGCGGGCAACCGCAGTGCCGCGACGCCGGCGGCGCCGGGCCGGGAACCGAGTTGTTCCTCCCGCTGCACCCCACCGACCACGACGGGCTGCTGCGCCGCATGCGCCGCGCCGCCGCCGACGGCCAGCGGTGGCTGGTCGCCAGCTTCGACGCCGATGACACCAGCCTGACGCTGTCCCCGCGGCACACCCTGCAAGCGCACACCCACGACAACGCCCGCTGGATCCCCGCCACCGTGCGCATCTTCGGGATCCTCGGACCCCACCCCGCGCAGATCGCCGACGGCTACTCCTGGTTCGGCTGGCTGGTTCCCCGCTTCACCGCCGCCGTCGTCGACGCCATCATCGCCGACCTCGACACCATCGCGGAGGCCTGCCCACCCGGTCAGGTCGACGTGGTGCGCCGCCGCGACGACACCGTCGAGATCATCACAGCGGCGCACACCGCCGCCGAACACGTTGACCAGGTGCACGCCGACGCCGACGGCACGTTCACCCTCGGCGCGTACCGCTGGTGCTGGGAGAGCGCCGACCCCGACCCCACAGCCCCGTCCGGTCACGCGAGTACGCCACCGACCGGTCGGCCGGTCTGCCTGTGCCCCCGCCGCTGCGTGCTGTGCGGCGAACCCCTCGCCGGGCACCACAACCTGGACTGCGGCTGGTCGCACGGCAGCCGCGAAGGGGAATCCCCACATCTGGCCCGCGAGCCGCGCGTCCTGTCCCGCCACATCCACCAGCCCGGCTGCCGCCACGCCCAGCGCCATCCCGGCGGCCTGTTCGAACAAGATCAACGCCGACGGCGACGTGCGGTGCCTGATCTGCGCCGCGATCAACACCCTCGACCGGCAGGTCGTGCCCAGCTACGGCGGAACAACCGAGTACCACCACCGGTGCACCGCCTGCGGAGCAGGTTGGGGATTCTGCGACCTCAGCGCGATCCGGTAGGCACCGCCGCCGGTAGGCCCGCGTCAACAGGGCCTCAACGACACGGCGGACCTGCAGCGCCACGACAACCAACCTTCGCCCCCCGGTCGGGTCGCTACTGCCAGCGTCCCGCGCCGCGGCCGGGGCCCCGCCCTCTCGCGCCCGCATCGACGCGGGCGCGGCTGGAACAGGAGACCCGCTCGTGCTCCCCTTCTTCACCACCCGTGACCTCACCGACCGGCTCACCGAAGCCGACGACGCCCGTCGGGTACCGCACCCCGCACGTCACGCCCGCCCTGTTCGCCATCCAACAACGACCGACCGCACCGGGACACGCACCGGACCTGCGTATCGCGCAGTTGCCGGTGGAGCCCGAACAGTGGCTCCAGCATCAGATAGCCGGTGTCCTCGCCGACGTCGCCGACGGTCTGCGCAGCGGCGCGGCGCGGGTCATCTTCGAACTCGCCGCAGCACAGCATCCCGGTGTGGCGATCGTGGCGTGGGCACTGGTCCACGACCAACTCGACGCCGTCAGCGGTGAATGGATCCGGCGGGTCGACGCGGTCGACACCCATGGCCGGTTCTACCGGGTCGCACGCCGCCGCACCATCGACATCGTCCACGGCCCGGACCCAAGGCCCCGACACCGACGTGCCCACCCGCGCGTTGCTGACCAACCTCCTGACCGCCAGCAACGTCGACACCACTGCCACCCAGCACTGATCGCATCCGCGGCCGGTGGCCCCACAGGCCACCGGGCGATAGCCGCAGCCGCTCGTCGACCGATCCAGGTCAACGCCGAACGTCCGGTCGGCACCCGGTCGACTTGACCGGCCCCGCGAACCACGCGTTCATCGGGTGCGCGGCCGATCCGCGGCCACACCAACGGGATCTCTGGACACGCCGGCCGGCGGCCGGGAAGGCCGTCGCCCTGCTGCCCAGCGGCCTGGGACCGGCGGCCGTCGCACCTGCCCGGACCCGCCGAGTCTGGCGAACGGGAACGGAGACCGGACCGTGTCGACGACCCAGGCGGATCCGCGGATCGGGGCTGCCGGCGCACCGCCGACGGCACCGCCTGGCCGTTGACCTGGCCCAACTGCGCCGACGGCTGCCGACCAACCCGCCGCCGTGACCGGCCGACCGGCCACGCGTCGGCGGCCCACGACACGAACCCCGCTAGCGAAAGTCGACCTGATCGAAGGGACACGACCATGCCTGACCCCACAACCGGGCCCGGGGCGCTGGCGGCGCCGCCCGACCGGCCGGCAGCCGAGACGGGGAACACCCCGCAGCGCCGCGAACGGGCCGTCCTCAGCTGCGCGGCCCTGGGCTACTGGCACAACGGCCACCCCGAGCCGACCTACCGGCACCACCTCGGGCTACGCGCCGAACTGGCCCACCACCACGAGGCCCACGAGTCGCCGCAGATCCTCATCGACCTCACCGCCGCCGCGGCGCTGCTCGTCGCGCTCCTCACCCGGGACATGCCGGGCCGGTCGATCAGCCTGGACAGCGCGGCCGACGCGGTCAGACGCGGGATCCACGTCCTCGTCGCGCAGATCGACCCGCCCGCCTCACCGATGTGGTTCCTGCACACCGAACCGGACGGGTCGATGGACCTCACCACCGTCGAGGAGCCCTGGTATCCGGTGGATCCCGCCGGGCGCGACCAGGTCGCCGGCTGAACCCCCACAGCACCGCGCGCACCCACCAGCCCGCGTGACATGCCCCGCACAGCCACGCCCTGCCCACCGACGGAAATGAGGTTGCCTCGTGTCACCGCCCGCCTGGGAACCCGCCCGCGTCGAGATCGACGAAGGCCTCGGACCCTACGACGCCGAAATCCTGACCGGCCAGCGCCGCAACGGCTGGGTCATTCCCCGGTTCACCCGCGACGTCGCCGTGCGCGTCGCCGCCGACATCGCCACCGCCAACACCGCCCCGCATGTGCACCCCTTGGATGCGCAGGTCCTGCGGTTCGACGGCGACGACGTGCTGCTCGTGCACGCCCCCGGCACCCCTGAGGAACAGGTGCTGGAGCGGGTGGAACCCGACGCCGACGGCCGCTACGGCATCTGCGGGTTCCGGTGGCGCTGGTCACGCGCTGACCGGTACCGGGTCTACACCCTCACCGTCCAGATCCTCGCCGACGACGACCCCGACCGGGCCGCCACCCACGCCTACCCGGCCGTTGCCCACCTCGATGAGGTGGCCGGTGTCCACCTGGCCCGGCTGGGCTACGACGACCCGCACGGCACGCCGTCACACGTCGACGTCACCTGCGCCCGCGACATCCCCGGCGAAGGGATCTGCCTGCGCCGGCCCGGACACGGCGGCGGCTGCGCCCGCAGCACCGACCGGTCGGCGCCCGGCGGGACCGGAGGACGGTCATGACCCTGCCCGACCTGCCGCCCGGGGCCCGGCTGCTGTCCCCCGACGAAGCGGTCGACCTGCTCGTCACCGGCGACCATCCAGACAGCGACACCGGCACCGTCGCCCTGGACAGCGCCCTCGTCGACGGCATCCGCAGCGGGCTGATCGTGGCCTGCCAACTCGCCAACGGCCAGATCAGCTTCACCCGCCGCACCGATGACCCCAGCGCATGACCCCCGTACGCGTGCCGGCCCGGCCGTGGCCGGCCGACGGCAGGTCGGGCTGACAGCCAGCCACACCTCGGCTCCGGCACGCCGGCCGCCGACACTGCCCGTCGCAGATGGCGATCTGGGCACCGAACGGGACGATCGCAAGCCGCCCCTGACCTGCGCGCTGGCCTGACCTCCCGAGCGAGTCCACACGCAGCCACAACCGTCCGCACGCCCCGCGGTCCGGACGCCACCCGCCCCATCCGCTCGGTCACCTGCACACCCGGTCGGACCTGACCCGAGGAGCCAACTCGGCCCCCGTGCCCGGGTCCGCCCTCGCCGCACCATCCCCCTTCACAGCGGAACGGAGTACGTGCATGTCCACCCGCAGCTACGTCGGTGTCCTCGACACCGGCGGCCGCACCTACCGGGCCCGCTACGTCCACTTCGACGGCCACCCGGACACCATGCCGTATCTGATCGCCGCGGTGTGGTGGCGCACCTTCCGCCGCGACGACACCGCCACCGTGCAGGCGCTGCTGGCCCACGACTGGGAACAGATCGGCCCGGACTTCACCACCGACACCCCGCCGTCCATGCCCGGCTGCCGGCCTATCCCCGGCGTCGGCATGGCCATGCCAGCCGACGACGGCCAACCTCAGCCGGTCACCGGTCAGCTGACCGACCCGATGGCCGGCAGCCCGCTGCAGTGGATGTATCTGATCGACGCCACCCAGCCCGCCACCCTGCTCATCTGCGCCAACAACGGCCACTGGTCGATCCGCGGCCGGCTCGACCTGACCATCGGCCGCAACGTCGTCATCGACCCCGACTGAATCGTCACACCCCCACCTGACAACCCTGGCATCGCATACGCCCTACGGCGATGTCGTCCGGGTGCGGCACATCGTCTGCGGCGACGCGCGGGGCCGCTTCCCCCGGCAGGCGGGCTACACCTACCCACCCGGGCGGCAGCCATTCATCGGCCGACCGCAGGGCACCCGCACGGCAGCCCGGGCCCCAGGCGCCGCCCGCGCCGACCGCAAACCCCTCCGCCCGCCCAGCCCCGGCAGGTCGGAACGCCCGGGTTTTCGAACACCCCGCCCGCGCCGGCCTCAGCCGCGGCACCTCCACACGGGCCACGGCGGCCCGCCACCCAAACGACACGCACGCCATCCGACGGAGTCGCGCCGCGCCCGCGCGGCCTTGACCGACTGGCCCCGCATGCGCACACCAACCGCCGCAACACCAACCCCTCGAGGAGACCACCGTGCACATCGACGACCGCGCCGAGCAGCAACCCAATCAGGCCGGCGCGACCACCACCAACGCCGCGCCGGACCCGACCACCGTCGACACGCTCGCCTATCCGATCTCGCCGGACTACGTGAAGTCGTGGACACCGGTGCGGGCGCTGTGCGAGCTGATCGCCAACGCTCTGGACGAGGACCCCAACGCCACCGTCGGGTGAGCCGACGGCGTGCTGACCATTGCCGACAACGGCCCCGGCATTCCCGAGGAGGGACTCATCCTCGGCTACTCCACCAAAACCACGGCGCAGATCGGCCAGTTCGGCGAGGGCAAGAAACTCGCCTGCCTCGTGCTGGCCCGCAGCCGCGACATCGGCGCGGTGCGCTGCGAAACGGTCGGCTACGGCTTCACCCCGGCCGTCGAGCGGCGCCGGCTGCTCGGCGGCCAGATCCCGTCGCGCTCCGCGCAGGGCGCGGAGGTCCTCGTCTACCACCTGTTCCGCACCGACCGCACCCAGGGAACCGTGATCACCGTCGGCTGCCCGCAGGACCTCGCCCGCAAGGCCATCGCACGCTTCCGCGCGTTGACCGAACCCGGCTACACCCCACCGGCAGCGCCCGGGGCGTGCGTGCTGACCGGGGATCCCGGACGGGTGTGGATCGGCGGGGTGCTGGTCAGCACGGTCCCCGGACTACGCGCCTGCTATGACCTGCCGCTGGCCGACAAGGCGCTGCAAAACCGCGACCGCACCGTCATCGAGGCCGGCGCCCTACGCGACGCCGTCCGTACCATCCTCGCCGAAAGCGAAGACCAGCAGGTCATCGACCGGTTCGCCACCCACGTGCTGGCCGGCGGCAGCCTACGCGAGCCGGAACAGTTCTTCACCCAGGTCAACCACCCCCGCGCCCGGGCCGCGTGGCGGACCTGGGCGCGCGGCCACCTGCCCGCCCGCACGTTCTACACCACCTCCGGCAATGAAGAGGCCGCCCTGGACCTGCAGGACCAGGGTTTCACCGAGGTGGCCGCGCGCGGGTTGTCCGCCCACCACCAGTCGGCGGTCATGGACCTGCTCGGCGTCGAGGTGGCCCGGGCGCGGCAGAAACGCCACTACGAGAAGACCCGCGACAAGACCACCTGGGTACCCGAACGCGCCCTCACCTCGGCGCAGCGCACCGCGTTGACCGACGCGCGGCGGCTGGTGTGCGCCGCCGTCGGCGCGTTCGCGCTGGACCGGGTCCGGGTGTACTCCCACAGCCAGGAGATGTCGTGCGCGCTCGGGTTCTACAACCCCCGCAACGGTGATGTGGCCGTGCACCGCGACGCGCTTTCCGACCGGCACGTGCTGCTTGGCACGCTGCTGCACGAGGCGGCGCACCGGGTCGGGCATCGCGGCGGTGGCCGCTTTATCCCGACCGCGGACTACGCCGACCGGTGCCGCGGGTTCGAGAACCTGCTCACCGAGTTCGCCGCGCTGCTGCTGGGATGCCTCGCCGATGGTGGCAGCCTGCCCGACCCGCCCGACCCGCCGGACCCCCCGGCCCCTGCTGTGGGGCGTCGCCGGTCCGGCGCGGACGACCCCGCCGTGCCGGCCAGCCGCCGGGCACTGGCCCACCTCCTCGCCGACCGGCTCCCGGCTGCTCTGGCCGAGCGGGGGTTGGCCGACGTCAAGGAGCTGGTCGCCTCCACCGCGGTCCACCCCGACTACTGGCGCACGTTGACCAACCCCCGCGCCGCCGGCTACCGGCGGGTCTGGGGCGGCCGGGCATCCGACTACGACATGGTTGCCCTGCTCGCCGAAGCCCTCGGCGTGCACCCGCCGGTGGTGTGGCTGGGCTACAACCTGTGCGAGGGTCCCCTGCACGGGCGCAAGCGCGAACACTGGGGACGGCCCGGCCCCTGGGCGAAGAAGATGCGTGACCTGACCCTGCGTGCCTGCGCCGAACTGGAGGCGCTCGGCGGCGCCTACGCCGATCAAGTCCCCGCACTACGCGCCCTGATCAGCGGCCAGACACCCACCCCGCCCGGCGGCGACAGCTGGCAGAGCCCGGCGCGGGCCCTGGTGGCTCTGGAACGTCAACGGCTCGGCCTGGGCGTCGACGCCCAGCCCACCTGAGCTGGGCACCAACCCAAACACCCGCAAGACACTCGCCTGAATGCAATGCGCGCCGGCGCCAGCGCCGCAATGCGCCGGCTCGTGCTGCCCGTCGGGCGGCAGCACCGCCACCACCCACCTGTCCCACACCGGTCCCGAAGGCCGGTAACCCCAAACCTGCCCCGAAGGACTCCCACCATGCCTGCGCACAACCCGGTACCTCCCACCACCCGCTCGGTCGCGCGCCCCGGCCCGCCCCCGACGGGAGCCAACCGATGAGCGTGCGAATCGTCGCCGCATTGGGCGCCGGCGTCGCGATGATCGTGCTGGCCTGCGGTGGCCTGCTCGCCGGCCTCGTCGGCGGCGCCGCCAACGCCTCCTGTACGGCCATCCCCGCCCTGAGCGGCTCGCTGCCCGCGGGCGGGCTCACCCCGCCGCCGGGCGGCTTCCCGCCGGTCGGCGCCTGGGACAGCCAAGCGGTCGGCAACGCCGCCATCATCGTCGGCGTCGGCGCCCGCATGAGTGTCCCGGTCCGCGGCTGGATCATCGCGGTCGCCACCGCGATCCAGGAATCCTCCCTGATCGACCTCCCGGATCTCGGCGACGCCAACGACGCCGACTCCCTCGGCCTGTTCCAGCAACGACCCAGCCAAGGGTGGGGCACCCCGGCCCAGATCATGAACCCCGTCTACGCCTCCACCAAGTTCTACGAACACCTGTGTAGGTTCCGCGAATTGGCGAACAATTCCGGGAGATCTTGAACAGTGCCCGGACAATTGTCCGGGGTTGATGAGCACTGATGGACAATCCAGCCCCGACCCCGGCTGTCTGCACGGGATCGCCGTGCTGTCACGGGCG
>WNFU01006203.1_pt1 | contig 17706 bp, 19 predicted proteins | sample 5400121 | NCBI WGS metagenome assembly WNFU01 (sample SAMN13153360, study PRJNA577476) | soil metagenome | isolation source: 100 cm soil or saprolite under grassland replicate 1 | place: USA:California | collected 2016-06-15
CAACAACCACATCACCGGACACGGCTGCGTCCAGCAGGTCGCGGCCCTCGATCATGTCAAGCCACTCCAGCCGGGCACCAGCCCAGTACGCCCATTCGGTAGCTGTTCACCAAAGGTGGAGGGGTGTTGCCGCTGGTCAGTGGTACGCGCGGGGACCGCGCCCGCGCGTACCAGGGTGGCAGTGACAGGGAAGCCGGCGTGACCGGCTGCCGGTCAGCCCGCGCCGGGCGCGATGGCAGGCGGCAGCCACGGGCCGCTGGCAAACAACTGGCGCAGCGCCTCCAGCGTGTCCAGCCCCCATTTGGCAGCGGTCGACAGGTACGAGTGCACCACCGCGAAGTCGGCCAGTCCTTCCAGGGTGCGCCAGCACCCACCCGAGGCGCGCTGCTGCACCTTGACCGGCCGAATGTCCCGTTCTGCCTGATTGTTCGTGAACGCCACGGTCAGGTCGGTCACAAACCGCAAGATCATGTCCTCGTGCGCAACAAACCGGCGGGCCAGCCGCAGCCCGTCCTTGGCAGCCTGGGTCCGGCGCCGCTGGTTGGCCACCACGCCGGTCGCGGCCGCCCCCCGATACCAGGCGACGATCTCAGCCAGCGTGGCCGCATCCACCGCCGCCGCGCCGCCCGCCCGCGCCGCCCCAGCGGCCCGGTTGGCAAACACCAGCAGGTCGGCCATGGACCCCGCCCACGCCTGCCCTTGAGGGTCGGCCTCCCACACCGCCCGCAAGTCCCGCAGGCTGTGCGCCCCACACCAGGCGTGCAGCGCCCCAGCAAGGTGCACATACCCCGCGTAGCCGTCGCGGACCAACGTGCCGGTGAACCCGGGCAGCACCCCGCCAGCGTCGATGTCGGTGGCGGCCCGCCCGCCGACATGCAGGTGGGTCAAGTATTCGGTAGCGGCCACGTGCACGTACACAAGGCCACCGCACGCCCGCCCCGGCGTCTCGTCGACGTGCAGGACCCCTGCCTGTTGCAGCAGCTCGCGGACGCGTTCCATGAACGGTCCCAACCGCGCGGCGGCCTGGCCCCGCACCCCAGCCACAAACCCCACCGAACAACCCACGCCCAGCAGGTCCCAAAGCAGCCCGGCCGCCCTGCCCACCGGCACGTGGTTGGCCACGGTGAGGTTGGCGGCATGGGCCAACACCCCCGGCCCGTACTGGACCCGCCCACCCACCCCGGCCGGCGCCTGCCCGACGGTGGTCGCCCCACAGACCGGGCAGACCCGAGCCTGGACCAGGAAGGCGGTCACCACCGGGCGCGGCGGCGGTGGCGCCTCCAACACCTGCCGCGCCTGCTCGGCGGCCACCGCCACCCCGGCAAGATCACCCCCACACCCGGCGCACCGGTCGGGGGCGCACACGATCGTGTGGTCGGGGTCAGCCACCTGCGCCAGGGTGGCCCCCGGCGCGCCGGGCTGCTTGCCGGGCTTACGCCCCGACCTGCCCCGCAGCGACCGGTCGGTCGGCGTGCGGCGCCGCTTGGTGTAGGGGCTGTCGGAGCTGGGCGGCTTGCTGGAGTTGGACGAGTCCCGGGCTGCCTTGTGCTCCAACCGGGCGACCCGGTCGGTAAGGCTGGCGATCTGCGCGTCCGCCGCCGCCACCTGCGACCGCAGCCCCGCGATCAGCGTGCCCCGTACCGCCAGCTCGGCCTGGTGCAACTCCGCTTGGGTGGCCAGCACCGCCCGCAGCTCGGTGTTGACCGCACGCTGCCGCCCCAGCGCCGCGCGCAACTCCTCGACCGACAAGGCGGCCAGGTCGCGCGGCGGCTCGGACATGCCCGAGATGATCAGCACGCCGCCAGCCCAAGATCAACCCGGCCAACTCGCGGCATCCTGTCGTCCTGTCCAAGACCACCGCGACCGCGTTCACCCTCGCTGAATAGCTACGACGCGCCGGGCCGTGGCGCCGGTGAGAAGGGCCGCGCCCTGCGAGAGGGCCTCCTCCACGAACATCCGGGCGTTCCACTTGGCCGGGTAGGTCGGGACGCCATACGAGCCCATGGGAGCGCCCTGGAGGTGGTCCTGGTCGAAGTACTTGGGGATCGGCTGCCAGTCGTAGCCCAGCTCGATCGCGCTGTCCATGATCCGCCGCGCCTTGGGTCCCATCAGCTCGGGTGGCAGCGCAGCGACCGACAGCTCACGCCGCGCCTCATCTACCTCGGCGTGGATGTCGACGCCGCGCTTGTCGAACAGCTCGTAGGCAGGCTCCCATGCGGTCCCGAAGAAGTAGATCGAGCTGCCGCCGACCGTGACGGCTCGAAGGACCGCCAGGAACCGGTCGGTGACCAGCAGGCTGCGGCCGGGCATCCACAGTTCCCGCAGGGTCTGTGCCATGCTGCCGGTGACCGGCGCCTTGTTGCCTCGCTCCAGGATGAGGACCTTCCAGCCCTGCCTGGACAGCTCCCGCGCGACGGTCGCCCCACCGGGCCCGGACCCGACCACGATCGCGTCGAACGATTGCGTCACGTGCGCATCGTCACCGGCTTCGAGCCGTCGTGGACTCGGGAACGGCCGACCTCGCCTCATGGGCTGGGCGCCTGGCCGGCCGGCGCGGAATCGGAGTCTCGTCGATGACGCCACCGGCTGAGCCCAACCCGGCCCAGGACGGCCACCACGCCCGCCATCAGCAGGCACCCCAGAATTCCCAGCAGGATTGCGAGCGCGCCGGTCATCACCCGTACCACCTCCGCGGCTCGGCCGATCCGGACCGATCCGGTACGGCCCTGATCACCGCAGGTGACGGTCTCCGCCCGGAACCAACAGGAAACATGCCAGCCTCTTCCATGCATCCAAGTCACATTGATGCATGGCGAGGCGCAGGCTCCCGCGCCGCGGGTCTTGGCTGTGCGCCTGGTGCTGTGATCAGCCCGGGGAGGACAGCGACGATTTCACCGCGGCCGGACTCCAGGCTGGCGCGGCCGCCTGCAGCGCCTCCAGCAGAAAGGTCACGGCCGGCGAGGGCCGAGGACGCCTGGGCAGCACTGCGATGATCCGTCCACCCGCCAGGCCCGCCACCGGAACCATCACGACACCGCGAGGCCGGGCACCCTGGCTCACGAACGCGGTCGCCAGGCCGACACCCAAACCACCGGCGACCAGACGGGGCACCGCCCGATAGTAGTCGTCGGTGACCAGGGCGACGTTCGGGGTGAACCCGGCGGCCGCAAAGGCCAGCTGCATCTCCGCATGGCAGCGCGTGCTCAGGATCCATGGTTCGTGCGACAGCTGGTCCAGCGTCAGCTCCTTGGCCCCTGCCAGCGGGTGGATGGCCGGGAGGATCACCAGCACCCGGTCGTCCAGCAGCGGCACGACGATGACGTCGGCCTGCGGCCGCTTGCCAGCAGCGGGTGGTCGAAGGTGACGGCCAGGTCGCACTCGGCACCAAGCAGCAGCGACCACGACTCCTCCGGGCCCGCCTCCACCAGGGAGACCGCGATCTCGGGATACCGGGCCCGCAGCTCGGCCAGGGCCCGCGGCACCAGGCCGGCGTTGGCGCTGGGCAGGGCCGCGATCCGCAGGTGCCCGGCCTCGTCCCTGACCACCGCCGCCAGTTCGGCGTCCAGCTCGGCCGCGATGGCCTCGGCGCGCGCCGCCAGCGCGCGTCCGGCGTCGGTGAGCCGCACGCCCCGCCCCTCCCGGGCGAGCAGGCGGACACCGGCCTCCTGCTCCAGGCGGCGGAGGTGGTGGCTCACCGCGGGCTGCGCGTGTAGCCCAGCGACCGGGCGGCCGCAGCCAGCGAGCCGTGCCGCGCCACCGCCCGCAAGACCAGAAGCCGCCGAACATCCAGCATGGGTCACATCCTCGCACGCTCCAGACCGAGGCGGCGGGTCGCCGCCGCAGCGCCGCCCAAGCGGCTCGTTCCAGAAAGCGCTGGTGTCCCCACCTCGCGGTCGCGGCTCACCGTGGCCGGGTGTGCCGGGTGGGCAGGGTGATGGTGAAGCGGGCGCCGTGGCCGGGTCCTTGGCTGTGGGCGCGGATCTGGCCGCCGTGGGCGTTGACGATCGCGCGGCTGATGGTCAGCCCGATGCCGCTGCCCCCACCGCCGTGGGTGTGGGTGCGAGCGGGATCGACACGGTAGAAGCGCTCGAAGATCCGCTCCAACTGCTCGGGAGGGATGCCCTCGCCGCTGTCAGTGACCGACAGCTGCACCAGACCCTCGGGGATGGTGGTGGCGGCGACCTCGACGCGGCCGCCGGGCGGGGTGTGGCGCAGGGCATTGGCGAGCAGGTTGGCCAGCACCTCGCCGATGCGGTCGGGATCGGCGCGCACCTGGGGAAGGTGGGGGTCGATCCGAGTGGTCAGGGTGACGTCCTTGGCTGTGTAGGCGGGCTGGACGGCCCGGACGGCGGCGTCCAGCAGCTTGTCGGGCTGGCAGCGGATCAGGTGCAGGTCGAGCTGGCGCTCCTCGGCGCGGGAGACCGCATTGAGGTCGTCGACCAGCCGCCGCAGCCTGGCGGTCTCGGCCTGGAGCACCTGCAGGGTCTGCTGGTCGGCGGGCATGACCTGGTCGGCGACGCCTTCCAGGTAGCCGTCGATGGTGGCCAGCGGGTTACGCAGCTCGTGAGCCAGGTCGGCCAGCAGTTCGCGGCGTCGCTGCTCGGAGGCCTCCAATGCCTGGGCCATGGTGTTGAACGCCGCGGCCAAGCTGGCCAGCTCGTCGCCGCCCACCGGCTCGGGGACCCTGGCGGTGTAGCGGCCGCGGGCAATGTGGCCCGAGGCCCGGGCCAGCGCGGCGAGCGGGCCGGCGATGCGCCGGGCCAGGAGCAGGCTCACCGCCAGCGCGGTCGCCACCGCCACGCCCGTGCCGGTCGCGAGCGCGACGGTCATTGCCCTGGCCAGGCCCTCGTCGAGGTGGCGGGCGACCTCAGGAGGTATGGTGCCAAGCGCCATGCGGACGTGAGTGTGGAACACCCCAGGGGCGACGGCCAGGGCGACGATAGCGAGGGTGAGGCTGCCAGCGATGACCACCAGCATCTGGGCGAGTAGCAGCTTGGCGCCCAGGCTTTGCCGCAGCCGCCCGGCCACGGCGCTCACGCGCCTGCTCCCATGCGGTAGCCGACCCCCCGCACGGTGAGGATGTGGCGGGGTCGGCGAGGGTCGTCGCCGAGCTTGCGGCGCAGGTTGGCGATGTGGACGTCGACCAGGTGCTCGTCGCCGTACCAGTCAGGCCCCCAGACCCGCTCCAGAAGCTGGCGACGGCTGAGCACCACCCGGGGCCGCTCGGAAAGCGCGTCGAGCAGGTCGAACTCCAGGCGGGTCAGCTCGACCGGCTGGCCGCCGAGGTGGACCTCGCGGGTCGCCGGGTGAACGGTCAGCTCGCCGAGTTGGCGGGGCGGCACCACCGTCGCGCCGGTCGTGGCGGCTCTGGGGCGACGCAGCATCGCGCGGATCCGGGCCACCAGCTCACGGGGGGAGAACGGCTTGGTGAGGTAGTCGTCGGCGCCGACCCCAAGCCCCACCAGCTTGTCGACCTCCTCGGCGCGGGCGGTCAGCATGACGATGTAGGCGTCGCTGAAGGTCCGGATCTGACGGCACGCCTCGATGCCGTCCAGGCGAGGCAACATCAGGTCCAGCACGATCACCTCGGGCTGGAAAGTCCTGGCCAGCTCCACCGCGCCCTCGCCGTCGCCGACGGATTGGACCTGGAAGCCTTCGCGTTCCAGGTAGCTTGTGACCAGGCGCACCAGCGGCGGCTCGTCGTCGACGACCAGTGCGCGCATCGGCAGGGGCGCCTGCTCGCTCATCGTGTGGTGTCCGCCTTGCGGGCCGCCAGCCGCTCCACGATCCCGGCCTTGAACCGCTGTTGGCGCTCAAGCTCGAATCCTTGGGCGCGCACCTGGTCGAGTGGGCGGCGGCGCAGGTGCTCACCGCCGAGCGGGATGGTGACCCGCTCCAGCAGCCACTGGACAGCGCGCAGTGGCCACGCCGAGCTGACGACGTGGTCGGCCATGAGCAGCAGCCCGCCCTGGCGCAGCACCCGCCACATTTCGGCCACGGCCTGGCGCTCGCCGGGGATGCCGCACAGCGAGAAGGTGCACACCACGGTGTCGAACGAGCTGTCGGGGAACTGCAGCGAGTGGGCGTCGCCCTCCCTGAGGTCCACCGTGCGGCCGAGCCGCTGGGCGCGGTCGCGGGCCTGCTCGAGCATGGCGGGGCTGAAGTCGACCCCGGTCAGCCGGACGTCGTCGGGGTACAGGTCAAGGTTCAGGCCGGTACCGATGGCGACCTCCAACGTGTCGCCGCTGGCCTGCCGGCAGACCCAGGCGCGGGTGTCGCCGAACAGCAACCGGTCGAACACCCGCATCTGCCGGTCATAGCGGGGGGCGTGCTTGTCCCAGTACTGGCGCAGCCGCTGGGTGTCGCCGGTGGTGGTGGCAGGCATTGCCGCTCACATCCTCTCTGCGAGAGCCGTGTGGGGGGAGCAAGCTCCCCCCACGATCGGTGCGTTCGTAGTCAGGATTGCCGCTCCCAGGTCCGCTCGCCAGCCGAGCGGAGGACCTCCAGGCGGCGCCGGTACTCCTCGTCGTCGATCTCGCCCCTGGCGAACCGCTCGGCCAGGATCTGCTCCGGGTCGGGGCCGTCATGGCGCGGCCAGCTCCAGCCGGAGCCGCGGAACAGCGCCACGATCCCCCAGATAATCAGGCCCCAGAAGGCCACCATCGACAGGCTCATCGCCAGCCATCCCCACCAGCTCCAGCCGTTCCAACCCCACATCATCGCCGGTCACTCCTCTTGCTGCTGTGGATCTCTTGTGGGAACGAGGCTACGGCCATGGTGTCAAGCCAGCGGCCTAGCAATCCTCAAGGTTTCGTCAAGCCGCGGCCGGTCAGGCGAGCGGGCAGCTCGGCGTGCCGACCACGTGGACTAACGGGGCGGTCAGCGCGACGGGCTGGCCGACCAGTGGCACGGCCACGACCAGGCTGCCCAACAGCAGCGCACCGCCCGGGCTGTCGGTGGGCGGGTGGTGAGCCGGCGCCCGCGCTCGACGCTGCTGAGGCCGCCGACGCCAAGCCCCAAGGGATGACGGGTGCGGTGGCGCCTCGGGCCATCAGGGGTTGAGCTGCTGGAGCAGCAGTTGCTGGTCGATGGCCACGGCGGCGATGGCGCCCTCGGCCGCGGCGATGACGACCTGCGCGCCAGGCAGCGGCATGCTGGGCCGGCGGGCCATGTCGCCGGCGGCGAACACGCCCGGCACGCTGGTCTGGCCGAGGTCGTCCACCATCACCGAGCCGTCGTCCAGCAGCGTGCAGCCAAGCTGGCGTGGCAGGTCGCTTGCCTGGCGGGTGGGCGCGTGCAGGAACGCCGCGGCACGCGTGACCGGCTCGCCCTGGTGGAACTCGATGCGCTCCAAGCGGCCGTCGCCGCCGACCAAACGCGCGATGGGCTCCTGGCAGAGGGCGACCTTGTGGGCGGCCAGCAGGCTGCGGGCGTCGTCGTCCAGCCCGGCCGCGCCACTGCCGCACAGCAGCACGTCGGGGCTGAAGCGGGTGAGCTGCAGGGCGAGGTGGAGGTTGCGGGGGTCGGCGGCGAGCACTGCCAAGGGCTGGTCGCGGACCTCCCAGCCGTCGCAGTAGGGGCAGTTGAACACCCCGCGGCCCCACAGCTGGGCCAGGCCGGGGATCGGGGGGAGTTGGTCGGCGACCCCCGTGGCCAGCAGCAGGCGGCTGGCCTGCTCGGTGGTGCCGTCGCCCAGGCTGACGGTGAACTGCCCGGCTTCTCCGGTGACCGCTCGGACCTCGAGGTCGCGAACCTGCACGGTCGGGCGGGTGCTGGCCCACAAGGGGTACGCGGGCGCGTCGGTGGACGACATCGCCGAGGAGGCCGGCTTCACCGTCGGCGCCCTGTACTCCAACTTCGGCAGCAAGCAGAACCTGGTCCTGGCCGCCTTCGAGCGCCACTGCGACCAGGACCTCGCCCAGATCCAAGCCCTGCTCGGCAGCGACCTCACCCTGGAGCAGCCGCTGGATGCCATAGGCAGCCAGTTCGGCGACCTGGACGACGAGCACCGCCGCTGGTGGCTGCTGTCGATGGAGCTGTGGCTGTACGCCCAACGCGACCCCGCCGCCCGCGCCCGGCTGGCCGCGCTGCGCCGCAAGGTCCGCCAGACCATCGCCGACACGCTCCAACGCCAGGCCGAGCGGACCGGCCGGCGGCTACCGGTACCGGCCATGGACCTGGCCGCCGCCATGCTCGGCCTGTGGCAGGGCCTGATGCTGCAGCGCCTTGTCGACCCCGACGCGGCCTCGCCGGAGTCGATCGGCACCGCCCTGGGATGGCTGCGCAGCGGCGCCGGCAAGCATCCGACGCGAGGAGGACGACGATGACCCAGCCAACCTGCCCCTCACCCACACGACCAAACGGCGCCGGTTCGACCCCAGGGCGCTCGGCATGGGCGCTGGCTCCGGGCTGCTGGGCGGCCTGTGCTGCATCGCCGGCGCCATCACGGTGGGCACTGGTCTTGCCGGCCTCTCGGCCGCCAGTAGGCTGATGGACCGCTACCAGCCCTACCTCATCGCCACAAGCGTCCTCATGATGGCCTGGTGGCCGCTGCGGACACTCCGCCAGATGGGCCAGCGTCCCGCCGGTCGCGGCAGGATCGCGGTCATGACCAGGGCCCTTGGTCGGCAGCTCGCACCGATGGGCATGGTCTACGCCGGCACCCTGCTGGCCAGCATGGCGCTCTCACAGCTACTGGGGGCCGGATGATGCCACTGCTTCCAAGAACCCCGGCAGGAGCGCTGCGGCTGATCGTCCTGGGCCTGGCGCTGCAGGTGCTCGGCCAGGTCTGGGACCTGCGCTGGCATGCGGCCAACCCCGGCGTGCTGGAGACCGCCGGTGCCCTGTGGCGCGCCCACGGCGGCATCTTCCTCGGGGTCGTGGTGCTGCTTGCGGGCGGCGTGGCCGGGGTCGCCTGGTCACGCCAGCCAGCCACCGACCCGCGCCTGCGCGGCTGGCTACTGGTGGTGCTGGTGGGCGCGGCCGTGCAGGCGGCGGGTGTCGCCTGGGACTCCTGGCGCCACAGCCACGGCGACCAGTCGACGGTTGGCCACCTGCTCGCCTACCTGGGGGTGCTGGCCGCGCTGATCGCCACCGTGGTCGCCGCATGGCTGCAACCCGACCGCCGCGTCACCACCTGATCGTTCCCCGGTCGTAGCGTAGGATGCGTCCACCGGCGCAGGACCCGAGTTCGCGCCACCGTCCCGGCAGACGCCCATGAGGTCGAGGCCATCTATGGAGACCACGCCACGGATCGACGATCGGGTCGCGCTGCCGGATGACCGCTTGTTGGCCTATGCCGAGTTCGGCGACCCGGACGGAAGGCCGGTGCTGTTCTTCCACGGCACCCCCGGCTACCGGCGCAACCCCTGGGTCGCCGACGCCAAGCTGCGGTCGGCCGGTGTCCGGCTGATCGCGCCGGACCGGCCCGGCGTGGGACGGTCCACCCCCAAGCCACGGCGGCGGCTGCTGGACTGGCCCGACGACGTGCAGCACTTGGCGGACGCCCTGGGCCTGGAGCGGTTCGCGGTGGTGGGGTTCTCCAACGGCGGGCCGCACGCCGCCGCCTGCGCCTACAAGCTCGGCCCACGCCTCAGCCACACGGCGCTGGTGGCCCCGATGCCACCACTGGACCAGCCGGGCGCGCTGGGGCAGCTCGGCGCGCCGGGCTGGTACTACCCGCTCGCCCTGCGGGCGCCGTGGGCGCTGCGCACCCTGTATGCCGGGCTGGCCGCGCTGGCCAAGTGGGACCCGCGACGGGCGGAGCGGCTCCTGGTGGGCGGCATGAGCCAGGCCGACCAACAGCTGTTCAGCCGGTCGGAATGGGCCGGCCGGTTCGGCGCCGACCTGGCCGGCGCCGGCAGCCGCGGCATCGCCGACGACGAGCACCTGATGCCACAGCCGTGGGGGTTCGCACCCGAGCAGGTCAAAAGCCCGGTGCGGCTGTGGCTCGGCGAGCACGACAAGCTGGTCCCCACGCGCGTGTGGCTGGAGCGGCCAAGCTCGTTCCCGGTCTGCGACACCACCGTGGTGCCGAGCGCCGGCCACTTCCTGATCGCCGAGCACATGACCGAGATCGTCGGCACGGTCTGACCATCCCCACTCACCCCGGGGTGGAGGGGGCATTCATCGTGACTGGGAACCGGCAGGCGTTCTCCTACGTTCTGTAGAGAATCGTGGAGGGCAGGGAACATGGAAACGGGGAGCGTGCCGGTGCGGCGTCGAGGCCGGATCGCCCTGGCCGCAGCGGCCCCGTTCGTGGGCAGCTTGCTGCTGGCGGCCGCCCCGGCGACCGCGCACGCCCTGGTGGTCGGCACCAACCCTCAGGCCGGCGCCCGCATCGCCCACGCCCCAGCCGAGCTGCGCGTGGCCTTCTCCGAAGCGGTCCGCCCGCTCGGGCAAGGGCTGACCCTGCAAGGACCGCGCGGGCGGGTGCAGCTCGGCCCGGTGCTCCACCCCGACGGGCGGCCCGAGGTGCTGGCCGCCACCCTCCCCACCCTCGGGGACGGGTCCTACCTGGCCGGCTGGCGGATCGTCTCCGCCGCCGACGGCCACCTGGAGGCCGGCTCCTTCGCGTTCGCCATCGGCACCGGCTCCGGCCCGGTCACAAGTCCCGCCCCGCCGCAGCTGCCCACCCCCTGGCAGGTCACCGGCCGCTGGCTGGAGACGGCCGGGGTGCTGTGGCTGGTCGGGATCGCCGTCGCGGCCCTGACGGTCTGGCGCCGGCCAGCGCCCATCGGGCCCGACGAGCCCCGCTGGTGGGCCCTGACAGTGGCGGCCATCACGGTGGGCGCTGTCGGGCTGGCTTGGCAGGTGGCCGCCGGCGCGGCCACCACCGGCAGCCTCGGCCCTGGCGCGGTGGGGGCGTTCCTTGCGGCCTCGCCCGCCACCGGCCGCCGCATGCTGGTGGAGGTGGTGCTGCTGGCCGTCGCGGCCGCGCTGGTCTGGTGGCGGGTTCGCCGTAGCCGGCGGCCTGTCCTGGACGCACTCATCATGGCTGGCGGCGCGACCGTCACGCTGGCGCTGGGCGCGCACGACACCGGCCTCAGCCCTCGCTGGCTGTTTGTTCCGCTGGAGGTGGTGCACCTGCTGGCGGTCGGCGCCTGGATCGGCGGCCTGGCCGTGCTGGCGCTCACCGCCCGGCGCGCCAGGCTGGAGGCGGTGCGGCGCTTCTCGGTCCTGGCCCTGCGTGCCGTCATCGTGATTGCGGTCACCGGCGCCTGGCAGGGCCTGGCCCAGGTCTCCAGCCGCGCCGCGCTCACCAGCACCGACTACGGCCGCGTCCTGGCCCTCAAAGCCGCGATATTCCTGGTGGTCCTCGGCCTGGCCGCCGTGGCACGCTTCCGCCTGCTACCCCACGCCGGCACCCATGGCGTCGGGGCGCCTGGCGGGCTGCGGCGCCTGCTGGCCGTCGAAGCCTCCGGCGGCGCGGTCATCGTGCTGGTCGCCGCGCTGCTGGCCAACACCGTCCCAGCCGGCGATGTCCTGGCCGCCGCCAGCGCCAACCGCGTTCGCGGCGGCCCGCAAACCCAGCAGCTGCAGGCTGGACCGCTGCGCCTGCAGCTGCGCCTGGAGCCCGGCACAGTCGGCCGCAACCTGCTCCAGATCCACGTCACCGAGCCGACCGGACGGCCCGTCGACGGCCTGCCCCGCATCGACCTGACCGTCGCCGACCAGGCCGGCCGCGCCGCCCCCGCCCCCCTGCGCGCGCCCCGGGTCGCCCCCGCCACCTACCGGGCCGCCACCGACGCCTTCGCCCTCGCGGGCACCTGGCGGGTCGGGATCGCCATCCCTGGCGCCTCACCAGGCCTGGCCGCCAGCTTCACTATCGCCACCAGCCCCGCCACCAGCGGCACCCCACCACCAGACCCACCCGACGCGCTCCTGCTCGGCGGCCAGGCCGGCAGCGCCTTGGTCGGCCTCACCGCTGTGACCGCCGGCAGCCTGCTGATCGTGCGCGTGCGCGGCGGGCTCGGCATCCCACCCGCCATCACCCCTCAGCCGTTGCGGGTCCTCGGCCCGGATGGCCGGGCGCTCCCGGCGCTGGTCCAGCCCTGCGGCGACGGCTGCGCCGAGGCCTTCCTGGCCAGACCGACCCGCGGACCGCTGCTCGTGGAGGCGGTCCTGCCCAACAAGGGCACCGCCCGCTTCACCCTGCCGTGGCCGCTCCCCCGACCCGCGCCAGGGCGGCTGCGCGCCGCCGACCACGCCCTGGCCGCCTCCCGGTCCTTCCGCATCCACGAGGTCCTCACCGCCGGCCTGGGCACCGTGTTCCGCACCGACTACGTGCTGGCCGCACCCAACCGCGCCCGCTGGCACCTGGACACCGGCAACAGCACCGCCGACACCGTCTGGATCGACGAGCGACGCTGGATGCGCGACGGCAACGGCCCCTGGAAGCTACAGTCCGCCCCCGGCCTGCAGTTGCGCTTCCCCGCCCGCAACTGGAGCGACCAGGCAACCGGCGTCGTCGACCTCGGCCCGGCCACCTGGCACCACACCCCAGCCCGGGTGCTCGCCTTCGTCGACCCCGCCAACAGCGCCTACCACCGCCTGTGGGTCGACCCCTCCAACCGCATCCTGCACGAGCGCATGGACGCCCCCGGCCACTTCATGGACCGCGACTACGCCAGCTACGGCACCCCAGTAACCATCACCCCACCGCGGCAGCCGTGATCAACTGGTTTTCTGGAAGGTGTGGACCGCTCGATCACGCCGGACGGCCGCAGCACGGGCACGGCGTCTCGCCGCAGGGGCAGCCGCAGTCCGGACAAGGCTCGGTCATGTCGTGGTCACCTCCCTCCCGGCCTGGATGAACCCGGCCTCGCACGGCCACACGCTGTCCGGGCAGGCGCCAGCAGCGCAGTCGGCCGCAAGCTGAGTGAGCTCATGGCGGATGCCGACCAGCCGGGCGATCTCGGCATCCAGCTCGCTGATCCGCTGGCGGACCAGTGCCTCGGCGTGCCCGCAGGGGCAGGCACCCCGGTCGCGCACCGCGAGCAGGTCGGCGATCTCACGAAGCCTGAGCCCAAACTGCTGAGCGCCGCGGATGAACCGCAGCCGCTCGACGATGGCCGGGTCGTACTGGCGGTAGCCTGCGGGGCTGCGCAGGGGTGGCGGGAGCAGCCCGACGCGCTCGTAGTAGCGGAGCGTGTCGGGCCGGATGCCGACCTGCCTGGCGAGCGTGGAGACATTGAGCGTAGCCATGGGAGGAGCCTAAACCTTGGAGCACACTCCAAGGTCAAGCTCGCCGGTGCGTTGTCCAGCATCTCCCTGCGCGATCAGCGGGCGGGTGGTCGGCGACGCTGATTGCGCTGGCCCAGCCCACGGCCTGCTACCGACGGGTGGCGATGCGCTGGGACCGCGACTCAGAGCGGTGGTTCGCGTTCGTGCTCCTGGTTTGTGCGCTTGTCTGCTTCAACCGGCTCGAACCAGCCACCGGCCAAGGGGTGCGCTGATCTCTTCCTCGGGAGGACGTGCGCGATGTCTACACCACCAGGTCCAGACCGCCGTCGACGGTGATGACCTGACCGGTGATCCAGTCGGCCGCGGGGTCGGCCAGCGCCACGATCCACCACGCCACGTCGTCTGGGGTGCCGCGCCGGCCCAGCGGGATGCGGCGGATCTCATCGGCCTTAATGGCCTGAATGGCCTCGGCCGACAGCCCGGACGCCGCCAGGATGGGGATCTCGGTGGGCCCGGGGGCGACCGCGTTGACCCGGATCCCAAGCGGCGCCAACTCCACTGCCCAGCTGCGGGTCAGGGCCTCCAAGGCCGCCTTGCTCGCGCCATAGTGTGCAGCACCCGGCGGTGCCGGGCGGTGCCCGAAGGTGCTGGAGACGTTGACCATCGCGCCGCGGGTCTGACGGAGGTGCGGCAGGGCCGTGCGGGTCAGCAGGGTCGGCGCCACGACGTTGACCTGGTGCAGGTGGGCCAGAGTTGGCACCGTGACGTCAGCCAGTGGCGCTGCGGCGAACGCTCCGGCGTTGTTGATCAGCACATCCAGCCGGCCCCACCGGTCGATGGCAGCCTCCACGAGTTGCCCAACAGCGCGCTCGTCACCGAAATCGGCGGGGACGGCGGTGATCGTGGTTGCCAGCTTGGCCGTGTGCTGCAACGGCTGCGCGCGTCGTCCGGTGATCAGCACGCTGGCGCCGTGTTCGGCCAGTCGCAGGGCGGTGGTGCGGCCGATGCCGGTGCCGCCGCCGGTGACCAGCGCCACCCGGCCGGCGAACGGGGCTGTGCTGTCGGGCATCTTCCGGGCTCCTGTGCGACACTGCTATCATCAGGGTCCTGATCAGATTATCAGGGTATTGATGATATGGCGACGCGGCTCGGTGAGGGGTTCCGGGGACCAGACGGTGCGGTGGGCTACCTGCTGCGCCAGGCCCAGCTCACGCTGCGCGGGGCGTTGGGCGCCGCCCTTCGCGAACTTGGCATCACCACGCCGCAGTACTCGGTGCTCAGCGTCCTGGACGTCGAGCCGGGGCTGTCTGGGGCGGAGCTGGCGCGCACCAGTATGCTCACCCCGCAGACCACCAACGGCATCCTTCACCGACACCGGCCGCGCGCTGCTGGACCAGGCACGCGCGCGGGTGGCGGAGGTTGAGCGGCGCATGACGGCACCGCTGACCGAACAGCAGGCCGCCCAGCTGCGTCAGTGGCTGGTTGCCTGTGCTCGCGCACTGGACGAGTCACCCTGACCGCAACCCCAACACCACCGCAAGCGAATCTCCCCAACAGGAGCGAAACGTCATCTAGCAGCATTCGAGCCTGCGCACCTGTGAACGACGACTTTCACTTACACGGATCTCTACAGCGCTACCCGCCACCGGGGTGCGGTGAACTCCGGCAGGCCCAATGGTCCAGTCAGCTTCACCGATTCCCACCCCTGCGTTACCTGCCGGAATAGGTGCGGAATTTCGATCGTCGGCGGCCGAGATTTCCCTCCGCTTTCCCTCCATCCGACGCCAAGCTGCGCGGGACGGGGCGCAATGGGCGGGGACGCCGGGTGACGGCGAGGGATATTGGCTGGTCATTTGCGCACGTTATGGCCGATAATCAGGAACGGATAGGGATGGGAAGGGACGTGCGGGGAACCGAATTTGCGGTCTGTAAAATCGCCGGCTTACGCCTACCCAGGTTCGAATCCTGGTCCTGCCACACTCCATCTGACCTGCGGAAACGCGGTTTCTGGCGGCCCAGCCATGCCCCCAGAGCTGGCCGGATTTCCCTCCGATTTTCCTCCGCCCGACGCGGTGCCGACGCCGACCAGTACGTTGCGCGCCGCCGAGCCGAACACGCTGTCGAAGGCCTGGGTGCCATCTTGGAGAGGCCTGCCCTCGACGGGTCTCCAGTTCGATGTCGAAGGTGTTGGACGCTTCGACCTAAACTTAGATCACGTTCTCCATGCCGAGGGTGTCATCGCCCTGGCGATCACCTCGCCGATTTCGGGTCGCCGGCCGACGCGGTGGTGGTGTGGGCGATCTGGTCGTGGCTCTCCAGGTCCTTGGCCTGGTTCTTGCTGGTCTCGACGGCGGCGTCGACGGATCTCTCGATGCTGCGCTTGAGCCCTATCGGGTTGGCTGGGCGCCAACAGCCAATACGCGGCGCTCAAGACCCACTGCCGGTTACCCGCCGAGCGCCACGCGCAGAGCTCGGCTCCGGATGCGCCCCGGCCAGTCGTCGAAGCCGCCCTGGAGGTAGTGCTCGGCAGCGTCGGCGTTGCGGATCGCGCGGCCGACTATCTGACCGACGGCGTTGTCGACCTGCGCCAGGCAGGAACGCATCCGAGCTGGTCGAAGGCGGGACGTAGACCGGCCGCAGGAGGATGACCAGCCGCCCTGCGACGTGTGGCGACGCCGACGGCGTGGTCGACTACGGCCGGGGCCATCGTGCCGGTGAGCGCCTGATGCCCTCGACGCTACGATGTGCGGCGTGAACGACTCAGCCGCTGGTGCGGTCGATGCGCGGACGATCGTGGGCTACGGCTTCCGCCGCGCCCACGAGACGAACGCCTTCGATCAGTTCCCGCTGATCACGCCGTCGAAGCTGAGCGACGAGGCGCGCAATCGCGGCATCCAGCGGGCCAGCTCATTCCGGGAAGAGCTTGAGCGGCTCGACCGCGAAGGGGCGTTCTGTCCCATCCTGTTCGAGGCCGTGGACGCCGAGGGCGCCGAGGCGATCATCTTCCGTGACGAGCGGGGCTACGTCCCCTGGAGCGAGTACGCCGTCCCCGAGTGGGGCAGGGACGCGCCGCATCCGTACTACTCGCCCTGGCAGCTTCTGTACTTCAACTACGCGGTCGAGCTGCCGAAGATCTCCGTTCAGATCGAGTGGCTGCTGGACGATGAGCAGCGCGCGACCCTGGGCCCCGGCTGGCGGAATTTCCTGGGCCGGCAGCTCCAACGCTGGCGGCAACTGGACCGCGAGTGGCGCGACGTCCTGCTCGTCCTGAACCGTCTCCAGAGCCGCTACGGCCCGTCGGTCAAGGGGACGCTCCTCAAGAGCACCGTCACCCTCGTGCGCCACCCGGAGAGCGGGGAGTACGTCGACCCCCGCGACCTCGAGCCGCCCTTCGACGCACACAAGGTGCTCGACGAACTCGGCCTCACCCAGGAGGCGCTGAAGCAGATGCACCAGCGTCTCGCCGTCCACGGCATGATGGCGGACGGCGACGACCCGCTGCGCTCCTGGCACATGCTGATCCGGATGGCACCGGCAAAGCAGCGGGCCAAGCTGCGCGGCAGGGCACGACGCGCGTAGGACGCCTATGACGCCGCCGAGATGCTGCGCCGCTTCTCCTTCGACCTGACGGGCGAGCTGCTGCCAAACCCAGACGAGCTCTTCGACCTCTCCGATAAGTCCTGGAGGAAGCGGCTGTTCGGCAAGTGGCCGACGTTCCGGTACACGCGTGCCGACCTCGCCGTCGAACTGCGCCTGCGCGACCTGCACCCGCATCAAGTCCACATCGTCGTCGAGGGCGACACCGAGGAGATCGTCTGCAAGCGCGTGCTGGAGGAGCTCGCCGGGATGCCGCTCAACGACATGGGCGTGAGCATCCAGCGGCTATTTGGCGTCGGCAACGTGCGGCGGGAGATGCTTCGAGCCGTGAAAGCCTTTCCGCGCTTTCTGGTCTTCGTTGCCGACAGCGAGGGCGACATGGCCCGCGAGGTCGAGCGGCTGAAGCGGGAGGGCGTGCTGACCGACGAGGCGACCTATCTGTGGGAGACCAGCTTCGAGGAGGCGAACTTCAGCGACGAGGAGCTCGTCGCAATGGTCGCCGCCATCGGCACCGACCGCGGCGCCACCCTGACGCTGGACGCGGCAACGTTGCGCGCGCTCTATGATGCCCACCGCAGCAAGGCTGGCAAGGATGCGAAAGGGCTGGCGACGTTCGCCCTCGGCCTCGCCCGGCAGGAGAAGTACGGCAGCGTCGTCGCCTCCAAGACCGAGCTGGCGGAGCGCATGGCCGACCTGATCCTCGACGACCTGCGTGACCACGACGCCGAGACAGTGTCAGCGAAGCGGCCAATCGCCTCGATGCTGATCTCCGTCTTTCGCGTTACCTACTGCTACGTTCCTCAATGTGGGTATAGGTGGAGTGCCCGTATCGACGGTTGCGTGATATTGCGCGCCGAGGAGGAAGCCGCCGTGCCCGTCCTGCTGTTCGCCCGACCACCAGTCGACCCCGCCGAAGAGCACACC
>WNFU01007477.1_pt1 | contig 17690 bp, 10 predicted proteins | sample 5400121 | NCBI WGS metagenome assembly WNFU01 (sample SAMN13153360, study PRJNA577476) | soil metagenome | isolation source: 100 cm soil or saprolite under grassland replicate 1 | place: USA:California | collected 2016-06-15
TCAAGGTCGGGAAATCCTTGAACAGGTCGCCCATGATGAGCTGCATGAACGCGGTGGTATCGGCGTTGATGTAATGCGCGCCGGTGCCGTGGAAGCACGGGTTGCACGAGGCGCTGACGTGCACCATCGCAGGCACGTCAAGCTCCACCATCTTCTCGTAAAATTTGTACCACCACCGGTCGGTTAGCGGTGGCGCGGTCCAGTAACCTCCTGACGGATCGGGATTGAGGTTGCAGCCGACGAAACCGAATTCCTTCACGCAGCGCTCGAGTTCGCCGATGCAGCTGTCCGGCGACACGCCTGGCGACTGCGGCAATTGGCACACCCCGACGAAGTTGCTGGGATAGAGCGTGCAGACGCGATGGATCATCTCGTTGCACAGCTGCGACCAAGCCAGGCTCACGTTGTAATCGCCGATGTGATGACTCATGCCCATGGCGCGCGGAGAAAAGATGGTGAGATCGGTCCCGCGCTCGCGCTGAAGCTTGAGCTGCGCCCCCTCGAGGCTCTCGCGGATCTCGTCGTCGGAAACCTTCAGCAAAGCCTTGGACGGCTGTTTTGCAGGGTCCTTGAGATGGTCCACCTGCTCCTTGCGCCATCGCAGCAGGTCTTTCGGCTCGGTCGTGTAGTGGCCGTGGCAATCGATGATCATGACACCGTCGCTTTAAGAGGATTGCGGACGCATGCCCGCGAAGGTGGAAACGGACGCTTGTCCCGCAGGGAATGCTACGAACCGGCCTTCACCATTGTCAAACCACGTTTGGGCTCTGTTAGGATGCTCGCGAAACTGACCGCAGGGGGAAAGCATGGCCGATATTCCGCGTCTGAACGGCGTCATCCGCGCGCTCGAGGCCGGCAACCCGGCGTTCACGTCCTTTTGCCAAGCCGATCCGGAGACGGCGATTGCCATGGCCACGGCCAAGTACGACGGTATCGTCTACGAGATGGAGCATAATCCGTGGGACATCCGGGCGCTGCGAGATAGCCTGCAATACATGCTCAACCGCGGCCAGATCGCCAAATCCGGCTCGCTAGCGCCCTCGGTCACGCCCATGGTGCGCATCCCGCCGAATGGCGCGGAGAAGGCGCAGTTTCATGCCAAGCAGGCGCTCGACCTCGGCGCCTATGGCATCGTATGGCCGCACATTTCCTCGGTGGAGGAGGCGCATAACGCCGTCGCCGCGTGTCGTTATCCGCGCCTTAAAAGCGCGCCGATGTACGAGCCCGCAGGCATCCGCGGTGACGGGCCGACCGCCGCTGTGCGTTACTGGGGCCTCTCCCAGCAGGACTATTACGCCCGTGCCGACGTGTGGCCGCTCAATTCCAAGGGAGAAGTGTTCGTGATCCTGATGATGGAGGACACGCGCGGGATCGAAGCTCTACCGGAGATCCTGCAGAAGGTGCCCGGCATCGGCGCCATCCTCATCGGCGAGGGCGACCTCTCCCAGGAGCTCGGATACCCGCGGCAATACGAGCATCCCGAGGTGCTCAAGTGGATGGCGCGGGTCGTCGAGACCTGTAAGCGGCACAACGTTGTCGTCGGCCACCCGCACGTTGATGTCAACAACATGGAGCGCATCCTCGCCGAGGGCTACCGCTTCCTGATGGCCGCGCCGGTGCGCAGTTACGCCGCCTTGGATAAAGGGCTCAAACTCGCAGGGCGGGCGTAAGCTCAAGGCCCAACGACCACAAGAGATGCGCTCCTCTTGGGCGTTCTCTACCGCCGGCATGTTCACGATCTGGCCTACTTCCGGCGCAATTCTCCTTGGAGGTAAAGTGCTTTGATTCGCGGGCCGTTCGGCGGAACGAGGCACTCCGCCGCGCGATCCGCGAGCCGGCAGTCGCTCGACGCCGGCAAATGCGGCAATGGGGCAAGCGGGAATGCCGGAGGCGATCCGGATCGCCGTGGAGGGCTTTGGGGCTCGTCCGCAGCACAAAGCGCATGCATGCGCGCCTATAGCCCGGCGCCGACGTGGATTTTGCGCCGTCATCGTGGCCGTCTCGGCGCTGCTGCCTGGCACCCCAGCCTGCGCCGCGGCGAGCGCAGGGGTCCTCGACGCCTGGATCATTCCGTCGCTCGATCGCGACGACATCGCGGCCCTTGCGCTCACGCTCGGCATTCTCTGCTTCGCAGTTATCAGCGCGATTCTCTTCGTGCGGACGCGTCGGCACTTGGCGGAGGTCGAGGCCGCGGCCCGCGACGAGGCGCTGGCATCCAAGGCCGCGATCGACCGCGCCTACGCGCTGCTCCTGTCCGAGCCGCAAATCCTCGTCGCGTGGCCGGCGACGGGCGAGGAGCCCGAAATCATCGGCGATGCGGCATTGATAACGGCGACGACTGCAGGGGTGCTCGACTTCGCCTCCTGGCTCGAGGCGGATGCTGCAGGCGACATGGAGCATTCGGTCGATGCATTGCGCGCGCGTGGCATGAGTTTCGCCATGACGGTGACCACGCTTGCCGACCGCATCATCGAGGCCAAGGGCCAGGTCATCGGCGGCCGGGCGATCCTGCGGCTGCGCGAGGTCAGTGGCATCAAACACGAACTGGCCGAGCTCGCGCGACGCCACCACAAGCACGTGGACGAGACCGCCGCCATGCGCGCCTTGATCGCAGCGATGCCCGCCCCGGTGTGGGCGCGCGACGACGCGGGCAGGCTCACCTTCGCCAACGACGCCTATGCGCGTGGGGCCGAAGCCAAGGACGCCTCTGAGGTCATGGAGCGCGGGATCGAGCTGTTCGAGCACGGTGCGCGAAGCGAGCTTTTGCGCGCCCATGAGGCAGCCGCACCCTATTCCGGCCGGCTCACGGCCGTGGTCGCGGGAGCACGCCGCAACTTCGAGGTGGCGACGGTGCCGGCCGGACGCGGCAGCGCCGGCATCGCGGTCGATGTCACCGAGGCGGAGCTGATGCGCGCCGAGCTCAAGCGCATGATGGACGCCCACCGGCGCACGCTCGACCAGCTCGCGACCGGCGTGGCGATCTTCGGATCCGATCGCCGGCTTTCCTTCCACAACGCCGCCTACCGGTCGCTGTGGGATCTAGACGCGGGCTTCCTCGACCAGGGGCCGACCGACTCAGCCGTGCTCGACCGGTTGCGCGCGGCCCGCAAGCTCCCCGACGAGCAGGACTTTCGCCAGTGGAAGAGCGCGCTCTACGATGCCTATCGGGCGGTCGAAGCCAAGGAGCACATGTGGCACCTACCGCACGGCCGAACCATGCGCGTGGTCACCACGCCCAATCCCGAAGGCGGCGTCATCTATCTCTTCGACGACGTGACCGAGCGGCTTGATCTCGAACGGCGCTATGATGCCTTGATCCGCGCGCAGGGCGAGACGCTGGACAACCTCACGGAGGCGGTCGCCGTATTCGGCAGCGACGGCCGGCTGCGCCTGTACAATCCCGCCTTCGCGCGAATGTGGAGACTTTCGCCCGACCTGTTGTCAGACCGCCCTCATATCGAATTGATCAGCGACTGGACGCGGCAGCTCCACGGCGATCACCCGATCTGGCAGCAGCTGCGGGCGACGATCACGGCTATCGACAATCGCGAGCCGGCGCTGGGCCGGCTCGAACGCCGCCACGGCACGGTCGTCGATTGCGCCACCTTGCCGCTTCCCGACGGCGCCACGCTCGTCACCTTCCAGGACGTCACCGATAGCGTCAATGTCGAGCGTGCGCTGCGCGAGCGCAACGAAGCACTGAACGCGGCGGACAAGCTCAAGACCGATTTCGTTCACCACGTATCATACGAACTGCGCTCTCCGCTCACCAATATCATCGGCTTCGCGCATTTCCTCGGCGATCCGGCCACCGGTCCGCTGACGGACAAGCAGCGCGAATACCTGAGCTACATTACGGTCTCGACCAACGCGCTGCTTGCCATCATCAACAATATCCTCGACCTCGCCAGCATCGACGCCGGCGCTATGACCCTCAACCTCGGCTCGGTGGACATCCACAAGACCATGGAAGCCGCCGCCGAAGGAGTGCAGGACCGGCTGGTCAAACGCGGCATCACACTTGAAATTCAAGCCGCGCCGGAGATCGGAACCTTCGTCGCCGACGAGTTGCGCGTGCGCCAATCCCTGTTCAATTTGCTGGCCAATGCGGTGGGCTTTTCGCCCGCCGGCGAGATCGTTACCTTTTCCGCCAATCGGCACCGGGACGCCATCGTGTTCTCGGTGACCGATCGGGGTCCCGGCATCCCAGCCGACGTCCAGGACAAGGTGTTCGATTGGTTCGAGACGCATTCGCTCGGCTCGCGCCACCGCGGCACGGGCCTCGGCCTGTCCCTGGTGCGCTCCTTCGTCAAGCTGCACGGCGGCTCGGTGACCCTCGAGTCGGCGGTCGGCCGCGGCACCACCGTCACTTGCGTGTTCCCGCTCGATCACTCTGCCGAGCGAACCGCGGCGTAAGTCGAGTCGGCCGCGCCAGCGGGCTTCGAGTCACAGCATGCCGCTGACTAACTCCAGCACGTCGAGCTTTTCGGTGGCGCTGCCCGATGAGCGCGCCACGCGTCGGCTCGCGATCGACATCGCCAACACGCTCGAAGCCGGCAACGTGGTCACGCTCTCGGGCGACCTCGGAGCCGGCAAGACCACGCTCGCCCGCACGCTGATCCGTTATCTGGCCGATGACCCTTCCATCGAGGTGCCGAGCCCGACCTTCACGCTGATGCAGACCTACGAGCTGCCGCAGTTTCCGCTGGTGCACGTCGATCTCTATCGCGTCTCCGCTCCGGCCGAGCTCGCCGAACTCGGCTTCGACGATCTGCCGGAACGCGCAGTGGTGTTGCTGGAATGGCCGGACCGCGCGGAGGGCCTTTTGCCGCCCGATCGGCTCGACGTCTCGCTCACACTGGCGCCCAAGCTCAAGCTCGAATTCCGCCACGCCCGCATCACCGGCTACGGCGCCCTGGCGCCGCGCGTCGACCGCATGGCGGCCGCGCGTCAATTCATTGCCGAGAGCGGTTATAGCGAGGCCGTGTTGCTCATGAATTCGCCGCGCCGCCCCGATGGCCCGCCGGTGCGCGGCGACAAACCGTATAGCGCGATCGCGCACCTCGCCGACAACGTCGTGCCGTTCGTGGCGATGGCGAAGGGGCTGCGGCAATATGGCTTCTCGGCGCCCGCCGTGTATCACGCCGATCTCGAGCAGGGATTTTTGATCATCGAGGATCTCGGCGACGAGCGGGTGGTCGGCGGCGATCCGCCGGCGCCTATCGAGGAGCGCTACGAGACAGCGGTCGACGTGCTGCTCGCCCTGCATGAGCGGCAGCTGCCCGAGACGCTGCCGGTCGCCCCGCATCTCGAATATCGGATTCCGCCCTACGACATGGACGCGTTCCTGATCGAAGCCGAGCTGCTGGTGGACTGGTTCCTGCCGCGCCTCAATGCGGCGATTCCCGATGCGGAGCGCGACTCGTTCCGCGCGCTCTGGCGCGAGCTGTTGCAGCCTGCGATCGATGCACCGCCGATCTGGGTGCTTCGCGACTTTCATTCGCCCAATCTATTATGGCTGCCGCAGCGCAACGAATTCGCCCGGCTCGGCCTTCTCGATTTCCAGGATGCGGTGATGGGACACCCAGCCTACGATCTCGCCTCGCTGTTGCAGGATGCGCGTGTCGACGTACCCGAAGAAACCGAGCTGGCGCTGCTCGGCCGCTATGTGCGCGGACGCAGCCGCCGGGAACCGGATTTCGACGGGGCCCAATTCATCAAGATCTACGCCACGCTCGCCGCCCAGCGCGCCAGCAAGATTCTCGGGATCTTCGCACGGCTTGACGTCCGCGACGGCAAGCCACAATACCTGCGGCACCTGCCCCGCGTCTGGGGCTATTTGCAGCGCTCGCTCAGTCACCCGGCGTTGGAGGCGCTCAACGCGTGGTATATTGCCCACGTGCCGACGTTAAATACAATTTAAGCGCGAGCGGGCAAAAATCCATCGATGGCCGAAACTCGCCGAACCACGACCGCGCCGAAACGCGCCATGGTGCTGGCAGCGGGGCTCGGCACGCGCATGCGACCGTTCAACGGACAGCTGCCCAAGCCGCTCGTTAGGGTCGGTGGCAAAGCGCTCATCGATTACGTGCTCGATCGCCTCGCCGCGCAGGGGGTTGAACGCGCCGTCGTGAACGTCCATCACCTCGCCGATCAGATCGAGCAGCATCTCGCCGGCCGCAAGCGGCCGAAGATCGTCATCTCGGACGAGCGAAGCGAGCTTCTCGGCACCGGCGGCGGCGTGGTCAAGGCGCTGCCGGAACTCGGCGATGGCCCATTCTTCCACGTCAATTCCGACACGATCTGGATCGATGGCGTGAAGCCCAATCTCGCCCGGCTCGCCGCCGCCTTCGACGCCAGCCGCATGGATGCGCTGCTTTTGCTGGCGCCGGCAGCGTCCAGCATCGGCTATAGCGGGCGCGGCGATTTCTCGATGGCGGCCGACGGCCGGCTCACGCGGCGGGGCGAGTGCGAGGTGGTGCCCTTCGTTTACGCCGGTGCCGCGATTCTCACGCCCGCCTTCTTTGCCGGCGCACCCAAGGGCGCATTCTCCATGTCGCCCTTGTTCGACCGGGCGGCCGAGGCCGGTCGGCTCTGCGGGCTGCGCCTCGACGGCGTGTGGATGCATGTCGGCACCCCCGAGGCGGTCCACGCCGCCGAAAAGGCGATCCTCGCCACCGCGGTGTAGCGCACGATAAAACCGCGCTGACGGAAAAATTGAGTCGCGGCGAATCAATCCTTAGAATCGGTGGATGCCCTCCGCGTCTACCGCGCGCGTGTTCACGATCCCGGCCTCGGCACCGTTCGTGCCGACGCTCATCCGCGCGCTCCTCGATGGAACGCTCGTGCCGGGATTTCCCACCGCGCATGACCCGCTCGCATTCGCCGACGCCACGCTCTATCTACCGACGCGCCGCGCATGCCGACTCGCGCGCGACATCTTCCTCAACATGACCAAGGCTGACGCGGCGATCCTGCCGCGCATCGTCCCCCTCGGCGACATCGACGAGGATGAGATCGTATTTGCGCAGGCGGCAACCGGGGCCCTGGCCCGCGACGCGCTCGAGTTGCCGCCGGCACTCGGCGGGCTCGAACGGCGCCTGCTGCTGACGAAGCTCGTGCTCAAATGGGCGCAACGTCTGGCGCCGGAGCAGCGCGGCGAGGCGCCGCTCGTCGCCACCAATCCCGCCTCCGCGCTCGCGCTCGCCGACGATCTCGCGCGGCTCATGGATGATATGACGACGCGCGGCGTGGCGTGGGAGCAGCTCGACGGGCTGGTGCCCGAGACGCTCGACCGCTATTGGCAGCTCACGCTCGAATTCCTGCAGATCGCGCGCGAGGCGTGGCCGCAAATCCTCGCCGAGCATGGCGCCATCGAGCCCGCCGAACGCCGCGACGCGCTGATCAAGGCCGAAGCGGCGCGGCTGTCCGCTCACACGGGAGGACCGGTGATCGCCGCCGGCTCGACCGGCTCCATGCCGGCGACCGCCGAACTGATCGCTACCATCGCCAAGCTCGCCCATGGCGCCGTCGTGCTGCCCGGTCTCGACCTCGAGCTCGATGCGGAGTCCTGGGACCTAATCGGTGGCCGCCGGGAGAGCACCGAGCCCGTTTCGCCCGCGGTCGAACATCCGCAATTCGCCATGCAAGCGGTGCTGCGCCGCATCGGCGTCACCCGCGAGCAGGTGGTCCTGCTGGGCACTCCCGCCGCGCACGCACGCGAGCGCTATGTCTCCGAGGCGCTGCGGCCCGCCGCCGTCACCGACCGATGGCAACAGTTGGCGGATGGCGACGCTCCCTGGATCGAACGCGCGCTCGAAAGATTGGCTGTCATCGAAGCCGCGAATGCCGAAGAAGAGGCACTCGCCATTGCGATCAGTCTTCGCGAAGCCGTTGAGACGCCGCACAAGACGGCAGCGCTGGTCACGCCCGACCGCGCCTTAGCGCGACGCGTGTTCGCCGCGCTGGAGCGCTGGAAGGTCGCGGTCGACGATTCCGGCGGCGATGCGCTAGCCGACACCCCCGCCGGGCTATTCGCCCGCCTGGCGGCCGAAGCCGCCCTCGACGGGCTTTCCCCGGTTGCGCTGCTCGGCCTTCTCAAGCATCCGCTCGCGCGGCTCGGCGCCGCCGAGGGTGCACACGCGCGCGCCATCGCGGCGCTCGAGAGGGCGGTTCTGCGCGGGCCGCGGCCGCGGCCGGGCACCGCCGGGCTCGCGCACGCGCTCGCCGCGTTCCGCACCCAACTTGCAAAACTACGGCGGGGGGAAACCTCCGATCTGCATCCGTCCGATCCGCGCGCCCGCCTTACCGCCGCGGAGCTCGACGAGGCCGCCGCGCTGGTCACGCGGCTGAGCGCGGCGCTCGCGCCGCTCGAAGGGCTTGCCGGCATGCCTTTCGCCGCGGTCGCGGCGCTCCACCGCAACGTCATCGCCGCGCTGAGCGCGGACGAGACCGGCGCGCCGACCGCCTTCCTCGGCAACGATGGCGCGGCGCTCGACGCCGCCTTCCAGGACCTCGCGCTGCATGCGGGCAATGCCGATTTCGCCGTGGCGCCGACCGACTATGCGGACCTGTTCCGCACGATGATGTCCGATCGCGTGGTGCGGCGGCCGGAGATGCCGGGGGTGCGGCTGCGCATCTACGGTCCGCTCGAAGCGCGGCTCCAAAGCGTCGATCGCGTCGTGCTCGGCGGACTGGTCGAGGGCACGTGGCCGCCGGAGATGCGTTCCGACCCGTGGCTCAGCCGGCCCATGCGCCACGCGCTCGGCCTCGATCTGCCGGAGCGGCGCATTTCGTTGTCCGCGCACGATTTCGCGCAGGTGCTCGGAGCGGCTGAAGTGATCCTCGCCTATCCCACCAAGTTGGCCGGCACGCCTACCGTCACCTCGCGCTTCGTCCAGCGGTTGGCGGCGGTCGCGGGCGAAGAGCATTGGGACCGCGCACGCGCGAATGGCGCGAAATATCTCGCCTGGGCACGCGCGCTCGATCGTCCCGCCGAGGTCAAACGCATCGAAAAACCCGAACCGAGGCCGCCGCGCGCCGCCCGGCCGACCGCGCTCTCGGTCACCGACATCGAGAATTGGCTGCGGGACCCTTATACGATTTATGCCAAGCACATCCTCAAGCTGCGTGAACTCGATCCCATCGACCTGCCGCCGGGCGCCGCCGATCGCGGCATCGTCATTCACGGCGCGCTGAGCGATTTCACCAAGAGCTTTGCGGTCGCCCTGCCCGCCGATCCGGCCGCGGCACTCATCGAGATTGGTGCCAAGCATTTCGCCCCGCTCGAAGACTATCCCGAGGCCCGTGCGTTCTGGTGGCCCCGCTTCCGGCGCATCGCCCGCTGGTTTGCCGGCTGGGAGACGGTACGGCGCGACAGCGTCACGGCGCTGGCCGCCGAGGTCTACGGCAAGATCGACATTCCCCTCGGCGAGCGCGTGTTCACGCTGCGCGCCCGCGCCGACCGCATCGAAAGCCTCGCCGGCGGCGGCTACGCCATCCTCGATTACAAGACCGGACAGGTGCCGAGCGAGAAGCAGGTGCGCATCGGCGTATCGCCGCAGCTCACGCTCGAAGCCGCCATCCTGCGCGGCGGCGGATTTCGCGACATTCCCGCGCAATCGTCCGTCGCCGAACTCGTCTACGTCTCGCTGAAGGGTGGTGACCCCGCGGGCGACCACGTGCCACTCGACTTCAAGGACGGCAACGCGGACCTCCACGCCGAGCGCGCGCTGGCCAAGCTCAAAAACGTCGCCGGCCGCTTCGAGGACGAGCAGCAGCCCTATCTGCCGCTGGTGCTCTCGATGTGGAAGCACCGCTACGGCACCTATGACCACCTCGCGCGGGTGAAGGAATGGTCCGTCGGCGGACCGGATGACGCGGAGGGCGGGGAATCATGACCACCGCTCGAACCTTCCGCGTCATTCCGGACGAGCTGCGCCGCCTGCAAGTCGAGGCCTCCGATCCCGCGGTCTCGGCCTGGGTCGCGGCCAATGCCGGCTCGGGCAAAACGCACGTGCTGGCGCAGCGGGTGATCCGCCTTTTGCTCGACGGCGTCGATCCGGCGAAAATCCTCTGCATCACCTTCACCAAAGCCGCCGCCGCCAATATGGCAAACCGCGTGTTCGACGAGCTACGGCACTGGACTGCCCTCGACGATGCCGAGCTCGACGCCGCGATCACGCGAATTTCAGGGATCCAACCGGACGCGACGCGGCGCACCTTGGCGCGGCGGCTGTTTGCCATGGCGCTGGAGACGCCGGGCGGCCTGAAGGTGCAGACCATCCACGCTTTCTGCACGCGGCTGCTGCATCATTTTCCGTTCGAGGCCAACGTCGCCGCGCGCTTCGACGTGCTCGACGAGGCGGCGCAGGCGCAGCTCCTCTCCAAGATCAGCCTCGGCGTGTTGCTCGACGCAGCCTTGGTACCGGATGGCGTGCTCGGCCGCGCGCTCGCAACCGCGATCGCGGCTGCCTCCGACCAGACCTTCAAGGACGTGGTCGGCGAAGCGATCCGCAAGCGCGACGCCGTGCGCGCCTGGATCAACCACGGGGGCAGCATCGACGCGGCGATCGCCTCGCTCTGCGGCACGCTCGGCGTCGCGGCGGACGATACAATCGAACGGATCGAAAGCGAGATGACGGAGGGCCCGCTTTTTCCGGCATCGCAATGGGCGGCGGCCGCCAAGGTTCTTGCGCAGGGCGGCAAGAGCGATCGGGAGCAGGCACGGCGGCTCGTTGCCGCGTTCAGGACAAGCGGCTCGGAGCGCGCCACCGCCTATCTGCAGGTGTTCGTCACCGGCAAGCTCGAGCCGCGCCAGCAACTGCTCACCCGGGCGATCGAGGTCGACAATCCGCGGCTCGCCGAGCGCCTCTGCGAGGAACGCAAGCGCATTCTTGCGCTCGTAGAACGCCGCAAGGCCGTGGCCTGCCGCGACCGCACCGCGGCGCTCATCACCATCGCCGATGCCGTAATCTCCCGCTACCAGGCGGCAAAAGACCGCAGCGGATACCTCGATTACGACGACCTGATCGACAAGACCTTGGCGCTGCTCGGCGAGGAGCGGGCGACCTGGGTGCACTACAAGCTCGATCAAGGCATCGACCATGTCCTGATCGACGAAGCGCAGGACACCAGCCCAAAGCAATGGGACATCATCCGGCGGCTCACGACTGAATTTTTTGCGGGCGCCGGCGCGCGCCCCCTCAAGCGCACGATTTTCGCGGTCGGCGACGAGAAGCAATCGATTTTTTCGTTCCAAGGCGCGGCCCCGCGCGAATTCGATGTCATGCATCGCTCGTTCGATGCGCTGTCGCGAGCCGTCGAACACGACTTCCGCTATGTGCGCTTCCGCCATTCGTTCCGCTCCGGCCCAAATGTGCTCGGTGCAGTCGATGAAGTGTTCGGGCGGCCGGAGGCCTTCGCGGGCCTCTCCGCCGATGCGGTCAAGACCGTTCATGAGCCGCTGCCCGATGCGGCACCCGGGGTCGTGGAGATCTGGGACACGACCAAGCCCGCGGACAAGCGCGAGATCGAGGCCTGGGATGCGCCGTTCGATGAACTGACCGAAACGAGCCCGCAGGTGCGGCTCGCGACCAGGATCGCGAGGAATGTCAAGCGCTGGATGAAACAAGGCGCGCGCGCCGGCGACGTGCTGGTGCTGGTGCGCCAACGCGGGCCCCTGTTCGAGGCGATCATCCGCGCGCTGAAGGACTTGCAAGTGCCGGTCGCCGGAGCCGACCGGCTGGTGCTGACCGAACACATCGCGGTGATGGACCTGATGGTGCTCGCGGACGCGCTGTTGTTGCCCGACGACGACCTCGCGCTCGCGACCGTGCTCAAGAGCCCGCTGTTCGGCTTTGACGACGAGGAGCTGTTTGAGATCGCCTGGGAGCGCAAAAGCTCGCTGCGCGCGGCGTTGCGGGCGAAGGCGCACGGCAACGCGCGCTTTGCCGATGCGGCAACCAAGCTCGAGCGATTTGCCGGATGGGCGCGGCACATGCCGTTCGCCTTCTACGCGCGCATATTGGGAGCCGAAGGCGGCCGCAGGCGCTTCCTCGCCCGGCTCGGTCACGAGGCCGACGACGCGCTCGACGAGTTCCTCAATCTCGCGCTCGACTACGAGCGGCGCGAGACGCCATCGCTGCAAGGCTTCATCGCCCGGCTGCGCGCCGCCCAAACCGACGTGAAGCGCGACATGGAGATCACCCGCGACGAGGTGCGGGTGATGACGGTGCACGGCGCCAAGGGTCTGGAAGCGCCGATCGTCGTGCTCGCCGACACCACGACGCCGCCGGCGGGGCCGCCGCAGCGCCAGCCGCGGCTCCTGCCCGTTGCGTCGGCGTCGGCGACATCCCATTCGCCGCACTGCTTCGTGTGGGCCGGCGTGAAGGCGACCGACACCGCGCCGGTGAGCGCCGCGCGTGAGCGCGCGCGGCATGAGGCCGAGGACGAATATCGACGCCTCCTCTATGTCGCGATGACGCGGGCCATCGACCGGCTCGTCATTTGCGGTGCCGTAGGCGACCGGGGGCCGCCCGAGGGCTGCTGGTGGAACCTGGTGTTCGCGGCGCTTAAGCCCGTATCGGTCGAGGAACCCGCCGACGACGGCGATGGGATGGTGTGGCGCTATCGCAAAGCGCCACCGTCCGCCGGCAAGACCGTCACCGCTTCAGGTGTGGCGACGCCCGCCGTTCAACGCCCGTCCTGGCTCGACCGCGATGCGGGCGCCGAGCCGCCGCCGGTTCGGCTCATCTCGCCGGCGCTCGCCTACGACGAGGCCGTTCCGGTGCGCGCGGCCGCCTCCGGCGGCCGTGTCGAGCGCGACAAGGCCTTGGCGCGCGGCGTGCTGGTGCACCGGCTGCTGCAATCGCTGCCCGACATTCCGCGCGCGGCGCGCGCGGACGCCGCCCGGCGCCATCTTGCCCGAGCGGCCGCTGGGTTTTCCGCCGAGGAGCGCGAGGTCATGATCGAGCAAATCCGGCTGCTGCTCGACGATCCGCGCTTCTCGCAACTGTTTTTGCCAGGGAGCCGTGCCGAGATCCCGATCGTTGGACGCCTCAAGGGCGGCACGCTCGCCGTCTCCGGGCAAGTCGATCGCCTCGCCGTGACCAGCGACTCGGTCCTGATTGCCGACTACAAGACCAATCGTCCCGCGCCCCGCCGGCTCGCCGACGTGCCGCCGCCCTATGTCGCCCAGCTTGCGCTTTATCGCGCCGTGCTCGCCCAGCTCTACCCGGACAAGCCTATTCGCGCCGCGCTCGTGTGGACCGATGTGCCTGATCTCATGGAGTTTTCCGAGGCCAGCCTGGACGCGGCGCTGACCACCGTCACCTCGGCGTGAAGCCGCCTTGACGCTCGGCGAGCGCGTTCATAGGTTCGGCCTCCCACCCGCGGCGCTGTCGCCAAGCAACGAGGTAGTTCCCATGGCCGTTGGCAAAGTTTCGGACACCACTTTCGAATCCGAGGTGTTGAAGGCGACCGGCCCGGTCGTGGTGGACTTCTGGGCCGAATGGTGCGGCCCGTGTCGCATGATCGCACCGGCGCTCGAGGAGATCGCGGGCACGCTCAACGGCAAGGTGAAGATCGTCAAGCTCAACGTCGACGAGAATCCACAAACTGCGGCCAAGTACGGCATCCAGTCGATCCCGACGCTGATGATCTTCAAGGACGGCCAGATGGCCTCGCGCCAGATCGGCGCCGCGCCGAAGCAGAAGCTGGAACAGTGGATCACCACGGCAGTGTGAAGCCACCGCATTCTGCGCCTTCATAGGTCATGCCCGGCCCACGTGTGCCGGGCATTCGCGTCTTAGGCGCGCACGTCCATCATCGCCGGATGACGTCCGCTACACCGGCGGGGTGCCGTTGGCGCTGAGCACCGCGCCGGCGAGGTAGAGCGAGCCGGCAATCAGAATGCGCGGCGGAGGCTCAAGGCCGAAGCGGCCGATCGCGGCGAGCGCCGGCTCGACGCCGTCGGCGCTCTGCGCCGGAATGCCGACCGCGCGCGCGGCGTCGGCGATCGCGGCGGCGGGGAAGCTTTTCTCCTGACGGGGAACCGGCACCGCCACGATGCGGCGGGCAAGGCCGGAGAAATTTTTCAAATAGCTCTCGCGATCCTTGGTCGAGAGCATGCCGACCACGAGCACGACCGGGCGCGAAACCCGCTCCTCGAGATCGGCGAGCGCATTGGCGACGGCGCGCCCGCCGTCCGCATTGTGGCTGCCATCGAGCCAGAGCTCGCTTCCCGGCGGGCAAAGCGCCGCCAGCCGGCCTTGCGGGAGACGTTGCATGCGCGCCGGCCAATCGACCTTGGCAATGCCGCCCTCGAACGCACTGGGCGGAATCTTCAGCTCCACCGTTGCACGCAACGCGGCGATCGCGACGCCGGCATTCTCGAATTGATGGCGGCCATAGAGCTTCGGCGCCGGAAGATCGAGCAAGTCGGCGTCGTCCTGGTAGACGAGCCGCCCGCGCTCCTCGGTCGCAGTCCAGTCCTCGCCAGCCACCTTGATCGGAGCCTTGACGCGTGCCGCCTCTCGCTCGATTGCCGCCAGCGCCTCACGCGGCTGCGCTGCCACGATCGCCGGCACGCGTGGTTTGAAGATGCCGGCCTTCTCCGCCGCGATCTTGCCCAGCGTCTCTCCGAGGTGCTCGGCATGATCGAACGATACCGGCGTAATCACGGTGACGAGCGGGCGGTCGACGACGTTGGTCGCGTCGAGCCGTCCGCCCATTCCCACTTCGAGCAGCAATACGTCCGCGGGATTGCGTGCGAAAAGCAGGAGCGCCGCCGCCGTCGTGATCTCGAACACGGTGATGGATGCTCCCGCGTTGACGCGCTCGCATTCGCTGAGCGCGTCGGCGAGCGCGTCGTCCGAAACGAGGCGTCCCTCGCCCTTCGCGCCGAGCCGAAAGCGCTCGTTGAAGCGCACGAGATGCGGAGAGGTATAGACGTGCACGCGCAGCCCCGCCGCCTCTAGGATCGCGCGCATGAAGGCAATGGTCGAGCCCTTGCCGTTCGTGCCCGCAACATGGATCGTCGGCGGCAGCTGTCGCTCCGGATGGCCGAGTGCCGCGAGAATGCGCCACATGCGATCGAGCGAAAGATCGATGCGCTTCGGATGCAATGCCGTGAGCCGCGCGACGATGGACTCGATGGAGGTCATTGCTTCGTTCATTGCAGGCGAGAATGTCGGATAGCGCGTCGCCGTCGCAGGCCGCGCGAGCGCCGAAGGGATGTGAACCCTTACCCCGCGCTCGGAAGGGGCAATTTGTCGGCCGGCGGCTTCGGTCGCGCCTTGGTCAACAGCCGGCACAGATTTGCCAGCGTCGGCCGCAGATGATGTCGGTGGACGACCATGTCCACCATGCCATGCTCCTTGAGATATTCGGCGCGTTGAAAGCCGTCGGGCAGCTTCTCGCGAATGGTCTGCTCAATCACGCGCGGCCCGGCAAAGCCGATGAGCGCGCCCGGTTCCGCAATGTGGACGTCGCCGAGCATCGCATAGGATGCCGTGACGCCGCCGGTGGTCGGATTGGTGAGCACGACGACGTAGGGTCGCCTCGCCTCGCGCAGCATCTGCACGGCAAGCGTGGTGCGAGGCAGCTGCATCAGCGAGAAAATTCCCTCCTGCATGCGCGCGCCGCCGGAAGCGGCGAACATGATGAACGGCGTGCCTTTGTCGACCGCGGTCTCCAGTCCCTTGATCACCGCCTCACCCGCCGCCATGCCGAGCGAGCCGCCCATGAAATCGAAATCCTGCACCCCGATCACCACCGGCAAGCCCTCGAGCTTGCCGAAACCGAGCTTGATCGCATCGTTGGTGCCGGTCTTGGTCCGCGCATCCTTGAGGCGGTCGGCGTAACGGAGCTCGTCGCGGAACTTGAGCGGATCGAGCGGCACCGCCTGGATCGCGATATCGAACCAGGTCTCGTTGTCGAACATCGACTTGAGCCGCATCATCGCCCCCATGCGCATGTGGTAGTTGGAGCCGGGGATGACGAACTGGTTCGCCTCGACGTCCTTGTAGAAGACGAGCTGACCGGTCTCCGGGCATTTGATCCAGAGATTTTCCGGCGTGTCGCGGCGTGCGAAATAATTGCGAATCTTCGGCCGGACGACGTTGGAGATCCAATTCATGACGCGGTCCTCTCGCCCGCCCGCATATATGGATCGCCTGTACAGCCCTGGCAACCCAAGGAGAAACCCAGGAAGGCTCTGGCGCTGCCGCGCGCTCAGCGGCGGCTACGCACCTTCGGTTTGATCGCGAAACCGAATGCGCCGTCGTCATCGAAAAGGGTCGGCGCATCGCTCGTGCGGGCACGTTCGATCGTGAGCAGGCGGAGCTTGGTGGCAACTCCGCCATTGGCGGAGAAGCCTCCGACCTTGCCGCCGGTGGCCAGTATGCGATGGCACGGGACGATGATCGGGAACGGATTGCGTCCGAGCGCTTGCCCGACCTCGCGCGCCAAGCCGCGCTCACCTACTCGCGCGGCGAGCTCGCCATAGGAGATTGTAGCACCTGCCGCAATGCCGCGCGCAGCCTCGTAGACCCCGCGATCGAACTCCGGAATGCCGTGCATGTCGAGCGCAACGGCGGAAAGATCGCTCGGCTCCCCGCTCAAGAGCGAAGTGATGGCGTCGATCGCACGGCGCACGTCCGTCGGCGGCGGCGCTTCCCGCGCGTGTGGGTATCGCCGCATGAGACGCGCGCGGGTTTTCGCCTCGCTCGCCTCCGGCAGCTGCACCCCGGCAATGCCGCGTGCGCTCCATGCGATGCCGCATCGGCCGATATTCGTGTCGAACAGCGCAAAGCCCTGTGCCGTCATGATGTCACTAATCTAGCGTCAGCGGTCGCTGCGAGCATCTCGATTCTTGCGCGCTATTCCGCCGCCAACCGCCGCGCACCGCGCACACCGCGTGCAAGTTCGGCGACGAGATTGATCACGACGGTCACCGTTTTCGCCGTCGCCTTGTCGTCCCGGTCGAGGCTTCCTTTGAGTGCGTTCACGAGCGCCGAGCCAACGACCACGCCGTCGGCCCCCGACGCGATCACCGCCGCTTGCTCGGCGGTGCGCACGCCGAAGCCGGCCGCCACCGGCAAGCTCGTGTGGCGCTTGATGCGCGCGACCGCGGCGGCAACTTTGCCCGGATCGGGCGTGGCCGTGCCGGTGATGCCGGTGATGGATACGTAGTAGACGAAACCCGACGTGTTCGCGAGCACGGCCAGCAGGCGTTTGTCGTCGGTCGTGGGCGTCGCCAGCCGGATGAAGTTCACTCCGGCCTTGAGCGCCGGGAGGCACAGCTCGGCGTCTTCCTCCGGCGGCAGATCGACGACGATAAGGCCGTCAACGCCGGCGGACTTGGCGTCGCGGAGAAAGCGGTCGACACCGTAAATGTAGATCGGGTTGTAGTAGCCCATGAGCACGAGCGGCGTCGCATCGTCGCCCTGGCGAAAGGCGCGCACCATGTCGAGCGTCTTCTTCAGGGTCTGACCGGCCTTCAGCGCACGCTGGGAGGACATCTGGATCGCCGGTCCATCGGCCATCGGATCGGTGAACGGCATGCCGAGCTCGACCACATCGGCGCCGGCCGCCGGAATGGCGCGCAGAATGGCGAGCGAGGTCTCGGGATCGGGGTCGCCGGCGGTGAGGAACGTGACCAATGCGGCACGACCTTGTTCCTTCAGCTC
>WNFU01006850.1_pt1 | contig 17669 bp, 9 predicted proteins | sample 5400121 | NCBI WGS metagenome assembly WNFU01 (sample SAMN13153360, study PRJNA577476) | soil metagenome | isolation source: 100 cm soil or saprolite under grassland replicate 1 | place: USA:California | collected 2016-06-15
TAGGGGTTCTTGTCCCGCTGGCGGTCAGAATTCTGGCGCGCCCCGGTGTGCCGTAGGTCTTCTTCACGAATTGCACCATCTCCGCCAGCGGCGTGCCGGCGAAGAAAATCCGGTCCACGCCGTGTTTCTCCATCCGGCGGGCGTCGGCCGGCGTAATGGTGCCGCCCCCACCGCCGAACACGCCGATGTCGCGGGCGTCGTTCTTCTTCAGCAGGTCGATGACTTGGGCGAAGAATTCGACGTGGCCACTGTTGTAGCTGGAGATGCCGATGGCCCGCACGTCCTCCTGAATTGCGGCCCGCACGATATCGCGAGCCGAGCGATGGTAGCCGAGGTAGATGACTTCGATGCCCTGGCGGATGAATTCCAGGTTGAGGGTGTTGATGGCACTGTCGTGGCCGTCGCAAATCGGCACAACGGTCAAGAGGCGGATCGGAGGGCGTGAGGTGTTGGGCGCGAGGCACAAGGCCACGCTGTGTCGAAATCTCCGGCGCGGCCGGATGACTGACTGAATTGGATCGCTACGGCAAACGTCGCTCGCCCTACGATAATCCACGCGGCGTTCCCCCTCACCCTGACCCTCTCCCTCAGGGAGAGGGAACATCTCTCGGCACGCCCTGATCCTCCGACTCGCCGTCCGCTCTCTCCACGCTGTGGCCGTTCAAAGCGCTCCGATGGAGCATCGGAGCGGCGAACGATTCTCCCTCTCCCGGCGGGAGAGGGCAGGGGTGAGGGGGAAGAAGCCGTTCGCCCTGCGCAGCTCGCTTGTTTGCCACAGGGCGCGCGACCATCGCCCGGAGGGCCGTCTGGTTTTAAGCCATACATCGGTTCAAGCCTCCGGCTTTGTCGGAGGTCGCAGACTCATGCTCGCGGCGCTGAAACGGTTTCGTGTTTCTCACGCGCCACGCCTCACGCCGTGCGTTTCATCGCCACACTAATTCGGGTCCGGCTGGCGCGCAACGCCCTGGAGAGCTATGCTGGAACCTATGCACGACGCGTTTGATTTTTCCGGCAGGGTGGTGCTGGTGACGGGCAGTTCGCGCGGGATTGGCGCCGGCATCGTCACGGCCTTCGGCCGACTGGGCGCGCGCTGCGTGGTCAATTACGTGCCCGATGCGCAGGGGAAAAACCAAGCCGACGCCGGGCGGGTGGCGGCGGCCCTGCCCGACGCGCGCGTCATCGAATGCGACGTGAGCAACCCGGACCAGGTCGGCGCGATGATGGAGAAGGTCCAGAGGGAATTGGGAGCACTGGACATTCTGCTCAACAACGCGGGCGTGCTCCGGGACCGCACCATCAGGAAGATGGCGTTGGAAGAGTGGGAAACGGTCCTGCGGGTGAATTTGACCGGCGCCTTCAATTGCATTCAACACGCGACGCGGCTGCTCCGCCCCGGCGGTCGCATTGTAAACATTTCGTCGGTGAGCGGCCAACTGGGCTTTTTCGGTCAGGCCAATTATTCCGCGAGCAAAGCGGGCCTGATAGCGCTCACGAAGGTGGCCGCGCGCGAATTGGCCAAACACCAGATCACCGTCAATGCCATCGCGCCGGGCTTCATCGACACGGAGATGGGCCGCAGCCTGCCCGAAGAAGTGGCCCGACAGTTTCTCGCCCAGGTGCCGGTGGGACGTTACGGCAAGGTCGAAGACGTGGTCTTCGCGGTGCTTTTCCTTTGCTCGCGGTACGCCGAATACATCACTGGCCAGGTCATTCACGTGAGCGGCGGATTCTACATGGGATGAGACCCGGCGCAACGATTCGGGCTGAAGCATCCTCAGGATTGCCGCCACGGCCGAATTGTGCCACCTTCTGACATCGGGAAGCGAAACGTAATCGAACCACGGCCATGCGCCCTGTATTTGTGATCGCCGGCGGCATCACCAAGTTCGCGAAGGCGAACCTGACAAAGGATTTTCGGCTGATGGTCAACGAGGCGTTGGATTACGCGCTCGCCGACCTGGGTGGCAAGCTCACCCCAGCCGACATCGACGGCAGCGTCATCTCCTACTTCTCCGACCACTTCACATTCCAGCTCAAAGCCGGCGCGATGGTGCAGGATTTCGTCGGGCTTTGCCCGAAGCCGCACGTGCGCATTGAAGGCGGCGGCGCCACGGGCGGGCTGTGTTTTCAACAAGCCTGGGAATCCATCGCCAGCGGCCGTTACGAGGTCGTCGCCGCGATGGGTTTCGAGACGATGAGCCACGTCGAGACGGCCAAGGGCAACGAGTTCATCGCGCTCGCCTCGGACACGAACTATGATTTCCCCGTCGGCGGCTACTACAACGGCTACTACGCGATGATGGTCGTGCGGCACATGCACGAGTTCGGCACGACGGAGGAACAGTTGGCGCGCATTGCGGTCAAGAACCACAACAACGCCTGCCACAATCCTTACGCACAGGAGCACCTGACGCTGACGCTCGAGGACGTGATGCGTTCGGAGTACATCGCCTGGCCGCTCAAGCGCCATGACATCTGCGTGATGAGCGACGGCGCGGCGGTCTGCCTCCTCGCTTCGGAGAAAGCGGCGGAAAAATTCTGCGCCAACGCAATCAAAATCACGGGCATCGGGGCGGGCAGTGATTGCATGCGATTTGCCGACCGGCCACACGGCAAAGTGCCTCTGCTGCCGCATGAGCGGGAGTCGGATTACAAGGACTTGCGCTATCCCGGCGTGCACTCATTCCGCGCGGGCCGAATGGCTGCCCTCGGCGCTTACAAGATGGCCGGCATCCAGCATCCGCTGGAAGAGCTCGATGTCGTGGAGCTGCATGACGCGTACAGTTCAAGCGAGCTCCAGACCTACGAAGACCTTGGCCTCTGCCCCTACGGGGAAGGCGGCCGGTTCATTGACAAGGGCCATTCCACGTTGCAGGGGAAACTGCCGGTGAACCCGTCCGGCGGTCTGCTCGCGTGCGGCCATCCGGTTGGCGCCACTGGCCTGATGCAGGCGGTCACCGTGTTCTGGCAATTGCAACAGACGATTCCGAAACACTTCGGCAACGACCGGCTTCAGGTGAAAAACGCCCGCCGCGGGCTCATTCATTCGCACGCGGGAACGGGAACGTATGTGACGGTGTCGATACTGGAGAAACCCTAGTGTTGAACGTTTCCCCTTGTATGTCGACCGACCCTCGCCTGCCTGAAATCGAGCGCGGCACCGAAGTGTTCGCGGTGGACCCGCTGACCCTCCGCGCCCATTTCGAGGTGGACTACCTCCACAGTTACAAGCAGGATACGCCCTTCTTCCACGGCCTGGCTAAACGCAAACTGCTTGGCAGCCATTGTCCGAAGTGCAACTACAAGTTCGCCACACCGCGCGTTCGCTGTATGTATTGTGGCGGCGCCACGCAATGGTTCGAACTGCCGCTCGACGGACGGGTTCACTCGTGGACGGTCTGCTATTTCGCCGCCCAGGAGTTCCTCAAGGAAGTGCCCTTCACGCTCGCGCTGGTTGAATTCGACGGCGTGGATACTCTCTTCCTGTCGCGCTTGATTGGTGTGGAGCGTCCGGACATCCGTATTGGCATGCCAGTCAAGGCCCGGTTCCGTCGCAAGGCGACCTGGTCCGTCCGCGATATTTATTTTGTGCGAGCGGAGAGCCGTAGCGGCGTCTCGTGAGAGCACGGCTGATCCCCGTGTCCCCGCAGGCTGGAATGAAGTCACCGGCGCTCTTACGAAGCGCCGCTACACCATTCATATGAGCGAGTCTAAAGTTCAGACCAAAACCCTGCGACAGAAACAGATGCGCGCCGCAGAAGAACTGCTTTTCGCCGGCTCGCAAAGGCTCGGCCTCGCCAAGGGACTTTTCCTTGGCCGGTTCGTCGCCGACTGGGTGATGCCGTATCCAACCATTCGGCGGGAGGAACAGGCCGAGCTGGACACCTCGCTCGCGCGGTTGCGAGTGTTTCTCGACGAACACCTTGATCCCGCGGCGATTGACCGGCAGGCGGATATCCCGCGCGACGTGATCGACGGTCTAGCGCGCGTGGGCGTGTTCGGCATGACCGCCCCCAAGGATGTGGGCGGGCGCAATCTCTCGCAGATGGCCTATTGCCGCGTGATGGAGGAGATCGGCAGCCGCTGCGCATCGGCGCGGAGACAACCTGGCCGCCTTCGCGCTCACCGAACCCGAGGCGGGTTCCGACGCCGCGAACGTGCAAACCTCCGCGCGCCCCAGCGCGGACGGCTCGCACTTCGTTCTCAACGGCGAAAAGCGCTACATCACCAACGGCGCCATTGCCCAGGTGCTCACGGTCATGGCCCGCACGCCCGCGCCCGACAAAACCGAAACGGCCGTCACCGCCTTCCTCGTGACGCCGGACATGCCGGGCTTCGTCGTCCTTGAGCCGCGCATGGATAAACTCGGCATCCGCGGCACTGCCACGGCACGACTGGCGTTCCGCGACATGCCGGTGCCGAAGGAAAACATTCTCGGCGCACTCGGCAAGGGCCTGAAGGTCGCGCTGACCGTACTCGACTTCGGGCGAGTCACGTTTGGAGCCAGTTGCACCGGCGCCGCCAAAACCTGCCTGCGCCTGGCCGTCCAGCACGCGAACAGCCGCCGGCAGTTCGGGCGCGCATTAAGCGAGTTTGAGTTGATCAAAAAGAAAATCGGCCGCATGGCCGCCGGCGCCTACGCGATGGAGGCGATGACCAACGTCACCGCCTCGCTCATCGACCGGGGCCTCGAAGACTACATGCTCGAGACGGCCATGTTGAAGGTGTTCACCACCGAAGCGCTCTGGATGCTCGTCAGCGAGGCCTTCCAGGTCCATGGCGGCGCCGCGTACTTCACCGACCGTCCATTGGAACGGATGCTGCGGGACGCGCGCATCAACCAGATTGGTGAAGGCGCGAACGAGGTACTCACCTCGTTCATCGCGCTGGTGGGAATGCGCGCCCCCGGGGAGCAACTCCGCGAAATCCTGGAGGCATTGCAACATCCCTGGGGCGAGCTGCGCAAGGTGTGGCTGTTGGGCCTCGACCAGGTCGGCGCCGCGGTGCGCGCGCCCGACGTACCCGTCCGGAGCCCGCAGTTGCGACCGCACGCCGCCCGACTCGGCGAGTTGATTCGTCGTTTCAACGTCGAAGTGGACCGCGCGCTCATTCGCCACCGGGAGGAGATCCTCGATCGCCAGTATGTGCAGGAACGCATCGCCCGCGCCGCGATGGAGCTGTTCGCGTGCGCGTGCGTGCTCAGCCGCTGGGACGCCGAGTTGCAAGCCGGCGGCGCGGACGCCGCCCGGAAGGCCGCCCCGCACGGCGCCGCGGAGCTGTTCTTGCGCGGCTCGTACCGCCGCGCGCGCCGGTCCTTGGCGGAAATGCACGAGAACGACGATGCCGCTGTGACTGCCACGGCCGATTGGGTATTGCAGCACGGCGGCGAGCTTGGGTGAGGATTGAAATTCGGAGAGCCATGAACTCCAGCTACGCGCACGGCGTTGCGAGCAAGCCGCTTATTGGCAAGACGATCGGCGCGTGGCTGGATGAGGTTGCCGCAGAGTTTGCCACCCATGAAGCACTGGTGTCGGTCTTCGAGAACCAGCGCTTTACCTACGCTGCGTTCCGGGACGAGGTGAATCGCTGCGCGCGGGCGCTCCTGGCGTTGGGCGTGCAGAAGAGCGACCGCGTGGCCGTCTGGTCCACCAACTGCGTCGCCTGGGTGGTGGCACAATTCGCCACGGCCCGGATTGGCGCCGTCCTCGTCAACATCAACCCAGCCTACCGGCTGCACGAGCTGCAGTTCGCGCTCAAACAATCCGAGTGCAGCGTCCTCATCAGCGGCGAGCGATTCAAGGACGCCGATTACGTGGCGATGCTTCGGCAGCTGGTTCCGGAGCTGGCGTCCGCAGACTCTCGCGAGGAGCTCCACTCGGACAAGTTCCCGGACTTGCGCCGACTGGTCTTTCTCGGCGCCCAGCCGCAGCGCGGCTTCCTTAACTGGGGCGAGCTGTTGACCTGGGCCGAGCGCGTCGCACCGGACGCCGCAGCTCAGCGCCAGGGCTCGCTTGATTTCGACGACGTCATCAACATCCAATACACTTCGGGCACCACCGGCTTTCCCAAGGGCGCGATGCTCACGCACCACAATATCCTCAACAACGGTTTCTGGATCGGCGAACGCATGCGGTTCAACCACCGCGACCGGCTCTGCATCCCGGTGCCGTTCTATCACTGCTTCGGCATGGTGCTGGGCAACCTCGCCTGCGTGACACACGGCGCGACGATGGTGCTGCCCGCACCGCACTTCAGCCCGGTGCACACGTTGCGAAGTGTGGCGCAGGAGCGCTGTACCGCGCTGCACGGCGTGCCCACCATGTTCATCGCGGAGCTGGACCATCCGCAATTTCGCGAGTTCGATCTGTCCTCGCTGCGCACCGGCATCATGGCCGGCGCGCCGTGCCCGATCGAAGTGATGAAGCGGGTGATGACGGAGATGCATTGCCGCGAAATCACCATCGCCTGTGGCATGACCGAGACATCGCCCGTCTGCAACATGACCGAAGTGGATGACCCCATCGAACTGCGCGTCAGCACCGTGGGCAAGGTAATGCCGCATCAGGAACAGAAGGTCATCGACCCAACCACCGGTGCCACGCTGCCGCGCGGCGAACACGGGGAACTGTGCTATCGCGGCTATCACGTCATGCGCGGCTATTACAACAATCCGGAGGGGACGGAACAAACCATCGACGGCGCCGGCTGGCTCCACGGCGGCGACCTGGCTGTGATGGACGAACAGGGCTACGTGCGCATTACCGGCCGGCTGAAGGACATGATTTGCCGCGGTGGGGAGAAGATTTTCCCGCGCGAAGTCGAAGAATTTCTGTTCCGCCATCCCCAGATCGCCGAGGCCTACGTCATCGGCGTTCCGGATGCCTACTACGGCGAGCAAGAGATGGCCTGGGTGAAGTGCAAGCAAGACAAGACCTTGACGGCGGAGGAAATCCAGCACTTTTGCCGTGGACAGATCATGGACTACAAGATTCCGCACTACGTCAAATTCGTCACCGAGTTTCCCACCACGGTGACCGGCAAGGTGCAAAAGTTCCGCATGAGGGAAATCAGCCGGCAGGAACTTGGGCTGGGTCTCGAGGCTTTGGCCACTCCAGGCGAAGTTTGTCTCGAAGGTCGACCAAGCGGTTGTCGCGATGGGACATCATGAGAATAAGCCCGGCGTTTCAACGCCGTACGTGTTTACCGTGGCCGAATGCTCTCAGCGATTCGTATCGCCAGCCAAGCGACGAATGTATTCCCTCTCCCAGCGCTAGCAGCGTGCGAGCGATGGGGTGAGGGAGAGGCTGGTCGAAATTCCGACGCGTTGGGATCGGAGTCGCGCCTCGCCCTCTCCCGGAGGGAGAGGGAATAACCGTCCGCACCGCTGGACAATCGAAACGGTTCTCTCCGCATCACCGCTTTTCCGCCGGTCCATCGGCGAGGCGCTCGAACCAAACGGCGAGTGCCCTTTGCCGGAAAGCAGCGAACGTTTCTCCCTCTCCCCAAGGGAGAGGGCCGGGGTGAGGGGGAAGTAACGCTTATAGCTATTCTCGTTTGTCCGTCCGGGACAGCAAAGGTGCCTCGGATCATCAGCGTCAAACGGCCTGCCGGATATCCTCCACCGCCGTCAGATTCTCCAGCGAAGAAACATCGCCCAGGTCCTGTCGCAAGTAGGCCGACCGGATCACACGGCGCATGACTTTAGCGTTGCGCGTCTTGGGCAGGTCGCGCACGAACTTCATTTCCCGCGGGGCGAACGCTTTGCCGAGGGCGGCGACCACGGACTCCTTCAGCGCCGCGCGGAGTGGTTCGTCTGACGTGTAAGCCGGCTTGAGCACGCAAAAGCAGACCAGCGCTTCGCCTTTGATTTCATCCGGCACGCCGATCGCTGCGGCTTCACTGACGGCGCGATGTGCGACCAGAATCGATTCCACCTCCGCCGGGCCGACGCGTTTGCCGGCCACTTTGATGGTGTCGTCCGAACGGCCGAGGATGTACCAAAGGCCGTCCGAATCGATGGCCGCCCAGTCGCCATGAACCCATAGCTCGGGAAAACGCGACCAGTACGTCTCGAGGTAACGCGGCCGGTCTTTCCAAAACCCGCGCGTCATGCCGATCCACGGCTGGCGAATGACCAGTTCGCCGACTTGTCCGCGCACAGGTTCGCCGCGCTCGTCCACGACATCCGCCGCTATCCCGGGCAGCGGGCCGGAAAACGCGCACGGTTTGAGCGGCGTAAGAATGTTGGTCGCGAGGATGCCGCCGCCGATCTCGGTGCCGCCGGAGTAATTGAGGATGGGCAGCCGGCCGCCGCCGGCCACGTTGAAGAGCCACATCCACGGGTCGGGATTCCACGGTTCGCCGGTTGAAGCGAACTTGCGCAACGATGAAAGGTCGTGGCCCCGTACGGGCGCGTCACCATGCCGGAGCAACGAGCGAACGAGCGTCGGCGAGATGCCAAGCGCCGTGACGTGGTGCCGTTCCACCAGCGACCAAAGACGGTCCGGTCCTGGATAGTCAGGCGCCCCGTCATACAGCAACATGGTTGCGCCGAGCAACAACGTCCCGAAGACCAGCCACGGTCCCATCATCCAGCCCATGTCCGTCACCCAGTACAGGAGCTCGTCCGGATGCAGGTCGAAGCCGTACCGGATGTCCTGCGCGGCTTTGATCGGGAAACCGCAGTGCGTGTGCACCGCGCCCTTGGGACGGCCCGTGGTACCGGACGTGTAGATAATCATCAAAGTATCCTCCGCGCGCGTGCGTTCCGTGGGTGCCTCCGCGGGCTGAGAAGCAATCAGCTCGTGCCACCAATGATCGCGTGCGTGGGTCCAGGAGATGTCGCTCCCGGTCCGTTTGACAACAATCAGATGCTTGAGCGTCGAAACTGTTGCCGCAGCTTGGTCGGCCAAGGGTTTCATGGGAACGACCTTCCCGCGCCGATACGTGCTGTCGGCGGTGAACAATGCCTTCGCTTCCCCGTCCGCCAGGCGGTGGGCAACGGCCTGCGCGCCGAACCCGGAGAAGAGCGGCAGAAAGATGCCGCCCATCTTGATAATGGCCAGCATCGCCACCACAATCTCGGGCGTCATCGGCATGAACACGCCTACGGCGTCGCCTTTGCCCAGGCCGAGCGAACGCAGCGCATTGGCGGCACGATTCACATCGCCGCGGAGCTCCGCGAAAGTAAGTGTACGAACCGCGCCCTCTTCGCCTTCCCATCGAACCGCAATGCGGTCGTCCGACGGCGTGCCCGCATATTTGTCGAGGCAGTTGTGGATGATGTTCATCTCACCGCCGACGCACCATTGCGGCCACGCGATGCCCCGCGCGAGATCGACAACCCGCGAATAGGGCTTGTAGAACTGGATCTGGAGGTCCTTCAGAACGGCGTCCCAGAACCAGGCGATGTCGGTCGTCGAGCGCCGCTGCAACGCTTCGATCGAGCCAACGCCATGCTGGTCCATGAACCGCTTCAGATTGCTCTGCGCGACCAACTCAGGTGTCGGTCGCCAGACAATCTCGCCACTGCATTCCGTCTTCTCCATGATTTCTCCAGGCGCGATGGCTTCCGCTCAGCGTCAAAATGATCTGCCCGGCGGAAATTCGATCAAAGTTTGTCCCGGAGGGACATCCATTTCCGAATCTCCGAAAGGCATCGTCCTGGCTAGGGCCGCTGGCGCAACTCAACGCGCCGGATTTTGCCGCTGACGGTTTTGGGCAATTCCCGGAGAAACTCAATCTCGCGTGGATACTTGTACGGCGCCGTGACCCGCTTGCAGTGCTCCTGCAATTCGCATTTGAGTTCCTCGCCGGCCACGCAGTCTTTGCGCAGCACCACGAAGGCCTTGACGATCTGGCCGCGCACCGCGTCCGGTTTGCCCACGACCGCCGCCTCCAGCACCGCCGGATGCTCGATCAGCGCGCTCTCGACTTCGAACGGCCCGATCCGATAGCTGGCGCTCTTGATCACGTCGTCACCGCGGCCCACGAACCAGTAATAGCCGTCCGCGTCCCGCGTCGCGCGGTCGCCGGTGAGATACCAATCACCGCGGAACCGGACGGCGTTTTCGTTTGGATGGCGCCAGTATTCCTGAAACAGCCCAAGAGGACGCCGCGGCTTGACGCGCACGGCAATTTCGCCTTCCTGCCCTGCGGGCAGTTCGTTGAGGTCCTCATCGAGCAACGCCACCGTGAAATCCGGAGTCGGTTTGCCCATCGAGCCCGGTCGCACTTCGGCGCCGCGTGAGCGGAAGTTCCCAAGCAGCACCACGGTTTCCGTCTGGCCGTAGCCCTCGTAGATCGTGAGTCCCGTGGCCGCCTTCCAGGTGGCCAGGACTTCGGGATTGAGCGGTTCACCCGCGCTGACGCAGTGCCGCAGTTTCGGAAACCGATACGCCGACAAATCTTCGCGAACCATCAAGCGCAGGGCCGTCGGCGGCGCGCACCAGGTCGTGATTGGGTAACGAGCCAGCGTGCGCAACGCGGCTACGGGATCGAACTTGCCGCGCGCGTCCACGGCAAAGACGCCGGCGCCCATCAGCCAGGGACCAAAGAAGCAGGACCACGCCGCCTTGGCCCAACCGGTGTCGGTGAGGCACCAATGAAGGTCATCTGGTCGGAGGTCGAGCCAAAGTTCGCCCGTGGGCCGATGACCCAGGCCGTAACTGGCCTGACTGTGCAAAACCATTTTCGGGGGACCGGTCGTCCCGCTGGTGAAGTAGATGATCCCTGGCTCATCGCTCCCGGTGGGCTCACAATCGAAGTCCGGCGAGGCGCAGCTCACACCGGCGTCGAGGTCCGTCCAGCCGCGCCGCTCCGTTCCCACGAGCAGTCGCACGCCCTCGAAACTCTCCACCTTGGCTGCCCCCTCGGCATCGGTAATGAATGCCCGCACATCCGCCGCCTCGACGCGGTAGCGGATATCTTTTGCTGTGAGCAGCGGCGTGCCCGGAATTGGCACGGCCCCGAGTTTGGTCAGTCCGAGCATCGCAACCCACCATTGCGGCACCCGCGGCAGAATCACCAGCACCCGATCCCCACGGCGGATGCCGACCGTGTTGAAGAATCCGGCGGCGCGACGGAATCGTTCCGCCAGTTGCCGGAAGGAAAACCTCTGATCGCTGCGCCCGGCATCGTCCGTACACCAGAGCGCACCGGCTTCGGGCCGCTCTTGTGCCCAGCGCTCCATGACATCGCGGGCGAAGTTGAAGTGCGCTGGCGGCTCCACGATCATGCACGCAAATGTAACATCGGCGCGGGCACGCTGCCAGCGCGGCGGACGGTCAATAAAGCGATTCAAGCCGATGGTCTGCGTCGCCGCAAGGTTACCCTAACGTTGCAGAACGTACCCGCGCGATTTCTTGTTACCGCTGTAACAATAAGCTGTCGTTGGATGTTCGGTTGATCGGCAGGCAATAATATCCAAAGGCCATTCGCGCGGGGCTCGAGCTCGCGGCCATGCCGCCGTTTGGCAATGTTCTCGAGCGCCAAAGTCCGGCGGCGGAGCTGGGGCGCACTGGTGAAACCTGGGCGAAGCGTTGCTTTTACTTCTTGAGCCGATAATACTTGGTCCCAGCACCAATGGTGATGGTCACCGAGTTGCTCACGACGCCGCCAACCGCATTCCACACGGGGCTGGGGAGCGTATCAGCGGATTCCAGAGTATAGCCACTGAAGTTCGTCTGCCAAGTGAGCGTAAGATTGTTGCTGCTGCGGATAGCGGCCAGTGACGCAAGGGGTTCCGCAAGCACGGCTCGTCCGTACACCTCCACTTCGGTCATTTGAAGGAAATAATCCGGCACGGGATCGTCGAGCGCCAGGATGCGCACCCATTGGCCCCGAAACGTGCCCGCCGGGTCCGCGTCTTTGGTTATGTCCACAACGACGCCCGGTCCGGAACCCGCATTGTCGCCGGCCGTAAAGAGGTCGGCGCGCCAGACCTGGTCGCCAAGCTGCCCGGTGTTGTCCTTGTGCACGGAGACACGAATGTTAGCCAGCCGCTCCGGGCAACAGGTATCCTGGCGCGGGTAAATGTCGATCTTTTCAATGTCAATCACCTCGCCGAGATTGATGGTGTACGCGAAGCCCTCCCCGGGGGTCGTGTCGCCGTGGACGACATTGGCCCGGTTCCCATCCACAATCATCGAGATGTTCCAACCCCCGGGACCCCAGAGCGGGCGATTGCTGAAGGCCGGCTGGCCCTTGGCGTAGTTGTAATCGAAGCTGAGCGTAGCTTCCGTGCTGACCAGGTTGGCTGTGCCGGCGTAAGAAATGACGCAGCGGAATTTGGCTCCATTATCGGCCTCCGTTAGAGGACCGGTAACATAATTGGTCGAGGTCGCGCCGGGAATATTGGCGCCATCTCTCTGCCACTGGTACGTGAGGTTACCTGGATTGCCGTTGACCACCTTCGCCACGATGCTGAATCTCGCCGTCCGGCCGGGAACGGTTCCATAATCCGCCGGAGGCTGAACAACCTGCAAGACCGGGTTGCCGCCGGTGTAGGCGCCGTACACTTCCAGTTCGTTCATTTGCATGGTGTAATCCGGTTCCGGATCTTCCAGGGAGAGAATCTGAATCCATTGCCCTTCGAATTTGCCGACTGCATCCAGCGCCGCGGTGATGCTGACTTTGGCGCCGGGTCCTGATCCCGCATTGCTCCCGTCGGTGAACAGGGCTGCCGACCAGACCGCGCCGCCAATCTGGTCATTGTTATTGGTGTGCACCGACACTTGAATATTTCGGAGCCGTTCCGGACAGCAGCCGTCCTGGCGCGGGTAGATGACGATCTCCTGCATGTTTACGCTCGCGCCCAGGTCCACCTGATATGCCATCCCCGGGTCGATGGCCGTGTCACCATGGAACGTACCGGCGCGATCCCCATTGACGAGCAAGGAAATATTCCAACCGCCGGGCGCCCACAGCGGACGGTTGGAATAGGCCTTGGTTTGAAAGGCGAGATTCAACCGCACGGTGGCTTCGGCACTGGTTTGGCTCGGCAAACCGGGATAGGAAGCGACGCACCGGAATTTTTTTCCGGCGTCTTCGAGGAGGACCGGCGGCGTGGTGTAACTGGTGTTCGTGGCGCCGTCGATGTTCACTCCCTCCTTTTGCCACTGGTAGGTGATTTGAGCCGGGTCGCCCCCGGGCGCGATCGCGGCGATGGCGAACGTGGCGGTCTGTCCTACGCCCGCCGAAGTGGATTCGGGATTTCTGCTGATGAGCAATGCGACTCCGGCCTCCGGGACGCCGTAAACCTCCACTTCGGAGATTTGCAGTGCGTTATCCGGCACCGGATCATCCAGCGACAGGATTTGAATCCATTGCCCCTTGAAATCGCCCGTGGCATCCAGGCTGGCTGTAAGCACATCATTGGAGCCGGGGCCCGAGCCGGGATTGCTGCCGTCCGTGTGAAGATTGGCCTTCCAGACGAGGTCGCCGATCTGGCCACCATTGTCTTTGTGAACGGAAACGCGATAATTGGAGAGTCGTTCGGCCACCAAAAAATCCTGGCGCGCCCAGATAACGATGTGATCGATTTGGTTCGTCAGGCCGAGGTTGATGAAATACGCGAAGCCGGCAGGTTGCGAATTCGTTCCATAAACAACGGTGGCGCGATTGCCGTCCACCACTTGGTTGATGGTTTGGGTGCCAAAGAGCCCGCGATTCGAGCTGGCAACAGCGTTGAAGGCGCGGTTCACTTCGACCGCCGGCGCGTCCGCATACACCTCCACCTCGGTCATTTGCAGCGAGTAATCCGGCACCGGATCGGCCAGCGATTTGATCTGCACCCAGCGCCCATTTTGGGGCGCGGCCAGCGTCACGACCACAACCGTGCCAGGGGCGGAACCAGCGTTGCTGCCATCGGTGAAGAGATCCGTGCCCCAAACTTCCGCGCCGATGTTGCCCGTGCCGTCATCACTGTTGACCGAGACGCGTATCTGCTTGAGCCGTTCCGGGCAACAATTGTCCTGGCGCGGGTAGATTTTGATTTCGCTGACCGGATAATTTTTCCCGAGATCGACGGAGTAGGCGAAACCCGGCTCGGGCGCCGTATCCGCATGCAGAACGGAGTTCCGATCGCCATCCAGGATCATCGAGATGTCCCAGTTGCCGTAGAGGGGGCGGTTCGAGTAGGCCTTACCGTTATGCGCGACATTTATCGTAGCGGCATTGGACGCCACGACGCCGAGAACTATCAGCGCCGTCGCCACCATCAGAAGGGTTCTGTTCATAGCATTGGTGAGTTGATCTTGGGCGGCCCCTTCCCGCACCAGCCAGGTCCGGGAGAAATTCGCCCATCGGAAAACTCCGACGATGACTTGAGTCGGTCTAATTACCGGGAACCGGGAACGCGTTGTGTGTAGCCCACCAGGACTGACAAAGCAAGCGCAAACGCGGGCCACCTCCCAGCCTCTTTGCAGCCGTTACGTCGGCAATTCCAATCGGTAGCCTGCGCCATGTACGGCCTGGATGCTTGAGCCCTTCCAAATCCCTGCGGTGAGGACCAGGACGAATCCATCGAATGAACGCTTGACCCGCCGTTGGCCGCCCGCTTAACCTGCAGATGGATGAATTCGAAGGCGCTGCAAGTTGAGCAGTTGGTGGCGGTCGTTGTCGCAGGCGACGCTGCCGGGGCTTGTCGTGCCTAGGCCATTTTCGACAAGAACCCACGGCTGGCAACGGTCGTGGGTTTTTTGTTCGCCGGCATCCGCCGACCCAACCGAGGACGAATATGAGCAAGACAACGCTTGATCCGAAAACCAACGCGTCCCGCGAACGGGCCGAAATCGGCCCGACCATGCAAGGGAGCGACATCCTTGTGGCCGCGCTGGAGCGTGAAGGGGTGGACACCATTTTCGCCTATCCCGGAGGGGCGAGCATGGAGTTGCACCAGGCGCTGACGCGGTCAAAGAAGATTCGCACCATTCTGCCCCGCCACGAACAGGGCGGAGCCTTTGCAGCGGAGGGCTACGCGCGGGCAACCGGCAAGGCGGGTGTCTGCATGGCAACCAGCGGACCGGGCGCCACGAATCTCGTGACGGGGATAGCCGACGCCTATCTGGATTCCATTCCGGTCGTCGCCATCACCGGCCAGGTGCCGCAACACATGATTGGCAAGGGCGCATTCCAGGAGACGGATATCTTCGGGCTGACGTTGCCAGTCGTGAAGCACAGTTATCTCGTTACCAACATCAACGACATTGCGCGGATCATCAAAGAGGCGTTTTACATCGCCCAAACCGGCCGGCCTGGCCCCGTGGTGGTGGACATCCCCAAGAATGTGCAACAGGCCAAAACGCAGCCGGTCTTTCCAAAGGAGCTCAACCTTCGCGGGTACAATCCCGACCAGCGCGCCGACGACGTGGCCTTGAACGAAATCATCGGATTGATCGAAAAGTCCGATCGGCCGGTCCTCTACGTTGGGGGCGGCATCATCAGTGGCAACGCCAGCGAGCAGTTGCGAAAGTTCGCCGAATCAACGCAAATCCCGGTGACGACAACGATCATGGGGGTCGGAACATTTCCCGAGACGCATCCCTTGTCGCTCCGCTGGCTGGGCATGCACGGGACCGCCTATGCGAATTGGGCCGTGAGCGGCGAGTTTCGCAAAGACCAGGACCAAGTGGTGAAGGTGGCGCCCGGTGCCGATTTATTGTTGGCGTTTGGCGTGCGGTTCGACGATCGCGTCACCGGGAAGGTGGAGAAATTCTGCGAGTCGGGCACGATTGTTCACATCGACATCGACGCCTCTGAGATCAACAAGAACAAACCGGCAAACCTGCCGGTCGTCAGCGACATCAAGTATGCGTTGACGCGTTTGAATGAACTGATCAAGAAGCGGCCGATCCAAAAGAAGTTTGCGGCCTGGCACCAGCAGATCGCCGCGTGGAAGGAGAAGGCGCCGCTTCGGTATCGGATGACCGAAGAAGTGCTCAAGTCGCAGCACATGCGCGATCACATGGGTGGCAAGTCGGGCGAAGTCATCCTCCCGCAGATGGTGATCGAACTGCTTTACGAGTTGACCGAAGGCGAGGCCATTCTCACGACCGGCGTGGGCCAGCACCAGATGTGGGCCGGTCAATGGTACAAATACAAATACCCCCGACAATTGCTGACCAGCGCCGGGTTGGGCGCGATGGGTTACGGCTACCCCGCCGCGCTCGGCGCGAAGGTGGCCTGCCCGGACAAACAGGTTATTGACATTGACGGGGACGGTTCCTTTCTGATGAACGTCCAGGAGCTGGCGACCGCGCACATCGAGAAGATCGCCGCCAAGGCGGTGATCCTGAACAATCAGCATCTCGGGATGGTCGTGCAATGGGAGGACCGGTTCTACAAGGGAAACCGCGGTCATACTTACCTGGGTGATCCGGAGAATATGAAGCAGATCTACCCCGACTTCGCTGCGATGGCCAAGAGCTTCAACGTCCCTGCCGAACGGGTCATGTTCAAGAAGGACCTGCGGGCAGCCCTGCAGCGGATGTTGGACTCGGATCAGCCCTACGTTGTGGACGTGATTACGCCGTACACGGAACACGTTCTGCCGTTTATTCCTGCCGGCCGGACGGTCGCCGACATGATTTACCAGGAATAGGGCGCTGCGTTGTTGCACCGCCGTCGGTTGCGACGCCGTCCCCGGAGATTTTGCCCATCTGCGTCAATACGTTTGCCAGCCACTCCCTGAACGGCGGTCTCCCTGCTGCCTGTGAATTACTCCTTTCCGGACAAATGCGCCCTTGGCAACAACCGAACCCAAGTTTTCCCACTCATTACTGCATCCAAGGCCTGATCGCAGACGGCGTCGTTAAGTCCAATGCCTGTCTTGCTCCTGCCCAAGCACAGCGTGACCTGTCCGCGGTGTCCTCCGATATGCTCGTGAATCGGATGTCGTCTGAGCCGAAGAAAGCAGCCCGCACGGCGGCTGCTGCACCGCTGAAGGTGCGGTGGCCGGAGATGTATTCGTGGAGCGCCATAACTTGTGGCTGCTTCGGGCGGTTTTTTTGGCAAAGAAGAGCTGCGACTGAACTGAACCTTTAGACCTCTGACCCCGTCAGTAAGTTTCAATAAGCGGTAACCCTTTACCTCTTTGACCGCCACCCGAGCTTCAAGAAATCGATCGATGACTTCGCGCTCACTCAGTTGGCCACGCATGACTGCGACTTTGAGCATCCGCACCAGTTCCTAGACCCGAGCCAAGCGCAACTCCTCCTGGGGAAATCCTTGGAGGTCTCGACCGAGCTTTTCCAAGCAACTGGAGACGGCATTGACCATAGCACCGTCGCCCAAGCAAACCGCTACTTCCGGAGTGCGCGACCGCAGTATACTCCACGCTCCGGCCAACAAACCGAGTTCCCTCAGCCGCAGTCTCCCACGTCGGCGTCCGAAAGAAAGCGCCATGTCCCTCCGGCCAATTGGATTCGCAACGGCCGAGCCATCGTAGTGAGGTCTCACCACTCGGCTCCAAAATGTCAATTATGAAGATGTGATAGACATTAAGGGCACTTGGCGTAGTGATTCTTTTGGGGTCGCGTTCCTGGATCACTCGCATCCCGTCATACACGTAACGCACTTCACTGCCCAGGGTCCACGTTCCCGTCGTGTATTTCAGGTTGACCGGGCCGTAGCTGTTCGTCGATGCGCCGGTCGTGACGTAGATGCCTCCA
>WNFU01011719.1_pt1 | contig 17669 bp, 14 predicted proteins | sample 5400121 | NCBI WGS metagenome assembly WNFU01 (sample SAMN13153360, study PRJNA577476) | soil metagenome | isolation source: 100 cm soil or saprolite under grassland replicate 1 | place: USA:California | collected 2016-06-15
TGGAGCAATCTTCACCGAAACGTCGCGTGGCACGTCGCTGCACAGAGGCGACACACCCGCCCGGAACCGCTTCCGAGCAGTCACCGCCAGTGGGGTGGCTGGAAGGAGCCGACGCCCGGACTCGAACCGGGGACCCCTTCATTACGAGCGTTGATCAGGTGTCGCCACAGGTCGCTCCTGGTCGCGCGAAGCCGCAGGCTTCCAAGGATTCGGCGCCGCCACGCTGGCAGCCCAAGACCCCGAACGACAGGGACGTAGACCCCGCGTAGACCCCCGAGCGCGCGCGAGACCCGGACGTAGCGCCGGAACGTCGATCACGCGGGCGGTTGCATCTGCGATCCGGGGCAGAAATGTTGTTCGTAAATACGGCATCTGGCCGACCTTCCCGACATCCGAAGGTGACGGGTTAAAGCCGAATTCCTCGTCGGTGCGTCCCCGAACGGGCCAAATCAGACGGTCCGCCCACATCACAACCTGAAGCTGCCCTAACGGTCAATGTGGACGCCGACTACTGGGACGGTCGACTGAAGAGAAGAGGAGGAGTAGACGCGCGGAGCTATTCCGTACGTGCGTAGCCGTAAGGCGCCTGCGATCAGTCGCACTGTGGGGCCTAGCAAATTCAACGGTCCGACCCCGAAGCGACGACGGCGAGGAGCATGAGCCGCTTCGGCTGGCTGACGGGTGAGCACCGCAGGCCAGCGACCGCAATGCCTCTGGGCGAGGGCCGGCATAGAGCGGCAGACCTAAGAGTAGCTCCCGACGCTACGCACTCACCGGATGACACACGTGGATCCCCAGAACACGCGCGCCGAGCCCCGAACGCTGATCAAGCCTGCGGCGATGAAGCGGCCGGTTCGACGAATGCGGACACTGCCGTAGATCCTGAAGACGCGCCCCGCGCTCTTGACGAAGTGCGCATGGATAACGACGGCCACGTTGCGAACGTTTGGATTCGTCGTACAGTCGGCGTCGGCGCCAAGCCGCGTGGTGAAGTTCGGCTGTGGGACATACGGCCTCGGCAGCTTTCCGGTGCGTACGCGCTTGCAGCGCCGCCTGTCGAACGTGATGCCGGCCTGCGAAGCGGTGAGCAGCAGTTGCGAAGTGGCGGTCGCGCTGAATATTCCGCCGGCGTACGGGCCCATGCTGACCTGCACATCAGGAAGCCAACAGACGACCGTCGTGGGCGCGAACGTGAGAGCGCTCCCCGACACTTCGGCACGCGCGGCACCAACGCATGCCGCCGCAAGACACGCCACCAGCATGACAACCTTCATCTCGCTTCTCCTTTCATTCCGCTGCGAGTACCGCGGGGATGGCAAGACGGTTCAGCTGTGTTAGTGGCAGCAGCGACGCGATCAGCGCAGCGGCTAAGCCCTCGGCGGCTGCGATGAGGCAGGCGAGCGCGACGCTGCCCACGGGAACGCCTAACACCGCCGCGCCGACAACAAAACCTGCTAGCGCGCCCATGCCCGCGCCAATCAGGCCGAGACCGAGCGCCTCCAGCAGGACGAGTTGCCGCAGCTGGGGCTCGCTCCAGCCGAGCGTGCGCAAGGTGACCATCTCCGCCGACCGCTCCCGCAGATTCAGATAGAGCACGTCCGCAACCGACAGGGCGGCGAGGGCGATCGTGAGGCCGACCGCCGCGAAGTCGGCTCCGCGTACCTGCACTGACAGCGCGTTGCCGAGCACGGTTCCCACGAGCGTGCCCTGAAAAGCGCGCTCGATTCCGAGTAGGACGGCGAGCGCGGCCACACCCACGAACAGGCCGGCGACGCCGATCAGCGTCCGCGCCGGCAGTCGGCCTAGGTTGACCAGCGCGAGCGCGCGCAGCCGTCGCACCGGACGCGTCCTGCTGCGAGCGACCACCACCGGCCGCAACGCATCCAACGGCTCTCCGCGCGCTGCCAGCCAGGCGGGAATCAGACCCGAGACGAGCGCGAGCACGACGGCGAGCGGCAGCACGAGCAGCGTCTTCAGCAGCGCCAGGTGCAAAGCGAACGAGGCGACCAGCAACCCGGCAAGCGCCGTCCCCAAGATGCCCGCGACGACCCCCACCACCAGGACCTCGGCCAACACGGCCGTGAAAATCGCAGCTCGCGACCAACCGAGTGTCAAAAGCGTTCCGACCTCGGCGCGTCGCGCCCGCACTGCCGCGAGGACACCGTTGCCGAGGAAGACTGCAGTGATGACGAGAATGAGCGCGAAGAGACCGAGATCCTTGCGGTCGAGTGCGCGGAGGAAGGAAACGGTTGCGCCCTTCTTCGACCAGCCCTCCTGCAACCAGAGCGGCGGCTGACCGAACCGTCCCTTCGGCAACAGCACGTTCACGGGATGCGGCGACGAGCCGGCCGTGATGTCGACGGTAAGGCCGGTTTGCTCATGGATCTTGCGCGCGACCACGCGAATGCGTTCGAGGGACAGCGGATCCGGGCCCGTGACGCCCGCAACCTTGATCCGGATCGCCGAGATCGGCGCCAGCCGCTGCGGCTTGGGGATCGCCGTCACCACGCCGCCTTTGAAGAGCTTTCCCTGAACTACGACTCCGGGGTGCCAATTAGGCGCATCGAGGAAGGTTCGGAGCCCGCGCATCGTCGTCAGGAACAAGGGCGGTTGCTGCACATAACCAGCAAGGTTCTGGTTTGGCAGGTACGGACGCCCGTTAAGAGCGCTGCGCGCGTCCGAGTCGGCAGCCACGAGTTCGGGTGGCGAGTACGTCTCGAGCGGCACCTTCGAGAGAGGCGAAAAGCTAGGCAACTTCGCCGGATCGAACGTCCCGACCACTTTCAGCGGATGCCAGCGCGCGACGTTCCGCGGCGTAAAGACGTTCACGCTCGTGCGCTGATGCAACCGACGGAACTGTGGATCGAGGTTGATGCGCGGCGGCGTGTAGTAGTTCGAAAACTGCGACTCCCACACGCTACGCGGGTTATGGACCGGAATGGGCTGGAGCCGGTCAGCGCCGAGCGGGCGGTAGCGAGCGGGCGACGTCGTCCAGTACGACTGGTAGCCGATGACTCCGCTCGGCCAACTAGAACTGATCGGCTCGGCAAGAAGCCGATGATAGGCGGCGGCAATCGGAACCAAGCGACGGTCGACCACGCGGCCCGGCAGATGCACAACGAATTCGCGCGCGTCAGGATACGTCGCACCCCTCGGTGGCGGCAGCGGCGTCGAGCAAGGGTAAATGGGGCAGGAACCGGTCGCCATCGCCCGCGGAACGTTCGTACCCGGCGGGATAGCGAGTCGCTCAATCGTTAGCTCGAGCCGCTCGTCGACGTACGTGCGCGCGCTCGCCAGCACGGGCACGAGGTTGTAGATGGTTCGAGTGTTGATTTGAAGGCGGCTCAGGCCTTCGTTGGCTTTGAGATACCGGCCCGAAACCACCGTACGATCAAGCCGGACGAGCTTCGCTTCCTGTATTGGATCGATCGCGGCGATGAACACAGGGAAGTAGGCACTGATCTGGGCGCCGACAAACCCGCGATGCGGCGGGTTGAAGGGGTTCGGGGATGTGAATCCGCCGAAGCCCGGGCCCGCGCTTGGGAAGCAGGCAAGGTATGACGAGGATTTCAGCGGCGGAAATGGAGACTGCGGCTGTCCGGAGAACGTGAACCCGTTGCACGACTGCAGCGGCTGTTTCACGCCGGGACCGGCCTCCATCCAGAAGTTTCCAAGAGTCCTGAAGCGGTCGCGCGGCGTGTAGTACACGTACAGATCAACGTCGGGATAGCTCTGCAAGCCGCCATTGGCGATCCACCGTGGCTTGACCCGGTAGAGCTGGAACGGCGCATCATCGACGAGGCCCGTGATCGAGAACACGAAGTTCTCGAACGGCATGATGTAGCCGACGTTCGCGATCGGCGCCGCGACCTCGACGTCACGGACGCGCTGGATCTCGTGCCACTGCTTGAAGCTGATCCCGCCGAAGACGCCGGCGAGGAAGTTCGGGCGCACGAGCCGCTCCGTCCGCTCCAGCTGCGTCTGCGAGTTGCGCGGCCGGACGAGGACGTCGTAGGCGGGGCGAAACGAGCCCTTCAGCGTTCCCTGCACGCGGATCGAACTCGTCTGCGCGGTCGATGTCAGAACGACGAAGCTCACCGACGCGACGAGAATCGCCGCCGCCAGCGCGGCCGCGCGGCTGCGGCGGAACCGGAACTGGCTGAAGACAAATCTACGCACTCAGGGCTCGATCCTGCTGATCCGCTCGAGCACCTCCTCCGGTGGCGCGCTCGGCTCGACCGCGACCTCGTCCAGCACGCGGCCGTCGAGCAGGCGCACGATGCGGTCGCAACGGCTCGCAATCACTGGATCATGCGTCGCGATGATCTCGGTACCGGTCTGGGAATCGAGATTGCCGGTTGGCTCATCGGCCATGAGGAGGATCGGCTCGTTCACGAGTGCGCGCGCAATCGCCACTCGCTGCTGCTCCCCGCCGGAGAGCTCCCACGGGAGCGCTGCCTCGCGCCCGCCGAGCCCAACCGCGGCCAGCAGGTCGCGCGCCCGCTCGTGCTTGTCGAAGTCGGTGCGATAGGGAAGCAGCGGCGCGGCGACGTTGTCGAGCGCCGTCAATGCCGGTAGAAGATGGAAGCGCTGGAAGACGAAGCCGATCTGGCGGCGGTAGCCGACCTGCTCTTGGCGCGAGAGGCTTGTCACTTTCCACTCCCCCACGCGCACGCTGCCTGTGTCGGGACGATCCATGGCGCCGATCATGTGGAGCAGAGTGGATTTGCCCGAGCCGGATGGGCCTGCGATCGCCACCAGAGCGCCCGCGGCGACAATGAGATCGACGCCGTCGAGAGCCGTCACGCTCGCGCCGCCAGAGCTGTAGCGCTTCGCGAGGCCGGTGACCTCGACGCGCGCACCGCTGTGGGCTTGCAATCGTTCGACCGACAATGCACCCTCTGGCGCCACGGCCCAATGCAGAGTAAATTGTCGCAATCTAGTCGTCAAGTGAGGGATTAGGTGCCAATCCAACATGCGGTGCTCGCCTTACTCGAAGGCGGCGCAAGCTACGGCTACGAGCTCCGAGCCCAGTTCAAGGAATCCGTCGGACCCCAGTGGGGCGACCTCAACATCGGCCATCTGTACCAGGTGCTCGATCGGCTCGTCCGCGACGGGCTCATCACTCGTCGGGAAGTCGAGCAGCGCCGGCGTCCGGACAAGAACGTCTACAGGCTCACGAAGGCTGGCCAAGCGGAACTCGAACGCTGGCTGGAGACGCCCTTCGTCCGCCAGGGCGGCTACCGAGACGACTTCTTCCTCAAGCTCCTCGCCGCCTCCCGCCTTGGGCCTGACCACCTCGATACGGTGCTGCGTGTTCAGCGCGAGGCGTATCTGGGTGAACTCGCCGCGCTGACCGAGCTTCGTCAGGAGCATCGCAGCGAGCCGCTCGTGCAAGTCCTGATCCAGGCCGCGATCCTGCACACGGAAGCGAACCTGCGGATCGTCGAGCTTGCCGAGAAGACGGCAGGCAAGTTAGTGGGCCTAACGTCGACGGGAGCGGCATCAGACGACGCCTCTTCTGCCGCGGCGAGGTAGAGACTCCGAACGCTGTACGCCGTCGGGCAACGCGTCCTTTACGAGTCGCCGAAGGTCGCCCACGGAATTCGTAATTCGAGCGGCCGCGACGTCGCCCCGCAAGCACCGGAATCCGAAGGTCCGTAGCGGTCGCGAGCTCGTGTTGTCGATACGCGACCCCTCAGCCGCCGCCTCCGCCGGGAAGAGCCCGTGAGCAGCCTGAGTTGCAGTGCAAGACCTGACTCCGCCTCTTTAACGACCTCGATCTAACCGCGCTCCTAAGGATCCTCCTCGCCGAGATCGACGTCGATTGGATCGAACGTAAGCGCAGGATTCATCATCGACCCGAACCAAAGGCGTATCCGCGGCCACGCGATTGCGACCTCCGGCATGGGGAGTTCCGCGCCGGGCGCTTGTTCAGCGGTCTGCAGGGGCCACGGCTCACGAAGCTGTTGCACCACGAAGTCCTGAATCGCCGAGAGGACGCCATCGATCGCCCGCTCCACATGAATTTGTGGCGATCCGGGTTGCTGGACTATGTCCTTGAAATCCACGACGGTCTTGGATCCTTCGCTCTCGATCGACACTTCTCCGTCGACCGAACGAGTCTCAAATCCTGGGGGGAGCTTCGGCGCGATCCTGTGTACGAGGTCCGAGGCAAGTTGCAGAGTCTGCTTATCGCTCAGCATGCCGCTACCACGGCCAGTAAATGCATTTGACGGGGACGCTGTCGGTCTCGTGAAGAACTCGACCGTCAAACTTCTCGCCGTGAACGCGCAGCGAGAATACGGCTCCCGTGCGTAGTACGCGCTGAGGCCAGCTCGAATGTGGTGGGTATCCCTGCAGCCTACCGCCTATTTTGTCGTAACCGAGATAAGCGCTCCATGTGAATAGAGCACCGAAGTTCCACATTGGATTGAACATCGTCACGGAAAAGGAGAGACGATTCGTTTTCTTGTCTGTTTGGACGTGAATTACTCCAGCATTCCCGCGAAATGTTGCGGTCCTACACGAATTTAGAGGGCCAATGGGAAATTCAGACGCCTGCAACGCACGCAAGGCATCGCCCCCGCCTTTTGAACCGTTGCATCCACTAAGGTCGAGGGAGGCCCATGCCTGTGCGGCGTCGGTCGGCTGCAGTGTCTTCCCGCTTGGATCGATAAAGACCGTGGGCCTGTCTGCCACGTACGCGTAGGCTGACGTATATGGCTCCTTCTGGTCAGCGGATGCCGGGTCCGCCCGGAGGAACCGGGCGGTCAGCGAGTCGTATTGCCGTGCTCGTAGGTAATACAACCCCGTCGCGTCGGCGAGCTCGCTCGCGAACTTCATTACATTCGTCGGCGCGCTTGGATCATCCTGCGCTTCAGTCTGGGCTGCGCCGAAGGGCTCGTAAGCGTACGTCCATTCGGTCGTCCCAGTACTGGATGTCACATTCGCGACCGAGCCGAGCCTATCGTAGTGGTAGTAGTGCGCACTGCCGCCACTCGTCATCGATACGCGGATAGCGCGCCCGTACACGTAGCGGCGTATGGGGCTGCCGTCGCCATCTCGCTCGAGGGCGAGCTGCGACAGAGAGTCATTCACGTCCCAGAGAAAGTTCGTCTTCGCCGACGGCTGACTGCCGGTTGACGCCTGCAGCCGATTCCCCTCGCCGTCGTACGTATAGGTCGTCGTTGTCCCTCCGCTGCTGGTCGAGCTGAGGCGGTTGGCGAGGTCGTAGATAAAAGTGCGTGAGCCTGCGGCGGTCTCGTTACCGTTCTCGTCGTACGTGTAGCTCGTGGAGCTAGCCGCCGCCAATTCGTCCGCAGCGTTGTAGCTGTACGTCGTAGTCCCGCTCGGCCGCGCTTCCGTCAGGCGATTGCCGACCGCGTCGTACGTCCAGCGAATGAATGGGTCCGAACCGCCAGGACAGCTGACCTGGAAGCAAACTTCCGTCAGCCGATCGCGGATGTCGTATGCATACGTCGTCGTTCCGGGTGCGTTTCCGTCGCGTACGACCTGCGTTGGGTTGCCAACCGGATCGAGCGTGGAGCTGAAGTCAGCGAGGACTGAGGTTCCCTTGGCGCTCTTCACGCGCGTGAGGCGGCCAGCGCGGTCGTACGTCCGTTCCTCGACGTAGCCGTTCCCGCTCGGCAGCGTCGTCTGCGTCAGATGGGCAGCGGCGTCGTAGGCGTACGTCGTCGTCTGGCCACCGGTCACGACTGTCGCTAACCGCGAATCATCGTCGTACGCGTAGTCGACGACGGTCGAGTCCGGATACGTCCGCCGCGTGATATCGCCGACGAGGTCGTAGGCGTAGGCGAACGTGTCGGTTCCGCGTGTGACTTGCGTGAGGCGGTTGACACTGTCGTAGCTATAGGTTTGAGTGCCGGCGTCGGTCATCTGCGTGCGGTTTCCGACGGCGTCGTAGCTATAGGTCACCCTCCTTGATCGGGTTGCCGCTGACGTCGTAGCTGTAGGTGGTCGTTCCGTCGCCCGCCGTCGGGGTCGAGTTGCCGTTCGCGTCAGTGACCTGCGTGCGGTTGCCGGCGGCGTCGTAGCCGTACGTCCACTGCCGGTTGAGCGGCAGCGTCATCGTCGTCAGCCGGTTGGCCGCGTCGTAGGCGTACGTGGTCTGGTGCGTGTTGGGATCCGTGCGGCTTGTCAGGTTGCCGGCGGGGTCGTAGGCATACATCGTCGCCGCGCCCCCGGGAGCGGTCACCGTTGTGAGCAGGTTGCGGCCGTTGTAGGCGTAGCTCGTCGTGTGGTTGTTCGCATCCTTTGCCGTTAGCTTGTTGCCGACGGGGTCGTAGGTGTAGGTGGTCGTGTTGCCGAGCGGATCGGTCTCAGTCAGCAGACGACCGGCAGCGTCGTAGGTGAACGTCGTCGCGTAGTCGTCCGGGTTCGCGCCCGTGACGTTGCCCCGCGGCTCCACCTCCTTGATCGGGTTGCCGCTGACGTCGTAGCTGTAGGTGGTCTAGGTGGTGACGCCGGTGTCCGGCGTCGTGATCGTCAGGACGCGGTTGGCGGCGTCGTAGGTGTAGCTCGTCGTCTTGTTGTTGGCGTCGGTGACGGAGGTCTGGTTGCCGGCGTTGTCGTAGGCGTAGGTGGTGACGTGCCCAAGCGGGGTCGTCTCGGTCAGCGTCCGGCCGACACCGTCGTAGGTGTACGTCCATTTGAACTGGTTCGGGTCGGCGCCCTGGACGTTGCCGCGCGGGTCGACGCGCGCGGTCATGCGTCCGGCGGCATCGTAGGTGTACGTCGTCTTGCTGCCGAGCGCGTCCGTCTCGGATTCGAGGTTGCCGTTCGCGTCGTAGGTGTAGGTGGTCGTGTTGTTGCGGCCGTCCTTGAAGCTCGTCACCTGCCCAGAGGCGTTGTAGGTGTAGGTGGCGACGGTGACGCCGTCCTGGACGACCGTGGTGTTGTTGCCGTTTCCGTCGTAGCCGTAGCTCGTCAACTTGCCGCGCGCGTCGGTGACGCTGGTGACGTTGTTCTGCGCGTCGTAGACGAGCGTCTTCAGCGGACTGCCCATCGAGGCGGGGCCGGTGGCGGTGAGCAGGTTGCCCTTCGTGTCGTAGGTCATCGAGGTCGTCTTCGCGTCCGGCCCGATCACGCTCGAGGTATTGAGGTCGGCGGTGGTGGCGAACTGCGTCTCCTTCGCCGTCGCGTCGATCTCCTTCTGCAGCACGTTGTTCGCGTAGACGTCCTTCCAGACGTTGGTGCGCGCATCCGTGATCGTCTGCGTCTGCGTGCTCGTGTCCCAGGCGAAGCTGGTCTTGTTGTTCAAGGCGTCGTACTGCTCGACGACGCGACCGTCCGAGCCGTAAACGTTGCGAAACGCGGTGTTGGAGAGCGGGTCGATCTCCTTCTCGAGGAAGCCGTACTGCTCGTAGGTGTAGGTCCACACCTTGCCCGCCGCGTCGGTGACCGAGGTGAGGCGGCCGCTCGTGTAGCCGTAGCTCACCGTCCGCGGGCCCGGCACCGAGACCTGGGTGAGCAGGCCGGAGCCGTCGTAGGAGAGCGTGACCTGGCGGTTGGCGGCGTCGGTGATCGTCGAGAGGCGGCCGCTGCCGTCGTAGGCGAAGCTGAGTCCCTTGTCGTTTCGGTCCTTGAGCGAGGTGAGCTTGCCGGCGGTGTCGAAGCGGTAGTGGAGCTGGTCGTAGGTGACGAGCTCGTACCCGCCCTGGATCGTCGTCAGGGTGGCGCGCCCGCCCGCGGCGGCGGTGAAGGAGCCGTCGGCGTTCTTCGCGAACTCGAGCTGCTGGCCGCTGCCGGCGCGGGCGGTCACGTCTCCCCCCGTCTTGAGCGTCAGGGAGGCGTTGTAGCTGTGCGTCCAACCCTGCCCGAGCGGACCGGAGAGCGCATCGATCGAGTTGTAGCTGCGCGTGAAGGCGAACGAGACGCCAGTCGCGGGCAAAGTGAGGTCGGTGACCTGGTGCGTGAAGCTGCCCGTTGCGGTGTTGATCGGCTCGGCCCGCACCCTTGTCGTGTTCACCGCGAACTCGCCGCGGCCGCCGTCGCCCCCGAGCGCTTGTCCGTCCGCCATCCCGGTGGCGCCGCGGAAGGGAAACATCTGAAACTCGTTCTTCTCGATCGCGATCTTGTCGTAGGCGCAGACCGTCGTCCCGACGCTGTACGAGCTGGCCGAGATCGGCCCGTCGGGCGGGTTTGTTTGCGAGGCGCTGTAGGCGACCTTGCCCGACGAGTTTTGGCCGGCGCCGAGGCACTCGCTCTTGTTCCAACGGAAGTCGACGCCCATGCCCCAGTAGTTGTTCTTCCACGCGGCCGTCCGCTTCGTGTTCAGGGTGTACAGCTGCTTGCCGAGGCTGTTGGAGACGGCGTTGTTGTAGATGTTGTTGCGCGTGCCGCGCGGCCAGCGGCTGACGTCGAGGCCCGCGTCGACGGTCAGCCGGACGCCGTCGCGGCCGTTGTCGCGCACCTCGCTGTCTGTGATCGAGGACTGCGAACCGCTGAAGGTCTGCGTGAGGTTGAACCAGAGCCCGTCCTCGGCGTTGTTGCGGATCGAGGAGTTGTCCTCGACCTTGACCCAGCCCGTGTTCACGGAGATGCCGTTGCCGTTACCGGAGAGCGTCGTCCGGCGTACGATCGCGCCGTTGGTCTCCTGCGTGCTGACGTAGATGCCGGAGCGCTGGTTGTTGTTGAAGGTCGAGTCTTCGACGGTAACGGTCGTGCCCGCGATCCCGACCCGGAGCGCGCCATAGCCAAAGTTGGCCGAGCCCCAGCCGCCGTAACGGACGTCCGCCCAGCGCAGCAGCGAGGCGCCATTGCCGGAGACGACATTGATGTTCGTCCACTGCCCGGGCTGACCAGTCGTCGCGTTGCCGTCGCCGTTCGTGTCGCCGCCGGCCGAGTCGTCCTGATAGGAGCTGAAAACGATGTGGTTTGAATTGGTGCCGACCGCCGACAGCGTCCCGTTCACCCGCAGCTCGCGCAGCGTGCCGTTGAACTTGACGATCACACCCGGCTCGATCGTCAGCGTCACCCCGGCCGCGACCGTCACGTTGCCGTCCAGCACATAGGGGCTGTTCGCGGCAGTCCAGGTCGTGTTCGAGGTGTACGTCGTTGTCGGGACGTGCGTCGCCGCATAGGCGGGGCCAGCGCTCGCGAGCAGCGACAGCACCATCGCAACGAGCACCAGACAGGTACCGACGGGTATACGGCGGCGCGCCGCGCTGCGAGACGTTGTCACCAGCGACACTCCTCTCCGCCGCAGGTGACGGGCCGCCCCGCCACGCCTCGGTTACGAATCGCGAGCGACCCTAATGCCCGCCTCGGACGTTGTCAAGAGGTCCCAAACGCATCGACTCGTGGACTCAAAGTGGCACACGTTGGGCAGAGCGTATGACAGATGAGCAACGACTGAGCCTCCCGCGCTGTCGCGATGATCGGTACCTGGTGAGCGCCGCCTCAGACGTTCGAGTCGAGCTCGGGGGAATTGGGCGGACTCGAACGTGCAAGAACTGTGCGTACCGTCGATGACCACCACCGGCGCCCGCCCTGCGAGGTTCGCACGCCGTCGGCGTCGAGCCCGCGCGCGATCTCGCCGAGGCTCTTCCCCTTCAGGTGCTCGTCGCGGATGCGCGCGACGACCTCGGGCGGAAGTGCTGCTTTGCGGCCCGGGCGCGCGGGCGGCCGCGGCTCTGCCTGAGCCTTCTGCCTCCGCGCCGCCACGAAACGCTCGAGCTCGTCGACGGGGATGAGGCGCGTGCCCCAGCCCATCCGCAGCGTCTCGATGAAGGGGAGGACGCGCCGGTTGAAGGTCGAGGTGCTGATGCCGAGGGCTCCGGCCGCCTGCCGCCGGGTGTAGGCGAGCCGCTCCACCTGGGCCGCCCCGCGGACGACCACGCGTCCGTCGCCTGCGCCGCGCGCCGACGGCGCGTGGCGCTGCGCTTTCTCCCTTCGGCGCCGGTGCCGGCGGCGTGCCATGCGGACACCATACACCAACTATGACCCGTATTGGCATCTTGATGCATTTGTGTCTCGCCCGCTATCGAGGTGAGTAGTTGGTGTATGCGCTCGTGTCTCGAGACGGGCGACCGGTGCGGTCCTCAGCGCTCGATGGTGAGGCGGCGATGCGGGGCGCGTTGACGTTCGAGCTCCATCAGTCGGCGGAGTCGTAGGAGGCGTTCGGCGTCCAGCTTGCGGTCGCTGGCTTCGAGCATGCGGACGCAGTCGACAACCGAGGCGACGGCGGGCCGGGCGCCGCGGCCCAGGTTCTCGCGAAAGGAACGGACCCGAATGTCGTCGTAGCCGCGCGTCCCCCAGGGAGTCGGCACGATCCTCAGCTCGCCGGCGCGCGTACGCGCTTCGATCGGCTCCGACGAGGCCAGGCTTGCCGCGTCGATGGGCCTCCGATCCGGCGCTCTCGCGCCGAGCTCATCGAGCGCCTGCCCGAGGCGGCGCAGGTTCTCCTCGCGCAGCGAGGGGACGATGTCGAGGCCGTCGGTGGTCTCGGCGCTGCCGTGCACGACGCGCGCGAAGCCGCCGACAACGACATAGCTGACCCGCTCGCGATCGAGCGCCTCGAAGAGCGCGTACGGGTCGAACGCGGGTCGCCTGCTCATTCGCCCCCGCCGAGCCGCTCGAGCAGCGCCTGCACCCGCTGCTGCGGCGCCTGAGGCAGGCTCTCCCCCAGCTCCGAATCCAGCGCCGGCGTTTCTTCTTGCTCGGCGATCTCGATCCTGAGCGAGAAGCCGCAGGCCTCCACGACAGAGCGTAGGTTCTCGAAGCTCGGCTCCTGCCCTCCTGTCTCCCAGCGTGCGACCTGCGCGCGGTCCCGGCCGAGCCGCTCCGCCAACTCGGTTTGCGTCAGCCCGGCCTTCAGCCGCGCCTCCCGGATGATCTGTGCTCCGGTCACCGACCGACGGATTCTACCTGCGTGTTGACAGAGACGCGCGTGATTGATAGGTTACCCCTTCCAGTGGAAGGATCGCCGCAGCAGCTCTCGCTCTCGCTGTTCGAGCCCGAGCCGGGCGAAGGTCGGTGCCAGAGCCCCCGCCTCGAGGACCCTCGGCGCCGGCTGCGGCGCGGTGTCGTCTCTGGTCGCTCCGTGGCGCCGCCAGTCCAAGTCAACACAGACGACGAGCCGCGTGCCACGTCGCCGGCGTCCGCGCTGCTAACGACACGGGAGGCGGCGGACCTGCTTCACGTCCACCCGCGCACCGTCCAGCGCTTGGTCGAACGCGGCGAACTGGAGGTCGTCCACCTCGGCGCTGCCGTCCGCTTCGACCCGACCGACGTAGCCGATCTGACCTCTCGGCAGAAACAGCGCGCAGTCGCGAAGACGTCCTCGCACGTCGACGCCATTCGGCCGAGCCGCGCCGTCCGCGTCTCGTTCGCCGACCGGCTACGGTCGCAGCAGCATGAGCATCGAGCGGATCAGGCGTAGCGACAGCCGGACCGTCTACGTCGTTCGGTGGTACGAGAGCGGGCGCGGCAGCACGAAACGGAAGCGGACGTTCGACCGGCGGCGCGACGCCGAGCTGTTCGAGGCTTCGATCCGACGGGCGCGCCAGCTCGGCCAGCTCGCCTCGGAGGTGATCGGCTCGAACGCGACGCTCGAGGAGTTCCTCGTCGAGTGGTGGGACACCTACGCCGCCACTCATCTGCGCCCGAACACGCTCGCGACCTACACGACTCTGCTCGACAAGTGGATCGTTCCCTACCTCGGCCGCAAGCGTCTCCGCGAGATCACCCGCGAGACAATCGACAACTACTCCGCTCGCCTCCGCGTCGACGGCGCCGGCGCTCCGACGATCAACCGAGCGTTGGGAGTGCTGCAGGGCGTCTTCCACCGCGCGGTCGAGTGGCGACGGCTCGCGTGGAACCCGGTCGTCGGCGTGCGTCGTGTCGCACACAGTCGCGCCGAGACAATCGACGCCCGCACACCGGAGACGGTCGAGGCGATCCGCGCCCGGCTCGACCCACAGAACGCCGCGCTCGTCAGCGTGCTCGCCTACGAGGGTCTGCGGCCGGCAGAGGCCTATGCCCTCGTGTGGGGCGACGTGATCGACGAGCGCGGCCGCCCACGCCAGCGCCTGCGCGTCGAGCGCGCGATCTCCGGCGACGAGGTTTCGACGACGAAGTCGCAGCGCGGCCGCGAGCCAGATCTGTTCAAGCCGGTCGCACGCGAGCTCGTCGAGCTACACCTTGCCGGCGGTCGACCCGATCCCGGCACGCTCGTCTTCCCCGATAGCCAAGGCGGCCACCTACGCCGGCAGAACTGGCGCCGGCGTGTCTGGATCCCCGCGCTCGAGCGCGCCGGCGTGGCGTACTTCCGCAGCTACGACCTACGCCACACCTGCGCCACGCTGCTCCTCTACGAGGGGCGCACCATCAACGAGGTCGCTGAGCACCTCGGCCATACCGACCCTGGTTTCACCGCCCGCACATACGCACACGTCATGCGCGACGCCTCGCGCCGGCGGCGCATCACGATCAGTGAAGCGATCCGGACCGGACGTGCCGCCGCCAGTCGTAGACCCCTGGTAGACCCCTCCGGTGCCGAGGCGGCAATTCGCGCACGCCGCTCCGGAAAGAAATCCCTGCAAACCGGGAGAGCCGACGCCCGGACTCGAACCGGGGACCCCTTCATTACGAGTGAAGTGCTCTACCAGCTGAGCTACGTCGGCGACGGGCTCCGAGTATAGCCGCGGCTTCCGGAGTTACTTGTTGCCGTTCCCGTTGCCGTTGTTCGGATGGTCCGGCTTGTCGGGGTTGTCCGGTTTGTCGGGCTTGTTGTCCTGGCCCGGCGGCGTCGGGTCCGGTACCGGCTCGTCCGACGCGTCGGCTGCCGGAGGAGGCGGCGGCTCGATCGGTGCCTGCGTCGACTGAGGCCTGCGATCGGTCTTGTCCTCGTTCTTGCCTTTGCCGTTCCCGTGCTCGGGGGCGGCCGGCGTCTGTTTCGGGGACGCGCTCGCCGGTGGAGCGGTCGGCTCCGGCTGACTGGCCGTCGGCGCCGGCGCGGCTGCTGCCTCGGCGGACGGACTCGGCGCGCTCGTCGTCTCGTCGGGCGGCGACGACGGAAGCGCGACCGGCCGTGGCAGGTGGCGCTCGACTGCCTGTGTGCGCTCGCCGGGAATCCTCCGCGCGGTCACTGCGGCGGTCGAGGCGATACTCGTCGTGCTGCTGCTCCTCTGAACGGCGTGCGGCGTCGTGATCGTCTGTCGCGCAGGCGCCTGACGCGAGTGCGTGGGCGTCGATTCGGTCGCGCCGGCCATGGCCGCGGTCGCCACTGCGATCGTCGTCGCGGCGATCTTCACCGCCGCCGCGCCGCCGCCGCCCAGCAGCGCCTTGATGCAGGCGATCGCACCGCCGAGATCCGCGCCTCGGCGCAGCCGCTTCTTCCAGGTGAGCCCGTCCTGCTCGAGCCCTTGCGCAAGTGCGCGGCGCGCGCGGAAGATGAGCGTCTCGACCGCGGCCTGTGAGAGTCCGAGCTCGTCCGAGATCTCGCGATAGGTCAGGCCCTGCCACTCGCGCAGCAGAATCGCGCGGCGCTGACCCTCCGGCATCTCCTCGAGCACGTCCTGCAGCCGGATCAGCTCGTCGGCGACCTGCTCGCGACCGGGGACGATCTCCTGCAACACCTCGAAGTTGTTCGGCGCCTCGACTTTCCCGCGGCGCCAGGAAGAGCGCCGTCGGGAGAGGCAGACGTTGTGCGCGATCTTGAAGAGCCACGCAGACTCGAGCTCCGGGACGATCCCGCGCGACAGGCCGCGGAAGGCGTTCATGAAGGTCGTCTGGACGGCGTCCTCCGCCTCCTCACGCGAGCCGAGCTGGTGCAAGCAGTAGCTGAAGATCTGACTGGAGTAACGCTCGTAGAGGACACCGGCGGCATCGGCGCCAGGGGCGGCGGGTCGCTCGATGCGGGTAGCACGACCTATGGAGGGGACTGCGGCCACCTGTAACTCCTGTCTGCGGATACGAGCGCCCGCGGAAGCGCCCGTACGGCGAATGTCGGCAGCCCCTCGGAGGCCTACAACCCCTCCATTGAGGGGTGTCTCTCTAGGCCAGTACTGGAGCCGTGCCGAGCTCGCGGCGGAGCCTCACGAAGAGGGCCTCGAGCGCTAGCGGCGGGCTGAGGTTGAACTCCTCGAAGGCACGCCAGGTCTCGCGCACGAGGTTGCACGCGCGTTCGGCGCCCGCGAGCCGCTCGGTCGTCCCGTCCTCGGCGAGCACGGCGAGCCGGTCCGCGTGCACGACCGCCCGCTCCGCGCCGACGGCCATGACGACGAGGTCGCGGTACCAGGAGGCGAGCTCCTCGAGCGCGGCGAGCAGCTCGTCCCGCTCGGCCCCGCGCGCCGCCCGCCGGACGCGCTGCTCGGCCTCTCGCGTCGGGAGGTCGAGCGTCTCCAGCTCCGCCTCGGCCTCCTGCTTCGCGGTCGCCGCGCGTTCGCGCGCGCCGTCGAGGATGCGCTGAGCGGCCTCGCCCGGCTCGAACTCCGCATCTGCGTAGACCGAGCGAGCCACCTCGAGCAGCGTCTCGCGCCGGCGCGTCGCGTCGGGATCGAGCAGGCGCGCGGCGCGGTCGAGTCGCCCCGCGGCGAGCCGCGCGAACGACGCGGCCGCGCTCGGCTCGAGCCCCGGAGCGCGCGCAGCGATCTCTTCCCGGATCGCGCGCTCCGAGAGCCGGGTAAACGGAACCAGCTGGCAGCGGGAGCGGATCGTCTCCGGCAGCGGGCCGAGATCGTCGGCGACGAGGACGATCACCGCGTACGGGGGCGGCTCCTCCAGATCCTTGAGCAGCGCGTCCGCGGCATCCTCGTTCAGCGTCTCGGCGGAGAAGACGAGGTACACGCGCCGGTCGGCCTCGAACGGACGCATGTGCAGGTCGCGGCGCAGCTCGCGCACGTCGTCGATGCGGATCTGGTCGCCGACGGGCTCGACGACGTACAGATCCGGATGCACGCCGCTTGCGACGCGCGCGCTTTCACCGATCAGCTCGCCAGCGAACGCGATCGCCGCCATCCGCTTCCCCACGCCCGGCGGTCCGTGGAACAGGTAGGCGTGTGCGGGACCCTCGAGGAGGGCGGCACGCAGTAGCCGCTTTGCCTCGGTCTGCTCAGGAAAGCTCTCGAAGACGTCCACGAATCTCCTCCGCGATCGCGTCCGCCGGCTTGTCGCCGTCGACGGCCGTGATCCGGTCGGGGAACATTTCTGCCAGCGCACGGTACGCCTCGTCGACGGCGCGGTGGAAGTCGGGCCCCTCCCGCTCGATCCGGTCCGAGGGCGAGCTGCGCCGTAACGCGACTTTCGGGTCGACGAGCACGAGGAAGGTTCGATCCGGTAGGAGGCCGCGCGTGGCGACCAGGTTCACTTCCAGCACGCGCTCGACGCCGAGGTCGCGTGCGATTCCCTGGTAGGCGAGCGACGAGTCGATGTAGCGGTCGCAGACGACGTCCTGCCCCGCGTCGAGCGCGGGCGCGATCACGCGCTCGACGAGCTCGGCGCGCGCCGCCGCGAACAGCGAAGCCTCGGCCCACGGGCTCATCTCGAGGCCGTCGAGTAGCAGCCGACGCACCTCCTCGCCCAGCGGCGTCCCGCCCGGCTCACGCGTCGCCACGACGTCCCGTCCCTCGGCGCGCAGCGATTTGGCGAGGAGCTCCGCCTGCGTCGTCTTTCCGGACCCGTCCAGCCCTTCGAAGGTGACGAAC
>WNFU01004538.1_pt1 | contig 17668 bp, 13 predicted proteins | sample 5400121 | NCBI WGS metagenome assembly WNFU01 (sample SAMN13153360, study PRJNA577476) | soil metagenome | isolation source: 100 cm soil or saprolite under grassland replicate 1 | place: USA:California | collected 2016-06-15
GAGGCAAAAACGGTTACGCAGCGACTGACGGAAAACAATTTTGAAGTGGTTTCCTGCATCCGTTCAGATTCCAATCCTGCTAAGGAGGTCGCCACGGAAATTCTCACGCGCCTTCACGAACGGGACTACCGAATCGTGCACCTGGCCGGCCATGGCGTGTACGATTATCCTGGGGAGATCGATAAAACCTCTGCGCGTCGAGATCCCCAATCTTCACCTCGCAGGATTTCCGGCATGGTGATCGGCACGGACGAATTTCTGACCCCCGCCGAGATTGGCCAAATGCGCGCGGTGCCGGATCTGGTTTTTATCAATTGCTGTCACCTGGGGCGGATCGAGGATCAGGGAGTTCGCCCTGACGCCAATTTTCCTCGGCTAGCCGCCAACCTGGCGACCGAGCTGATTCGAATGGGCGTGCGCGCTGTCGTGGCCTCCGGCTGGGCCGTTGACGATCAAGCCGCACAGACTTTCGCCGATGTCTTTTACCGCGAGCTGCTGGCCGGCGTCCCCTTTGGCAGAGCCGTGCATCGAGCACGTGAAGAAACCTTCGAGACCTATCCGGGCGTGAACACGTGGGGCGCCTATCAATGTTATGGCGATCCGGCCTTTACTCTCGCGCAGCAAGGCGGCGCCGAAAATTTCAACCATCATGAGCTTCATTTTGCCTCGCCTAGCGAAGTCATCGTGGAACTGGAAAACATCGCCGAGGACGCCGCTACCGCCTCTGAGAGCCAAGCGGTTCGTTTGTTGGAGCGAGTCAAAGCCGTCACTAACGAATCGTCAAGCGATTGGCTCACAAGAGGGGACGTCCAAGCTGCCGCAGGCCGGGCGTTTGGTGAGCTCGGCATGTTGGACGATGCCATTGAGCATTATGAAATGGCAATGCACGCCGAGGTTGGCGAGGTTCCGATCAAAGCCGCCGAACAACTTGGCAACCTGATGGTCCGGCAAGCCGTAAAAATATCCGACTCGCAGAAAGCGCGAGTAGTCATCGCGGAGGCGAAGCAGCGGCTCACCGCGCTCATCGCTGCTGTCGGTCCGAGCGTGGAAAGATGGTGTTTGCTCGGCAGTATCGCCAAACGAGAAGCCGTTTTGGCACGGCGACGGCGAGAGAAAGAGAACGCTCTCGCGGCCATGCGCGATGCCTACAGGGAGGCGCATGAGCTCAGGACAGAGGCGGGCGAACAAGCCGATCCCTACCCGCTGCTCAACTCGCTCACGGCGGAAATCCTGTTGCAGTTGCTGGGCAAGAAAGGAGAATCGGCCCAAACCCTCAAAGAAAAATTGGCGCAAGCCGAATCGGCGGCGATGGACAGAGATCGGCAGAATCCGAACTTCTGGGCGCTGGTGGCGTCCGTCGACGGCATGCTGCTGCGCCATTTAGCGCGTGGCAATTTGCATGATCATGTCAAAGAGCTCGTTGATTCCTACATCGCGGCGCGGAAACGCGATGGATCGCCAAAGGAACTGCTTTCGGTCGCTGAACAGCTCGAGTTCCTATCAGACACGCTGGTCTTTGTCAGAGAACCCGCAAAGAAGAAACGACTGCAATCCGCGCTGGCGAAAATTCGCCAGGAATTACTTAAGTCGGCACAAGCATCCCCATGATGATTGCAGAGCGTTGCGCAGAACACCGGCAACGCGAAACTCTCCCGCCGGGCAGAATGGCTTCGCCAATCGAGATGCCCTTTGGTCAGGTGTTCGGAAGCTAACGTTCGCCATTGACGGTCTCGTAGGGGCGGGTTTGAAACCCGCCCCTACCTTCCGATTCGCGTATGGCCGTCGCAGCATTGGCCGCAACGGCCTTACTAACAAATTCCCGAACAGCTACACTACGCGGGCTTTTCACTCGGGCCGCGATAGCGCCAGCGCAAAAGCCGGCGCTCGATCGCTTCCGCGCAAAAGAAAAGCATCAGGACAAAGGTCATAATGAGAAAGATCAGGCCAATGGTGAGGGCCGCGTTATAAGTGCTCTGGGCGAACTGCAGCAGATAACCCAAGCCTCTTGTCGCAGCGACAAATTCACCGACGCAGGCGCCGGTAAAAGCGAACCCGACGGCAATCTTGAGGCTGCCAAGCACCCAGGCCGTCACCGAGGGAACATACACTTCTCGCAGCAAGACCATGCGTCCGCCGCCAAGAGTTCTTACGCGATCGACCAGAAGTGGGTTGACGTCTTTAATGCCGTTGTAGACGGCGAAAAAGATCAGCACCGCGACGAGCACGACGGCGAGCGCGATCTTGGACGGGATTTCGATGCCGAGCCAAATGACAAAGAGCGGCGCGAGAATGACCCGCGGTATCGCGTTTAGAAGCAGCATGATCGGTTCGAGCACGTCGGCGACCCACGAGATCAATGCTGCGGCGAAGCCGAGAAATATCCCGAGAACGAGCCCGATCGCGAGCCCCACCAGTGATGCAAAAAACGTAGCTTCCAGATGACTGAAAATCGTTCCTTCGCTGAACAGCGAAAAGATGACACGCAAAACTTCGGTCGGGGCAGGAACATAGAAGGGATTGATGATGCCCGCGCGCGATAGCACTTCCCAGACAATGACGAGCATGAAAAGCGAGAAGAAGCGCCGCACCCCGGTTTTTTTGATATCCGCGGTCATTTCTGCGCCTCGACCTCGGATGAATTCATCGTCTCCGACAAGTCATTCCAAAGCCGTTCGAGAAGCGGGGTGAAATTTGGATGCTTGCGGGTTGCAAAAATATCCCGCGGACGGGGAATCGCTACATCATAAGAAGCCAAGACCCGCGCCCTCGGCCCCTGCGAAAGCAGATAGACCGTGTCGGATACCGTCAATGCCTCTTCCAGATCGTGAGTGACCAGGAGCACGCTCAGATGCTCCCGTTCTACCCAATTCAAAAGTTCCTGGGTAATGCGCATGCGCACGATCGCGTCCAGCGAGGCAAACGGCTCGTCCATCAGCAGCAGCTTCGGCTTTAGGGCGAGGATCTGGGCGATGGCGACGCGCTTTCTCTGCCCGCCGGAAAGCTGATGGGGAAACCGCCCGCCGAAACCCTCCAGCCCGAGCCGCGCGAGCCATCCGTCCGCCTCGGTTAGCGCGGCATCCTTTGAAAATTTTCGGATACGCAGCCCGAGGGCGACATTTTCACGAGCAGTGCGCCAGGGCAGCAGCGCGTCGTCTTGAAAGAGAAAGCCGAGGGCAGCGTCGCCATCGCTCAATTCCACACTGCCTGAGCGAGGGATCAAGAGACCGTTGACGGCGCGCAGGATGCTCGTCTTGCCGGAGCCCGACGGTCCGACGAGACTTACGAACTGGCCCGCGGCAACTTCGAGGTTGACTCCTGCGATGATGAGTTCTTGGCCATAACCCAGCTCGAGATCGCGGACGCGAAGCACTTAACTTCCGACTATCGTAAGATCGAGCAGGGGTTTGTAATCGACCGTTGGGGCCAATAGACCTGCCGCCTTGTGCGCATCCGCCACCCGATTGGTTGCGGCGACGTCGATCTTGACGTTGTCAGGATAGAGGGACCGCCGATAGCGCTCCAGAATCGTTGCCAGCCGATCTCGATTACCGCCGGTGATCAATTCCTTTGGCAGCGCGGCGACAGCCTCTTTGACTGGGATCGAACGTGTGTCGCGCAAGCCCCTGGCGAGTGCGCGCGCGAGCCGAGCCATCTCGTCTTTGCGCCGCTCGCGCTCCTCGACGCGCACCGCCACGCCCATGAACTCGTACGCCCCACCGAGATATCGGTTTGCCTGCTCGATATCCATGGCATTGACGATCACGCCACCGCCCGCTTCGGTAATGAGCGATAATGCCGGCTCCTGCACCATGCCGGCGTCGACTTGGCCAAGCCGGAGCGCGTCAAGAAGATTGGTGCCGATCGTTGCAAAGCGCACGCGATTGGGATCGGCGCCGGCTCGCCTCATTAGAAAAAGCACCAAAATGTGGTCCGCGTTGCCCAACGCGGAAATACCAACAGTGCGATTTTCCAGATCCTTTAGGCTGCGAATCTCTTTGGCCGTCTTTGGCCCGCTAGCGAGAGCAAACAGCGGCAATCTGCCGGTGGAAGCGAAGCGGGAGATCTTTGCACCGTGAGCATAGGCCTGCAGCGCCACATCGAACGACGTCCCCGCGTAGTCCACCGAGCCGCCGACGAGAGCCTGCATGGCCACATTGCCGCCGCGGGTATACACCAACCGGACATCGAGACCTTCGTCGGCGAAGTGTCCGCGCGCGCGGGTAACCTCGTAGGGAATGACGCAGAGGAGCTGGCCGCAGAACGCGAGCAACACCTGACGGCCCTGGCCGTAGGCATTTTTCTTGGAGATGAACATGATGCCACTCGCCAGGCCGGCCAACTGTTTTAGCGCGGTTCGTCGACCGATTATTTTTCGATCGGCGATTACTTCGGGCTCGCCGGTGAACTCCGGCGTTAAATTTTCGCAGCAATCCATTGCGACCTCCGAACTTCACAGCAGCCTTGTCTATCAACGCGCAAATTATTTCTTCCTGACCGCAGCTTGCGATCGCGGGCGCCAGTTAACATATAATACAGGCGTCAAAAGACAACCTCAGTAGATCTTGGGTACTTCAATTTGGTAGGGCCAGACCCCCGTGTCTGCCCTTTCGCACGGCTAGCCGCCGGGGGTCGCCTGCAAATATTTGTGAAACAGCACCACTAGAAGATCTTGCCACGCTGCGAAAGCAATTATAAAGTCCGATCAGTCGTTAGAATTTATTCGAGGATGAAGCCGAAACAACTCGCGAAATGAATTGAGCGAAGACGAAGGTGCACAGATGAGTAATCATGCAAAGGTCGCCGAAGATTTGATTTCTTCTTTGGAATTGGCTCTACCGCCCATCGCCGTGTCATTCGCCGATGTCGCACCGGCCAATGTACCCTCCTACGATGGCCTCGTGCCTGCAGGATGTGTCTTTTGGCAGCAGGCGGCGACCCGCACATTCGTCACATCGGCGCAAGATCATGCGCTCTGTTCGATCGGTGTGCACACGCATCATCTGGCAGAGCCTGCGCCGTCCCAACAGACCGAACTCGCGGAAGCGTTAAAGGCCATGAATAATCTTGATTACGTCCGGCCGGAAGAAGTTGCGGCCATCCCGGTGATCAAGCGCGAGGTGAAGCATGTGATCTATGGGCCGCTCGCCGACTTTCCGCTCGATCCCGAAGTGGTCCTCCTCTTCGCTCACGCGCGGCAAGGGCTTATTCTCAGCGAAGCGATCGCTCGCGTTGATCAAGGATCCCCGCTCGCTATGGGGCGTCCCGCCTGCGCTGTGGTGCCCCAGGCGCTCAATCACGGAAACGCAGCGATGAGCCTCGGTTGTTGCGGTGCGCGCACCTATCTCGACACGATGACGGATAGCGTCGCCATGTGGGCGTTGCCGGCAAGCAAGCTCGATCGATATTGTGCTGCGATCGCCGTGCTCGCGCGCGCCAACAAAACGCTCGCAACGTTTCACTCGCGGCGACGAGAGGATGTCGAATCCGGCAAGCGCCCTACCGTACGGCAATCGCTTGAACGGCTGTCGTCTTGAAAAATGATCTAGCGCAAAATTGTAACGGCGGGTTCGACGCCCGCCCCTAATGACGAACGACAAACTGGAGGACCCCATGCCCATAGCAAAAGTACGCGGCGCCAACATTAACTACAAAGTTCTCGGTGATCACGGTCCCTGCGTAGCGCTATCGCCCGGCGGCCGGCGCGATATTAGCGGCATCGAACTGCTCGCCAGCAAAGTGGCCGAGAAAGGGCACCGAGTCGTGATCTTTGATCGGCGCAACTGTGGTGCATCCGATGTCGTGATTGACGGAAATGAATCGGAGTACGAGATTTGGGCCGATGATGTTTACGAGTTGCTCAGACAACTCAATGCTCTGCCCGCCGTTGTCGGCGGTAGCTCATCGGGTTGCCGCACCGCCCTACTCTTCGCGCTGCGCCATCCCGACTCGGTCCGCGCCCTGCTCCTGTGGCGCGTTACCGGCGGGCGCTTTGCTTGCGAGCGTCTTGCCGAAGAATACTACGGCCAGTTCATCACTGCGGCGAAAGCGGGCGGCATGGCCGCCGTGTGCGAGATGGAACACTGGAAGGAACGCATCGAAGCGCGTCCACAGAACCGTGACGCATTGATGAAAATGAACCCGCAACATTTCATCGAGGTGATGTCGCACTGGCGCGAATACTTCATCAAAGGCGCCGACCTGCCGGTGATTGGCGCCACAGAAGAAGAATTGAAGTCGATCAAAGTTCCCACCTGCGTCGTGCCGGGAAACGATCTCACTCACGGGCCTCAGGTCGTTGAAAATTTGAGTCGGGCTATGCCCCACGCCGAGGTGCATAAGCTGTTTCCAAAATTCTACAATCAGGCCCTGAGCCCGCGTGAAGAATGGGACGAAAAGGCCGGCGAGATGGCGGCGCTGTTCGCCGACTTCCTCAAGCGCTCGAAACTATCGTAATTGACAAATTTCAAAGATCGAGGAGCAAGAAATGATCGATCCCATTGAAGCGACAAAAGAAAAAATGGTTTTGGCCTGCAAGGTGCTGCAAAAGCAGCGTGTGCTCGACGGTTACGGCCATCTAACCGCGCGCCTGCCCGATGGTCGAATCCTGAGCACGCCGCATATGCCGCCGGGCAAAGTCGCATTGCGCGATCTGATTATCATCGATAAGGAGGGAAATAAGCTCGAAGGCCTCGGCGAACCCAACGGCGAAACGGCCATGCACACTTCGATCTACAAAGCACGGTCCGACGTGCAGTGCATTCTTCACTACCATCCCGATGAGCTGGTGGCGGTGGCGGCTGCCGGCGAAGGAATCAAGGTCATCGCCAACTGTGGTGTGCACTTTTATCGTGGCACGCCGATCTATGACTCTCCCATTTTGATCCGCAACCACCAGCTAGGCGACAAAGTTGCCGCCACACTCGGCGATCGGAATGCCGTGCTCCTGCGCGGCCACGGCGGAACAGTTGTCTCGCACGATCTCGACACATTGCTTCGACTCGGACTCGATCTCGTACGATCCGCGAGAATTCAAATCCTGGCCGCCCCGCTTGGAGCTTTAAAGACCCACAGCCAAACAGAATGTGAGCAGATGATCAAAGGACATGACCGGCCCAACGCTAACCGCCGCTACATCGACTACTACATTTCCGAGGTCGTCGACTGAGGAAGGAGGATGGCCGATCCGAACAAACGGGGCGTCTTGCGCGTATGCTCGAAAGTTGCCTCTCACTTAAATTCGCCAACTCGAGGATGATTCATGAGCGCTGATCAAAACACTTACGCGACGATTCCCGACGCGCTAAAAACGACGGCAGCAGCCGCTGAGTTCGTCGAGAACGTCACCTTCAACGAGATCCCTCCCGAGCCTTTGCGAATCGGCACGCGCTGTTTGCTGGATGGCCTCGGGCTATTTGTCGCGGGATCGGAAGAACATTCGGTACAGATTCTCGTCGAAGAAGCCGAACAGATGGGCGGACGGAAGGACGCGTTATTGTTGAGTCGCGGCGGCACCAGAGTCCCGGCCCCCGTGGCCGCGCGCGTGCTCGGCACGGCGGGTCACGCGCATGATTGGGACGACAGCCAAGTCAGCACCGATCCGGCCCACGTTTATGGACTGTTAACCCACCCGACCATCCCCCCGTTGACGAGCGCATTAGTAATGGCGCAAAAACTCGGAGGAATCGACGGCAAACAATTCATGCTCGCGTTTCTCATCGGCTTTGAAGTGGAATGCAAAATCTCCGAGTGGATGCTGCCACAGCATTACGTGAGAGGAATGCACTCCAGCGGCACGGTTGGAACTTTCGGAGCGTACACGGCAGCGGCGAAGTTGCTCGGGTTGAATGGTGATAAACTGCGCAGCGGCTTTGGCATCGCCGCCAGTTTTGCCGCCGGTATTCGCTGCAACTTCGGCACGATGACCAAACCGCTGCATGTCGGCCGCGCCGCCGAGAATGGCGTCACCGCTGCGCTGCTCGCTGCGCGTGGCTTCACCGGTGATCCCGATGCGTTGGATGGCCCGTGGGGATTTTACGCCGTGCAAGGCGGTGGCGTCAGTGCCGAAAAAGTTTCGCACGGATTTGGCAAAACATGGACCATTGTCGAGCCGGGCGTATCAATCAAGCCGTATCCCTGCGGCGTGCTCACCCATCCAACCATTGATTTGATGTTGAAGCTCGTGACCGAGCACGACGCGAAACCGGACGATATCGAATCGGTGAAAGTTTACGCCGGCACGAACATCTTGAATCCGATCCGCTATCCCATCGCGGTGAACCACCTTCAAGCAAAGTTTTCTCTTCCGGCGGCGCTCGCGATGATCGCGATCACACGCAAGGCTGGCAAACGCGAATTCTCCGACGAGTTCGTCGGTTCGACGTCCATGCAGACGATGCAGCGCCGGATTTCCACTGAATTGGATCCCGAAATCGAGAAAATGGGTTTCGACAAAATGCGCTCGCGCATCGCCATTCGATTGAAAAACGGCCGGACTGTCGAAGGCTCGGCCGATGAACGCTACCGCGGCGGCCCGGAAAATCCAATGAGCGATGCCGATTTGGAAGGCAAGGTGCGATCGTGCTGTGAAGGAGTTCTCAACGAAGAAGCGCGGTCAGTGCTGATCCATTCTGCGTGGTCTGTGGTTCAATCAAGAGACGTGAGCTCGCTAATAGAGACGATCAATGGGGTGGGGAAATAAAAAGGGTCCGCGGGCACTTCAGGTTGCCTGTGGCCTAAACCGTCGCCTTGCTTCAGCGATTTGAGACACCCGCAAGACCGTTAATCCCGTAGATCGTGCCATCGCTCGCAGTTTTGAGCACCTGTAAGGGCAATTTCGTTTCCAGCTCTTTTTTTGACGGCAAGTACCAGAGCCTGGCATCTGCGTCGAAATAAATAACAATACCCTGATTCTTTCTTAACTCTTCCTCCATACCTGCGATTTCGGCACTGTAATATTGATTGAGTAACATAGTATTCGCGTTAACCTTCCGAGGAATCAGGGACGCGCGTTTGCCCGTGAAGGTGTAGATAAAGTCCGGCGCATTGCTGAAAATCAGCTTCGGAACTTGCCCGTCTTTGACAAAATTCAAGAGCTCGGAATTTCGCCATCGTTCAATGGCGAAACCGATGCCGTTGAAATAACTGTAGCGCAACCAGACGACTCCGTTGATGAGTTGGGTTAGCGCTATAACGATGAGCAAACAGTCGAACGTGAACCAGCGCCACGACTTGGCTGTCGGGCGAGCCGCTCTGAACCAATCGGTAATCATGGAGACCGTAAGAATCATTACGGCCACATAAGGCAGCGCCATAGTACGAGTGTCTAAATAGAGCGGCTGGTCGTTAAAGGACCATGATATTAACAAAAAAATAAAGTAGCCGACGGGACAAAAACTTACCATTTGGATATACCGTGATCGCGGTAACCCCACTCTGCCGCCAAGCCAGCAAAGAAAGAGAAACACGATTCCCAAGATCCAACGTGTTAACCCTGGCGCAGCGTCGACTAGTTCACTCGGGATTAGCCAATAGCCAATCGTATCAGTGGCGGGCAGTAGGTCTTTGAGCGCCGGAGGATGAACGCCAAACGTTCGGTTCAAAGCATTTCCAGCGAGCAGCAAATTTCTGCAGACCCATGCGATAAAAAAAGAAGAAGCCAAAGCACCAAACAGGATCGTGTGAGCAAATCTTTGCTTCCAGGTGGTCTGGCCAAGGCAAAGAACCACCATCGCTCCGGTCAAGACGAAGGCAACGCCAACGTATCTCGCGATGCAGCTCAAACCGATGATCAGCGAAGCCGCACAGATCATCCAAAGGCGCGAGTGCTGCAAATAAAGCGCTAAAAAAGAAAAGCCCAGGAGGACCAGGAAAATAAACATCGGCTCGGTCAAAGCCTGGGAGTGAATGTAGACCATGGGAAATGAGCTCAGCGCAAAGAAGGTCGCGATGAGCGACGCGACGTACGACGACGTCGAGTGATAGACGATATAACTCACGAGAATTGCATTGCCTGCGAAGAACAAGACACCGATCCATCGAGCGCCTTCGAGAGGATCAGATCCCAGCATCGCAAAAGCCGCGACCAAGTATGAATACAGCGGCGGATATTGCGTGACCGGCGCAAATTCGCCGACATCGTTAAAAAAGCGTAGACCGTCACCGTCGAGGATACTCCGAGCGGCGCCAATATAAACGATCGAATCGGTGTAGAGACCAATACCCCATCGAGTGCTGATCCAGAGGACACAAGCGCCGATAAGCGACACTGCGGCGACCGCGGCGCGGAAAGTAACAAAAGTTAAAAACACCGCTGCCGCCTCGCCGTTAACTTTGAAAGAAGCTTCTTTCATCATAAGTTTTTCAAATTGCGCCGCTGATTCGCCGGGGCCTAGCTAGAAAGATGATAAGAACAAAAGCGCTGCTGAAACATCAATTGGCAATCTGTTCAAAGCTGCAACTGGGCACGTTCGCTTCCGCAATACACTTTCACGTTGCTGGGGTACGACGATAGAAAACAGATTTTACTATTCATGGCGCCAAGAAAACAGCAAAAACTCAAAGCGTCAGCTGGCGAGCGCCGCGCCGCTTGCGACGATCGCCCTCGTGCGCAAACCGAAATTCACACAGAGTTTGTCGCTTGCGCTCCATCTAGGGAACACAGAGGCTGGTCACGCCTGAGTGGATACGGAAATTAACATTGGGTTTCGACAACACTTGTCGAGAGAAGATTCTAATGATCGATTTGAGTGTTATTCAGCCCAAGGCTGATTAGAAGTAAGCTTGCAGGTTTAGCAGATACTCCTCAGTACGGGCGCGCTTATTGAATTCAAACCGAAAGGCGACATTTTTGTGTAAGGTGTAGCGTTGCTGTGCGGAAAAGCGCCACTCAGCGGCTTTCTCTCCCGCCGGGAAATTCAAATAAGTACCGGAAAAGCCCATCTTCCAGCGCTCGGTAATCTCGACCAGTGTGCCGACTGTGGCTCCTCCGCCGATTCGATGGTCGCCATCAAAAACCTGGCCGAACTCGGCGGCGAATTCGGCGAAGGCGAAATAAATTTCGCGTTTTAACCAAGAACTTTCTGCGGAAACGCCGATCCCGCCGTTGAGGTCACCGATGCGGCAGAAGCGACACCGGTTGTGCTCAATGGTTTCCAATCCGGTGCCGATCTTCCAGGACGGGGTTTGGAAAAGAGCATTGATCGGCGACAGCGAAACGATATTGACCAAGGTGAATCGTTCGATCCGCGTATGGTCGCGGCGCGCATAGTGGCGTAACGTGATGCCCAACGCTTCGATCTGGGCGTCAGGCGTATAGCCGTATTCCGGATCGAGCAGATCGTGAAACGCAAGTCGGAAGTTCACATCATTGAAGACCTCGCCGTTGCGCCATCCGACGCCTAAACCTCCTCTCATAATTTTGTGTCCCTGCTCGGGAGGACCGGTGACCGGCGTGAATGCGACGGGAACAGGGACCACTTTGAGCTTGCTGCGCGCAATCAGTACAGCCTTATTCCGCTCCTGGTAAGCAGCCGTATCGTTTTTTCCGTGGCGATTTTGTAAAACAGGTAATCGGACGCCACGTCAAGGATCAAAGCCTGGCGTTGCGGCGGCTGGGCGGTAAACAACTCGGATTGAGCCAGAGAGGGGTCGCTAACAATTCTTGCAAGCCACAACTGCTCATCGCCGGAAAGAGCTTCACGACCGCGGCGGATCTGAGTGGCCCGCGACGGGCGAAAGGTGAATTCCTTAACCAGTCCCGGTTTCTCGGCGATCATGCGGACTCCATCCGAAGGAAAGGTATAAAACCAAAATCGATCGGTGAGATGAATGTCCGGATCGGCGACGTCAAGCAAAGACAAGATCTGATAGGCGCAATTCTCTTTGAAAAAAAAGTAATCGAAAGAAGCGTTGCCCATTTCCCAGGTGTGCATCAACAAACGCTCGATCTGATCCTGCGTGAAATTGAGCCGGTATTCCCAGATGTCGCGGTTCTCGAAGTCGCCGTACTCCTTGGCCTTGATGTAATAAGGGTGCGTCGAAAAATAGCCTTTAAAGCCTCCGGCAATGCCCAGAACAGCAAAAACGAAACCGTTATCCGTAGTCACGTCCGCGGAATAATTGATCGTATAGGCAAGCAGCCGCGTGTGCTCGGTTTGACCCCTTTGGTCAACACGCAACAGCAGATGACCGAACATCGACGAAGGATTGTTCATGAAGGCGGAAGGAAAGATCAGCGTAATCGATGCGGGATTGAGCTCTTTGAGCCACAACTGAAAGCGTTCGCAGGACTGCGGCGGCAGGCGCGTTTCGTCGATGGCAAGTGCGTTTTTCAGCCAATGATAACGGGCGATGAAGGCGCAGCGCGCCGGCTGACGGGATCGCCCGACGAGTTCGGTGGAAAAAAATTGCGAAATGGTAGCTTCGAGCTCGGCTTTGGGATCGTCCTTGCCGTTCGCTGCAAGAAAGAACCCGGCTTCATCGGCCTCGCTCTTATATCCACCGCCAATCGTCTGGCGATAGTGAAGCAACAGGTGCCAATAGCGCTGTTCGTGCAACGCCGCTCGGTCGGCGCGCGCCAGCAACTCTTGAAGATATGACGTATCGGTGGCGTGACTCTGAGACGTGCTTCCCAGGAAACACAAAACCGCAAACGCAAGGCCGACGAGCGCGGACAAAGGAAAAAAATTGGTCCCGGCCAGTCGAGGCCGGGACCATTCGGGTTAATGCGAGATAGGTTTAGCGAAACTGGGGTGTGTTTCCATCCCACTTTGTAATGTCTGAATCAGCGCGGCGGGAGTGCTATCGCCGGATTCAACCAAGGTCGCGTAGTGCGCTTGGGCCAGAGCGAAAAACGCCGGGCGGCTCTCTTCCGAAACTCCCATGAGCTCAGCCAGGGATGCGAGGTGCTCGCCTCCGCCCCGGGCCATTTCCTGGGACAGACTATCATAGTTGGCGGCGGCGAAAACGTTGACCTTGTGTTCGGCCATGATCGTGCCATCGTTCGTGCAGCCCGATGTTCCCGAGCTGATTCCGAAGGTCTGGCTGCCAAAAGTGCCGTTGGTCGTCGCCATCATAACCTGCGGCGCGATGCTTTTCGGATGGTTGTAATCCGACCAAGCCAATTTTCCGAGGCCGCAACCAGGTCCGTTGTCCGGATTAACCGCCCAAACGTCCGTCGCGCATAGCGGTAGCAGAGCCACGCCTAATCGAAGCCATTTTGCTTTGCTCATCGTGTCGCCTCCTTGTTATTCTGTTGTAGCCCCGACTGTAACTTGTCAAATTGATAGTGACAAGACTTTTAGCGAAATTTTTTTCAGTCCTGATGGAACCGCAGTGCAAAAGTACAGCTTGTTCTTCATGCACTTGTGGCTGAACGTGAATCACTGATTCGATCACTATGGTGTATCTTGACCGTACGGGCGAAACCCCGACAATATAGCGCCGAAAAATTGAAAACCTTTGTGCGCTCTTGCTGCAAAAGTATTTTGGATGATAAAGCCCAAGGGGTGCTGAATTGATCGACTGGAAGTCGACTCTTATTGCCGTCATTCGCGCGGAATCCAGGCGATTTTTTATCCTGAACTGAAAACGAACCTGGATGCCGGCGTTCGCCGGCATGACGAGCAGCACAGCGTTGGTGAACCGTCCTAAACGTAACACTTCTCGGAAGGAGAATCGCCTTGAAGATTGCCGAAACTGAGCTGCTCGAACTGCAGAACATTCCGGTTACGCCGCCGCTATTCAAACAACCGCTGCGCACGTCGGTGCGCTTGCTGAAAGTCAAGACCGAAGATGGCCTCGTCGGGATTTCACAATTCGGGGGTTTCATGCACTCGGCCACTGCGGCTTTCATCCAGCACGACCTCGCGCCTTTCTTGAAGGGAAAAGACCCGCTCGAGAACGAGCGCTTGATGCACCAGATGCTGTGGAAGTTCAACACCCGCGCTCACGCCGGAGTGTGGAATTTCGCCGTTAGCGCGATCGACGTGGCGTTGTGGGACATCAAGGGAAAATTTTATAACGCGCCGGTTTGGCGCCTGCTCGGCGCCGCGCAAAAATCCATCCCTGCTTATATCACCTTCGGACTCAGAGCCTACGGTCGAGACGAACTCGCCGCTGCAGCTAAACACTGGGTTGCCAATGGTCAACACCGGCTCAAAATTCAGGTTGGGCGTTCGAATATCCGCGGCGCAGTGGATCCCGCGGGAGCAAGCGGCGAGCATCGCGAAGACAACCCGGCGGAAGACGAGGCGCGTGTCCGCGCGGTCCGCGAAGCGGTCGGCGACGATGTCGAGTTGATGGCGGATGCTAACTGTCTGATGAAGTACGATGCCGCTGTCAGGTGGTGCAAGCGCTTCGAGCCCTACAATTTAATGTGGTTCGAAGAGCCGATCGTGCACAACGATCCGCGCTTGTTGGCCCAACTGCGCAAGCAAACCAGCATTCCGATTGCCGCGGGCCAATGGGAAAACTTTTTTAAGCTCGCCGATCTCGTCAAAGAAAATTCGGTCGACTTCCTGAACATCCACGTCCTTTCCGTCGGCGGGTTCACCATGGGTATGAAAGCGGCGGGACTGGCGCACGCCTTCAATCTTCCGGTCGGCAACGGCGATCACTTCGATCTTCATTTACATGCCGCCGTGCCAAACGGCTGGCGCGCTGAAATTCACGTCAACAACTGGCTAACCGCGAATGCAGTTTACAAAAATTCGCCTGAGCTGGCCGACGGCTGGGTTACTCTGAACGAGAAACCAGGACTTGGACTTGAGCTCAATGAAGAGGCCGTGAAGGAGTTCAAATCAAAGTAACGGCCTCGTGACAACTTCGAACAAGATTCTCGAGATGCCTTTCTCCGAGCGATGCGAGACCGGAATCTTCTAATCGAACTAAGACGTGTCGGATCCTGTCAAGAAAATACTGGAGAATTAGCGGAGGTCTAATCGTCGGAACGGACAGCGGTTGGTGATCGCGACGAAATTTACACGGCTCTGGCCAAGGTGTGAATTCGTCCATCCACACCCTGGCGCGAATTGCAGAGCAAATCTTCAGGCACGCATGAAGCCTAGCTTGGCTCCGATCTGGTATTTACCGGTTACCACCACCAGTGCCGATAATAAGGACGATAATCCCAACGGTCATAGCGTAGCTCCCGTCGATCCTGCCAAATCTCGCCGAGGTCCTGGCGGATCTCGCGTCGGTCCTGCGTTATTTCAGCGCGACTCGCGCCGTTGTGCAGATCCCGTTGTAACTCTCTACGATCCCTCGTCAGCTCAAGTCGGTCCTGATAAAGTTCCCGACGATCATTGCGATAATTACCGCGTCTGTAATCCGCCGACGCCGGCGCCGCTATGGCGAGTGCACCACTGAGAACTAGAGCTCCAAAGACAACATTTTTCGATATTTTCATGACTAACCTCCTCTACACCGATTCTACCGTGATTAGACGGTGAAACCCTCGGCCGGTTTACGTCATTCAAATTAGTCTTTTGGCACGCGCGCTTAACGGCTGCCGTTGCCCGCCTGATCGTCTATCTCTCAGACCGGCAGAATCATCGATCGCATAAACTGCGTAATCCGAACGCAGCGGCTCCGGCGATCGACTTTCTTTATCGGTGACGAATCAATAGCTGGTATCAGCTCAATCGCCAACGGGTTCTCTAAAGCGGAATCCTGCCTAGACGCGTTCAATTGACATAAGTCTACACCGTCGGCTACTTTACTCAGCGCAGGACCGAACTTCGCAGTCCAGATCGTGCAGAAACGACTTTGGTTGACGACGACGATGCTGCCTCAGCCCGGGTTAATGAATCGCAGACGATTCAATAGATTTCTTTTAGCGGCAGGTGCCTCCGTAGTGGCACCGTTCAGCATCGCGCGCGGGCAATCTTCCAAGCTAAAGATCGCCGTGCTGCTGCCGAAGTCGGGCGTGCAGGGCTTGATCGGCCAATCGTGCCAAAAAGGCGCCGACCTCGCTCCGGCGGTCATCAGAGAGTTGCTCGGCGTCGAAATCGAACTGATGAACGCCGACACGGAAACCAACGTTGATACCGCGCGCACCCGCGCCGAGCGGCTCATTCAAGAGGGCGCGCATTGTCTGGTCGGACCGTTCGACTCCGGCGCCGCCGGGGCGATCGCGCAGGTGGCCGAGCAGCGCGGTGTGCCCTTCGTGATCAACATCGCGGCCGCCCCGCAAATTACCGAACAGGGCTACAAATACGTTTTCCGAAATTTTCCGATCGCCTCCGAGCTAGTGAAAAACGGCTTGGCGCTAACCGATGACCTGTTTCGCGCGACCGGATCAACTCCTCGCACTGCCGTGTTCATGCATGTAAACGATACCTTCGGTCAGGCAAACGCCAAAGCCGTCGGCGCGATTCTGCCGCAGCTCAATTTGCCATTTAAGCTCGTTGATACCATCGCCTACGATCCGGCCGCGAAAGACTTGACCATCGAGATTGCCAAAGCGAAGGCGAGCAAAGCGGATTTTCTCCTGCTCGTGTGCCGGCTCAACGACGCCATCGTGCTGCGCCGTGAGATCGTCAAGCAGCGCTGGAACGTCATGGGTATTATCAGCCCCGGCTCTCCGGGTATGTATGAAAACCAATTTTTCCGGACTCTCGGCAAACTCTCCGAGCATTGCATTTCCAATGTGCCCTGGTATGAGCCCCATGCGGCATTGACCAAGGCCGTCGATGCGGCATTCAAGAAACAAAATCCGCAGGACCAATTGAGATTTCACGCGCTCAACGTCGGCTACACTTTCGAAGCTATCCTTATCGTGGCCGACGCGTACAAGCGCGCAAAATCGACCGACGCCCAAGCGCTCACGCAGGCCATTCGCCAGACCGAGATCAAGAATCGTATGATGTTTGGCGGGCCGATTAAGTTCAATGCCAAGGGGCAGGTCGAAGGGAACCTTTCAGCGTGTATCCAAAATCAGGGTCAAAAACCGGTAGTGGTATTGCCGGCCGCAGCCGCCGAAGCGAAGCCGGTGTTTCCTTGGGGTGACTACAAGAAACCTAAGTAGACTGTGTATTGCGACTCATTGATCACCTGTGTCCTGTCTCAGATGTTAGCGAAGGAATTGAGCGAGCGCGTTGCTGTCATTCCCTCGAAAGCACGAATCGACTAGGGGCGGGTTTAAAACCCGCCCCTACCCTCAGCCCCAGGCTGAATTGCTCGGAATGACGTCGGAATTATTCATCCGAGTTTTAGGTACCCCTTCTAATTCATCATCGAATGTCCTTCAACCTTCTCAATCTCGCCAACGTCATTATCTCGGGAGTGCTTACCGGCCTGGTCTACGGCCTCATGGCGCTCGGTCTGTCGGTCATCTTCGGCGTGGCTCGAGTTGTGAATTTTGCCCATGGCGAAATGATGACGATCGCGATGTACTTAACCGCAGCGCTATTCGCTGGGCTTAACCTCGACCCATTCCTCGCCGTGTTGCCCGTTGCCGCGGTCTTTTTAGTCTTCGGTTATGCATTGCAAGCAACCGTGATAAATCCTTTCGTTACGCGTCCCGAACACTCACAGTTCATGCTGCTCCTGGCGATCGCGGTGATCATGACGAACGCGCTGTTGATCGTCTTCGGGCCGGACGCGCGCAGCATTCGGCTCGATTACCTCCTGGAATCGATCGAATTGGGTCCGCTGCTGATTGATCGCG
>WNFU01004543.1_pt1 | contig 17662 bp, 30 predicted proteins | sample 5400121 | NCBI WGS metagenome assembly WNFU01 (sample SAMN13153360, study PRJNA577476) | soil metagenome | isolation source: 100 cm soil or saprolite under grassland replicate 1 | place: USA:California | collected 2016-06-15
TGAAGCTGTGGAGAATTAAATAAGAGAAGAGATACATAAAAGCATCGTACCTGGGCAATGAAATGATTAAAAGTATCAGTGTCGACAGCGGGATCCTCCAACATTTCCTTGAGCCGTGGAACAAGCTGCAGAAGTAGTGTGTACCCCTTGTAAATACGATTTGAGCTATTCGACCAGTCAGTTTTAAGAGGATAACTTTGAAACAGGAGAAACGACGGACGCTTCATGCGCCTCAACTTCCTCATCAGTTGTTGGTGGCGAAAGTTCTTGACCATCTGCTTCAGCTTGAAGACAATTGTCGGCTTCAGCAATCATCAGGAAAACATGTATTTCCTTTTTCTACCTTATGTCCTTTTTCTACTTTTTCCTTCCTTTTTCTCAAACAGCAAAAGGCAATAGAGTGGAAAAAGTTGAATAAGTAGTCAAAAAGAGTGGATAAGATGAAAAAGAGAAATAGGAACTGTTGCCAACTGTACCACTTAGATAACTTTTTCTTTCTTTGTCAACTTTTCTTCTATTTCACTTATTATCTGTTGGTACTTTTGTTGTTCTTTTCTTACTTCAAGTTACTTGGGCCCTGTTGTTCCTTTGTGCCTTAAGAACTGTCACATCCTTTTGTTGCTTTGGACATACTTGTTTTTTGCTTATTGACTCTCATTCCTTTTTGACTTGAGTAGCTTATCTGGTCCTTCCTTCTCTTTGGTGCCTAAAGTATCTCTTTCTTGTCTTTGGGACAATCATTCCTTTTATGACTTGAGAATATTTTCTGTACTTTGGTACTTGAAGCTCCTTTTTCTGTTCTTTTGGCTGTTGCTCCTGTTCAACCTCAACCCCTTTTGACCCTTTTTCATTGCTTATTCCCTCTTGCAAGCTTTTTCCTCTCTATCACTGTATGCACTTTCAATTCTATAGACACTTTGACCCTATTATGGCTTCTGAACCTTTTATTCCTTCTGAATGCTTATTTTCCTGTAAAAACTATGCTATTGAGGGAGTCCAGGGACAATCTTCTCAATATATTGGATAAGGTTTTCGATGTGACAAGAAGGGATTGTCACATCAAAAAAACGGTTTCAACGTGATGAAAAACATGGAAACTCCAAACCATCGATTTAACGACACTTTTCGGGATACTTGTGAAGGGAAGAAATGAGCTCCCTGCCGAAGATTCAACGAGCGGCGCTTCGACATAAGGGAATAACGGTGAGAGATAAACCTCGGTTGCTGATTTTGTGAAGATCGATTGGTAGTCAACAGTTTTGCGGCTGGACGTCGTGATGAGTACATGAACAATGTGCTGAAAATCGAGATTATATGAAGGTGCCTTCGTTACGTTTGATGGAATTTTACCTTGAGTAATGGAGATGACGGGAGTGATTGCTTTCAGAGAATCGAAATGAGGTTGAATGCTGTCACAGGCATCACCATATTCGTGGGTAATGTTGCCCAGTCTGGCTTGCAGGTGCGAGGTTACTCCTCCCTGGTCGAATGCAAGGTCGCCAGCACGGAAATCGTTACCCAGATAGCGCATGTATACTTCGATCTGCTGTGCAGTGAACTTGCTTTGATCGGCTTGGAACTCTTCACTATTGATCACCCCAGCGCTCGACCCACCACTGCTTCCAGCTGCGACACCAGACAAAAGTTGAATGCCAGCACGTTGGGAGTAAAGGGATACGACATTGTCTAACCACGTTCTAGCTTCAGCCTCTGATGAAAGACGCTTCGGAGGTTCGAGAGTAGTTGCAAGCAAGAGGACTGCATCTGAACGCATTGGTCCCATGCCCCACGTCTTCACAAGATATGACTTGATGGCCAAAGCATTGAATCCACCAGGCATCTTGCCGCCGATGAGTCAAGACACCAAGCCTGTTGAATGTTTGCCCAGGTTACCACTGAAACCAGTAGCCAAAGCAGCACCAAATTCCTCGAGTGGATGTTCTTCCGAGTGGATGTTCTTCTGCTTTCTCTGGAGCAGAGGCAAATTTTGTTGGAGATCCCCCAGTATCTCATTTTGCATTGTCGACTTCCCACCAACGAGATCCTTGATGGTTTTGGAGGAGGAAGTTCGTCAACTTTCTTTTTGAGTTTCTGAGCAATGACGACAAGAAGAATATCGATTGCCTGAATGACGTCTTCAATGCTGACTGCTGGTCCAGACGGCGTGAGAGAAGAGGCAAGTGGGGCAGCAGCGACAGGAACGTGGACAGGGGCAATATCCTCGACTATCGGAGCTTCAAGAGCATCCTTGTATATAGTATATTTCCTTCCCATTCTTCGAATGACACAAGATAGCACGCGCCATGCTCAGAGATCCATCTATCCTTTCATATTTGGCCCTGAGGGTCCGCATTGCCACGCCGGTTAACATAGGCGAAGGACCGACTTCGATGAGGGGGGTGGAAATTGTAGTGTGTGAAAAGGAGATCCTGCGTTTGAATCCGACGAACAGGAGAAGCGAACTGGAAAGCCAAGAGCTCAACAAGGATGATGTAAGCAAGCTGTTGGCGCTTGTCGGAACTATCCCAGTTTTCTTCGTCCCAGTTGCGCAGAACCCTGTCGAGTTTAGGAGACGATGTTTGATCATATATGATTTGCGCATAGTCACGGGAAATATCGAAGGGTTTTGCGATGAGATTCGGGATGTATTTCCCGATGAGCATGTCCGGGATTGAGGTCAGCAGGATTAATCTTCTTCGACAAATCTGGAGAGAATAAGCTGATGATTCTTTACATGAAAGCGTACTCACAGGCTCGGAAAGGCATGACCCCAGCCCAAAGATAACGCGAATGGAAAGGTACATCAATTCCAGGTAAAGGAATGGTTGCGAAAACTCGTTCCAGCTTCAAGTATCCTTCGCTCCATTGCTGTTCGCGTGCCTTTTCAAGGCAGGAGTTCATGATGTCTGCAAGCATTCCCTTTACTCTCTCGACAGTGAATGTTTGCGTTAACTGAGACACTAAATGAGCATTTATGCAAATCCATTTCCAGATGGATTACCTTCGCAATGTCAATTTTCTACACTTTGAGGTAATTGAGGACATTGGCCATGGTTTGCAGAGTGAGAAGTTCGCCAGCACAAAAATATTGTTGACCCTGACATTTGATCAATAAAGGAAATTGTTCTCCGAGTCACGTTCAACGGCACGCTGCATTGTAAGGCCACGATAGAAAACGACGTCGACGAGAGCAGAGAGATGAAGAACATCGGCAATTGATGCCAACGCTGAATATTCACCGAGCGAGTGGCCAGCACAGGCACAATCTTTCTGGACGAAGCCCTTCATGCACATGTCTTCAAACGCTGCTTTTTCCGTCACAACAAGAGCAATTTGGGCGAATTGGGTAGCAAATAGAAGGCCATTCGGATGACTGAAGGTATGCTTCGGGGTGCGAACGTCGATGTCTGCAAAAAGAGGCAAGGTTTTGACATTCCCATCTCTGTCCATGGCGTCATAAGTCATGTCCATATAACGTTGCCGAATAGCCTGTCCCTTGATCCCACCAAAGTGTACCGTTTTGTCTTTCGGGTTGTCCTTGACGATTTCGATGATTGAGAACCCATAGACGGCTAGGAGAATTATTATAGAGGTCCATACCCATGCCTTGCTCTTGTGAGCCTTGTCCAGTAAAGACATATGCGGTTGTGGGTTGTGCAACTTCAGCAGATCCTTGCATTACTTTCTCGCCGCGATTGTTGCTGGTCTCAATACTGACCACGATGTTGCCTTCGCGCATGCCAACATGACAAAGTTTGACTGTGAGCTCATCACCCGGGAGGACCATACCCACGAAGTTGACGTTGTATCTGATGACGAGACATGAAATGAGTAAAAGCTTGATAAATCAGAAAGAGACTTACGCAATAACACGTTCAGGGTGTCTCTTGCCAACCACACTTTCAACGAAACAACGGGTAGCCGCGCTTGTCCACATTCCGTGAGTGATAGTGGCAGGAAGGGAGGCAAAATCGGAAAAGTAGGGATTCACATGAATTGGGTTGAAATCGCCGGAAATTTCTGAGTAAGGCTCGTTGGTGAAAGGAGCTTTGAATGACGTGTTCATATCCGGAATCGTCACGGTGTATCCCCCATTCGAGAGAGGAATATTCAGACCTTGAGGTGTGTCATGTCGCTGAAGGTACGCAAGAACAGGGTTCCCCTGAGAATCGTCTTGGTGGAAGTCTACAGATCCAACTTTTACAAGGACCTTGAGCAGGTTATGAACGAAGATGTCGCCGGTGACTGAAACACTACTACAGACAGCCTTATCCTTGAACGACGCCTGGGATTGAATACAGAGGATCAACGGCGTGCCAGCAAGAAGCGGGGATTCGCTTTTCCATTCAAACCACTCTGGATTGCAATACACCGACTGCAGCATCTGTGTCCAAATGCAGCAAATACTCCGGTTCCTCCGTGATCTCGAACGTGTTTTGAATCATAATCCGTAAATCGACCACGACACAAGAAGGACAAGAAAACTTCGATGACAGGCTCTTGACTTTGACGATTTTGCCCTCATTAGAGTTCACTACCGAGACGATTCGGGCTTCGGATCGACAAACATCTCCAGCATGAAGGGGACGGGCACCATCAACCATACGGAATCCGTTCGAAAGATGGACGAGTTGAAGGTCTCCATTGATTGCATTGGGGAAAATAGATTTCATAATGGCCTGAATAACAGGTAGAAAGTCAGCGGATGATAACCAAAGGTCTAAACTGAGATAAGACTAACCTGCCAGCCAGCTACAATTGCAAAGTCCATGGGGGCCTGCACCTGGCCATTCCCTGCTGTCTTGAACGATTCGTCTTTATTCCCAATGACCGCACAGAAGCGTTCAATATCGATCGGTAGAAATCTCATGAATGGGAGCGAAACCTTGCTTCGGATTGTACTGGAATTGAAGTGCAAGAGGGATGTTGCTCCCGCGCCGTTCCTTGAAAATGGTCACGTCAATCACACTCGTTGTCGGACTGAATATGATTTCAAGCGCCTTAAAGCCAGGGAGGTGTACAGCGTAAGACCTCGCCACGCCATAGACAGTGACAGAAGGTTGAGAGCCGTTCAACTTGATGACAAATTTCTGGCCACGGCGGGGAGCCAGCGCACACCGAAGAGGATTATTAACGTATGAGGTTCCCTGGACTGTTGTTTTTGAAGCAACGAGGGCACGCAACCAAGTCAACTCATGACCGGCCGAAGTCTCCAACCATTCCGATGTGTCAGGGAGTTGGGAGGAAATGTCAAATATGACGGCGCTATCGGTATCTGTTCGGACGACTCCAGGAATCTCCGCTGGTATTGAGGGGAGAGGAGCAAGGTAAGCAACAGTTGGGACCTTGGATGCGTTCCCGCCATACTTTCTTTCCAGGAGACGTTGAATAAGGGTTTCATTGATGGTTCCCAACAGCTCCTTCACCGGTTCGTCCCTCTTAATGGACCATTTCGCAGCAACAGGCCCTTGGAGAATGCACATCCGTTGAGGATCCTGATCAAATACCGCATCGATGTCCTCGGCAGCCCAGAGGGAGTCCTGACAACATGTTCAATGTATAAATTTCGACACAAATTGTTTGGCACTTACTTTCTTGAACCACACCTCGAAGTTTGCATCCATAACGGGAATGAACGGGACTGGCTTCTTCCCCGACCTTTGTGAAATAGCCAAGAAATAGGCGGTGTCCTCAGCAGCAAGTGACTGCTCAGCGGCAGGAGGAAGGTGTCGATGAAGGGAAGAGGATCATCAAGAGAGGAAAAATTTTGAAGAAGAGAAGGCTTTTCCCCATGTCGTTTACACCAGCGAAGCGCTCTTCTACACGCCGGAGCCAGTTGTCTGTCAGGTTGCAAAGAGAGATATCGATCCAGCGCTTCTGATGAGCCACGAACATTAGGCGGACTATTCTGAGAACTGTTTCCTTGTAGGTCATATCGCTGAGATACAAGGCAACGCTTCCACCTTTCTAAACCAGGGTTTGGCGCTGCTCTCCGCTCGTTCAACCAAGCTTGACACTTCTCCATAGATAACTTGAAAACGGTCTCGTCGAACTCCGACAGTTCGACACCTCATGTGGCAACCTTTTAGGCTCTCCCAACTCGGAGCGTACAGTCAAAATTCCACCCGTCGGCTTGGAGTAGGTGCCCTCCCAATCTTTGTCGTCCCAGATGCAGCGACAATGAGGTCCTCGACCGAGGAGCTTGTATGGGCCTCCTTCGCTACCATCACACGACTGGCAAAAAGGAAACCATCGAAAGGCATGGGCTGGAGACCGAAACGAGTGATAGACCAATCACCAGTATCATCGGCAGAACCGAACCCTGATCCAGCAACCAGAATGATGTTGGAATGCCGACGAATTGAACTATAAGTGGCCAACACAGGTTGGTGGAAATATTCGAATGAGTGATGACCGCCAGCACGACCACTAGTCCATTGCAAGATAACAGGGTAGTCCGGGTTCGCCGCTGCAATATTGTCAACTTGACGAATGCCATCTATAGAGCCTGGTTTGAATGAAACATGTTTGATTCCGGCAGTCTTCAGACCCTCGATGATCTCGACTTCTCAGTGGTAGGGATGGCAGCAGCAACACAAAAGCCCTCGATGCGTAAGCCCTCCTTCCTCATCTCCTGCCAAAGAGGAAATTGAAATGTGAATTGACTCGGGTTGATATAAAGAGATCTGAGTGTCAATGCAACACCCGCCGGAGTTTGCTTTTGGATTTCGTCGACCTTGGCTCGAAGGGCGACGGTGTCCAGCCAACTCGACGTGATAACCAGCATCCAAGACGGCGCTTACGAATCTGGCTTTTCACAGTTGAGAGGGTGTCATGCCAGCACAATTGGGGGCTTGCCAAACAGACGAGAAAAAGGCGTATCAAAGTGAACCAAACCATCACTGTATTATACTTAGTTTAGCCGTTGCCTTTATAGAAGAAGCTTACCTTGTGTTGATTAAATTGGGCGACCTCCACCACTCTTCATACTTGACCTCGACGGAACTATACAGTTCAGCATTGCCATTTCCCTTGTCCCTGACGACGATTACGTGGATCCCTCGCCCATCAAAATTCCTGGCAGTCAAGGGCGTAATGCCACTCAGCCCCCCGGTCCGAAATCAATTGCATGGGTTGCAGATTCGGAAAAATTGGATGCTTTGGTCCAATGTATAGGTAAAGTGAACGACGACTCTAAAGCACATATATCGGAACTTGAACCTACAAAAATGTCAGCTATACGGAACATTATGGAAAACTAACAGGGAGGATCTTACCATCCTCAGTGTTGTAAACAAGAATCTTGAGATCTTGGGCATCCCTCATCCTCAAGATCCTCCTCCACAACCTTCTCAGTCACAACCGTAATGTAATCACTCCAGCGCCGATACGGGGAATGCCTGTCGACCGCGAAGGCCGGAATAGAAAAGCCATTTGAGTGCCTTGCGAGTATTTTCCGTAATTCCGTCAAATGTCGAAGAAGTAGCAACTGCAGAATCCCTTGGGAATGTCCCGTCGCACCGGAGAGATTGCTATGAAGTTCACCTGGCGTAAGGTTCAAAACGTGGCATGCGACGAGATGCTGCACGAGTTATGTCAACTCAATGAGAGGGAACGAAATTGGGATTGAAGCCAGATAGGTGATGAGAGACCACCAGGCAAGATCGACGACAATCCTGGCCGATCTACATAGGATTGTGTATTTTCCGATATTGACTCGTTAGAGGTAGATACAGCCTCGACGGCACTTGAAGTGATTGAGATCGTGCTGGCAAGGAACAACCAAGTAACCGTGATGGCATCAGATTTCCTCTCGTATTGAACTTGAAGGCCGTATAAGAGTAAAATAGACTGATTGTAGAATAGAATTTATGTTGAGAAAACAGTTGGTGTTACAAAGTACAAAATGACGCCAATCCTACGACCTGCTTACACAAAGTTTCCGTGAGTTGCAGTCCCTTTTCAATGCTCAGCTCTTCTGTGGGGGCGTTCCTCCTCTTCGCCGTGTCCTCATTCGCCCTCTTCCTAAGTTCAACCACTCTTCCCTCTGGTTTCGACTAGAATGCGATTTCGAAGGCATGATGATCAACAAACTTGTTGACGTAGAATTGTTTGAAAGTGTCGAGGGTGTCATGCATGCTGAGTGATCGAGAGATGTAACGGTTGGTTTGATAGACCGGAATTAGATGAGCGGCGCGATAAATGCTATCGACATGCACAATTGCAATGAGAGGTTGTTCATCGATATTGAACTCGGGTTCAACGATCCACATGCCAGTATCTTGATCAGGCTCTGAATCGACGCGACAAAACCAATGTATGAGAGCACATTGATACTCTTCATCGGAGAAGACAAATGAAAAGAAGGCTAAAACGCGAGCCACTTCAAGGCCGCGCATACCTTCTATTTCTGGGTCTGTGTTTAAGAAGACGCAGTCGTAGCGTGCGGCTCCATTCCTCCAAGACGGCGTGGCTCGTATATATTCGCGACGCAGACTATTGACACCGCTAATATCACTTGGAGCACGAAACGTTGAGATTGCGGAATAGAATATAGATATTCTGCCACCAAATTCAGGATACGCGGTTACCTCAAGCTGTGAGGAGGGAATTTCGGAATCAGGATAAAGTTGATCGTATAGAAATTGCCGGACCATGATTGGGAAGGAAGGGAGATTCAGCTGCTCTACGGCTTTAGATAAAGTCCATCGATATTCTAGTATTTGTGATTAATAACCAGAAGATCAATTGTAGTAGAAACCCACTAGGCCTGATTGGAAGCTTCACTTCAGCCAACACATCCGAATCCGTTACAATTGCATCCTGAGGGTCCTCGTCAGGTATTGACACTCGGGATTCAGGATCTGCTGTTGATGCAACAGTAGCAGCTCCTAAGTCATTGCCAACGACAGCAGCTAAAGAAAAAATTTAAGAAAATTGACAGCTACAGACGAAAAGACGTACGTGGATCCAGCATACCACGTTGTTGTAAAGTCACTTCGAGCAGCGGCAAGCTGGTCAAGCCGTTGGTTTGTAACCAGCATTTGGCCCAAGGGCTGATTCCGGTTTGAGCGTCGCCATGGCTCCTTAACGGCTCGTATGTGTTTGGATTCGGTGATTGACGAGCATAGTCCATTTGGCGCCGCAAAAAGTCGTATGAGGGCAGGGTAATGTACAAGAGAATGCTGTCTTGGTAATGAAATTCCTTCGGGACGTACACCAGCAGTCTCGAAAATCTGTCGATGTTCGTGAAATCGACTGAGGGCATCCAGTAATTCATTTAAGTCGGCCTCAGTCAATGCGCTCCGTCGCGCTATGTAACAAAACTCCAAAAATGCGCGAAAAGTGCAAATAACATCAACAGGAAGGTGCCCTTGCAATGCCGGAAGATAAACCTTAACACAAATTTAAACTTTGTTGACATAAAAAAAACTAACGATCATAGTAACTTACTTTCATAAGAGCCTTTGAATCGTCTCCCGTCCATTGCTTGAATCCACGGCCCTCTGGAAATCATCTTAAACCAGCAAATGGGGGTGAAATCGCAATGCTAATTTCACAGTGATTCAGTTTTTGTACTACGAATAGGAGAAAATATACCGTTGATCAATATCGTCTAGAATACGGTTGGCCTTTTTGCGTCCATGAGTGAGAACAAGATATTCTCCCACCCAGGTTACGAGGTGATCTTTAAACGTTCCTTTTATGACTTGATGGAGAAGGTCAGGCGCGATAATTTTGTGTATGTCGGCACGGGGAAAATCATTCGTAAAGGGCTGAAACGGGAACGTAAGTCGAGGTCATAGACTAGAGTCAGAGTCTTACTATTACGTCGGAAACAATACCATGCTTACTCCACAAGGTCGGGACATCCTGCGTCATTATCAAGGCATCAGTCTTTGCTTTAGTGCGTTGTTGCTGATAGGCCGCTGGATCATCCAGACCTTTGGGAGGTGCTGGGCAACTATAAACTTTAATTAGCAATATGAGTAAATATAGAGCTATATCTCGTACCGAGCACACCAACCCTGAACGATACATGCTATCAATGTCTGCTCAAGGTAGTCGCCAATATGTGCTCCAAATCCCCAGATTCCATGTCGATAATTGCGATCTGGGCATTGCACAATTTCTGGCTGATCCATTACAGGCCGGAGCGATGAGAAAATCTTTGAGAACGATGTATGGAACAACTGCCGACGAAAGGTATGGAAAGTCGGGTCTGATGAATGAACGTTATCGGCTGCAAAAGAAAAGAAGTGATACATAACGAAAAGAAGAAATAAGGAATTACCTTTCGGAATTGCAAGGAAGGCAATCAGTACAAGGCCTGCTCCATGCGCTCGTCGGACATTGTTGTGAATATTGCCGATCGACCCATACAGAGGCCAATATTCATTTTGGCCCGTCCCAACCGACACTGTCATTTTGTCACTGCCCACTACCACCGGGATAAACATAGCACCGTGATTTTCCGGCTTCTGCACAAGAACATCCTAAATAAAAAACAATTTCATTAAAATACTAATTCCGAGTGAGAATACAAACCGCCTGTTGCCATGCCCAGTCTCCAGACATGAAGTGTTCATACCGACGATTTCCTTTCTTGTCGTACTGTTGATAAGGAGCATAGTCAAATGATTTCTCGAAGTCAGGATTTTTTAGCATGTTTAGAAAAAGTTTGTGTGGATCCCGGAACCAGACAGTATATTCGGCATCCATCCACTTCGGAGTATCTTCTGGTTTTGGACCACCATATGTAAAGGAAAATGATTGCCACGGCTCGCCTCCGACAGGTATCTCATCGATCGTTCTGTACACGTCTTTATGGTCGGTAAATGGAGGTTGGTCATTATGAACTTCTAGTGAGTCGGCCATTATCTGAAGAAACCGATCGATCCTTGTGGCGGACGTTTGATCTTCTTTGAAAAAGAAATGCGCGAGGTCAAACGCGACATGACTTTCAAAGGGGGCCCAGTCATTGGAATCGGGAATCGACGAGGGTGACGGCCTTGGATTGGACAGAGGTGTACCATCCCGATCGCATACTTTGCCTATCAAGTATGAGACTATTAGTAAGAAGCAGAGAAGTTTATCTTTTGAATATGACTTACCGTTTATGGTGGGGTGATAGTCAACGTCAACTTCGTGGCCAAAAGAATCACTACTAGTGTGCGAGGGCGAACTCATATTCGAACCTTCATGATAAGCCATTCAAGTTATTGTTGAGTGAAAGGTACCAAATCGAACATACCTAGGGATTCTTCCGCTGCTTCTGGAAGGGCGATATTTTCGACATTGTTGTATAGAAGCGCATAATGTGCATTGCCTGCATATTCGTGGTCATCCGCTGGTGAAGCAGGAAGACTAACTTGTATTGGCTGATGGCGACGGCGAATAGGAGAGGATGGAAAAGTGATGACTGCGTCGTCCTGATTTTGCACATTTACTAGAGGATGGACGGCACGTAGATGTCTTGTCCAAGTTGCCTTTGATTTGAATGCACGCCTGCAGGTCTTCACCGGGCAAAGAAATCGGGTCTCAGCAGACATAGATGAAAGCGTTAGTCAAGATAAGGTCTGAGTCGCCTAAGACTCAGCAGACATAGATTGAAGCGTTAAGTAGTCAAGACTCAAGATAAGGTCTGAGTCACCTAAGACTCGGCAGACATAGGTGAAAGCGTTAGTCAAGATAAGGTCCGAGTCACCTAAGACTCAGCAGACATAGATGAAAGCGTTAAGTAGTCAAGATAAGGTCTGAGTACTGAGTCACCTAAGACTCAGCAGACATATGAAAGCGTTAGCCGAGATAACGTCTGAGTCAGCTGCCTCATGGTCGCCGGACCGTCACTCCATTCTTCCCACCACCAGCAGAGATCAACATATCCACAAGCCTCCGTCGATTGTTGACCCATCGATCTTTGAGCTTCAGACAAACTCGAAAGGATGGGTTCACTATCTGTGGCCAGGAAAGGATAGGTAGGTTCGATTATTCTATTCTTGAGTCGATCTGACGATAGTTATAGATGAGTGAGCCAACCAAAGAGGTGATCGATGAGTGGACCGGTCGAGCATGTCCTTATCCTATGTCCGAGTCAGCGTCTAGAGGAGCGAACGTGCGGTGAGGTACAAGCCTGTCTTTCGCGATGAGTTGAGGAACACTAATTCGGACGTCTTAGAATTGAAGAAGATCTTTAAGCCTTGAAGACCTTATATTCCCGTCGACTTGCGTCAACCGTGGCATTATCTCATCCAAAACACAGCGGTCATGGCGGTATTTTCTATTACATCGAACCACAAGACTAGCTTACAGCGAATGGCGGAACTCGAAAAGATTTTAGGGATTCCTTGAAGCCCGAAAGAGAGGCAGTTGAACAGGGTACGATACAATTTTTCTTGGGCCAGGATCTACTAACCGCTAGGTTAGGGTATGTATACTATCGTATTCGTTTGTAGCGGCGAGGAATTTGACATCGCTGTGTGCTAGGTATATGGATGTGTTCTTTTCTGCCTTTACTATATGGACGCGTTCTTTTCTGCCTTTACCTACAATAGAAAAGAGAAGGACATGGTGATGGAGGGGAGGAGTTGACCTGTCGTGCTCGATGACCCTCTGTTCGATGTTTTCCTCGCTCAGCTCCTGGTGTTCCTCAATGCCTACTTGGCGCTGGAGCATGCCGTCTTTGCCGCTCTCCCCAACATTCCCACTTTTTGTTGGCTGTTCTAGCGTAATTTTCTACGTTTCCCCAGGGAGAATCAGATGGATCAAGGGCTAGACTCGACCGTCATTCACATCTCTGACGAGCTCAGCAACCCAGATCTCGACCTCACCGCTCCTTCAGTCTGTCCTCCTTTGTTCTGGTGGAGACCCAGACGTCAACCGCCTCTCGCTTTCAACTCCACTCGTCAGTACCTTCTTATTCTATCTGTATTGCAGGCCTGTTGACCGCGTATATTCTGATCAGAAATTGGTATTTCGTGAGCCCTTTTCCGTTTTGGCTGATTCTTTAAACAGAAAGTGACTATATGCAGATATCAGAGCCCGACACCATCTTCCTAGCGCAGGATGCGCACTATGTGTATCTGCTGGAAGCGTCACCGCTCATCCAAAACCTTATCGTGATCTAACTAATCCAGTCGCAGATGTCCATTCTGCAACCTCCTTCCATTCGCAACCTCTCTGTTCCTTCTGTCTTTAAAGTATGCACCCTCTTCATCATCTTCCTCCTTGCCATCTCATCCCAGCCAAACACATCTAAGTACCAATGCATCCTGTCCACTATCTTCGGCACTCCTCACACCCACTGCACGTTCGAAACTCCAATGGATCTAGAGTAGTTCTACACACATCAATATGTATTCTATAACAGCCGTAACGATATATGTCTGCCGCTTTTCGCCACTCGTTAGCCAATAGCGTTGAACAATTAATGCCTAGATCCGAAGTCAGGTCTTTATGTTCGTTTCAAGTTTGACTCGTCGTCCGAGCAATTCGCTTGCCGAGATTGACTTCTGATTACCGCCACTTCTGTTCTCTTCTATGAATCCGGTTGGAGCACCAACCTCCCCTTATTTCTCAACCATTACAGGTTGGAAGCATAATCTCATTTCGTGTTGTATAGGGCAAAAATCATCGATTTGCATTAAGCGCAGGTGATGGAACAACTACAGTAACAACGAACTTCAACTTCTAGCTGGGACCTACTATGAAATCAGTGATGGCATCAGCCATGCATATGGTTTCGAATTGGTTTCGAACTCTTACGGCAAATACTAGTCCTAAAATGGACAGATTAGAAGGGCTGAAGTCGTTCGAGGACCAAAAACCTTGGGGCAAATAAACAGAAGTCAGAACCAAACAAACGTCTTGAGGTCAAACCACCATGGCTCGACAAACTAAGGCGAAGACGTCAGAACCCGCCGCCGAGTCAACTTCTCGTATCAAGACACGCCCTCGGAATGCAACGGTGCATCCTGGCAACGTTGTGCTGGAGGGTGGTCGTTCTCGTCGTAGCAAGGAAGAAGTACAGCAAGACAAGGAGCTGAAGCAAGCTCGAAAGGAAGCAGAAGAGAGGAAGAAGATTCAAGCCGAGACCTGGAGAGAAGCCGGTAAAGTCTATATTGAGCAGCTAGAAGCAGATGAGGCTGCTGCTGCCAAGACCAACGATTTTCCGCGTCATCGTCGGGGTACATTAGTCCATTCATACCAGACAGGCAGCTAGTTAACTTAACACTTCTTTTTAGACAAAGCCAAAAAGACGGCTAAGGGCAATCCTGACGTAACAACGCCTTCTCGAGCCAAGCCGCGACGGTCTAGAGCTGGCAAACGGTACCGCGTGGAGGTTCGTCTGTGACGTCATCAGTTATGTTTGGCTTAGACATTGCTTCCAGACTCCCAGCCAACACGGCGATACTGACCAAGAGAGCTCACCAAGTCCTCAGCCCAAAAGAGCTAAAGTCAGTGCAGGTCAGCCGTTACGACGAACTGGTAAGAGTAAATTTCAGCCTTGGTAAAGGCTGCTCCATTTTTGACCGTAGAAACCGCGCTAGAGGACTTGTTATCTCAGGAAATGGAACCTGACGACGTTCCGCCTCCATCGAAGCAAGCCAAAAATCAGCATAAGCGAGTGATTACGAGCGATTCCGATGTTGAGATGGCGACCGACTCGGAAGAAGACCAAGAGCCGACTCCTCGTCCTAGAAAGAATAGAAATCGATCTTCCAGCGAAGAAATCGACCTCGGGGAAGACGAACATTTTAGGACTCCCCATACCTTGAAGCAAAAGAAGATCGCTGCAGAGATTGTCACGATTGACAGTTCTGATTTGTCGGAGTTGTCAAGCAATAGTGAAGACGAGCTGGAGAACGAAAACAAAGGGAAGAAGAAAGGCAAATTGTCGAAGGTACTTAATTACCACTTAACAGGCTACGTTGATGACTCCCTGTTAGGAACTGATTGTTGATGTCGGTCATTTGTAAGTCCAGGGTCACGAGGTCTTTCGTGTGTTTACTTACCAGATGTTGCCAGCACTCACAAGAGAGCTAAAGAGGTGACGAATACCAGTAAGAGTTTTTAAATTTCCGAATTATTGTTTAGTATTAATGAATTTCCTTAGTTCCGTTTATTGATTTCTCCCAGGCGCGCACCACATCTTCAAACGGCATCGTTGCTCATTCTGCTGCCACTTCCAAGTCTCAGCCCAAGCCCCGGCCCAAGTCTAAATCTGTTGCGCTCAAGTCTGCCGCTCCCGCTCCAGCCTCCAAGTCCGCTGCTCCAGCTCTTAAGTCTGCCGCTCCAGCTTCCACTGTTGCCGCCAAGGCTGCCGCTCCAGCTTCCCAGTTGGCCACTCTCAAGTCTGTCACCACCAAGGCTGCTGCTCCAGCTGCGAAGTCTGCCGCTCCGAAATCTGCTGCTCCAGCATCTAAGCCTGCCGCTTTCGGATCTGCGGCCGCTCCAGCATCTAAGTCTGTCGCCTCTCATCCCAAGCGAAACTTGTCTCAAGTTACAATGACTGCTCAAGACGGTGGTCAGGATTATGACGAAGAACTCGCTGTCGGTGGGATGCTAGATGAGGATGATTCGAAGGAACAAGAGCTTGCTATGTCGAGTCCAATGAAGGGTAATGAGTTACGGGCAAAGGTAGAGTTTTTTTGATTTATTATTCAAACATGAATTGATGTTTTCAGTCGATTCTCAAGGCTACGAAGGAACAAGACGTCAAATCCCGTAAACGAGCGACTATTCAAGACCTTCCGGAAGGCGCGAATAACGACTCTGCATGGACGCGATTGGTTATACCAAATTTCATTCGTCTTTTACTGGCGGGGGAACAGCCTTGGTTGATTGGAGACGACATCATCATTTCGGAACTGCAGAACATCTGGGATCACGTATATGGTAGAAAAATTCCATTCACAATCCAGAAGGGCACAGTTCCTTTTGACCTGGTACGTAATCCTCAATTCTATCTACTCTTGCTCATTTTTCCGTAGGCGATCCAAAAGCTTTATGATTATCGCAGCAGGATAGCGTATAAGGCCCTCTGCGTTGCTTTTATGTACCTTTATGATCGGTGTGAGCAGGATGAGAGTGGCGGAGTGAAACACTCTGATCTAATTGCTCTTGCGAAAAAGCTCACTGTGGATCGTACTCAGTTTATTTTCAAAGGAATGGAAGACCAACGCAAAGTAAGTCTTAAATGGATTTATTCGACGTGACTTCAAATATTTTCATGCAGCCGGTAAAGAAGGGAACCTTTCGACACACACTTATTCTCGAAACATTGTCCGCACACTTTACGATGTTTACATATAGTCGGCCGCTCAAAATGGATATTGGTGAACCAATATTGGCCCTGGCTTTGACAGCGGCGGCGGTAATGTTTTTTCATTGATTCTGTCGTATTTAATTAATATTTTCTTTAAGGTGGAACGCGCTCTTGATTTGATATCATGAGGACTGGTTGCAGAAACCTATGACTCGAGGGGTAAACAAAAACTGACTGTTGAAAGGATACATAATCCAAGCACAGGAGTAGCATCCCAGATTTTGACAGAATTTTCGGCTCAAGGGTGGAACAAAGCTACGATGGAGTATCTCCATGCTATCAAGCAACTGGGAATTAAAAAATTGAAGGAAATTTTTGACGAGGCGAGGGACCTTACTCCACAGAACAATCATGATGCTATGGATGCACCTGAATTATTATCAGGACGTGCCATGTTATGCTCTGATGAAGAGGACGCTTGGTAAGAATTTAATATTTGTTTGAATAACTGTTAATATTATTAAAGATTAATTCTTTTAGCATGGTTTAAAAATTTCTTGATGCTTTATATGCCAGTATAGTTTTTCTTTTTTGATTACCGTTTTTAATCTATGATACTTGTGGGACTTTTCATTGCTTTATAGACTTTTTCTACTGATTATATTGCTTTTTCCTACTTTAGCTACTTAGTGCCCTGTTAGGACTCTTTCTGCTGAGTACGTAGCTTTTTCTAGCTTTACGTACTGTATCAAATCTTTAGTACAACTTTGCCTTACCTTAAATGACTTTTCGTAACATAACTTGGCTTTTGCTCAACTTAATAATACCTTGGCCCAACCTTTATCTGAGCTTGTGTGACAATATCTGCTAAACTTGAACTTTGCCCAGCTCTATGTGGACTGATATGACTGTATCTCACTTTTGTGATCCTATTCTAACCAAAAGATCCTTTTTCTTGCTTTCTTAGTACTTAAAATGTCTATATTTGCTGTAGAGACCTTAAACTCCTTGGGCCTGGCTTTGCAGAACTTTAGCATGTCTTACACTCCTTTGTACAACTTTTGCCCATTGACAATGTGTATAAGGACTTTTCAAGTATTAATAAGTAGTATAAGGTAACACAAAAGCAGATTACAGTGTAATTAATCTTTGGCTAGCTTCTTTAACTATTGCATCTTATGTTACTTATTGCAACAAAAAAAGAAGAAATAGCCTAGTGAGACGTCTTTCACATCCTTTTTCTTCCTATTTCACATTAGGAGAAAAAGGAAAATTTTGAGATCCTTTTTCCTTACTTTTTCATTACTTTTTCATCCTTTTTCATCCTTATTCAATTGCATAAGATGAAAAAGATCTGAAAAAGGTGAAAAAGGAAATGCATCTTTTCCTGATGTA
>WNFU01004546.1_pt1 | contig 17659 bp, 15 predicted proteins | sample 5400121 | NCBI WGS metagenome assembly WNFU01 (sample SAMN13153360, study PRJNA577476) | soil metagenome | isolation source: 100 cm soil or saprolite under grassland replicate 1 | place: USA:California | collected 2016-06-15
AGCTATACCTGCGCTGGCTGGACCGGCACGAGCGCCAGCCCGGCGAGGAGTCGCCGCTCGCCATCATTCTCCGCGCAGGCAAGAAGCGGGAGACCGTCGAGTACCTCGACCTCGGACGGAGCGGCATCCACGTGGCGGAATACCTGACGGAGCTGCCGCCGCGTGAGTTGCTGCGTGAGCGTTTTCACCGAGCCCTCGCTGTGGCCCGCGCCCGGCTCGATCAGCGCCAACTGGACGACGGACGCCAGGGGGCATGAGCACCGTCGGACAGATCGAGAAGAAGACCCAGCGGCGCGTGGTGACGCTGTTCCGCGAGCAGCTCGGCTACGACTATCTGGGCGACTGGACCGATCGCGAGGGCAACCGCAACATCGAAGAGGCCTTGTTGCTGGCGTTTCTGCGGGATAGGCAGGGCTACGACGAGCCGCTCATCACGCGGGCGCTACACCTGCTCGACAAGGCGGCCGGCGACACCAGCAAGAGTCTCTACGACCGCAACCGCGCGGTGTATGACCTGCTGCGGTACGGCGTGAAGGTGAGGGCCGAGGTCGGCGACACCATGCAGACGGTCTGGCTCATCGACTGGAAGCGCCCGGAGAAGAACCACTTCGCGATCGCCGAGGAAGTGACCGTCCCGGGCAGCGACGCCAAGGCCCACACCAAGCGGCCGGACGTCGTGCTCTACGTGAACGGCATCGCGCTCGGCATGCTCGAGCTGAAGCGCTCCACCATCTCCGTGGCTGAGGGCATCCGCCAGAACCTCGACAACCAGAAGAAGGTCTTCATCGAGCACTTCTTCTCCACGGTGCAGTGGGTGATGGCGGGCAACGACACCGAGGGCCTTCGCTACGGCGCCATCCAGACGCCGGAGAAGTACTACCTGACGTGGAAAGAAGCAAGCCCCATCGAGAATCCGCTGGACCGCGCCCTCGTCCAGCTCTGTAGCAAGGCGCGCTTCCTGGAGCTGATCCACGACTTCATCGTGTTCGACGCCGGGGTGAAGAAGCTCTGCCGGCACAACCAGTACTTCGGAGTGCGCGCCGCCCAGGAGTACGCGAAGCGGCGTGAGGGCGGGATCGTCTGGCACACGCAGGGCTCGGGCAAGAGCCTGACGATGGTGTGGCTGACGAAGTGGACCCGCGAGCACGTCACGGATGCCCGCGTCCTGATCGTCACCGACCGCATGGAGCTCGATGAGCAGATCGAGAAGGTCTTCAAGGGTGTCAACGAGGACATCTACCGCACCAGGACCTGCGCGGACCTGATCGCCAAGCTGAACGCGGCCAACCCCTGGCTGGTGTGCTCGCTCATACACAAGTTTGCTGGGAAGGAAGAAGGCGAGGAGGTCGGCGATATCCCGGGCTACATCGAGGAGCTGAAGAAAGCTCTGCCGCCCGGCTTTCTCGCCAAGGGTAACCTCTTCGTGTTCGTGGACGAGTGCCACCGCACCCAGTCAGGCGACCTACACAAGGCGATGAAGGCCATCCTGCCGAGCGCCGTGTTCATCGGCTTCACCGGCACGCCGCTGCTGAAGGCCGACAAGCAGAAGAGCATCGAGCTCTTCGGGCGCTACATCCACACCTACAAGTTCGATGAGGCGGTGACGGACAAGGTCGTGCTCGACCTGCGCTACGAGGCGCGGGACATCGACCAGCGCATCACGTCGCAGGCGAAGATCGACCAGTGGTTCGAGGCCAAGACGAAGGGCCTCACCGATCTGGCCCGGGCGCAGCTCAAGCAGCGCTGGGGCACGATGCAGAAGGTCCTCTCCAGCCTGTCACGGCTGGAGCAGATCGTGGCCGACATCCTGATGGACATGGCGACACGCGACCGGCTGAAGAGCGGGCGCGGCAACGCTTTGCTCGTCTCCGGCAGCATCTACCAGGCGTGCAAGCTCTTCGAGCTGTTCGACAAGACCGACATCAAGGGCAAATGCGCGATCGTGACGTCTTACAGGCCCTCACCCGCCGACCTGAAGGGCGAGGAGAGCGGTGAAGGCCCGACCGAGCGGCTGCGGGAGTACGACGTCTACAAGCAGATGCTGGCCGACTGGTTCAACGAGCCAGCCGAGACAGCGGTGAACAGGGCTGACGAGTTCGAGAAGCAGGTCAAGAAGAAGTTCGTGGACGAGCCGGGCCAGATGAAGCTCTTGATCGTGGTGGACAAGCTGCTGACCGGGTTCGATGCGCCGCCCGCAACGTACCTGTACATCGACAAGGAGATGCGCGATCACGGTCTCTTCCAGGCCATCTGCCGTGTGAATCGGCTCGACGGCGACGACAAGGAATACGGCTACATCGTCGACTACAAGGACCTGTTCAAGAGCCTCGAGGGGGCCGTTCACGACTACACTTCCGGGGCGCTGGATGGCTACGACAAGGACGACGTGGCGGGCCTCCTGGCAGACCGCCTGGACAAGGCGCGGGAGCGGCTGGAGGAGACCCGGGAGTCCGTGAGGGCGCTCTGCGAGCCGGTCGAAGCGCCGAAGGACTCGGCGGCCTACCAGCGCTACTTCTGCGCCAAGGATTCGGGCAACGCCGAGCAGCTCAAGGCCAACGAACCCAACCGGCTCGCCCTCTACAAGCACGTGGCCGCCTTCGTCCGCGCGTTCGCCGACCTCGCCAGCGAGCTGGCCGAGGCCGGATACTCGGCTGCCGAGATCGACGCGCTCAAGGGCGAGGTCAGCCACTACGAGAACGTCCGCAGCGAGGTAAAGCTGGCCAGCGGCGACTACATCGATCTCAAGATGTACGAACCCGCCATGCGCCACCTGATCGACACCTACATCAAGGCTGACGAGAGCGAGAAGGTCTCTGCCTTCGATGACCTGTCACTCGTCCAGCTCATCGTCCAGCGAGGTGCGGCTGCGGTCGATGCCCTGCCGGACGGAATCAGGAAGAACAAGGAGGCCGTGGCCGAGGCCATCGAGAACAACGTCCGCAAGCTCATCATCGACGAGCAGCCGATCAACCCGAAGTACTACGAGAAGATGTCTGAGCTGCTGGACGCGCTGATCGAGCAGCGCCGCAAGGAGGCGCTGGACTACCAGGAGTACTTGCGCAGGATCGTCGAGCTGACGAAGCAGGTCACCAGCCCCGGAGCGACCGGGGCGTATCCCGCGACGGTGAACACGCCCGGCAAGCGGGCACTGTACGACAACCTCGACAAGGACGAGGCGCTGGCGCTGGCGGTCGATGCAGCAGTCCGCGCCAGCCGGCAGGACGACTGGCGAAGCAATCAGTTCAAGGTCAGGCGGGTCAGGAATGCGATCCGGGCGGCGCTGGAGTCAGGGAAGGCTGGCGTTGCGCACGAGACGCCGGCGCCCTATGGCGCGCACTCGCCGGAGACGCTCGAGGAGAGGGTCGAGCGAGTCCTCGCGCTGGTGAAGAAGCAGGATGAGTACTGACGGCCTCGAGATCCGGGTGGCCGGCGTAGCGGTTCAGATCGTCCGCAAGGACATCAAGAATCTGCACCTCGGCGTCTATCCGCCGAATGGCCGGGTGCGTGTGGCGGCACCCCTGAGCGTCCGCGACGATGCGGTGCGGTTGGCGGTCGTCGGCAAGCTGGGATGGATCAAGAAGCAGCAGGCGAAGTTCGCCGCACAGCCCAGGCAGTCGAAACGGGAGATGGTCAGCGGCGAGAGCCATTATTTCCTTGGGCGGCGGTATCGCCTGCGGGTGGTGGAGCACCAGGGACCTGCACGCCTCGTGCTGCAAAGCCGGGACTTTTTCGAACTGTACGTCCGTCCTGACACCGATGCGAAAGGGCGCGAGCGGGTCTTGCAGAACTGGTATCGCGAACACCTGCGCCGGCTGATTCCGCCGATCCTCGCGAAGTGGGAGGCGATCCTCGGCGTCGAAGCGGCCGCCTGGGGAATCAAGAGAATGAAGACCAAGTGGGGGGCGTGCAGCACCGGCGCCCGCCGGATCTGGCTGAACCTAGAACTCGCCAAGAAGCCAGTGCAGTGCCTCGAATACATCGTGGTCCATGAATTGGTTCACCTCATCGAACGCCATCACAACGACCGCTTCATCGCGCTGATGGATCGGCATCTGCCGCGGTGGCGACTATACCGGCACGAACTCGACGCCGCGCCGCTGGCTCACTCCGACTGGGTCTACTGAAGGTACAAGGTGTGGGTGCGCGGCTACGGCCTCGTCGATTCACCGAAGGTCGACGGCGAGCCCGGCCGACAGTTGAATCCAGGGGGTCGAGCGCAACATCGTCGTGACGACGTGGGAGTGGGGGGACCCGAGGAAATACCTCCACGACCTGATCGCCTCGGATCGGCGCGATCCGACGGTCAACGCCTACGGCCCGCTCTACGGCTCGCCCGAATACGCCACGGACGTCTACCCGATCCTCGATCCCAAGACGCACAGGGTCACGACCTTCACCGCTCCCGTGCGCGACGCGGACACGCCGGAGGCGTCGGACCCGGGCACGCCGCGATCGCCACGCCGATGGCGCCGTCGGCCTACTGGGGCGAGGAGAAGATCTGGGACACCAAGGCCAACAACCACAACGGCATGATCGACGGGAAGGGACGGGTCTGGTTCGCGGCCATGGTGCGCGGCCCCAAGAACCCGGCCTTCTGCACGAAGGGATCCGACCATCCCTCGGCCAAGCTGTTCCCGGTGGAGCAAGCGAACCGTCACATCACGATGCTCGACCCGAAGACGATGAAGTACACGTTCGTCGACACCTGTTTCCAGACCCATCACCTGCAGTTCGGCTACGACGCCAACGACACGCTGTGGACCAGCGGCGGCGGCCCGGCGTTCGGCTGGATCAACACCAAGATGTTCGACGAGACGGGCGAAGCGGCCAGGTCGCAAGGGTGGACGGCGCTCGTCCTCGACACCAAGGAGGCGAACGATGGTGAGAACGACCGTCTCGTCAGTACCCGTCCCGACATCAGGTTGTGAGCCGGGCGCTCTGGTACAGTGTCGTCATGACGGGAAACCGGCAGATGCACCCGGCCAAGTCCAACGGACGCGATCACCCGTACGTGGAGTGGCGGCCCGGTGTCTGCGGTCGCGAGCCGGTGATCGTCGGAACGGGCTTCCCCGTCCGTTCGGTTGTCACGAGCATCTATCGCCCGGGCATGACGCCTGAAGAGATGCTCAAGGCCTGGCCGTACCTGACACTCGCGCACGTCCACGATGCGCTCTCGTTCTACCATGATCACCGCGCCGTGATCGACCGCGCCATCCGTGAGAACCGGGAGACGGCGGTGCGCCGGGGAGCCGCTGATCTCGACGCGGTCCCCAAGGGGCGTGGCGTCTCTCGCGGCGCCGCACCGACGTATCCATTCAGGGACGTTGACCGCCTTTCTGGCATGCACATAGGCTTCATCACATGAAGCAAGCGGAGGGGGCGGCCCTGCGTCGCTGGACCCGCCACGAGTACGAGCGGTTGATCGACCTCGGCTTCCTCGACGAGGACGACCCGATCGAGCTGCTCGATGGGTTGTTGCTCGTGAAGGAACCGCAGCACAGCCCGCACAGGACGGCGGTGCTTCTCGTGGCGAAAGCTGCGGAGCGGGCGTTCGGAGAGGGCTGGTTCGTTCAGACGCAAAGTCCGATCATCCTCGACGACCGGTCCGAGCCGGAGCCGGACGTCTGCGTCGTCCGTGGCTCGCCGCGTGATTACGTCCATTCGCATCCGAGGCGCCCGTCGCTCGTCGTCGAGGTTGCGCAGTCTCGCTTGCGGATCGCCCGAGGACGAAAGGCCGTTGCATACGCACGCGCGCGGATCGCGGACTACTGGATCGTCAACCTGGCCGATCGCGTGCTCGAAGTTCATCGCGAGCCGGCGAGACCAGGTCCGGCCCGGCGGCATTGGGGCTACGCGGCGATCGAGATGCTCGGCGCCGACGCCACGATCACGCCGCTCGCTGCGCCGTCCGCGTGCATCCGCGTCGCCGATCTCCTGCCATAGGCGCGGTACTCAGAGGCTGCTCGTCTTCGGAAGATTGCCCCGGATGATCACGACGCCGATGAGAGCAGCAGGAGAGGGCCTCCTGTTTGCGGGGGCAGTTCCCGGAGAAAGATGTCATTCGCGGCTGAGCTGGGCGGCTCGGTCCTGAGTGAGCAATCCAAAACGATGAGTAACCCGAATCTTCGGTCAGCCGCCGCGGCATACGCCGCGGTCTGTGGCAAGGTCCAATGCGACGTACTCAAGGTCCATCCCTGCAAAGCCCAGCGGCGCGGGCATGCGGATACGTTATCGCGCGCATGCCAATCGGCAGCCCTGTCATTTGCTCGATGAGCCCCACGCCACCACGCCGCTCGACGCGTAGGTGAGCACACCAGTTCTTCGCGAGCCCAAGAACTCGCTTGTTCGCCTCTCCGATTGCAACGGCACGCTGGATCTCGCGATCGGTGTTCACAGTCGAGCAGGTCTGGGCAGCAGTTCGCGATGTCGGCGCCGTACATAAGCGCCTGGCGCCGGGCTTCGCCGTCGACACCCGCCTCGACGCGGACGCCAGAGTCGTCACCTTCGCGAATGGTTTGGTAGTGCGGGAGCTGATCGTCGACATCGACGACGAGGCTCGCCGGCTCGCCTGGGCCGCGGTCGGGGGGCGGCTCACGCACCATAACGCGTCGATGCGGGTCTTTGCTGACACCGAGGGACGCAGCCGAGTCGTCTGGATCGCCGACCTGCGGCCAAATGAACTCGCTGGCTACGTTGGCACGCTCATCGACCAGGGGCTCGCCGCCATGAAGCCGACCCTGGAGGGTCGAACCCGCGAGGGCTAAGACGTTGCCGCATCCGCTCGTGACGCAGCTCCGGTTCACCGCTAGGCGTGCGCGGGCGCCGGGAACCTCGGGTACTCCGTGCTGTCGGTGAGCGCCGCCGCGCTGTCGGGCGGGATGCGCTCGGAGTAGTTCTGGGCGCCCTCGATGTCGTGCTCCCAGATCTCGCGCGGCAGCTCGTAGAGGATCTCGATGCCGTGGCCGTTGGGATCCGAGATGTACACGCTGTGGGTCATGCCGTGGTCGATGCGCAGGTGGAACGGCACGCCGCGCTCCTTCAGGAACGCGATCTGCTTCAGCCACGCCTCGCGGTCCGGATAGCAGATCGCGATGTGGTTCACGTTGATCCCGCGCGGCGTCATGCTCCACGGCTCCGGCTTCAGCGCTAGGCCGTCGGGGATCTGGGCCAGCGCGAGGTCGTGATGACTCACCTCGCCGCTCTCGCGCACGCCGCTGTAGAAGCGCATCGTCATCGTGCGGCCGGGCTTGGGCCTGAGCTCGGCCACACACCGGAAGCCGACGATCTCCGTCCAGAAGCGGTGGGACTCTTCGAGGTCGCGGACGTTGAGAACGACGTGATTGACCCCGCGGGGCGTCTGCGCGCGCTCGGTCATGGGCCGGTCCTCCTGGGACCTGAGTATAAGCCGGTCAGCTGCGATTGCGGAGCTTGGGGTCCCACGCGTCGCGCAGCGTGTCGCCGAACAGGTTGAAGGCCAGCACGGCAAGGCTGATCGCCAGGCCAGGGAAGATCGCCAGCCACGGCGCCTGCTCCATGAAGGCGCGGCCGGTGCTGCTGAGCATGAGGCCCCACGAGGGCGTGGGCGGCTGCGTGCCCACGCCGAGGAACGACAGCGTCGCCTCGATGAGGATGGCGTTGCCCAGCCAGATGGAGGCGATGATGAGGATCGGGGCCGTCACGTTCGGCAGGATGTGGCTCGTGATGATCCGCGGGTGGCGGCAGCCGATGGCCTGGGCGGCCTCGACGTAATGGTTCTGCTTGGCCGAGAGCACCGCGCCGCGCACGATACGCGAGTTGCCGGGGATGATGACCATCGCGATGGCGATCATGGCATTGGTCGTGCTCGGCCGCAGCACCGAGACGATGGCGAGGGCCAGCACCAGGCCGGGGATGGCCTGCACGGCGTCCATGATCCGCTGCAGGATCATGTCGACCTGTCTCTCGCAGTAGCCGCAGACCAGGCCGATCAGCATGCCGGCCACCGTGCCGATGCCGACCGCCAGCAGCCCTACCCACAGCGAGATGCGGCTGCCATGGATGACGCGGCTGAGCACATCGCGTCCGATGTCATCGGTGCCGAAGGGGTGATCGCGGCTGGGCGCTGCCAGCCGGATGTCCGGCTGCGTGGCCAGCGGATCGTAGGGCGCCAGCACGTCGGCGAAGAGCGCGGTGAGCACCAGCAGGGCGATGAGCGCCGCCGACACCGCGCCCAGCGGCTTGCGGCGGAGCGCGTCCCACAGCTGCTGCGTGCGCGAGACCGTGTCGACCGAGGGCTGCTCGAACGGTGCGACGCGCGCAGTCACCGTGGACATCGCGGCCGCCTCACCGGTACCGGATGCGCGGGTCCAGCCACGCGTAGGAGAGATCCACGAGCAGGTTCAGCGTGACCAGCGTGGCGGCCACCAGCATCACGTTGGTCTGCACGACCGGGTAGTCGCGGTAGAGGATCGCCTCCACGGTGAGGCGGCCCATGCCGGGCAGCGCGAAGATCGATTCGACCACGACGGTGCCGGCCAGCAGCACGCCGAGCTGGCCGCCGACGATGGTGACGACCGGGATGAGGGCGTTCTTCAGCGCATGCTTGTAGACGACGATGCGGCCTCCCAGGCCCTTGGCCCACGCCGTCCGCACGTAGTCCTCGCGCAGCACTTCCAGCACCGCCGAGCGGGTCATGCGCATGGTGGCCGCCGAGAGCCGGAAGCCCAGCACGGCGGCCGGCAGCAGGAACTGCTGCAGGTTACGCAGCGGCGAGTCCCAGAAGCTCGTGTAGCCGATCGGCGGGATCCAGTGGAACCAGAGCGCCGCGAAGGTGATGACGAGCGTGGCAAGCCAGAAGTCGGGCAACGACAGCCCGGAGACGGCGACGACGCGGCCGACGTAGTCGGCGGCGGTGTCCTGGCGGGTGGCCGAGATGACGCCGATCGGCACGGCGATGACGAGGCCGAGGATGAGGGCCAGCGTCGCCAGCTCGAGCGTCACCGGGATCGCCTTGGCCAGGCTCATCGTGATCGGCTCACCGGTGAAGATCGAGTCGCCGGGCCGCAGGCTGACGAGCTGCCACAGCCAGAGCGCGTACTGCTCGTGGTACGGCAGGTCCAGACTCAGCTGCTGGCGCACGTGGGCCAGCTCGCGCTCGCCGATGTTGCCGGACTCGCCCATCAGCGCGATCAGCGCGTCGCCGGGCATGACGCGCATGAGCCCGAACACGATCACCGACGACAGCAGCAGCACCGGGATCGCCAGCAGCAGCCGGCGGAGCAGGTACTTGCGCATGGCGCGCCTGGACCGTCCGGCTACTTATCGAGCCACGTCCGGGCCAGCGTGGAGGCGCCGTACCCGTCCGAGCGACGCAGCGCCGGCGCGGCTGCGTTACGCACGTGCGGCTGGAAGATCAGGAAGCCGTTGTCGTACGGCATCCACAGCCGCAGGGCCTGATCGAACTCGCGCTCCACCACCTTCTTGGTGAGCGCGCGCTGCTGGGCGGCGTCCGGCGTCTGCCGCAGCTTGGTCACCAGGTCGTCGATCACAGGATCGTTGACGCGGAAGAAGTTCTTGGGCGACTTCGAGTGCAGGTACTGGTAGGTGCGCTCGTCGAGCCCGATGGCGTGACCGGACTGGAAGCCCCACGACATGCCGTTCCACTTGCCCTCGACGTAGCGGCCATAATAGGTCGTGTAGTCCAGCTTCGTGATGTTGACGTCGATGTTGAGGTTCTTCTTGAGATCTTGCTGGACGAGCTGGACCTCCGACGTCATCTGCGGGAAGTACTCGTAGTAGAACAGCGTCGTGGAAAATCCGTTGGGATGGCCGGCCTCCGCCAGCAACTTCCTGGCCTCGGCCGGGCGGTACTGCCACCACGGCCCCAACTGGGCCAGTGTGGGCGCCTTGTCCGTGTAGTAGATGTACGGCACGCCCCAGCCGGGGATGCCGTGGCCCTCGAAGACCGTGTCCACCATCTTCTGGCGATCGATGGCCATCGAGATGGCGCGCCGCACGCGCACGTCGTTGAACGGTGGCCGGTCCTGGGCCAGCGCCAGGCCGAACGGCGCCAGCGTGTTGTGAAACGACTGCACGATGATGTTGGCGTTCGTCTTGCGGACGGTCTCCACCTCCGACGGGCTCGCCACCCACAGGATGTCGGCCTGGGCCGTGCGGAACGCGGCCAGGCGAGTGGCGGCGTCCGGCGTGGACAGGATCGTGTACTCGTCGACGTAGGGCGGATTCTTCTCGAAGTAGTCCGGGTGCCGCTGCAGGACGATCCGCACCTTGCGGACGTGCTCCTTGAGCACGTAGGGGCCGGTACCGATCAGGCGCTTCTTGAGGTCGCCGTCCTGCTCCAGCACCTCGCGCGCGAAGAGCACCGCGATCGGCTCGGCGAGGTTCTGCGGGAGGAGCACGTTGGGCGTGTTGAGGTGCAAGCGCACCGTGTACTTGTCGGGCGCCTCGATGCCCTCGATCTCCTGGAAGTTGAACGACTGCACGCCTTCCTTCGCGTACTGCTCGAAGCAGTACTTCACGTCGGCGGCGACGAACTCGCGCCCGTTGACCGGCGGTAGGTTGTGCCACTTCACGCCCTGGCGCAGCTTGAACGTCCACACCCGGTGGTCGGGGCTCGACTGCCAGGACTCGGCCAGGTCGCCCTTGAGCGTGAGGTCGGTGGGCCCGCTGGCTTCGTCGCTGAACACGTAGCGGACGAGACGGCTGCTGGTGAGCGCGACGAACTGGAAGGTGCCGACGGACTGGGTCAACCGCGGGTCGATGACCGGCGGGTCCCAGGCCGACGCGCGCGCCATGGTGCCGCCGCGCTTGGCCGGCTTGTCGCTGCGCGGGATCCATTCCGGATAGGAGGCCGGGGCGGCCAGCGCCGGCCGCCGGCCGGCGGCGCCGACCAGGGCGCCGGCGCCGAGGCCGGCCGCGGTGCGCGCGAGGAATTGACGCCGATTCAGCCGGTGCTCGGTAGGCATCCTGGTTCTCCTTCTCTGTCGTGTGCGAAGGAAGGGACCGGACAGGTGCTGCTGGTTGTTACCCGAGTGCGGGGACTGTGCCCGTCCGCGTTGCCGATGTCAAGCGGAATCCCCGTCCAGGCCATCCTCGCCCACCGGGCCCGCTCCCCCGAGCCGCCCGGCCCCGCTCCGCCTGCCCCGGCGGCAATCGCGTGGCCGGCGCCTCCGTTCCTCTCCCGACGCTGCCCCCGACCCTCGCCGCTGCCGCCCCAGCGCCCGGCGCCGCACCTCCTGACCCCCTGCCCGCTCCCGTGATGCCTCAGACGGACATGTTACCCACTGGTCGCGCCGAGCGAGAAGCGGAGGAGCGTCGCCAGCCGCTCCACCGTGCGCTCGGCGTGGTCGGGATCTTCCCGGATCAAAGCCAGGATCGCATTCAGCGTGTTGGAGAGAAAATGGGGATGGAGGCGGGACTCCAGACGCGCTTGGCCTCGGGGGTCAACGTATCGAGCGGATCGGGCAACCTGGCCATCGGAACCCTGTCTAGTGAGCGGCGGCGGCCGCGGCGGGCATCGCGTCCACCACCATGGTCTGATGCACGGCCGGCGAGTAGATTTCCAGGATCTCGACGTCGTCCGAGCACGCGAGCTCGTTGTGCACGATCCCCGCCGGCTGCAGGACACAGTCGCCGGCGTGGGTCCAACCCTTGAGCACGTAGTACTCCGACGGAAATTTCGGAAATTCTGTTACCATACCCGCGGGTTCAGCGCTTGAAGACCTCCTTGAGAAGGTCGGTCACGCGGGCCGACGGATCGGCGCGGATCTGCTTCTCCTGCTCCCCGAGAACGTGGAAGAGCCCCGCCAGTCCCTTGTCCACGACATAGCCGTCCAGGTCGAGGGCTTGGCTGCTGGCGAACGGAATGGCCTCGAAGCGCCCCACGAGGTCCTTGTACTGGCGCGTGACGCCCACCTCGTTCATCGACTGGGACACGACCGGTCGGAAGGAGGAGGTGAGCCGCGGGGTGGTCTTCGATCTGAAGTACTCCGTGGCCGCTGTGTCCCCACCGTTCAGGATCTTGCGGGCGTCGTCGAAGCTCATCTCACCGATGGCGTCGAGAAAGATCTGCTTCGCCGACGGGGAGGCTCGCTCGGCGGCCCGGTTCATGCTCAGCACGAACTCGTCCACCTGCGGTCCGTAGCCCACGGTGCGGAGGCCGGTCTCGAGACTCCGCAGCTTCTCGGGCATGAGAATCTTGATGGCCTGGTTGGTGAAGTAGCCGTCAGGCCGTCCCGTGAGGCTCACGGCCTTCTCGGTGGCCACCTGCAGCGCCTCCTTCAGCCCCGCGCCGATCCTGTCGTCCGAGAGGCCACCCGACGACCCCTGGCCCAGGCCCTTGAGCAGCTGATCGATCTGGGCCTCGGCGGCGCCCGAGAGCGCAAGCACGAGCACGCTCATGACAAGCACGCGGCGGCGCGGCCACGAAGTCAAATGTGCGCGCATGGTGTCTGCCAAGTTACCCCGGAGCTCGGGAGTTCTTGTCGGCGCGGAGACACTCGCTCATGAACCTCCTGCGGTCATCCCCCTTCACGGCGCAGAGCATAGCGCCAGTGTCCTGCCGTGCGCAACTCGATCGGGTGAGCGCATCTGGGCCGGCGACCGTTCGCGGAGGCATCTCGTCATGGGAAACAGCCGCAAGGAAGGATGGGTCTGACGGCAGGAGGCGAGGGCATCAGAACGTAAGCCCGTTCACTTGCTCGCGGCGTGCTGCGGGCCGCTCGGGACCTGGGCCGCGAGAGGCCGTCTGCCTCGACTGCGAACACAGTAGCGGGGCAAGATCCCGAGAACTGTGACCCCCAAGGCGGCAGGAGAGCAAGGGAACGCAGGCCAACACTCAGGAGGGCGCCATGTTGCGTGAGTTCGTCGAATTCTTGACAAAGACCAATGCCCTCGCTCTAGCGGTGGCGGTCATCATGGGAGCAGCCATCGGCAAGGTGGTGTCCTCGGTGGTGGCGGATCTCCTGATGCCGGTCGTCGGGTTGTTCGTGGGCGGCGGCGAGTGGCGAGCGTGGTCGATCCCACTCAAGACGGCGCCGGACGGCAAGGTGCTGTCGGCCCTGGCAATCGGGAGCTTCCTCGGGGTAGTCGTGGACTTCGCCATCATTGCCTTGTTCGTGTTTCTCATCACCAAGGCGCTCCTGAAGGAAAGACCGGCGCCTCCCGGCCCCGCCATGAAGATCTGTGGGGCGTGCGGGGAGAGCATTCTCGCGAGAGCGACCCGTTGCAGGTACTGTACGAGCTCGGTGTAGTCCAGGCAGGTGATCCGCCGAGACGACTCCCTCTTGGAGGAAAAAGGGCCTCGCGATGATCACCCTCTCCCCCGCCGAGGGAGAGAGGGGAGGGCGAGGGAGGACTCAGGCCTCGGTCCACGTCCAGTCCCGCACTTCCGGCATGTCCTCGAGGTGCTCCCGGATATAGGACTCGTGCCGGCGGAGCATGGCCGCGCATCGATCGATCAGCTCGCCCCTCCGCGCCGCCATCCGGGGAGTGCGCCGGAGCGCCTCGACGCAGAGGTCATACCGGCTCATGCCGTTCCTCACCACCATGTCGAAGGGGGTCGTCGTGGTGCCCTCCTCGTTGAACCCGCGCACGTGGAACCGGGCCGGGGCGGGTCGCCCGTGCAGGATCTCGTGGATCGCGCCCTGGTAGCCGTGGAAGGCGAAGACGACGTCCGTCCCGCGGGTGAAGAGGTCGACGAAGGAGACCTCGTCCATGCCGTGGGGATGGGCGGCGGGCGGAAAGAGCGTCATCAGGTCGACGACATTGACGACGCGAACCTTCAGCTCGGGGGCATGGCGCCTGAGCCACCAGGCCGCCGCCACCACCTCCATGGTGGGGATATCGCCGGCCGCCGCCAGGACCACGTCGGGCTCCCCGCCCGCGTCGTTGCTCGCCCACCGCCAGATCGAGGCGCCGCGCGCGCAATGCTGCATCGCCTCGCTCATGTCGAGCCACTGGAGCTGCGGCTGCTTGTCGATCACGATCAGGTTCACGTAGTTCCGGCTCCGGAAGCAGTGATCGGCCACCGACAGCAAGCAGTTGGCGTCGGGCGGGAGGTAGATGCGGGAGACCGTGCCCTTCTTCGACAGCACCACGTCGATGAGCCCCGGGCCCTGATGACTGAACCCGTTGTGGTCGTTGCGCCAGCACGTCGAGGTCAGCAGGATGTTGAGGGACGCGATGGGCTCGCGCCAGCGGAGCTTGGCGGCCTCCTCGAGCCACTTGGCGTGCTGGACCGTCATGGAGGCCGACACCATCGCGAAGGCCTCGTAGCTCGCGAAGAGACCGTGGCGGCCGGTGAGGAGATAGCCCTCGAGCCAGCCCTGGCAGTTGTGCTCGCTGAGGACCTCCATGACCCGGCCGTCAGGCGACACGTGATCGTCGGAGGAGAGGACGGGGTCCATCGAGCAGCGGTTCTCGACCTCGAAGACGTCTCCGAGGCGGTTCGAGTTGGTCTCGTCGGGACAGAACAGCCGGAAGTTCCGCCGCCCGGCGTTCCGCGTGAAGATGTCCCGCATCAACTTGCCGAGCTGGCGCGTGGACTCGTGGTGCTCGGCGCCGGGGCGGGCCACCGGAATCGCGTAGCCGGTGAACTCCGGGAGGTCGAGGTCCACCAGCACGCGGCCGCCGTTGGCGTGCGGGTTGGCCCCGAGGCGACGATCGCCCTTCGGGGCGAGGGCGGCCAGCCTCGAGCGGAGGCGGCCGTCGTCGAAGAGCTCCGCCGGCCGGTAGCTCTTCATCCACGCCTCGAGGAGCCGCAGATGCTCCGGGTTCTCCCTGACGTTCGGGAGCGGCACCTGGTGCGCGCGGAACGTGCCTTCGACGGGCACGCCATCGACGACCGTCGGCCCGGTCCATCCCTTGGGCGTGCGCAGGACGATCGCCGGCCACCGGGGTCGGCGCGATGACCCGGCCCGGCGGGCCTCGTCCTGGATCGCGCGGATCTTGGCATGGCACGCGTCGAGCGCCGCCGCGAAGCGCGGGTGCATGACCACCGGATCGTCGCCCTCGAGGAGATACGGCTCGTAGCCGTGCCCCCGGAGCAGGCTCGCCACCTCCTCGTCACCGCTCCGGCCGAGCACCGTCGGGCCGGCGATCTTGTAACCGTTCAGGTGCAGGATCGGCAGGACCGCGCCGTCCCGGGCCGGGTTCAGGAAATGGATGCCCTTCCACGCGCCCTCGAGAGGGCCGGTCTCGGCCTCCCCATCCCCGACCACGGCGGCAACGAGCAGATCGGGATTGTCGAACGCCGCCCCGAAGGCGTGGACGAGCACGTAGCCGAGCTCACCGCCTTCGTGAATCGACCCCGGCGTCGGGACGCTCACGTGGCTCGGCACGCCGCCCGGAGTCGAGAACTGTCGGAACAGGCGCCGCATCCCTTCCGCATCCTGGGACACGCTCGGGTAGATTTCCGAGTACGTGCCCTCGAGGTACACGTTGGCCACGATCGCAGGGCCCCCGTGTCCTGGACCCGTCAGGTAGATGACGCTGGCGTCGGTCTCGCGGACCAGCCGGTTCAGGTGGACGTAGATGAAGCTGAGTCCGGGCGACGTCCCCCAGTGCCCGAGCAGCCGGGGCTTGATGTGCTCGGGTCGGAGCGGCTCGCGGAGGAGCGGATTATCTCGAAGATAGATCTGGCCTACCGTGAGGTAGTTGGCGGCCCGCCAGTAGGCGTCGAGGCCCTCGATCTCCTGCTTGGACAGCGCGCTCTCCATGCATCATCTCCCTCTGTCGCTCTCGCCCGGATCATCATTCGCGGTCTCGTGCGACCGCGGCGATGACGGCCGCGCCGAGACCGGTCGAGTCCTTCACGAACTCGAGCCGGACGCGGTCCGCCGGCGCGGACCCGGCCAGGTCTTCCAGTCCCCGCCGCACGAGCCCGTCATAGTTGGGATACCCCCCGTACAGGCTCCCGTCAACGGCGATGCGATGCGGGGACTCCAGGCGGGGATCGATGCGCCGCAGCGTGCCGAGGAGCGCGGCGGCGATCAGCCGGGCCGAGCGCGTCACGACGAGCCGGGCGAGGGTCTTGAGCGCCCGGCGCTCTTCCGCCGAGCTCTCGATGCCGAGGCCACGCAGGAGCCGCTCGCTCTCCGACAGGTCCGGCGAGCCGTCCGCCTCGATCCGGGAGAGGTTCGCCGTCTCGAATCCGAAGGGCCCCTGAAACGCCGCACCCGTCCACGACCGGAACAGCGTGGACCGGGGGGCCAGATCGATGACCAGCCGCCGCACGAGCTCGCCGAGGTACTGCCCGGCCACCATCTTCTCCAATCGCTGGGCGCCGGGCCGGGGCTCCCTCACTTCGCGGTCCAGCGCCACGTCGCACGGGGCCTCGAGGGCCGTCACCGCGTCGAAGTTCCCGGACTCCAGGTTGCGAATCCCGAGCGTGCCCAGATCGGCCGCCTGATTGGTCCCCGTGCCGACGATCAACCCGATCTCGGCCGGTCGAGCGGCGCGGTCGCGGCTCCGGATGCGAAAGCTCAGCAACGCCAAGGCTGCCACCGTGTCGTTGGCCACCGCGCTCACCGCCACGTTGTCAAGGCCGCGCCGCTGGAGCGCCCGCGCGAGGAGCCCGACCACATCGTGGCCCTCGAGTCCCGGGAGCTGCCAGCCCTTGGTGAGGGGCAGAGCGATGGCCCGGTCGATGCGCTCGAGCCGGGCGGGGAAGGAGTACGCCAAGCCCAGCGGGCGGCTGCTTCGATCGCGGCCGGCGACGCGCTCCAGGGCGGCGGCGATCGTGTCGAAGACGTGATCGGCGGGCTCCGCCTTGTCCTCGCTGCTGAAGGTGAAGACGTCTTCCTGCACCATGTCCACGCGGCCGTCTCCGCCCAGCCGGACCCGACCCGCGCGCCCGCGCGTCCCGCCCCAGTCGACGAACAGCACCTCTCCCCGCTCGTCGCCGCGGGGCTGCCGGAGAAAGGTCGGCAGCACCTTGAGCGATCCGCCTCTGCCGCCGAGGCCGCGCTCGATCTCCTCCTGGAAGCGCTCGCTCATCGCCTGGAGCGCCGCCGTGGAGGGCGTCAATGCCGCCGCCGTCGCGGCCAGTGGGTCGAAGGAGTGGGCCGTCATCAGGGGATCCTCCTGGCTCATGAGGCTCGGCGCGACGCGGCGGCCACCTCCAGGGCGCCTCGGGGCGCGCCGATATCGTAACAGCCTCGGAGGCGCCACCGCCGGGAAGTCGCTCTCGCGCGGATCGCTCTCCGAGACCTTCGAGTTGCCAAGACCGCCGTCTCGTAGGATTCTGGGGGCGCCCGGCCGGGGAGCATGGCCCCCGCCGCCACATTCACCCTCGTGCCAAGGAGGACTTCGCATGGCAGACACTCGGCCTGGAGCCGTCATGTTCAAGAGCACTCCCGTCACCTTGGTAGGGCCCGAGATCAAGCCGGGCGCCGCCGCTCCTGACTTCGCCGCCGTGGACACCACGCTTCAGCCTGTGCGTCTCGGCGCGGCCCAAGGCAAGGTCATTGTCCTCAGCTCCGTCCCGTCTCTTGACACCCCCGTCTGCGACACCGAGACCCGCCGCTTCAACCAGGAGGCGAGCAAGCTGGGCGGAAGCGTGGAGGTGTGGACCATCAGCATGGACCTGCCCTTCGCCCAGAAACGCTGGTGCGGGGCCGCCGGGATCAGCCACGTCAAGACCCTGTCCGACTTCCGGGAT
>WNFU01004547.1_pt1 | contig 17656 bp, 15 predicted proteins | sample 5400121 | NCBI WGS metagenome assembly WNFU01 (sample SAMN13153360, study PRJNA577476) | soil metagenome | isolation source: 100 cm soil or saprolite under grassland replicate 1 | place: USA:California | collected 2016-06-15
GAGAAGACGATGAAGCAAGCCTCTTTCAACTACACGTTCGCAATGACCGTCAACGCGATCATCGTCGGCGTGGGCGTCGCGCTCATCGCGGTGGCGATCGTGCAGGTCGCCGGAAATCCCGACCGGCTCGCGTCGTGGATCGTTCCCGGATCGGCCGGCGTCTTCGGGATTCTTGTGAACATGTTCCTGAACGATCCACGCCGGAACGCACGCGAAGACCTGACCTCGCTCATGAACGTCAACGTGATCTTTCTCGGGTTCATTCGTCAGGTCAACCAAATCGACGCCGCGTTCAAGCATGCGTACATCGAGGATGCCGGCTTCGGCGCGGACGACTTGGAGGCCACGGTCACGAAGCTCGACTCCGCCGTGCAGCGCACGCTTGCCGCGTCCGAGGCATATCTGATCGAGAAACGGCGCAGCCGTCGTCCGCGAGTGCGCTCGGCCCAAGACGCCTCGGGTGAACAGGAAGTCCCGGAAAGGGCCGCAGTCCTGCCGACCTAGAAGACGCCGAGCCTCGAGTCGGCCGGCGCGGTGCTCTCCAGCGAAAGGCGCTTGACACAGGCGGGGCGGATTTAGTCAAATGCATAAGTCAAATGTCTAAGGTCGCCGTTCGCCCAGGATACGAGACCGAGCAGGCACTCCTCGACGCCGCCGAGCGGCTGCTCGTCGAGGTTGGCGCATCGGGGATCACGACGCGGCGCGTGGCGGAGGAGGCCGGGGCGAACCACGGCCTCGTCCATTACTACTTCGGGTCGGTGGAGCAGCTGCTGGTGCGCGTGCTCGAGCGCTTCACCGAGCGACGGATCGAGCGACAGCGGCAGATGTACGCGGCGGAGACGCCCTTTCTCGAGAAATGGCGCACGGCGATGGCCTACCTCGAGGAGGATCGTCCGTACCAAAAGATCTGGTTCGAGCTGCAGGCACTCGCCTGGAACCGGCCCGAGCTTCAGGAGCTCCTAGCACGGGTGCACGCGGAGTGGCGTGCCGTCCTCAGCGAGGCCTTCGCTCCCGTCCGCGAGCAACTCGGACTCGAGCTGTCGCTCGAGGCGCTGGTTACGCTCGTGTACACGTTCAACGAGGGGATCATCCTCGAGCGGCTCTCCGGGATCGACACTGGACACCGCGAGCTCCTCGACTGGATCGACTCCTGGCTCGAGAGAAGAACGCAATGACCATTGAGCTGGAGCGCCCAACCGCGCACGAGCAGACGCGGGCCCGCTATCCGGACGAGTCCGGGTACGTCGAGCGCGACGGCGTGAAGCTCTACTACGAGGTCTACGGCTCGGGCGAGCCGACCGTCTTCCTCCTGCCGACGTGGTCGATCATCCACTCGCGGCACTGGAAGATGCAGATCCCGTACCTCGCCCGGCACTGCCGCGTGCTCACGTTCGACGGGCGCGGTAACGGCCGCTCCGATCGCCCGGCGAGCGGTTACGAAGAGGACGCGTTCGCGGCAGATGCCCTCGCAGTCATGGATGCGACCGGGACGGAGCGCGCAGTGCTCGTCTCGCTCTCGCTCGGTGCGCAGCGGGCCCTGCTCCTGTCCGCCGAGCAGCCGCAACGGGTCGACGGAACAGTGTTCATCTGCCCGTCCGTGCCGCTCGGCGAGCCGGTTGCGGACCGCCAGCTCTACCCGTGGAACGAGCAACTCGACACCGACGAGGGCTGGGCGAAGTACAACCGCTATTACTGGCTCCGCGACTACCGCGGCTTCCTCGAGTTCTTCTTCTCACAGATGTTCACGGAGCCGCATTCGACGAAGCCGATCGAGGACTGCGTCGGCTGGGGGCTCGAGACGACGGCGGAGACGCTCGTCGCGACGCAGCTCAGAGATTGGCTCGACGAGGAAGCTGCGCGCGAGATCTGCGGCCGGGTCCGCTGCCCGGTGCTCGTGATCCAGGGCACTGACGACGCGATCACGGGTCCCGGCCGCGGGATCGCGCTCGCCGAGGCGACCGGCGGCGACCTCGTCCTGCTCGAGGGCTCAGGACACGGCCCGCACGTGCGCGACCCGGTCAAGGTGAACCTGCTTCTGCGCGACTTCATCAAGCCCGCGCCGCCTCCGCGCCGCTGGGTGCGCGGCAGGTCCCGCCGCAAGCGCGCCCTGTTCATCTCCTCCCCGATCGGGCTCGGCCACGCGCAGCGCGACGCGGCGATCGCAGACGAGCTGCGCAAGCTCCATCCCGACCTCGAGCTCGACTGGCTGGCCCAGCATCCGGTCACAGCGGTGCTCGAGGCCCGCGGCGAGCAGATCCATCCGGCGAGCGCGTTTCTCGCCAACGAATCGGGCCACATCGAGAGCGAGTCCGCCGAGCACGACCTGCACTGCTTCCAGGCGATCCGGCGTATGGACGAGATCCTGCTCTCCAACTTCATGGTCTTCCACGATCTCGTCCGCGAGGAGCAGTACGACCTCTGGATCGGCGACGAGGCCTGGGAGCTCGACTACTACCTGCACGAGAACCCCGAGCAGAAGCGCACGCCGTACGCCTGGCTCACCGACTTCGTCGGCTGGCTGCCGATGCCGGACGGCGGCGAACAGGAGGCGTTCCTGACCGGCGACTACAACGAGGAGATGATCGAGCACATCGCGCGCTTCCCGCGTTTGCGCGATCAAGCCGTCTTCGTCGGCAACCCCGACGACATCGTGCCCGAGCGGTTCGCGTCCCACCTGCCGTGGATCCGTGACTGGACCGAAGAGCACTACGGCTTCGCGGGCTATGTCACGGGCTTCGATCCCGCCGAGTTCGCCGACCGGGCAGCTCTCAGATCCGAGCTCGGCTACCGCGAGGACGAGCAGGTCTGCATCGTCACCGTCGGCGGCTCGGGCGTCGGCGGCGACCTTCTGCGGCGTGTGATCGCCGCCTTCCCTGATGCGAAGGAGCGGGTGCCCGCGCTACGAATGATCGTCGTCGCAGGGCCGCGCATCGACCCGGCGACACTACCCGCGCACGACGGGCTCGAGGTGCGTGCTTACGTCCACCAGCTCTACCGGCATCTGGCCGCCTGCGACCTCGCCGTCGTCCAAGGCGGCCTGACCACGTCGATGGAGCTGACGGCGAACCGGCGCCCGTTCCTCTACTTCCCGCTCCGTCATCACTTCGAGCAGAACTTCCACGTCCGCCACCGACTGGCCCGCTACGGCGCCGGACGCTGTATGGACTTCGAGAGCGAGACGCCGGAGACGATCGCCGCGGCGATCGCCGAGACGATCGGGCAAGAGGTCGACTACCGGCCGGTCGAGTCCGACGGCGCCGCACGGGCAGCGGCGCTGATCGCGCCGCTGCTAGAAGAGGGCAAGGGGCGAAGGCCGCGGGCGCCGCGCCCGCGCCGAACGACAGCCGCTAACTGAAAGGAGCTCCGATGCACGGGCAACACGACAAGCCTGCTTCGTTCCACAGCTCGCCAAAGGAGGCGATGCAGGCGCCGCAGGAGGAATTTCTCTACCTGGCGTGCCTGCGCGAGGGCACCGGGGTCGAGGCCCCGGACTTCCTTGCCGTCGTCGACGCCGAGGAGGGCAGGATCGTGCACGAGTTGCCGATGCCGAACGTGGGCGACGAGCTGCATCACTTCGGCTGGAACCGCTGCTCGTCGGCCTGTCACGGCCCCGACCGCTCGCACCTGATCGTCCCGGGTTTCCGCTCGTCGCGCTTCCACATCGTCAACGTGGCCGACGATCCGCGCAAGCCGCGGATCGAGAAGGTGATCGAGCCCGAGGAGATCATCGCGAGGACCGGCTACACGCGGCCGCACACCGTCCACTGCATGCCCGGCGACAACATCGTCGTCGCCATGCTCGGCGACGCCGACGGCAACGGCGCCGGGGGCTTCGCCGTGCTCGACGCGAAGACGTTCGAGGTCAAGGGCCGCTGGGAGAACGGCGGTGACCTGCCGCCGCTGAACTACGACTTCTGGTACCAGCCCCGCAAGAACGTGCTCCTCTCGAGCGAGTTCGGCGAGCCGAACGCCTACGAGAAAGGCTTCGACCTCGCCGACGTCGAGGCCGGCCGCTACGGGCACCGGATCCACTTTTGGGACCTCGAGCGACGAACTCTTCAGCAGACCGTAGACCTCGGCGAGAAAGGTCTCGTGCCCCTGGAGGTGCGGTGGCTGCACGACCCCGACGCCGACCAAGGCTTCGTCGGAGCCGCCCTCTCGAGTGTCATGTTCAACTTCCACCGCGACAACGGAGCATGGGCCGCAGACCCCGTCGTCGAGGTCGAGGGTGTCGAGCTCGAGGGCTGGCCGTTCCCCGTGCCGGGCCTGATCACGGACCTCGTCCTCTCGATGGACGACCGCTTCCTCTATTTCGCCAACTGGCTCCACGGCGACGTGCGCCAATACGACGTCTCCGACCCGGCGCGGCCGAAACTGACAGGTCAGCTCTGGCTCGGCGGCGTGATCGGAAAGCCGACCGATGGAACACGCGAGCTGAGCGGCGGGCCGAACATGCTCCAACTCTCCTATGACGGACGCCGCCTCTACGTGTCGAACTCGCTCTACTCGACCTGGGACAACCAGTTCTATCCGGAGCTGCGCTCATGGCTGCTGCGGATCGACTGCGACCCGAACGGCGGCATGGAGATCGACCGCGAATTCTTCGTCGACTTCCACGACCGCCCCGAAGGCCCCGCCCGCGCACACGAGGTGCGCCTCCAAAACGGCGACTGCACTACCGAGATCTTCCAATGATTCTCGCCCACATCGCCGGGATCCCCGTCGAGGAAAGCGTCCTGCAACTCGCCCCTGCCGGCGCAGCGATCATGACCGCGGTCGCGATCGCCGGCCGGGCGGGACTCGGCCGGCTACGCCGCCGGCTTCGTCCACGTCCCGGCCCGGCCCATGGCGATTTGCAAGTCTCTCTTCATGTCGACGATGGCTGACCTCGACGAGTTCGCGCTGGCATTGCCGCAGACGACCAAGGAGGTGTCCGACGACGGCCGGCCGTCGTACTCCGTACACGGCAAGCTCTTCTGCTGCCATCGCACCCGGCGGCGCGACGCTCTCGATCCGCACACGGGCGAGCGGCTCGACGACGTGCTGATGTTCCGCGTCGCCGACCTGGGCGTGAAGGAGCTCATGCTCGCCGACACCCGAGGCGTGTTCTTCACGACACCGCACTTCGACGGCTACCCCGCCGTGTTGCTCCGGATCCCGGACCTGCGCAGGCTCGATCGGGACGAGCTGCAAGACCTGGTGGCCGAGGCGTGGCTCACCAGGGCGCAAAAGCGCGTCGCGAACGCGTGGCTCGCGGAGCGTGCGGTGCCGGACGAGTCGGCCGACGATCGCAGCTAGGGCGACAGCTCCTCTTCGCCGACGGGCTCCAACGAGGTTGCGAGGAATGCGCGCCCCGCAGCGAAGTAGATGTAGATCGGCTTCTCGTTCCGAAGCACGTCGAGCACGTTCTCGAACATCGCCGACGGCAGGTGCATGCGAATGATCCCGCCGCTCTCGTAGTCGTCCTCGAAGAACATGCCTGGATCGTTGAAGCGGACGTAAGCAACCGTCTTTCCGCTGCCGTCGTACAGCGCGATCTGAGCCCGGTTGGTCTGGTATCCACTCGGGCTTCCATAGAACAGGATGTGGTATTTCGCGACTTCTACGGCCATCGAACACCCTCCTCAGCTCGTCACCGGTGTCTTGCGCCGCAGCGGTCGCCGTATTCAAACGACTCGCGCCATTATCGACCATTCACGGCCTCACCACAGGGACGTCATGGCCTTGCAAGCCGGGCCCAAAGGTTTTCGACGATCTTGCGCATCGTCCAGACCCGAATCGCACCAGCTCCTAGCGCTGGCTAAAAAGGTCTCGCCGCGACGGGAGAGCTCAGCCGCGCCGAGCGGTGACCACGGCGTTCAGCCGAGGGCGGGCCGAAGGCCCGCCCTCGCGTCGTTTCGACTCGCTCTCGAGCTCAGTGGAGCAGGTAGTCCATCGACCTTCGCATGACGGTGTTTCGCGCTTCCGGAGTGGCGATTCCCTCGAGGCCGAAGCCCATGTACAGGGTGTCCGGCGTCGCCACGACGGCGCCCTCGGGGAAGCCGCCGGCGGTAATCCGCGTCCAGTTGTTCGAGTTCGGCGCGCTTCCCGCAGGCGGGCCCGTCGCGGCCCAGCCGTCGAGACCGGTCTCGAACGACGTCGTCTCACCCGTCGAGAGCGTCACGTCGTCCACGAACGCGCCGAGCCCCTGAACCGACCAGTCGCTCGCATACGCGATCGAGACCTCGACCTGCTTGCCGGCGTAGGCACCGAGGTTGATCGACCACTGCTCCCAGCCGGAGGACCGGCCGGTTGCGGCGTTCCAGACTCCCGTCGTGCCCGTCGGCGAGCAGGAACCGTTCGCGTTGAGCGTCTCGTAATGGTCGAGCCACGGATGGAGCTCGCGCCACCCGGCGGGGCAGCTCGCCTCGTCGGGGTCGTTCGGCCCCGTGCTCTGGCTCGTGTGTCCGTTCGCGTCCGGCAGCGTCGTCCAGTCGTTCTGGCCCACGGTGTGGGCCTCGACGAAGACGAAGTCCCAATTGGGCTCCGTGTCGCGCGAGATCCAGAACGAGAGGTTGCCGCCGCCGGCCGGGACGCTGATCGTCCGCGTCAGGCGCTTGTAGCTGATGTCCGCGATGTTCGAGTACGTGTAATACGTCCCCGTGTGCGGGTCGAACGGCCCGCCCGGTCGCACGTACTTCGCAGCCGCCCAGCTGTCGAACTGCGGGAACTGCGCCTTCGGCAGGATCCCACTCGTCGTGATGAACGAGGCCGAGTGATCCTGGTTGTTGGCACTCGGGGCGCCGAACGACCAGCCGAACGGGCTGAACGGATTGTCCGTGCCGATGACGTCGTACAGCGTGCCCTTGGAAGTCGTTCCCGCGTCCTCGTTGTAGATGTACGCCCCGAGGTAGTACTGCAGGAAGTCGTCGGACAGATCCTGACAGCCGTCCGCAGCACTGTTGGGGTCGCACGGCGCGTTCGTCTCCACGTTGAACTCGTACCCCTGGGCGAACTCCAGCCCGGCGTACTTGCCCGTGTAGAGGAGACGGCCGCCCTCGTTGAGGTAGGCCCGCACGGCGAGCATCTCGTCGTTGGCGAGCCGTGACGCCGTGCCGGGCACCATCCCGGGCTCTCGCGTGATGACGTCGTCGCCCGTGTACCAGATGACCGCGTCGTAGTGCGACAGGACTCCGAGCGCGCTCGGAGCCTCACGGCCGTTCGCGTCGACGTCGTAGACGTCGGCGCCGTAACCGCCCGCGGCCAACGCGGCCAGGTAGTACGACAGGTAGGCCGGCCGCGGGTTCGACTTGTAGACCGGCGACAGGCCCGAGTAGTCCTCCGCGGCCATGACGAGAACGCGATTCGTCGACTCGACCTTCGCGGCGTACGTGAACGATTCGCTCGTCTGTCCGGCGCCCGTGAACCACACCTTCACGGAGTCGCCCGGCTGAGTCCCCGTCACGACTCCCTGCATCACGTGGTAGTAGAAGTCGCCGACTTCGCCGCGTTCGCCGCCGTTCCACTGGCTCGTCGGCGCCGTCTGTACGGCCTGAGCAACTCCGTTGCGCGTGATCTGGTACTTGAGCGAGACGGCGTCTGCGGTGCCGTCCCCGTTCAGGTCGCGCTTGGCGAGGACGCGCACCGGCTGCGGGTCGCCGTACGAGACGGAGAACGTGAAGTCGCTCGCCGGGTTGTTGGTCTTCTCGGGATCGGGCCCGTCCGGAAGAAACTTCCCGTCCTTGCCCATGTCGAGGTAGAACGGCTTGACCGTAGTGCCCAGATGCGACACCGGCTGCCCCGGATTCGGGGCCGACTTCGCCAGGTCGAGGGCGAACGGCAGGTTCTTCTGGTACTCGGCCTCGATGAGCGCTTCGTCGTCGGGGAATACGAATCCGCAGCCGTCGCAGCCCTCCTCGAGCTCCGGTGTCCACGACAGCGCGCCTGTCTTCGCGTACGAGTAGTCGTCGGTCGTGCCGTTCGTGATGTAGAGGTCGGCTCCGACCCCGGGGTCGAAGCCGGCGACCGCCGGATTCGCGTCGGTGCCGGTGTACGCGACGAACAGCGGATCGTCTGCCGTCGGCGTCTGGATCTGCCACCCGTATGCATAGAGGAGCAACGGGCCGTACGAGTGGTAGGTGACCAGGAACTTGAACTTGAGCCGGTCGATCAGCGCCTGGTGCGCTTGCACCTCGGGCTCCGACGCCGGCGCTGGACCGCGGTAGGTCAGGCTCGACGGCTGCGAGCTCGAACCCTCGTCGTCGTAGCCCCAATTGATGTCGTAGTTTCGGTTCAGGTCGACGCCGTCGGCGTTCGTGATCTGCCCGTCACCGTCGTTGTCGCGGAGGTTCTTCCGCCACAGCCGTTCGTGATCGAACGTGTACTGGTACCCATCGGGGTTCGCGATGACCATGAACCACAGCTCACGCGTGTTGACGAGGTTCGTGACCTCGGCGTTCTTGCCGTAGTTGTCGACGAAATAGTGGAGCAACCGGCGGTTGACCTCGTTGGCGATCCACTCCCGCGCGTGGATCGTCGACATGTAGAGCACGTCGGGCCGCGCGCCGTCGGCAATGGTCTTGGCGTCCTTCGTCACCTTCAGCGCGATGATCTCGCGACCCTGGTGTGTGTGCCCGATCACCTCGAGCTTCACGATCTGCGGATTCCGGCGCGCGATCGAATAGAGCTCGTCGCGGATGCCGTTCTTCTCGTCGTACGAGCGCCAGACGTTGTAGCCGGCCGCCGCCTGGTCCGCAGCACGCTGCGCCTGGGTCCTGCCTTGCTTGTCGCGGCGCGGCTTCACGTCGATGCCCTGCGCCGCCAGCTTCGCGACCTCGGAAGTCGTCAGCACGAGGTCGACCTGCACGCCGCCGGCCGCCTGGCTGGCTTCGGCGACGTCGTAACCCTGCCGAACGAGCTGCGCGACTTGCTCCGAGCTGACAACGCCCGTGTAGAGATCGAGCGAAGCTCCGGAGTGCCTGCCTCCCGCGCTCGAACCCGTTGTCGCGAACGCGAGCAAGACCAGCAGCGCGACCACGAAGAAGATCCCTCTCCTCACGATTCCCCCTCTCGAAGATACTCAACGCCCTGGCAAAGGTCGCTGCGGGCCGGACAAACTAGCGCCTCGGGCGCGAGAGCGTCGGCGCCCCGGCGCCCCTCTTCATACACTCGGCGAGGTGAGCATCTCAGCGGATCTGCGCGAGTACGCAGAGACACCCGACCGGTTCGCCCACATCGCCCCGGGGGCGAGCGTCGAACGATTCGCCGACGAGCGGATCTGCATCCTCCAGGGACCGACGTGGGCCTCGGTCAGCGGCGTGTCGGTCGGCGACGACCAGGTAGAAGGGCTGCTCGCGGAGGTCAGGTCGCGGGTGCCGGCCGAGAAGGACGCGGTCTGGTGGATCGGGCCGTCGGCTCGGCCGCGGAGCCTCTACGAACAGCTGCAATCGCTTGGTCTGCGCGAGCCGCGCGATCGCGTCTCCCTGGTCCACGCGCTCGTGCTGACACACCCGCCGACCAGTCCGCCGCCCGGCGTCGAGGTGCGCCGCATCACGACCTACGAGGACTTCGTCGCCGCGCAAGAAGTGCAGTGGGATGCGTTCGACACGCCGGAAGACCGGCGCGCGAAGAACCGGCCGCGGCTGCGAGAAGATTTCGAGGAATCGCAGCGACTTGGCATCCCGGTCCATTTCCTGGCGACATTCGACGGCCGGCCGGCGGCAACGGCGCTGGCGGTCCCCTCCGACCGCGGCGTCTTCCTGATCGGCGGCTCGACGGCGGCCTGGGCTCGTGGCCGCGGCCTCTATCGCGCGCTCGTCCACGCCCGCTGGGAATACGCCGCCGCCCGGGGCACGCCGGCGCTCGTGACCGATGCGGTGCCCGACACGTCGTACCCGATTCTGCGCCGGCTCGGCTTCGAGGAGGTCTGCACGATCCGCCGGCTCGAGATCGCTTGACGGAACTCTTGCGAAGGAGCAGGCCCTGATGCTGCTCGAGGCGCGGCAGCGTGGGCACGAGATCTACACGCTCACGCCCGCGGGACACGAGGCGCTCATCGACTGGCTGCTCGGCTCGTCCCTCACGATCGGCGTGACGCTAGCCCCGCCGCCGCTGCGCGACGAGGACGCCCACGATCGTTCCAGCGAGCACGAGCTGCACGTTCGCCGGGAACGCGCCGGACCGATGCCAGCCCCGGCGACCGTGGAACAGCTTTCTGCCGCGGGGTCGGAATGCCGGAAAGATGTGCTCGAGATCGGGCGCCGACGCCGCCAGCCCGCCGAGCGTCGCGCGGTCGAACGGCCCGCGTCGTGCCGCCAGCAGACCGAGGCACGCGATTCCGCTCGCGATCTCGAAGCGGCGGCTGGCGATGTCCTGATGGGGGATCCGGTCGCCCAGGAGATGCGTCGGCGGACCGAGCAGCAACGCGCGCACGCGTGACCCGGCGAGCGCACCGACGGCGGCACCGGTGGCGACGTGAAGCGAAACGATCACGGCGTCAGCGTGACAAGTCGCAGGTGTCTGTGGCGAATTCCCCTGATGATTCCCGGCAGCGCGGCCACGGTTGCGGACTGGTCGCCGCCCCCGTCGTGCAGGAGCACGATCGAGCCGGGCTGCACGGCGCTCAGCACACGCTGCTTGATCTGCGCGGCGGTCACGCCGGCAGGCCAGTCGACGGGATCGACCGACCAGAGCACGACTCGCTGGCCCGCAGCTTCTGCGACCCGCACGACCGCCGGCGAGCTGCTTCCGGCCGGCGGACGGAGCAGCCGGGTCGTGATTCCGAGCCGGGCGAGGCTCCGCGCGCCGAGCGCGATCTCGTCCTGGACGAGCAGCTCCGGCAGCTGGTTGAAGGGCGGCACCTCGGGATGGTTGTACGTGTGATTGCCGATCGCCATCCCCGCTGCGTGCACGCGCGCGACGATGTCCGGGTACGCATCGACGAGGTAGCCGATCACGAAGAACGTGGCTCGGGCATGCATGCGTCGCAGCACTTTGAGGATGCGCAGCGTGTCCGTCGGCCCAGGCCCGTCGTCGAAAGTGAGCGCGACCGCTCGCTCGACCGTCGTCGGCCCTTCCGTCGCCCGGAAGCGCGACGAGACGACCTTGTGCGACAGGGCTCCGCGCACGACGATCTCCACTCCCGTCGTCCGCTCGACTCTGGCCTGCGGATTCGTGGGGATCCCGCCCGCAACGGTCCGCACGTCGCGTTCGCGCTGCTCGACCCGGTTGCGGCCGGCGACGAGGTCGATGCGGTCTCCGTCGTGAAGACGCGTCGAGCTCGGGACGCGGCGGCCGTTGACGAGCAGCCGGCCTGGATAGACGCCTGCGCGCAGCAGGTCGCCCTCGACGTCGAGCAGGTTGCCTGCCCGTGGATGGAGACCGAGCCTCGCCGTCGCCAGCTCCAACGTCGAGCCGGTGGCGACACGTTCGACCGTTCCGTCGATCAACACGTTGACGCGCGAGCGCTGACCACAGCCGGCCCCCAGCAGCACCAGCGTCGCTGCGAGGGCGACGGCGGCGCGTGTCACGACGGCCGGCGCCGTAGCCGAAACAGCAAAGCGGCGCCGAAGAGAAGCGCCGGTGCGAAGAGTCCCACGAGCACGTCGAGCAGAATCGTGCCCTCATCGTGGCCGGGCTGGAGGACGGTCGCGGCGGCCACGCCACGCGCGGGAAACGCGCGGTCGGGACGCGGCACCCGAATGTGCGGGCGCTCGCTCAGACGCGGCGCGTGCGGGATCAGGCCGCGCGCGGCGAGCAACTGGCGCCAGACGTACCGCACCTCGGCGCGCACCGCTCCGAGTGGGAACGGTGGATGCTCGGGCTTCGGCGTTCGCGGACGCGCGATGTGCTGCCAGCCGTCGAGGTAACGCGTTGGATTGACGGCGCCGTTGTAGTCCAGTCGCAGGAGCTGATGCGGGTGGATCTCGAAGTGCAGATGCGGAGGCGTCGTGAAGGCATCGCCGGTGTTGCCGATGAACCCGATCACGTCGCCGGCCTTGACGTGCCTCGAGCGCAGAGCGAGCGGCGAATAGCCCGAAAGATGTGCGTAGTAGAACTCGTTGCGCACGGCGTCGCGGACCCAGAGCCGCCAGCCGCCGAGATGCTGCCAGCCGACGCGATTCAGCGTGCCGTCGGCCACTGCGAGTACCGGCGTGCCGAGTGCCGCGAAGATGTCGTCGCCGTGGTGCCAGTTTCCCGGAACGTCCCCGCGGAATCCGCCGTACGTGTCGATGTAGCTCGACTCGCCCGCCACCGGGAAGATGTAGTGGCTCACGCCGAGCGGCGGCGTCACCGTCAGCGGCTCGTCGCCGAGGCGCTTGCGTGCGCGATGACGGTGCCGCTTCGGCGGTTTCGCCTTGCGCTGCTTGTGCGCGCGCGCTCGACGGTGCACCGTAGGCTTCGCGGCGCGTCGACTCGCCGGGGCCGCCGCCTTCTCCGTCGGCTTCTCCTTCTCCTTCTCCTTCTCGCGCGGCGCCCGCGCGAACGAAACGAGCAGAACGGTTCCCGCAGGCAGACCGCCGTGCGCTTTGGTCAGGTGCACCGCGATGGCTCCGGCTTCGGTGTGATCCGGCTGGACGAGGGTGGTCGCATAGCCCCAGTTTCCGACTGACAGCGGACGGCCCGAACGCAGGGTCGCCGCCTTGCCCGCGACCGCAAGCCCGTCGATCCGGATCGCCGAGTCCGCAACACGTTTGGAGACTGCGAGCGCAACGCTTCGTGCAGTGACGACACCGCCGAAGAGCGAGAGCGACCGGACCTCGGCATGACCTCGCCTGCCGCATCCCGAAGCGCGCAGGCTGACCGAAGCTGCGGTGACGATCGACCCGTCGGCTGGGTACGCCACGTCGTGCGCGACGACCTCTTGCACGTGTGGCGACTCGGCCGCACGACCGAGCACACGCGTCTGCCCGTCCGGTGCCTGCAACGCGAAGGCCGCGACAAGGCAGGCGCCGCTGCCAATCGGTGGTCCCGCCTCGATCTCGTTCCGCGCAGGTGTCGGTGCGACCGTCGTCGTTGTCGTCGAGGTCGCCGGCGTCGTGGTCGTCGCGATCGTCGTCGTCGTCGCCTCGTCGGTGGTCGAGGGCTCGGTCGTCGTCTCTTCGGTCGGCGGCGGCGGTACGGTCGCACCAGCCCGGATCGCACCGGCGGCGAGCCCCGCGGCGAACAACCCGAGAACGACCAGCGCGACCCCGACACGACCCCGCATCGGGCTGAATTACAGCAGCGATCTGCGCCGGCCGAGAAGCCCGCTGCCGCTGATTCGGTCACGATCCTTCGCGCAGGCCGAGCAGCCGCAGGAGCGCGCCGATGCTTCGCGGGCTGACCCCGTGCCGGCGCCGGAAGCGCTGGGCCTCCGACTTGTCGGCAAGCGCGAGGACGAGCTCCTCCCGCGAGGCGCCGAGACGGCACGCCGCAGCGTCGAGCGCCCGGAGTGCGACAACCTGCACGGCGCCCCCGAACCCACCCGTGTGCGGAAGCTGCCTAGGCCGGCATGGATCCGCGATCGCGACGGCGCGCGGCGCGGCGTAGTGGTCGGCGAGCGCCTGCGCCCCGATGACCGCGCCGCCGGCTGCGATCGCCGCCAGCGCCGCCCGGCGTGCGTCCACGACCAGGAGTAACGCCGCGAGAAACGCGAGCGCCGCGGCGATGAGAAATGCCCGGTGGAACGCGTCGCCGGCCGCGCCGACGAAGACCGTCTCGACCCTGTCGAACATGGCGTCGAATCGGGGCCGGTCGGCGGGCTCAACCTGCCGGCGCGCCCTCCGCGCATCCGATCGCACTGCAGCGAGCGGTTGATCGGACCGCACCGAAGCAACGAGCATCGGCGCGAGTCGCAGCTTCTCGCCCGGCGAGATCGGCGCGTCCAGGACGACGGCGACGGTCCGCAACTTGGCCCGCTCCGTCGCCGCGTCGAGATCGTGTGCGATCACCGGCGCGAGCGCGACGAGGGCGAGCGTGATGCCGAGATGCCGTACGGCGAGGTTGACGGCCCGGCCGGCGTGAGCTCGCTCCGGAAGCACGTGCTCGATCAGCGCGGCGAGAGCCAGCCCCATGCCGAAGCCGGCAACGCACTCGGGGACGACGAGCCAGCCGACGGCGTTCGAGGGCAGGAACGCGAGAGCGCCGATGCCGCCGCCGATCAGACCGCAACCCGCAACGACTCTCGTCTCCGCGTGGCCGCGCACAAGAACGCCGGCCAGCGCCGAGATGGGAACGAGCGTGACGGCGAGCGCGGCGGAGAGCGGGCGCATCGCCCAGCCGACGACGAGCAACAGCACGACGCCGAAGAGGAGCGCACTCAGAGCGCCGGAGACGAGCCCGAGCGCGAGGATCGGTCGAAGTACCGGCCGCCGCATCGGATCGGTCGGCGGCAGAGCGTCGGACCACGTCTTCCGCAGCACTGCCACGAGGAGCGGAATGGGCGCCTGCGCGACGAAGATCGAACGCCACGAGAACGCCTGTGTCAGAGCACCGCCGACGACGGGGCCGGCCGCTGCGCTCAACACGCCGACGAAGACCCAGGCACGCGCAGCCCTCGGCGCCAGCGACGCGCCGGCAACAACCAGAACGAGCGCGCCGGCGATCCCCTGGACCGCGCGCGCCACGAGCAGCACGCTGAGCCGGTCGGCCAACGCGCAAACGATGCTCGCGAGCGAGAAAAGGACGAGTGCGGCCACGCCCGTCGACTCGAAGCGCGCGAGCTGCAGGAGGCGGTGCGCAAACAGTGCCGTGCAACCGAGCGCACCCGTGTAGACGGCGAGGACGGCTGCCACGCCGTAGACCGTCGTGTGCAGATCGACGAGCAGGTTCGGCAGGGCGAGCGTGACGATCGTCGCGTCTGCGAAGACGAGCGACGCGGCGAGGACGATCGGAAGGTCATTCCGCCTCATCCGAGAGGAGTATGCGCGTGCCCGGCGTAGCTGTCGGTCCAGGCGATGCGACTTCAGGCCCGCGCCGTGCTCCTGTCAGTTCTCTCCGTGTTGCTCCTCGGCGGAGCGACGACCGCCCATGCTGACTCGGAGCGAGTCGTCGAACGCCGTCGTAGCCAAGCGCCCGGCACTCGCTCCGCCGCTCGACACGTTCACGTTCGTCGGCGGTGGAGATATCGCATTGACGGGTAGCGCCGACGCGCGCGTCTTCGCAGGAATCCGCCGCTTCCTCCTACACGCCGATCTCGTGGTCGGGAACCTGGAAGGGACGCTGGCGACCGGCGGCGCGCCGAAATGCGCCGGTGAGTTCTGGTGCTTCACGTTCCGCGGCTCGCCGGCGTGGGCCGCGACCCTGCGGCGCGCCGGCTTCATGGTGCTCAACGTCGCGAACAACCACGCGCTCGACTACGGGACGGAAGCGCAGCGCGAGACCCTGACGGCGCTGCGTCGCGCGCGGATCCTGCACCAGGGGCTGCCGGGGCAGATCACGTACGTGCGCGCCGGCAGAGTAAAGGTCGCGCTGATCGGATGCGCACCGTACCGCTGGTCGCAGAGCCTGCTCGACGTGCGCAGCACGGAGCGGCTCGTGCGCAGGGCCGCGCGACACGCCGACGTCGTGCTCGTGTACATGCACGCCGGCGCCGAGGGGACCGGCGCCGAGCACGTCCGCGACGGCGACGAGTCGTACCTCGGCGAGTCCCGTGGAAACGCGCGCGCGTTCGCACACGCGATGGTGAAAGCAGGCGCCGACCTCGTGTTCGGCTCAGGCCCTCACGTCGTCCGCGGGATCGAGTGGTACAGGGGCCGCCTGATCGCGTACAGCCTCGGAAACCTCGCCGGCACGCACACGCTCAGCACGCAGGGTGCGCTCGGCGAGAGCGCGCTGCTCCGCGTCACGCTGGACGCGGGCGGGCGGTTGCAGACCGGCTCCGTGGTCCCGCTGCGGCTCGTCGGCACGGGCACGCCGCTCTTCGACGCCCGGGGAGGGACGATCCTCCGCATCCGCGGCCTGTCGCACGCAGACTTCGGAGCGCGTGCGATCCGGATCGCGGCTTCGGGACGGATCGCGGCGCCGCGGTGTCCTCAGACCTGCTCGATGAGCCTCTCGCGGTAAGCGAGCGCAACGGCCTGCGTGCGGCTGTGGACGTCCAGCTTGCTGAGGATGCGCTGGATATGCGTCCCGACCGTCGCGGGGCTGATCTCGAGCTCGCGCGCGATGTCGTCCTGGCTCAAGCCGTGCGCGAGTAGGCGCAGGACCTCGCTCTCGCGAGTCGTGAGCTCGGCGAATGTGTCGGCGCGGGGCCCGGCTTTTGTCCGTTGGGTCGATGCTCTCGTGATCAGGCGGCGCACCCGCGCGGTCAGCTCATCCGCATCGATCGGCTTCACGAGATAGTCGTCGGCGCCGAGGAGTAGCCCGACCACACGGTCGGACGAGTCGACACGGTCGCCGCTCACGAAGACGATCGGGAGGTCCTCGCCGTGCTCCTCCCGCAACTTGCGGCAGATCTCGTAGCCCGACGTGCCAGGCACGACGACGTCGAGGATGACGGCAGCAGGCCGCCGCTTGCGCGCGAGCGCGACGACGTTCTCGCCGGTCGCCAGATGACGGCTCGTGAACCCCGCTCGCTTGAGGACGTCCATGACGAATTTGGCGTACTCACGATCCCCGTCCACGATCAGGACAGGTGCAGGCCCCGCCTGGCGTTCTCGCTCTGCACGCTCCATTGTCTTACCGCCCGGTCCACGTACTACCCAAAATTCAGCAGTGACAAAACCCCCGGCGTTTCACCGCGGGTTTGCACCTGCCTTTCGGTCGGCGGAATTGACTCCTCAGTCGGCTCGACTGACGAGTCAATCTGGACGAATGTGACTTACACGTCCCCTTGCCAGACGACTTCGTAGACGCCGACCGAGGTCCGCCGTCCGCGGATGTCCTCGGGGATCTCCTCGCCCATCTGGTCGAACTGCTGCTCGGCCGCCTTGATCGCGTCGGCGCTGTCGAACAACGCGATGAACATCCGCTGCCCCCGCTCCTTGTCCGAAAGCACGAGCCCACTCTTCATCCCCTCGGGGTTCGGCATCGTGCCGGCCTTCATCCGTTCTTCGTTGATCTGACGCAGGCGTTCGTCGTCGCCGCCCTCGAACGTTGCAACACGCGCGTACATCGTCGCTCCTTCCTGTCGGGACCCGAGCGATCATGAACGCCCCGGTGAGACGAGTCAACCGGAACAGCAACGGCCAAGAAACCCGACTGATTTGTCAATTGGATTTGCGGTGCTCAACCGACAGGGACAGGCGCAAGCAAGCGGCCATCCTGCATGCGCAGTACGCGCCGGGCCTTGGCCGCAACGTCGTGGTCGTGCGTGACGAGCAAGACCGTCTGGCTGTGCTCCTCGGACAGAGCCGTCAGCAGCTCGACGATCTCGGCACCGGTCGTCGAGTCGAGATTGCCCGTCGGTTCGTCCGCGAGAACGACCCGCGGCCCTGTGCTGAGCGCACGCGCGATCGCAACACGCTGCTGCTCGCCGCCGGAGAGTTGCGAGGGGAGGTGCTCCGCGCGTTCCGCGAGACCGACCTCTCCGAGCAGGGCGAGAGCGCGCTCTCGCAACTCCGACGCGGCGACACCTGTCGGCGCGAGCTTGGCCTCCACGTTCTGCAGCGCCGTGAGCGTCGGGATCAGGTTGAAGGTCTGGAAGACGAAGCCGAAGGCGCGCAGCCGGATCTCCGCGAGCTCGCGGTCGCCGAGC
>WNFU01006036.1_pt1 | contig 17641 bp, 18 predicted proteins | sample 5400121 | NCBI WGS metagenome assembly WNFU01 (sample SAMN13153360, study PRJNA577476) | soil metagenome | isolation source: 100 cm soil or saprolite under grassland replicate 1 | place: USA:California | collected 2016-06-15
ATCGTCACCTCGGCGCAGCCGACCTGGCGCGCCAGCTCTTCCTGGGTCAGGTCGAGCGCCTTGCGCCGCCGCCGCACCCAATAGCCGAAAGAGGCCGTGGGTTCCATGCCGCGCCTCCTTTCCGACCACGCGGCAGGGCCAGCGCAACTGTATCTCCGCTGTATCTCCAATTGTACCACAAACGGCTACCCCGGCCTGCCCCAACCATGTTGTACTAGTGCCACAGCGCGACACGCCGGCGAAGAGATTGCGGCGGCCGCGCCCACGCCAGGGGACGGGCATGCCGGCAGGTGGAGCGCGGCCGGTCCGCATGCGCGGCCCGGCCGACGGGAAGGCCCGGCGCTAGTGTGGCGCTCCAACATCAACCAGCCAATACGCCTTTGGTTACTCCACAGCGCGCCTGGTTGACCGCTATCGTGGTCGCACGATGCTTGTTCCAGCACATCACCATGTAAGCTCAGAAAGGAAACCCCCATTGAATCAGCAATCACACGAGCTCACGGCCGCCTTCCTGCAGGCCCATCACGACCTGCTCGCATTCGTCGAACGCTGCGGCGCCGAGCACTGGCAGGCGATCTGTCCCGATGAAGGCCGCTCGGTTGGCGTCCTGCTCCATCATGTGGCGATTGGCTACGCCGTCGAAACCGATCTTATTAAGGCGGTCGCGACCAGCCAGCCGATACCCGCCATCTATGCGGATTGGGCGGAAGTTGACCAGTTTAACGCAGCCCATGCCGAACGCCACCACGACTGTAGCAAGCAGGAGACCGTCGCGTTGTTGCAGCAGCATGCCGCGGTAACGCTGGAGTACATCCGTGGGCTCAGCGAGGCGCAGCTGTGTCGCACAACCCACGTTCCGATCTTGGCGCCCTGGTTCGGTGACGCCGTGAGTGCCCGACAACTGATCGAAGGCCTGCTTCCGGGGCACATCCAGATGCATCTAGCCGGCATGAAGGCAGCGACTGGCAGTGCATGAACGAGCGGCGGGACGCCCGCACTGACACCCTATCCGTGGGGCGGAACGAGGCAGGGCTAAAATCCTACCCATTCCGAACGACTTTTAAGGAGCTACTCGATGTCAATACAGGAGCTACGGACACCACACGTCACGGCTCATCGACATACGCTCGAGGCATCTTTTGATCATCCCTCCCGAGGAACTTCCAGGCCGTCGGTGAGTGGCGCGATATTTCGCAGCGCCCTCAGCCGGCTTGCCGCCGGGACCAGCATCGTCACCACGTGCGACCAAGATGGACACAAGCTTGGGCTGACAGCAACCGCGGTTACCTCAGTATCGCTCGACCCGCCACTCGTGCTGGTGTGCATCGACAACCGCGCGCGCACGGCCGCCGCCCTGAAGGCCCACACACCGTTCGTCCTCCATTTCCTGGCCGCGGATCAGGAGTCGCTCGCCCGGCGCTTCGCCAGCCCCATTCCCAATAAGTTTGACGGGGTTGCGCACCACCCGACGGCGAACGGGTGCCCAATGTCGTCATCCGCTCGGCGCCGACCCGCGCACGTGAGCGCTGCCTGGGGATAAACCACTGGGACGCCGCCGAGGTCGACCTGCTTCGCTTGAACTTCCATGTTGGCGGCGAGCGCCCCTTCGCCTTCTCCGGCGAGTACGCTCAACCGGTGATGGTCGTCGATATGCGGATGTACTATGCCCGGCTGCTCGAGGATTTCGCCCTGCGCGGCGGCCGGGTGGTGGTCGGCGCGCTGCAGGCCGCCGATGTGCAGCGGCTTGCTGCCGGGCACGACCTCATGGTGGTGGCGGCGGGCCGCTCTAGCCTGGCCAACCTGTTCCCGCGCCTCCCCGCGCACTCGCCGTACTGCACGCCCCAACGATTATGTGTCGCCGGCCTCTACCGCGGGATCGCCTATCCACAGCCGCTCGGGGTCGATATCGCCATCGCCCCCGGCCACGGCACTATCTTCGTCGTGCCGCTGTTCTCGTTCGAACCGCACCTGACCAGCGTCGGCTTCTTCATCATCCCTGGCGGGGCTTTCGAGGTGCTGAAGCAGCTGCGCTACGCTGACGATCCGCGGGGCTTCGACGCGGCGGTGCTCGGCCTGCTGCGCGACTACGCCCCGGCGATCTACGCCCGCGTCGATCCCAGCGCGTTCGCGCTGGCCCGGCCGCTTGATCTGTGCCATGCCGCGATTATGCCCACCGTGCGGCGCGGCTACATCCAGCTGCCGAACGGCACCTTTGCCGTGGCGCTCGGCGACGCGCATGTGCTCACCGATCCGATCACCGGCCAGGGGGCCAACACCGCCTCGCACGCCGCCTGGGTCCTGGGCCAGGCGATCCGCGACAGCGGCGCGACCTTCGACGAGGCCTTCTGCCGGCGCGTCGAACAGCAGATCTGGTGGTATGCGGGGCCGGTGAGCGAGGCGTGCAACGCGGCGCTCGGGCCGCCGTCCGCCCATGCGGACGAGCTGTTCGCTGCGGCCGCGCACCACCAAGCGATCGCCGATGCGTATGCCAACGGCTTCAATCACCCGGACGCGTTCTGGGCGATCCAGTCCAGCCCGGAGTGGACCGCGGCGTTCCTCACGCAGGTCGGCTGGCGAGGCATGCCCGCCACGGCGTGAGCCGCATGAGACGATGTGATGACATCTAAGGCCAAGCTGATATGCGACCAGCAGAACCCAACAACCAGGGCTGCGTCAACGTCCGCCTTGATCAGGCTCAAACCGGAAGTCGGCTGAAGGCCGACTAGCGCATCCCAGTCGGCTTGAGCCGACTTTGACTGTTAGCCCGAACTTGATCAGGGCGTGAAGGGCGCTTTGAGACAGGCCTGCCAAACAACAAGCAAGAACAGACGGACGTGCGGTCAGATGCAATGGAAGCTTGCCCTCGTCGGAGCACTGATCGTCGTGGGCGCCATCGGCGCCGGGATCCGGCACGCGCTGCAGCCGCCGCTCGCGCTGTTCATCGTCCCCGGTGCGACCGACATCCAGGTGGTCGAGCGGGACGGGCCTCCGGCTGATCACCTACCAAGCGCCCGGCCAGCGCTGCGACTGGTATGCGACGGTCACGCGGACCCTGGCGGCCCACCACTGGCAGGCGTGGTGGAGCGGGGGGGATGGCACCAGTGAACCTGAGCATGCCCCCGGAACGCGCGCCGACCCGCCGCGGATCAGTTATACGCATATGATCGCGTTCCGGCTCGGTTACCTCTGGGATCAGTCGGTGCTCGATCCCGATCCTCGCGCGGCGTGGCCGGTAGCCCGTGCGCCGGTCCACTGCCACCCCGCACACGCGGACCCGGCGCCTGACCACCACAGCGCGCCGCAGGTCGCCCGGATCGTGGTCCGGCGCACCATCCTCCCAACCTACTCGCTGGTGGACGGCATGCAGAAGCTATTGGGGTGGTTGCAGAGCTAGCGGATCGTTCGACGCCGCCATCGCCGTTGGCTCACGCGAAGTCGCCAGGTCGCCAAGCAGATCGCCGACTCTGCGGCCTGGCGGCTTGGCGTGCGCCGTCCAATGGCGAATGGCAACGAGTATCACAAGCGACCCACTAATAGGTGTGCCGTGCTTTGCGCGCGGTGGTGCGCTGTTCTTCAGCTCCCGCAGGCTGTCCATCGTTCGGCTTACGCCATTTCCTTAGCCGATCTCGGTCACATGTCCCTCGCCCCGGCGCAGCCCGCATGCTATCGTGAGGTTGTACCGGGCGATGCACAGCGCTCGCCCATCGCGAGCGCGCTGAAAGCAGGGCTGGATACACGCGGCGTCATCCAAGGAGAATCGCAGTTTGCAGTGCCATCAACAAGCGAAAGCGATGATTTAGGTGTCCATACACCGTATCTCCAACACGGCATTGGCGTAGAAACGTTGTTGTAGGGCTAAGCATCCCAGGGAGAGGGCACTCTCTCACGTCCACAGTACCAAGTAGAGCAACAGCAAAGGAGGCATCATCATGCCAGACAGAGTAGCTCAGATCAGCGCACAGCAACGCCGGCTGGCGCGGCCCGGCACCGCGCTCCTGGCGCTCTTGACTCTTCTGTCGGCCCTGTGGCTCGCCGGCTCCCCCGTGAGCCAGAGCAGCCTGGCCATGGCCCAGGAGACGCATAGCAGCCACCAGCCTGGCGCGCCGCGCATCCGCAAGAACGTGAAGCGGCTCACCAAGGACGAACGCCAGGAGTTCGTCCAGGCTGTCCATGCGCTGAAGCAGGTCCTTTCGCCCTACGACCCCAGCCTCAGCTACTACGATCAATTCGTCACCTGGCACCGCAGCATGTTCGATTGCGATCCGATGATGAGCCAGGCAATGACCATGGCCCACGGTGGCCCGATGTTCTTGCCGTGGCACCGCGAGTTTACACTTCTCTTTGAGAACGCCCTGCGTGACGTCTCGCACAAGGACATCACTGTGCCATACTGGGATTGGACCGATCCAGCCAGTACCCAGGCCGTCTTCCAGGACGACTTTATGGGTGGCGACGGAGACCCCAACGCAGGGTATGCAGTCACCACGGGACCATTCCGCAAAGGCACGTGGCAGCTCACCGTGAACCCGGTGGGGTTTCCTTTCGGACCGTCGGCGTCCGACGCGATCACCCGTCACTTCGGCAGCGATCCATACTCGCCCGTGCTGCCGTCCGCCGCAGACGTGGGGACGGCGCTCGCACTGCCGCTCTATGATGTGCCACCATATGATGTGAGCAGCGACCCAACGCAGAGCTTCCGCAATTATCTTGAAGGATGGATCAACGTACCTCGCATGGTGTGTGTGCCGCAGCCCGATGGGTCAGGCCACATGATGCCTGAGCTCGGACCGACTTCTCACCCTGCCTTACACAATACTGTCCACGGCTGGGTGGGCGGCCTCCTGCAGGTCACGCCGGATGGCCCGGTGTTGGGGACCATGGAGATCGCCACGTCACCAAACGATCCTGTCTTCTGGCTGCACCACGCCCAGATCGACCGGCTGTGGGCGGCGTGGCAGCTGGTCCACGGCACAGAGACGTATGTGCCGACGAGCGGCTACCCGGCCAATAGCCTTCATGACATGATGATGCCGTTCCATGCAGTAGGTATCATGATCACCCCCCACGATATGGAAGACATCAAGGCCCTCGGCTACCGCTATCAATGACACCCGCTAGGAGGGGACGCCACTGTCAGTCAATCGCGCAAGGCTCTGGCCAGGCTCGATGCTGCAGTGGCGTCATGGGGGAGAGGGTCGTGACCAAACCGCCACTGCAAGGGAGTATGGTATGCAGCAAGACCCAAGAGTGTATCGCGATTGATTGGTATACTGCACCTCCGTCGTCCGCGCACCGATGCTGCGCAACACGCTCTTGACTTTTGCGATCGCCAGTTCGATTGGCGACAAGTCCGGCGAGGACGGCCGATAAAAAGCCATAACCGACAGCCACGCGCCGCCAGCACCTCGGCGATGTGCGGCGCGGTGTGGGCGCTCCCCTTATCGACGAACACAATCTGCCCCGGCCGCAGCGTCGGTCCCAGTACGTGTTCGATGTAGCTGGCAAGCGCCGCGCTATCCGTGCCGCCAGACAGCTGCATGCTTGGACCCAGAGAGCCAGGACGCAGCCAGGCGATGATGGTCTGATTGGGCGGCGTGTTGCGCACAATGCTGATGGAGGCGCGCTCACCAATCGGGGCATGAGCATAGCACCACGTCACACAACGCCCGCTGGCACTCCAGCGAGCGTCTTGAACGCAACCGCTTGTTTCAGGGCTGCCGCTCCCCTGCCCACGTGGTGACAAGTGTGCGGTGGTGGGGAACGTTGTCGAGGAACAGACGCCGGGCGCTTTCGTCCATACGGGCCGCCTGGTCCTGCAACTCGGCGTAGGCCCGCGCCAGCAGCGGCCGCGAGCGTGCATCCCCAGCCGCCTGCAGCACCTCGACGCAGGCCAGATAGGCACGCGCAGGTTCGGCAGCGCCGTTCAGGCTGCCGGTCGCCAGGTAGGCCAGCACCTGTTCGACCTGCGCCAGCGCCCCAGCCAGGTCGCCCTGTGCCAGTTGCGCCCGCGCCAGCCCAGTCCGACTCCCCGCAGCCAGGTGCGCCTGCCCGAGCGTGCGGTGCAACTCGGCTGCCTCACCAAACGTGGCGCTTGCATCTGCGAGCCGGCCCAGGCTCGTCAGCGCATGCCCCAGGCTGATGAGCGCCCAACCCGTAAGGAACCGGCTGCCGATCGCACGGGCGATTGCCACGGCTTGCTCGGCGTACACGCGCGCTGCTTCGTAGTCGCCCTGTCCCCATGCGACTTCGGCCAGGTTGCTAAGCGCCCAGCCCTCGCCCGTGCGATCGCCGATTGCGCGGGCGATCTCGACGGCTTGCTCGGAGTATGCGTGTGCCACTCCGTAATCGCCCTGCGCCCGCGCCACTTCGCCCATGAGGCCCAATACGGTACCCTGCATACTCTGGTCGGCGATCGCGCGGGCGATCGCCAGGGCGTGCTCAAAGTACGCCCGCGCTGCCAGATAGTCGCTCTGCTCCAGCGCGACGGTGCCCAGGTTGTAGAGTACTCTCGCCTCGCCCTGGCGATCGCCGATCGCACGGGCGATCGCCAGGGCGTGCTCAAAGTACGCCCGCGCCGCTCGATGGTCACTCTGGTCGGATGCGACGACACCCAGGAAGCGCAGGGCGTACAACTCCACCTGCTGTGCACCTGCCGCCTGCGCCAGTTCCAGCGCCACCGCCAGCTGTGCCTGCGCCCCAGTGTAGTCAGATTGGAGCAACAGCCCGCGTCCCCAGCGGAGCCGCGCCTCGGCCGCGCGGGATAGGTCACCTGACGCGAGATCGAGCGCCCGCCGCGCCGCCTCGACCAACGTGCGATAGTCGCTCGTCCGCTCGTGGTACCAGCTCCAGCGCAGCGCGACCTCCGCTTGCCGTGCGCTATCGCCCATGGCCTCTGCCAGATCCTCCAGCGCCGCCAGGTCGGCCACCTCGGCCGCGTGCTCCCCCTGCAGGCCGTACACCTGCTCGCGGGCCAGCAGCACGGCGTAGCGCACCGCCCTATGCTGCTTCCATTTCACCTGCGACTCATCCAGCGGTGCCGTCGCAAGCAGCGCGAGCGCGCGGCTGAGCGCGACCAGGGCCTCCTCGTTCGCGTACAGCCGGCGCGCCCGCTCGCCGACCTGGAGCAGATACGTCACCGCCTTCTCGGTGCATCCGGCGAGCTCAAAGTGGCGCGCCAATTGGGCGGCGATCGCCTCGGTCTGGCCAGCAGCGAGCCGTTCGAGGGCTGTGCCAACGTCCTCGTGCAGATACGCTCGCTCGCCCTCGCTCAGCCGTGCGTACAGATACTTTTGGAACAGGATGTGCCGGAAGCGATAGGTGGACAACCGGTGCTCGCCCATGCGGCGGGTGCCCTGGGACTGCACCAGCCGCTGCTGCCGATCGAGCGCGCCGCTGAACCGCCGCACCAGTCCGCGCGCGTCAACTTTCTGCGTTCGTGCGACCACCTCAGCGGTGAATGTTTCCCCTTCGATACTGGCGATGCTGAGTGCTTCCTGCAGTTCCTCTGGCAGCCGGCTGATCCGCTCGGCGATCACCCCCTCCAGCCGCGTCGGCAGCGCCGTCCAGTCTAGCTCTGGTCCCACCACCCAACGTCCCGTCTCGTCGCGCACCAGCCCACCACGCGCCTGCAGATCGCGCAGCAATTCAAGTGTGAACAGCGGATGGCCGCCGGTCTGCTCAAAGAGGTCCGACCGAAACTTCGGCCCCAGCCGGTTTGGCACGCGGTCCAGCACAGCGTCGATGAACTGCCGTCCCTCCTCTTCGATCGTCTGGTCGAGATTGACCTCGATATCACCGTGGTAGCGCCGCAGCTCGTTGATCACGGGATCGAGCGGATGCCGTTCAGCGCCGCGCCCCAGCGCCACATCGGCGGGCCGATAGGCTCCGACAATCAGGATCCGGCTGTTCTCAATCCGTCGGCTAAGGTGGAAGAGCAGCCCGACCGAAGCGGTGTCGGCCCACTGCAAATCGTCCAGCACGAACAGGAGCGGCTGCCGCCGTGCGATTGTTGTCACGACACGCGTGAACTGCGCAAAGATCTCGTGCTGATTGTCCGGGCTCGGTGTATCCACGACGTACCGACGCTGCGCCACGACCTGTGCCAGCCGCTCCCGCCAGCCGTTTGCGCCTGGCGCAACTGAGTTCGCGCGGGCGAGCAAGTCTGGGCCCGGCACGAAGGTGTCAATGAGTGCTGGGCCGATCTCCAGCAGCGCTGGAATCGTAGACGCGGAGAGCACACGTAGGCGGCGGGCGAAGGGCGGAGCACGGAAGCTACTCGTTGAACGCACCTCAACGTTACCGGTCAGGAGATCGAGCACCTCACGAAAGGGGAGGTACGGGTCACCCGCGCCCGTATGGGCGTTGCAGTTGCCGGCGGCGACGACGAGGTCAGCGTGAAGCTGGACGGCACGCCGAGCAAATTCCAGAAGTAAGCTGGTCTTGCCACTGCCTGCGTCACCAGTGACGAAGACGATCTGGCCGTGACCGGCGAGGGCGGCGTGGAGCAAGCTGTCCAATCGATTAAGCGCATGCTCACGTGCCACAAAGATGTCCGCCTGACTCTCAATGGTCTCGTCAACGGACCCGTCGAGTGTATCTACCGCCGCTCCTTCCGCCGTTGAGCTGGCGGGCCGCAGCAGTAACTCCAGGCCCTCTGTGGATTGCGTCGCGGGTGCTCTGAGCGGCGGGAAGCGAGTGGGCAGGTGCGGAACGGTCGGCTGGAAGATCTGCTCTGGGCGGGTGAGGTCTTTGAGGCGATATTCGCCGAGGTCGCGCAGTGTCACATTGGCCGGTAGCATGTCGCGCAGCAGATCGGCGGTGGCGTGCGAGAGCAGTACCTGGCCACCGTGACCGGCGGTGAGGAGCCGGGCAGTTCGGTTGAGGGGTACGCCATAATAGTCACCATCGCGCACCTCGGCCACCCCGGTATGCAGCGCCATTCGTACCCGGATCGGCCCGATCGAGCCCCAGTTCTCGGCCTGCACAGCGCGCTGAGCCTCGAGCGCGGCGCTCAGGGCGTGCGACGCCGTGGTGAAAGCCGCGAGGACACCATCGCCAGTGTGCTTGAAGATATAGCCGCCGTGGGCTTCGATGACATCGCGCAACAGAGCATCGTGGCGGACGAGGGTGGCGCTCATCGCCTGCGGGTGCTGTTCCCACAATCGAGCGCTGGCTTCGATGTCGGTGAAAAGAAACGTGAGCGTCCCGCCGGGCAAGAGGGCTACCGCTGGTGCCGGTGGTGGGGGTGGCAGGGGCAGGTCCAGCCGATCGGTGGCCAGCTCGCCGCGGGCGGCCTGCACAAACGCCGCGCGCTCCGCTGGCGCGAGCTGGAGGGAGGCCGCCAGGCGTTCAGCGATCTGGCGCGAGGGCCGGCGCTCGTCGGCCTCGATCTTCTTGATCGTCACCTCGGCGCAGCCGACCTGGCGCGCCAGCTCTTCCTGGGTCAGGTCGAGCGCCTTGCGCCGCCGCCGCACCCAATATCCGAACGAGGCCGTGCGTTCCATGCCGCGCCTCCTTTCCCATCACGCGGCAGGGCCAGCGGAACTGTATCTCCGCTGTATCTCCAATTGTACCACTAACGGCTATCCCCGCCTGCCCGAACTCTGCTGTACTAGCACCACAGCGCGACACGCCGGCGAAGTAATCGCGGCGGTCGCGACCACGCCAGAGGACCAGGCGTGCCGACCCGGTTTGCGCAGCCGGCCCCCTGCGCGCGGCCCTGCCGACGGGAAGGCTCGGCGCTGATGAGGCGTCCTAACATCAACCAGCCATCAACTAGCGGCTACGTCTTTTGATACTGCACAGCGCGCCTGGTTGACGGCTATGGTTGGCGCACAATTGAAACACAGGTGCCCGTCACACCGACACCTGAAAGGAGCAAGCACATGACCCTGGCTGAAGCAACCACCGTGTATGACCTGTTCGCGCCTGAAGCGCTGCACAACCCCTACCCGCTCTACCAGCGCATGCGTGCGGAGGATCCAGTGCATTTGGCCGGGCGATACGGCTTCTGGGTGCTGACGCGTTACCGCGACGTTGCGGCGGCGCTGCGCGACGCGCGGCTCAGCTCCGACCGGCGGCCAATATACGCGCAGCAGCTGCGCGGCCTCGACTTGGGCCTAATCCAGAACTTTTTGCGCCTCACGGATCGAATGATACTCGTAAAAGACCCGCCGGAGCACACCCCGATGCGCAAGATCGCCAATGCCGGCTTTACCGCCCGCGCGCTGGCGAGCTGGCCCCCGATCGTCCACGAGGTGACCAATCGGCTGCTGGACGCGGTGGAGCGCCAGGGCCGCATGGATATCGTGAGCGACCTGGCGGTGGGCCTGCCAGCGCAGATCATCAGCGACATCTTCGGCGTGCCCCGGCCGGATCGCCCCCAGTTCCTCCAGTGGGGGACCGACGTGGCGACCTTCTTTGGCGTTGCGACGTCCGATAACATCGAGGCGGTGGCGCGCACGGCCGACACGGCGGCGGCGGCGTTCCAAGCGTACTTGGAACAGCTGATCGCCGAGCGGCGCCGCCGCCCCGGCAGCGATATGGTCAGCCTGCTGATCGCGGCCTACGAGCAGAGCGGAGCGGACATCGGCGAGCTGCCGGCGCTCTGCGCGTTGATCCTCAACGCGGGCTGGCTAACCACCACCGACCTGATCGCCAACGGCGTCAACGCGCTGCTGCGCCATCCTGACCAGTGGCACAAGCTCAAGGAGAATCCCACGCTGATCGGCTCGGCCGTCGAGGAGATCGCGCGGTTCGATACGGCGACGCAGTTCCCCCGCCGGACCGCCCGGGAAGATCTGATGATCGGCGACCGGCTGATTCCGGCGGGCAGCGTGGTGGCACTGGGGCTGGGGGCGGCCAACCACGACCCGGAGGTGTTCGCGGTGCCGGAGGCCTTCGACATCACGCGCACGCCCAACCCGCACCTGACGTTCGGCCACGGGGTGCATTTCTGCCTGGGCGCGGTGCTGGCGCGCATGGAGCTCACCGCCTGCTTCGAGGCGCTGGCGCGGCGGATGCCCGAGATGCGCTTTGACCCCGACCGCGAGACCATCCCGCGGCGGACGTCGCTGAGCTTCAAGGGCTTCGAGAGGCTGCCGGTGCGCTTTTAGGAACTGGGCGCTGCCAGCGCATTCCAGCGGCTGCCTGATGCATGAGGGGGGACAAAAGCATACCAGACTGCTTTTGTCCCGCTGCTCGAGTCAATCGCTTGCAAATACCAGGAGGAACGCGATGATCAACGATGCGCGTATCACGGCCGAGGCGGCGGAACGGGCGCGCCAGCTTTGGTTGAAGATCGAGGCGGAGTTCGCCTGGCAGATCGTCCAGTGCCGGGAGGGCATGCCGGCTCCGGTGCGCCTGCCGGGCGATCCGCGCCCGCGCGATGATGAGACATCAACCGAGTTTTGTGACAAGGGGTAGCCAGCTTTGCGTCAAGGAAGTCGTGGTGGGATCTGCAGGCCCCTGCCGCAGCACACACGATTCGGCACCGAATGAGCGGCTCCCGATCATGCGTGCTGCGGCAGGGGCCCGCAAGCACTGCTGGTGATGTGCGGTGTAAAATCGTGAGGAGTGCCATGAATCATCACATCGAATCTGCCATGCGCCACTTGCAAGGGTGCTTTTCCCGCGAGCGCGCGCCCATTCTCACGATCAACTCTGGCGACACCCTGATGTGCCAAACCCTTGATGCCGGTTGGGGGCTTGACCCATTTGCCGAGGATGTCCTTGGGAAACAGATCCCGCTCGCCCAGCGGTCTGACCCCGCAAACGACACTGGTCATTGTCTTGTCGGACCAATTGCTGTGCGCGGTGCCCAACCTGGACAGGTGATGCAGGTCGATATTTGTCAACTCGTGCCGGCTGCCGTCGGGGCGACGTGGGTTGGCGAAGTGCAAGAATTCTTGCCACAGCTCGGCGTCGAGGGTTACTTTTGGCTGCCATGGCAGATTGATGTTGCCGACGGGTATGGCCCACAGTGGCACCGGTCATCACGTGCCACTCGCGCCCTTTTTAGGCGTGCTGGGCGTGGCGCCATCCACCCCAGGTATTCACGCCACACGCCCACCCCGCGCCTGTGGCGGCAACATCGACTGCAAGGATCTCACAATCGGCAGCACCCTGTTTCTGCCGATCCAGGTACCTGAAGCGCTGTTCTCGTTTGGAGATGGACATGCAGCACAGGGCGACGGCGAGGTTGGCGGCACGGCGATCGAGTGTGGCATGGAGATGGTGCAGTTGCGACTGACAGCCCGTGACGACGTGTTGCTGACGTGGCCGCAAGCCCGTACCAGCGAGGGGTGGCTGACCTTTGGCTTTGCAGAGGATTTGACCACTGCCGCCGTCATTGCACTCAACGGCATGCTCAACACCATGATGCAGCAGTTGGCGGTGTCACGAAAGGAAGCGCTGGCCTTGGCCAGTGTCGCGGTCCATCTGCGCGTGACGCAAATTGCCAATCGGACCCTTGGCGTGCATGCGCTCTGGCCCGATGCAGCGCTCCGATGAGGGTGCCGCGACAGAGACACGACCGGCCCATACCACCAACTTGTACTGATAAAGCCCGAACGATAGCTGTGGAACACCTGAACCGCAGGCGGTCCAACCCGCCCACGGTGAGAAACCCTCCTCTCGATAAGGCAGATTAGAAGTGATGACCTATGACAAAGAATGATGCAACCCCAGCCACGATGGGCCTGCCGACTGAGCGGCCTGTGGCTGGTGATTTCGACTATGACACGCATGGCCACGGCTATGCGCAGCTACGTCGCACCGATTCGAGAATCGCGGCCCTGGTGCATGAAGCGCTTGGCGCTGCTCGTACGGTCCTGAATGTTGGTGCTGGTGCGGGCTCATACGAGCCAGAGGATCGCTATGTCCTTGCGCTGGAACCCTCCGCCGCGATGCGTGCCCAACGTCCGCCGCGCCTCACGCCCGCCATTCACGGCATCGCCGAGGCGCTGCCGCTGGATGATCAGTCGGTCGATGCGTCTAATCGTCAGCCATCCTGTAGACCGTACACCGCGCTAGCGAGCCTTGAGCCAGGTTCGCCTCGCGGCGCAGCGGATGGAGGTGCGGTGTAAGTGGATGCCACACTCCAGCATTTCTGCGCTTCGGTTGGTTTGACTGCCCCACACCCCTGCAACACCAGCGCAGCTTAATCGCCTTCGAGCGCATAGGCGATCGCCTGCTCCAGGCTCATCGCCTGCCCCGCCGCCCACGCCGCCGCGAAGGTCGCCGCGTCGAACTGCGCCCGTGCAGCCGCCAGCTCACGTTCATAGTCGGCACGCACACCTAGTATGGGTGCGTCGCTAGCCGTGCGCAGGGCCGCGGCCGCTCCAAATAATTGCACTGCTCGCTCTGGCCGCTGTTGCCGTACCGCGAGCGCCGCAAAGCCCGCCAGGCTGTCGGCAATCGCACCCTTGTGCCCTATGTGCTGTTGCAGACCCAGACACTCTCGCAACAGTGCCCGCGCCTGCGCATCGTCGCCCTGTGCGTATACCATGCGCGCCAAGTGGTAGAGCGTGTAGGCGAGCTGTTCCCTGTGCCCCACTTCCCGAAACCATCTCTCACTCTCCCCAAGCAGCGCGATTGCCCGCGTGGCGTCGCCTTGCTCGTACGCCACGCGCCCCAGTCTGACCAGTACGACCGGGATCATATGCGTTAGACCCACCTCGCGGAACAAGGTCAGGGCTTCCCGGTGCAGTGCCTCCGCCCGCACCTCGTCTCCTTGACTGAACACCGCATTGCCCAGGTGGGTGAGCGCCAGGCCGATGCCGCCGATATCTCCGGCTTCCTGATACCGGGCCAGACTCTCCTCACGCAGCGCGATGGACCGTGCATGCTCGCCTCGAGCCCATACTGCAGTTGCCAGCCACGAGAGCGGCCATGCGCTGCCATGCCGATCGCCCAGCTCCTGGTACAGCGCCACACTCTCCTCACACAGCAGCGCGGCGCGCCGGTAATCACCCTGAGCGCATGCTGTCGCTCCGAGCTCGGCGAGGGCTTCGGCGCTGCCGCGTTTGTCCCCCAAAGAGCGGAACAGCGCCAGGCTTTCCTCCTGGAGCAAGAGCGCCGCCACCATGTCACCCTGTTCATTGGTCAGGTATCCCGCTCCGTTGAGCACCTTGGCGCGGGCAGCCGGGTGCTGCGCAGCACCCGGCTGCGCCAAGGCGCTCTGGCTCCACCTGCGGCCCTCGGTTTGATAGTAGCGTATCCGCCAGAACCAGGTGAGCGCCCCCACCAACCGCAATCCTAGCTCCGCGCTGCCGGCCGTTCCCTGGCTCCACGCCAGCGCCGCGCGCAGATTATCCTGCTCGCGTTCGAGCCGCGCTGTCCAGGCGGCTTGCTGCGGGCCGTGCAACCCCTGGTCTGCTTGCTCGGCCAGCACCAGGCAGTACGCAGCGTGGTGCCGCCGCATTCTCGCCGCCTCCCCGCTTGCTTCCAGCCGCTCCAGCGCGTACTCGCGGATCGTCTCCAACATCGTGAAGCGCGGCTCGCCGCCTGTCTCCTCTTCCCGCCGCACCAGGCTCTGATCCACCAGCGCCGCCAGCCCGTCCAGCACATCCACACTCAGATCGCCTGCCGCGTCGCAGACCGCTTCGGCCGCCTCCAGCGTGCAGCCGCCCACAAACACCGCCAGCCGCGCGAAGAGGGTCTGCTCTGCCACACTGAGCAAGTTGTAGCTCCAGTCGATCGTGCTGCGCAGCGTCTGCTGGCGGGCCGGCAGGTCGCGCGCGCCGCCGGTCAAGAGCTTCAAGCGGCTGCTCAAGCGCACCAGCAGCGCCTGTGGCGCGAACAGCTTGCTGCCAGCGGTAGGCCGTCTAGCCGAGCGCAGATCTCGGCGATGGCCGGGGCAGTCTCGTTGGTCACGCTGAAGTCAGCTTTGACCGCCTGTGCCCGCTCGATGAACAGCCGGACCGCGTCGTACTGGATCAGGCGCTCAAGCGGCGGCCGCTCGGCCGGATTGGGCAGCGCCAGCGGCGGGACCACGAACTCATGCTCGCCAGAGACGTGCAGCACCGCCCGGCTGGTGATGAGCACCTTCAGCTTGGGCGCCGCCGCAGCGCCGCGGCCTCGCCGCTCTCCTCCAGCCGCTCGATCGCGTACTGGTGGATCGTCTCCAGCCGGCGGAAGCGCGGCGCGCCGTCCGGCCCCTCTTCCTGCCGCACGAGGCTGTTGTCCACAAGCGCCTGCATGCCGTCCAGCACGCTCAGCCCAAGGTCGCCGCCGATATCACACACGGCCTCCGCCGCATCCAGTGTCCAGCCGCCCACGAACACCGCCAGCCGCCGGAATAGACGCTGCTCGGCCGGAGTGAGCAAGTGATAGCTCCAGTCCATTGTGGTGCGCAGCGTCCGCTGGCGTGCCGGCAGGTCGCGCGCGCCGCCGGTCAGCAGGGCGAAGCGGTCGTTCAGACGTGCGAGGAGGGCCTGCGGGGCGAACAGCTTGACCCGCACGGCGGCCAGCTCGATCGCCAGCGGCAGCCCATCCAGGCGAGCGCGGATCTCGGCGATTGCCGGCGGGTTCTCGCGCGTGACGGCGAAGTCAGCCCGCACCGCCTGCGCGCGCTCGACGAATAGGCGCACGGCCTCGTACTGCGTTAATGCTTCCGCCGAGGATAGAACCGAGAACCCAGAATCGAGAACCGTATCTCGGCCAGCAGGAGGGAGTTCTTGGTTCTGCCTTCTCGCTTCTTCTGAGGGCAGCGCCAGCGGTGGCACGGCGAACTCGCGCTCACCGGAGAGCCGCAGCACTACCCGGCTGGTCACCAGGATCTTCAACCGGGGAGCGGCGGCCAGCAGCTCGACTATCAGCGGCGCCGCCGCGATCACTTGCTCGAAGTTGTCCAGCAGCAGCAGCAGGCGCTTCTCGCGCAGGTACTGCTTCAGCACCTCCTGGATCGGCTGCCCACCAAACTCGCGCAAGCCGAAGGTCTGGGCGATCGTGGAGGCGACCAGGCCCGGGTCGCTGATCGGCGTCAGGTCGACGAACCAGACGCCGTCAGGGAAAAGGCTCTCACCCCCCGGCCAGCCCGCCCTCTGCGCTTCGCTTGTCTCCCGTTGCGACGGGGGAAGGAGAGTCGTTGCTCCCCTCTCCCGCGCCGCACTAGCATCGACGTGACCAGGAGCCGCTGGCGTGGGAGAGGGGTCGGGGTGAGGGCCAGTGCCGCAGCGGCCTCGATCGCCAGGCGTGTCTTGCCGGTGCCGCCGGGGCCACTCAGGGTGATCAGCCGCACGTCGGGCCGGCGCAGCAGGCTGTGGAGCGCCTGCTCTTGCTGCTCGCGGCCGATGAAGGTAGACGCCTGCGCCGGCAGGTTGGTCACCGGCCGGTCCAGCGTGATCAGCGGCGGGAAGACGGCCGGGAGATCCACCACCACCAGCTGGTAGATCGGCTCGGGGCGCGACAGGCCCTTGAGCCAGTGCGCACCGAGGTCGCGCAGTGTCACGTCCGGCGGCAGCTGGTCGCGCACCAGCTCCCAGGTCGCGGCGGAGAGCAGGACCTGGCCGCCGTGGCCGGAGTCGCGTAGACGTGCGACGCGGTTGAGCGGCGGGCCGAAATAGTCACCATCGCACTGCCGGGCTGCACCGGTATGCAGCGCCATACGGACCTGGATGGGGCTGATCAGTCCCCACGGCTCGGCCGCCAGCCGGCGCTGGGCGTCGAGCGCGGCCGCCAGCGCGTCGGGCGCGGTGGCGAAGGCCACGCACACGGCATCCCCCACCCGCTTGAAGATCTGGCCGCCGTGCGCGGCGATTGTGTCGCGCAGGATGGCGTCGTGCCGGGCCAGTGCAGCTCGCATCGCATCAGGCTGCTGCTCCCACAGCCGTGTGCTGCCTTCGATGTCGGTGAACAGAAACGTGAGCGTCCCGCCGGGGAGGAGGGCTGCCGATGTCGGTGGCGGGGGTGGCGGGGGCAGGTCCAGCCGATCGGTGGCCAGCTCGCCGCGGGCGGCCTGCACAAACGCCGCGCGCTCCGCCGCTGCGATCTGCAGGGGTATTGTCAACTTAGTCGCCAACCATGTCTTGTGGTATCCTTGGTCGCATGATAATAGCACCATCCTCGCCCTCCTACACGGGCTATCGCTTTCCCGCGGAGAGTATTAGTCACGCAGTCTGGCTCTATTTCCGTTTTCCACTCAGCTATCGCGATGTCGAAGAACTGATGGCCGAGCGTGGGATCGTCCTCACCTATGAAACGATCCGGCAGTGGTGCCAGAAATTTGGCCAGCAGTATGCCAAGGAGTTGCGTCGACGTCGTGCCCAAACCGGCGACAAATGGCAGCTTGACGAGGTCTTTCTCACCATCAATGGCGAGTTGCACTATCTCTGGCGAGCAGTTGATCAGCATGGGAATGTGCTCGATATCCTCGTGCAGAGCCGGCGGAACAAACAGGCTGCCAAGAAGTTCTTTCGCAAACTGCTCAAGGGATGCCAGTACGTCCCACGTGTGCTGATCACCGATAAGCTGGGCAGCTATGGCGCGGCCAAAAAGGAGGTACTGTCTAGCGTGGAGCACCGCCAGCACAAACGCCTGAACAATCGGGCGGAGAATTCCCATCAGCCCACGCGTCAGCGAGAGCGAATCATGCGTCGATTCAAGTCAGGAGGCCACGCACAACGTTTTCTCGCCGCACATG
>WNFU01005880.1_pt1 | contig 17640 bp, 20 predicted proteins | sample 5400121 | NCBI WGS metagenome assembly WNFU01 (sample SAMN13153360, study PRJNA577476) | soil metagenome | isolation source: 100 cm soil or saprolite under grassland replicate 1 | place: USA:California | collected 2016-06-15
GACTATCAGGCGCACCGCCAACGGTTAGCCCACGATGAGGCGGTCCGACAACAGCGCTATCGGTTCCATCACAATCCCACGCAGGCAATCCAAGCCTTGTTGGATCAGCACACGACCCGACGTGCCGCGCTCACTGCATCTCACTGCCCTGGAACCGCACTGCTGTAACAGCAAGACAGCCAGGGGGCGCGGTGCATTGATCCCTACAAAGCCTACATCGTGGAACGCGTACAGCAGGGATGTCGCAATGCCGCCCACCTGGAACGCGAACTGCGGGCCAAAGGCTATACGGGGTCCGGGCGAGCGCTGTACCGCTATCTCGAGACGCTCATGCCCACCAATGGTGCGCCACGGGATAAGGCGTCCGGCCCGTGCCAAACGGTTGCCGCACCGCCCAATCCCCTAGTAACGCTCTCGGCCCAACAGGCCACCTGGCTCTTTTTCCGCCGGCGTGAAGATCTGACGGACGCCGAACAGACCACCCTACACCGGTTGCGCCAGGCCAGTCCAGACCTGGAGACGACGTACCAACTGGTGGACGGGTTTCTGCGCATGGTGCGCGAGCGTACGGGCGAGCAGCTTGAGGCATGGCTCGACGCCGTCGCCGCAAGTCACCTCAACCCGTTTGCGGCATTTGTGACCGGCGTCGAAAAAGATAAAGCCGCGGTTCGCGCCGGATTAACTTTGCCGTGGAGCACGGGTCCGCTGGAAGGGCAGGTCAATCGGCTCAAGTTGATCAAAAAAACCATGTATGGTCGCGCCGGGTTTGATCTGCTCAAGATCCGCGTCCTCTATCAGCGTCACGCGAGTCTGGAGCGGAAAACCAAGGCCAAGCACCGACTCGCACGATCCGTAGATCGCCACAAGAAACCGAGGATGATGAACAACGACACAAACCCTCAGCATACCACAACTGAGATCAGCGAACCTGCGTAAGAACCAATTTACCTGTCAAACAACAGCTTGCGTTGCCATGCACTTGGCGATCGCCGTCGTCGGGCAGGATCAAGGTGTGTAGCAGTGCTGTAATTCGATCTCGCCCACGGCTAGGGTGCCAGATGGCAAAGCAGAGATCTTCTTGCTGGTCAGAGCGCAGCAGGTGTTCTGTAGTCTGGTCGTGGAGTGACGAAGAGAGTGCGACGCTGTATTTCATTGGTTGTAGAAGAGTCCTCGGATATGGGCCATGTATGCTCGCACGGTTCGGTCGGTTGCAGCCCAGCCTTGGAAGGGCCGACTCCAGTATTCCCATTCCGATCCGAATGGGCTTGAATGGATGCCCCCGTGTGGGTGTTCGTTCGAGTTAGTATTCAACGGAAGGATCTGGGGCCAGAGGTGCGGCCCGCTCGGTGGATTGAGAGGGAAATCGTCCGTCACGATAAAGCCCAGCAATATTTCCTTCCCCTCGAAGCGGCCAATCGGGACTATGTAGCGAAAGGCGAGGCGAAAATCGCCTCGCTCTTCCACCTTGTAGCCGAGCGCTTCAAGCTGATCGATGAAATCCTGGCGTGCCATCGTCTTTCCCCTACGATACCGGCGTTGGCCCGGTCGAGACGGATACGAAGCGCATATGCTCGTGCATATGGATCGGCTCTTCCGCCCTGCCCTGATATGACTCCTGGTGCTTGCCTTTGATCTGCACCAGGTAGTGAGTAGCTGGGTCGATACCGTCTTGCTGGAGGATCTGGGTTGCGGTGTGAACGTGTTCAGGAGTCGTCTGGGGTTCGTCGTCAACGGTGTAATGGAATACGTCCATCGATGTCTCCTGGCTAGATGTTGCCTAGCCGTCTTTTGCGCGTAAGCAGTACATCTGCTCGCTGGCCTATTATGGCATGTATCTTGCCAATCTGTCAAACTAAATTCGCCATTTCTTAACTAACTTTTGTCGAGGATTACAAACAGGTTTGTCAGACTTTACATTATTGTAGTTATATAGTAAAATAGAAGTATGGCTTTTGATGAACAAATGTTCTATAATATAGTTGGTGAACGAATTCGCACAGCAAGGCAACGCTGTAACCCGCGCATGAGCCAAACGCAACTTGCTGAGAGACTCAAGATCAGTAGGGCGTCGGTGGTCAACATCGAGGCTGGGCGGCAGCATTCTCCTCTGCATGTGCTATGGCTTATCGCCGACGCCCTTGGTACGGATCTTAGTTCACTCATACCCACCCGTGATGAGTATGCCAAGCATGGCACGCTCACCAAGTTAGGCGAGCAAATAGTGACTCTGATTGAGGCTTCAGCGGATGGGGATGCGGAAACGCGCCGTCGATTGACCGATTTTGTCGGTCGAGCAAAGGAGCAGCGATGAATCGGCGAAAGCGATCACGTCCTTCTGCGGAGATCGAAGCGAAGGCGCAACAGGTATTACGAGACACTGCTACTTTTCAAGCGCCGGTTCCGATTGAAACCGTCGCTGAACGTCTCAACCTGCGTGTAGAACCTGCAAACTTAGGCAAGGATGTGTCGGGTGTGCTAGTAGTTGCAGATGGGCGAGGAACTATCGGATACAACAGCGATCATCACCCTGTACGCTATAGGTTTAGCATTGCTCACGAAATTGGGCATTTTATGCTTCACCAGGCCAAAGCCCCAATTTTCATCGATAAGAGCTATACTATTTATCTACGAGACGGAAAATCCTCTAGCGGTGAAGATTATCAGGAGGTTCAGGCAAACCAGTTTGCTGCTGCACTTCTGATGCCTGAACCTCTGGTTAGGGAAGCGCTAGCTAGTAATGGAATTGATCTCGCAGATGAAATGGCCTTGTTTACACTTGCAGAGACATTCGAGGTTAGCGCTCAGGCGATGACCTTTCGGTTGGTAAATCTCGGTATTTTATAGCGTGTTTCCTCTGTGGGACTGATATCTTCGCTGGTCAAGTCACCACTGGTCGATCTGGACAAGACACATCATACTGTCGTCGATCAGCCACCTACCTGCCGCCGGCAAGCTGTGCGAATAAGGCGAGGTCAAATTCGACGTTGATATGCTCCTCCTCGCCTTCGATCAGCCCGCTCCAGCGCACAATCGCATCCGCGCCAGACCCGACGATCGTGATTTCCGCGTCCTCAATCCTCCAGCACCGAGTCTTGGGCGAGAGAAAAACGCCCTCCTTTGCGATGCTAAGATACGGGATTTTGGCGCTGTCTAAGGCGTCGCGCAGCGCGGAAGCATCATCTGCCGCCAGAATTCGGACACGACCGAGGCGCTCGTCCGGGTCGCTCACCACAATCCCGGTTGGTAGCACCCCTGCCGCAGCGGGCGGAACGGTGATTCGCCATACATCAGCCAGCGCGCAGACCGCCTCGGCGGCTTGTGGCGTGACCTCGATGATGCACAGGTCGGCCAAGGGCTGGCCGCTGCCTATGAAGTGCGATGCGTAGAGTCTTTGGGCGAAGGTAACAGTCGTCATCAGGTACGCTCCTCACGGAAACCGCCGTCATCGCTCGGTTGCCGGATAATCAACTTTCCGCAGAAAGGCCGCCATTGCGTCGCTCAAGGGCTGCTGTACGGCAAAACTGTTGTACCGCTGGCGGAAGAACCCCCACGCCTGCGATAAGTGCCCAGAGCGGCGCGCTCAGGGGGCTGAGCAGCGCCGCGTGCGGCTGAAGGTGCGGAATGAGCCTCACCGCCGTCTCCAGCGCCAAACAAGCCAGTGCCCAGGCGCGCTCAGGACGCGCGGCGACCGCCTCCGCCAATGCAGTGCGATAGTCAGCGACCGTTACGAGCTGTGTTGCCATCTCACGCATCCCCTCTCGTATTGTTATCGTTCCCTTGAACCATAGCGTTTTCTTGAGTTCTCTTGCGTTCATGCCACCTGCTCCCACACGATAGTGCGCCCGCGTTCAAGCAGGCGACAGTCCCGCAGGCGCGCGGCGGTAGGCTCACCAGGCACCCGTTTGAACGCCAGATACCCGGTTGAGTAGATGCTGTTGATCTGCTTGATCCAGCGCCCCTTCACTCGTACAATGTCTCCCTTCCGAAAGCCCGCCAACTCCTCGTTCACCTGATAACGTACTCGCCCCTGACCTTTTCGGGGCAGGTCGTGAAATCGCCGTCGCGTCTGCCGGGGCCGAAAGCTGATCTGGTAGGTGTTCGGACATTCAGGGCTGACTATCTCTCCACTCCCGAGCGTGGCAACACACAACGCGTCGGTCGTGTGCGCCTTCCCCAATCCCCTTCGCTTGCGGAAAGCACTGGTCTCGTAGCCGAACACGGTAGTGAGCGGAACGGACGCGCCGAGGGTCGCGTAGAGGTAAGACTTACCTTGCATACTGCGCTGGGCGATCTGGTCGAGATGGCCTGACACCCCAGTCACCGACAGGGTAATCGTTCCGTCATGAACGCGACCGTGGCAGCGTTCGCACAGCGTCAGCAGGTTGGCGAGCGTGTCTTTGCCGCCATGCTCCCGGTAGACGATATGATGGGCTTCCAGGCGGCTCTTGCGGGTGCCGCAGTGCCGGCACCTATAGCCGTCGCGCATCAGGCAGGCGATCCGCAGGTTCTCATCGAGGCGGGTCGGGTCCTGGTAGCGGCTGCCCGCAAGCGTCGGATCGTTCAGTCGGGCGATGTCCACCTGCACGTCCTCGACCACAATCTGGCTGATCGGCAGCGGAATCTGGCGCGCCACGCGGATCACTTCCTCAACGTTGGTGCGAATGGATGGTGGCAGCCGCCCGCTGCGCTTACTGGAGGCGCGGTTGAGAAAGCGCGCTGGCCGATACCATTTGCGCAAGCGCCTATCTCGGCGATGCGCACGGCGGGTGTCCAATTTCTCTTTCACATCGCGGCGGTGGTGGATCTCGGCGGAGAGCAGGACCTCGCCGTTACCGACACAACTCAGGCCGGTGACGCTGCTGCCTTTGTCGATCCCGACCACCACCTCCTGCACCTGCCCCTCACACTGCCACCCTAGCTGGATGGTGAAGGGGGAACGAGCGACCACGCTGGCTGTGCCTGCCCGCAGCAGCTTGCGGGCTTTGGCAGGGGTACAGGGCATCAGCGGCGCCCCATCGTGATTGCGAATAAAGACCTTCATGTGGCTCTAAGCCCTCCTTGCGGAGTAAGATGCTCCTCGCGGCTGTTCAATGGGCTTGTCGTGCTTCGATCACCTTCACCTTTCGGCTACCCTTAAACCGAAGCCACAGAGCTACAGACTGGAACAACATCCGTAGGTGTGCTGACCCATCGAACTGCTCCCCTTACGGGGCCGCTGGTAGTTCCATGACCTGACGTAATAAAACGCTAGGTTTTAGGAACTATCAGATTTCAGGCTCGGCAGGCGTCAAGAGATACACCAGCCCCGGCCGAACCTGCACCCAGTCAAACGTGATGCCGCGCTCGGTGTACTCCCGCACGGCATGATACAGCGCCTGGCGCCACGCCTCTGTACCAAGTCTGTCGCGATCGTAGCACGCTCCCGCATACAATGCCGGGTCGCCGGCGACGCGGTAGAAGGTCGTCTCGCCGCGCTGCTCGGCCGTCACCTCAATGGGCGTTTCAATCAGGTGGTGGCGAGCGGCGCAGCCGCCGCAGATCTGCCGCCAGCGCGACTCTTGCCAGCGCGGCGCGTAGTGGCTCGGCCGCGGGGCAACGTGGTAGTAGCGCTGGCCCGGCGCGATCACCGCGTCGCAGGAGCGGCAGCGGCGCTCTTTGCGCGTCATGTGCGCGGTGACCTGCGGCCCGCGCAGGTCTACGTACCGGCACTCCGCCAGCGCCGCCCGCACCGCCTCCGGCGCGACGCGCGAGCCTACGATGGCATGCGGCCGGTAAAGGACGATCCAGTGCAGCACCGCGTGCTGCCACGGCCCGGCGGCAACCTCCTCGCCGAGCTGGAGCGCCCACGGCTGCCCTACCCGGCGGATGCTGGCCAGAATCTCGTCGTATGTCTCAGGCTGGAAGGCATGCATAGCTATGTGCTTTCGTACGCTTCTGTAGACACTGCCACGTTCAGGCGGCAACCGGTTTGGTCACTGTCGACTTCTTACCTGCCGCACCAGCGCCGCGCCGCGCCACCATCGCCGGGACTTCGACCATCACAGCCTCGGCCGACGGCGCGGGATGCGTCGCCTCCCAGGTCTCGTACGCCTTGAGAGCCGCAAACAGCGCGGCGATCGACTCATCGGTCGGCGGCTGGGTAACGACGGGGATGGCGGCGCGGGCGATCGCGGCCAGCACTTCGGCCTCGTCCTCCAGACGCGTATACCGCGCGCGCATGACGGTCAGCGCGGCCATGGTTTCGGCCAGCTCCTCCGTGCGCGCCGCCAGCGCCTCAGCTAGACGCGCGATCTCGGCCACCTGATCTTCCGCGCGCATCGCCATCAGACTCCCCCGCCCGCCTGCTCATCCCCGCCAAAGGTCGCCAGCGGCGCCCACGCCTGTGCGTCGGCAAGCGCCCGCATGACCCAGACCGTCAGCATATCGCGCTTTTTGGTATCGACCCGGCTCTCGAACCAGTCCCACGCGGCCGCCAGCGTCTTCTGCGCCGAGGCCGGCGGGAGGTAGACCGCGCGCGTATCTGTCCGATAAAGGCACACTGCCGGATCTTCCCAATCTCCTCCATCGCGGATCATGATCACCTGGAATGCTCCAGCCGCGCCGCTCAACTCCCAGGCGGTCGGCGTGGACAGGTTCTCGGCGCCCTCGATCAGATCGGCGTCCATCACCGCGTCCTGGAGCGCGACAATCACATCCTCATCGCCCGGCCCGGCAAGAAACTCGCTGCTCGTGCAATAGCGCGGCGTGCTGATGGCGGCGACCTGGAACGGCGCGACCAGAAAGCGGTGCGTCAGCGTGCCGTCCGGCGCCTCGCTGATCTCGGCGAACACGTGATACGGGTGCGCCGGGTCGACGTAGGCGAACATCCGCACGGTGGCGCCGCCCGCTCCCTTGCGCTTGTCCAGCCGTTTCCAATACTCGCCGCGGTGCAGAAAATGCCGCATCAAAAACCTCATAGGCAACCGCCTCCTTTCGGTGGCGGTGGAATGGGAGAACGGCGAAAGAAACGGCGTCCGCTCTCGACTGATAGCCGTTCCTATGGCGTTCTGGTTGCGTAGGCATACCCATCGGCATGCTGGACTAATCGACAATATCGATACCCGCTCCGTTGTATCCCGTGTGCGGTCGTGATATTGAACGAGCCGCTTGTTCGGATGGCGACCCGCCCGACATGTGTTCCTGCGTATTTCCCTTGTGGCACGACCGCTTTGACCAGATCGCCCGTTTTGAAACCAAACCACCGTTTCTCCCTCGGCACATGGCGCGTTGGGAAGCCATATTTGTCTGTCCGGCACATCTGGCGGGTGCCATGTCCCTTGCTGGCAATAAGGAGCACGTTGGTTGGTCGGGCTTGGAAGCGGTCAGGCGTGGATACGCCGACGCAGGCTGCATCCGCCCAATGGCTTTTCTCAATGACCAATCGCGTACGGTTCCATTTGGTGCGCCCGCCCGTGCCGGTCTCCAACGGCAGGCCAGTTGCCTGAAGCGCCCGCCAGAGTGCCCAGCGCGTCGTGTTCACGCCTGCCGCGTCCTTGAGTGGCGCTTTGGCTGCATCCATCAGGTGCCCAAAGCCGTACTCGGCGGCGGTCTGATTGCCCTTCTTTTGATTGCACGGCCCACAGGAAAGCGTCAGGTTGCTGATGCGATCCGACCCACCGCGCGCCCTCGGTACGAGATGCTCGATCTGGAGCGGGACATCCTTCTTGTTGCAGTAGGCGCAGGTTCGCCCCCATTTATGGAGCAAATATTCACGCACCTCATAGCCCTGGAGCGCGCCTTGTTGATACTCGACGCCGCTGATCTCGGCATTCTGCATGAGTTGGGTGTCGAAACGCACCAGCTCCATTGACACAGCCGCGATCGGGCAGGCTTTCCGCAGCCGCCCCACCCAGGTCAGGGTGGTCTGGACACGGTGGCGCATACACGGTGTCAGCCAGCCTTTGGGTCGCCGTCGATTGAGAAATCGCGCCTTGCGATAGCGCGTGTGCCGCTTGCGTCGGCTGCGCCTCTTAGCCGCACGCGCAAGCATAGAGTCGGTAATGCTCTGGCTGCGATGCGTTAGCTCGCCGGCAAACACCACCCGATCCGTCCCCTCTTGCACGATGGCAATGCCGGTGGTCTTGCTGCCCGGATCGAGCTTGAGCCGATGGTCGTGAACAACCGATAGAGCCAACATCCGCTCTTTCAAAATAATCGTGAACGGATAGCGGCGAAAGACGGCCGCTTTGCCTTTGTTCAACAGTTCTCTGGCCCGAGCTTCGTGGCAGGGGTCGAGCGGCTGACGATGGGTATCAAGCACAAATACCACGGTTGGTTCCTTTGCCTGTTACCAGGCGATCCGGTTTCCCGGTTAACGTTTGCCTCGACAATGTCTTAGAGGCTTGTTCGGCCCACGACCTTAGCGGCTTTCCCCACCGATCATGATCGCGGGCGACAGAGCGGCAGGCTGGCAAGCACCCGCCGGTGTCATGACCTCCAAAACGTAGCCCCGTGAAGGGCTAAGTACTGGTCAGTACGGGCTTCATCCGAAGATCAAGCCGCCTCGTTTACGGGGCGGTTACTGACATTCCAGGCATCCGTCGCAAACAGATCCTTCTCAAGCGCGGCGACGATGGGGTTTAATCCAGCGCGCCCCGAAAGATTGCAGCGAATGTGTGTTCGACTCCCATCATTGGTTTGTAGGACGGGAGGAGTTCAGGAAAACGCTGGTTTTCTTGATACCTTGCGACTTCCCCGAAATCTTGACGACTTTGTCCTCTGTGAGTAACAGGGCCGTACTACAAAACCCATCTCCAAAACCAACGTACCAGGAAAATGGATAGTCGATGAGTTTTGTGGCACCCGAAAGAGGAGTTTCTCACTGAACAAATGTTCACTACAACTTTTCGGGGCGCGCTGGATTGAACCCCACGATCTGCATACCAGGCGCGCTCGCCTCGTGGACCTCGCCAAGCTGGCGCAGGATGTAGATCTTGCAGTCGTCGGTCGTACTAGGCATTAGCGGGCCTCCAGAGTCGCCGGCGCCGTCAGAGTCGGCGGCAGAGCGGCGATCAAATAGACCCAGGTCTCGCGCGGCTTGCCGCAGCACTGGCACTGCTGCACCTTGGCGCCGCAGGAGCGAAGCCAGCGGAGCCCCCAGCGCGCCTGGCGCTGCGTGGCCTGGCAGGAACGACAAAGCACGATTGGCTCGTCGGCCGCAACGACTGGCCGGTAGGAGCTGAAGTGATGTTGGTGGTTGATGGTTAGCATAGGTGCATCACTTGCTTGACAGTATTATCATAATATGATATATATTATCATATTATGATAATACTGTCAAGCAAGTGATGGAAGTATGAACGGGACGCTCACAGACCTGGTCGCAGCCCTCAGCTTTACCGGGCTGCCGGATGGCTCTGACGCGGAGCGCGAAAAACACCTCCGCGATTGGGCACGCAGGCACTACGACACGCGCGGCATTCGCGAGCGCGCGGCTGTCGCGGGCCACGCGGCCAACGTCTTCAAGTATCGACGCTTCGGGCAGCACGACCTCGCCGCGCAATCGATCCCCGGTGTGCTGCGGCGGTTGGAGGCGATCGCCAGAGCCGAGGCCGAGCTGGCCGCCTGGAGAACGCAGGAGCCGGAGATGGCGGCGATGATCGACGAATGGCTCGCTCAGGCCGAGCGGATCGACGCCGCAGTCGCGGCGCTGGCGCAGGCTCCGCTTGAGACGGTGCTGGAGCAGGCCGGCCAGATCGTCGACATGGAGGAGCGCGCCGCGCTCTACCGCGGCTTGGCGGAGCGCGCGAGCGGTGAGCGCCGAATGCGCCTGATCGAGGCCGCTGCCGAGACAGCGCGTATGCTGGACGATCCGCAGGCCCGCTGCCACGCGACGCTCTCACTCCTTCCGCTGCTCGAAGGCCCCGACATGGCGCTCGCGCTAGATATTGCCCTGGCGGGCGCGTTGAATGACCTCGCCGAGATACCGCGGCATGCGTGGCCGAGCTATGTCGAGCGGCTTGCGCCGCACCTCGCCGCGAGCGCGGCCGAAGACTTGGTCGAGCAGGTCGGCCATCTGGCCGACACGGGACGCGACGGAGCCGCCAAAGCCGCCTGTTTGGCGATCCTGGCGCCTCGCGTCAGCCCGGGCAACCGCGAGCAGGTGCGCTACCTGGCGCAGCTCGCGCTCCAGGATCTGGGACCGGACGACCAGGCGTACGCCAGAACATGGTTCCTAAAACCGTAGCGTTTTCATGCGTTAGGGTCATGGAGCTACCAGCGAGCCTCTCAGAGAGGCAGGAGTTCGGGGAGTGATCACACCGTCAGATGTTGGCTCCAGTCTGACGCTCTGTGGTTCTGCATTAAGGGTACCCAAAAGGGGAAGGTGTGCAGGACAAGACAAGCTCCCTGAACAGTCGCGAGGAGCATCTTACTCCGCAAGGAGGGCTTACAGCCAATGAAGGTCTTTGTTCACAACCAGGACGGCACCCCATTGATGCCCTGTACCCCTGCCAAAGCGCGCAAGCTGCTGCGAGCAGGGAAAGCCAGGGTGGTCGTTCGTTCGCCCTTCACCATCCAGCTCGCCTGGCAGTGTGAGGGGCACGTGCAGGAGGTGGTTGTCGGGATCGACAAAGGCAGCAGCGTGACAGGCATCAGTTGTGTCGCGAATGGCAAGATCCTGCTGGCCGCCGAGATCCACCACCGCCGCGACGTGAAAGAAAAGCTCGACACCCGCCGCGCGCATCGTCGTTCTCGGCGCAACCGAAAGTGGTATCGGCCGGCGCGCTTTCTGAACCGCGCCTCCAGCACGCGCAGCGGGCGGCTGCCGCCCTCGATCAAGACCAACGTGGAGGAAGTGATCCGCGTGGTCCGGCAGCTCCCGCTGCCAATCAGCCAGATTGTGGTTGAGGACGTGCAGGTGGATATTGCCCGGCTGAACGACCCGGCGCTTGCGGGCAGCCGCTACCAGGACCCCAAACGCTTGGACGAAAATCTGCGCATCGCCTGCATGATGCGCGACAACTACACCTGTCAGCACTGTGGGACACGCAAGGGCCGCCTGGAGGCCCACCACCTCATCTATCGTGAGCACGGCGGCAAGGACACACTCGCCAACCTGCTGACGTTGTGCGAAGGCTGCCACGATCGGGTTCACGACGGCACGATCAGCTTGTCGGTGAAGGGCGTGTCGGGGCACCTCGACCAGATCGCCCAGCGAAGTATGCAGGGCAAGTCCCATCTCTACGCGACCCTGGGTGTGAGCATGCCACTCACGACCGTATTTGGCTACGAGACGGCTGCGTTTCGCAAGTATCGGGGATTGGAGAAATCCCACACGACTGATGCGCTGTGTGTCGCTACCCTCACAAGTGGGGAGATCATTGCGTCCACCTGTGCCAACAGCTATGCCATTACGTTCCGGGCGCGGCAGACACGCAGGCAGTATCACGATAAGCCACGCAAGGGTGTTGGGCGCCTTCGCTTTCAGGTGAATGAGGAATTGGCAGGTTTTCGCAAAGGCGATACCGTGCGGGTCAAGCGGCGCTGGGTCAAGCAGATCAACAGCATCTACTCGCCCACTGCGACGAAAGCAGGACGGCTGGCTTTCAAGCGCGTCAAAGGTCAGCCGGCATCAGCACTCCCCAAAGATTGCGCATTACTAGAGCGTGGACACACGATCATGTGGGAACACGTGGCATAAAACGCAAGAGAACGCTATGGTTTCAGAAACTTGTTTCGATACATCCGCGACTAGCGGCGCGTATACCGCCGAGAAAGAGTGCCCCATGATTTCCACCGACATCGACCTGACTGTCCTACACCCCGGCCTGACCGCCGCCGACGCGGCGCGCATTGTCACCGCCGAGGGCGCCCCAATGCGGATCGCCGCGCTCGATCAGGAACCGCGCGCCGCGGCGCTCGCCACGCTGATGCCGCTGCTGACGGTGGAACACCAGCAGCTTCTGCTGGAGGCGGCGGCCGCGGTCGACGCGCGCCGGGGCGCCGCGCGCGCGCTGGCCGCCGTCATTCCGCACCTCGACCCGTCGCTGCGCCAGCAGGCCCGCGACCTGGCCGAGGCGCTGCCCGGCCGGCTCGGCGAATGGCTCCCCGGGCTCGACATCACGGCGTTGCGCCAGGAAGTTACCCAGGCGCTTGCCTTTACAGGCATGCCCGGGGGAAGCGATGCCGAGCGCGCCGCCTACCTCCGCGCCTGGCAGCGCCCGCCACAAACGCGTGAGGAGCGCTTCCTGGCCGTCGCCTACGGCGCAGAAGCCTTCCTGCGCTGGGGTTTTGCGCAGGACGCCCACGCGAACGAGCACGCGCAGCTCGTGCTGGAGTACCTGGTCGAGGAATCGCGGCTCGACGCCCGCCGGGCGCTCTGGCGGGCGGAAAATCCTCGCGGCGCGGCCCTGGCTGACGAGATCACAGCCAGACTGCGCAGGATCGAGCAGACCGTGGACGAACTTCAGCCGCTGGACACCGATGAGGCGATCGCGCGCGGCGTTGCCATCGCCGATGCGAAAGATCGTGCCGACGTGTTCCACGGCCTGGCAGAGAGGGCATCCGGCTTTCGTCGCAAGCATCTGTGTGAGGCCGCTATCGGCGCCATGCACGCCATCGCGGACCCGCTCACGCGCTGCCTCACCGCCTGCCATATCCTACCGCTGCTCCCCAGTGGGCTCGACCGCGAGGCAGTCGTGCGCTCGACGCTCGACGACCTGCGCGCGATGGGGCCGGAGGCCCAACCGTACGCGGCGACCAGCATGGCCCAGGCGCTGAATGACGACGAGCGGGCGCAGATACGGGCCCTCGCCGACACACTGCCGGAACATGACAGCGCCGGCAAGGTCTCCGTGCTGGCCGCGCTCATCCCTTACGCCCGCGGGCAGGAGCGGCGGCAGATCAGAGATGCGGCGCGGCGGATCGCGCGAGCCCTCCCGGCAACCGCGCAGGGCGCGAACGGGAAGAGTCTGCGTGCCGAAGCGCTGGAATACCTCGAACAGGCCCGTGAGCTAACAAGCATACACTCGCACGGGAGCCGGAAACAGACACGGACCCGGCATACAGATAAAGCTTGACAAATGTATCATAACCTGATATTATCTTAGTTATGTAAAGTATAGCGCCGATCTTCTATCGAGCAGAAAGCCAATATATGGCTTCCATCGCAGCACACGTTTCACTACCATCCGACCTGGCGCTTCTGGAGAGCGTCGCGCGGCGAGCCGGCCAGATCGCCGCGCGGCGAGAGGACGGCCTGGCCATCAACGACGAAGAGTGGCGCCTGATGATCCGCCTGACCGCGCTGGGCGTGGTATGCGGCGTCCCGAACACGAGTCTCGCGGACGGTATTGCTGTTCTTCCTGTAGCAGTCTTAACCGAGGCGTGGGAGCTGGCCGTGATGATCGGCGACGCACCCGCGCTCAAAGCGCTCGAAACCCGCAACTCCGCCAGTCCTGCGCCTTGCGGCAGCCGAAGCCCATAATAATTTGCTGGACAGCATTCTAACCCTACTCACCGGCCGCGGCGTGCTCGCGCCGCCGCGTGATGCCGCCTGATGACCACGTTTCGGTAGCGGAGAAGATGAACCAATGAGCGACCCGACTGACACGAGCCAACCACCCGCGCCGCCGGCCACGACCACGCCGGCGACGCTTTACGCCGTCTCTCTCCTGTTGACGACGCCGGAGGGACATGCCGCCGCCGCCGCGATCGCCGACGACGCGCCCGGGGCGCTCGCCATGGCGCTGCGCGCGGCCGACCGCGAGCGGCCCGGGGAGGCCCTGGGCGGGAGCATCACGCCTATCCCGAGCGATGTTGTCGCTCTCGCGCTCATGCGCTGGCTGCTGGCCGCCGACGCGGGGGCATTGCAGACCCTCGCGGAAGATTTGCTGGCCGCGCTGCCGGCCGAAGCGATTCGCGACGCCTGGACCGTCCTGCACGACGCGATCGAGACAACTGATACCATGCGGCAGTCCCGTAGGCGGCGCGGCCGCGGCGAGGGCGCTGCACCCCCGCCGGACGAGCCTGCGATCGCCGCGTAATGTTGTGCAACCGCCGGTTGTAGTGAGGAGCAACTATGGCAGACCAACCAGGCCAAAACCCGATCCTAGCCCGCGCGCGCCGCTCGCGGGCGCCTGGGACCTGTACGCGGCGTCCTACGCCCTGCGCGGCGATGAACGGCACGCGCCGGCATACTTCCTGGCGCAAAATGACCGGGCTGCCCTGGCAATCGCCGCCATGGGCGGCGCGCGATCGTGGCCGGACACACTGGAGGACAGCAAGATTACGGCAGTCGACCGATCGCTCGTCGCTCTGGCGCTGCTGACCTTCGCCGCGCATAGCGATGATCAGGCTCTTTTGGATCTGGCCCGGCAGGTCGCGCGCGAGATGCCGATCGCCGACGCGCTGCGCGCTCTGGAGGCGCTGAGCGGTGGTACTTTACACGAAGGTTCGAACGAAGATAAGCCGAAAACTGCCCCTCTTTCGAACCTTCATGTAAAGCAATTTTACACGAAGGTTCGAAAGCATACGCAGTACCTGCGGTCTATCAGTTCAATGTGGGGCCACACCGGTCGCCTTCCCCAGCGACGAGATACTCCCGGAGCGAATCATTGAGGAATAGATCACGTTCCACCAATGCGGCAATCAGCCGTCCAAGCGGCAGCGGGAGCAGCCGTCGGCGATAGGCCGCACGTCTGCGCACCGCCTGGCGCTGGCCAGGATTCTCTTGCAGCAATCCTCCGTGCTGTACCGGCCAGCGCTCAATCAGGTGCAGCGCCCGCTTCACGGTTGTGGGCGTTCCGGTCGCGAAAAAGAACGTATACCACGCTAGCACCTGTTGTTCCACGAGACGTTGTTCTGGGTGCGCCATCTGCTATGGTAAGTCTGCCCAGGCCATCCCACATTGCTGGCACGTAAACGGGGCGGTCTGTTTCGTGAAGAGCTGGAGCATGGCCCCGCAGCGACACCGATGTTGGAGGATGAGTTGATGTTGTGGACAGCTCTGGATGTAGGGTAACGCCAGGGTACGCCCCAGCAGGCGATCCTGTGCCACACAGGCTGGGCAGAGCTGAAACAGAGTAGAATATAGCTCGAATTCAAGCAGCAGTACATGCTCTTTCGCTGCGGGTGGTCGGCTCATATAGCGTCTCAGAAACTATAGTTGCGAGACAATCCCGCCTCGCCAGGAAGGTGCTCGGTGTCCTCGTCGGCTGATCATGCCACATCCAAGCGCTTACAGATCCTCTCTGATGAGGAAATTGCTGCCCTCTACAACCGGCCCTGCTTCACCGAGGATGAACGTGCGCTCTATTTTATGCTCACGACATCGGAGCAGGAGCTCGTCGCCTCCTTTGAACGCGCACCGGTTCAGCTCTATTGCATCCTCCAGCTCGGCTACTTTAAGGCCAAACAGCTCTTCTTCCCCTTTACGTTTGCTGATGTCCCTGAGGATGTTGCCCACATCCATGCACGCGCATTTGCCTCGGTATCACACCTGCAGCTGCGACCACTCAGCAAACACACAATCCTCAAACAGCGCCAACGTATCCTCGACCTCTTCCACTATCGGCTGTGTACGCCCGCAGACCGTCAGCAGCTCTTGCTGCGTGCGCAGCAAGCGGCACGCATCAGTAGCAAGCCCGTCTATGTCTTTCGCGAGGTCGTGCACTCCTTGGCCGAGCATCGCCTTGTCAGTCCCGGCTATACCTTCCTGCAAGAAGCTATCGTCGGCAAGGCCCTGACCCTGGAAGAAGCACGCTTGGTGGGTATCCTCCAGGCCCAGCTCACCCCCGCCGCGTGTCTGACGCTCGACCAGCTCTTCGATATCCCCGACGGGCTCTATCCCATCACGCTGCTCAAGCAGCAGCCGAAAGATTTTAGCCTCAAGGAGCTCCGGCGCGAGATCACTCGTGGCGACCAACTCCGGTCGCTCTATCAGCTGGCCATGCGGATCGTGCCGCAGCTCGAGATTTCCACTGAGGGCATCAAATACTACGCCACGTTGGTTTCCTACTATTCCGTCTTTCGCCTGCGGCAGTTCGCTGCCTGGCCCCGCTATCTCTACACGCTCTGCTTTCTCATCCACCGCTACCAGCGCCTGAACGATAATCTGCTCAGTTGCTTCATTCACCATGTCAACCACTTCCACGATGAGGCGAAGACCACCGCCAAAGTGCAGGCCGCCGAGGAGCGCATGGACAGCAATCAGGACATGCCCAAAGCGGGCCTCGTGCTCAAGCTCTTTACCGTCAATCAGCCACCGGAGACACCGTTTAGCGCGGTTCAAGCCAAAGCCTTTGCCATTTTGGAGCCGCAGCGCCTCACTCGTGTCGCCGAGTATATCGCGCATGAGGCAACGATCGATGAAACGGTTGTGCAGTGGGAGCACATCGACGCCATGGCCCGGCGTTTCAAACCCTATCTCCGCCCGATCATCCGCGCGGTGGATCTTGCCGCACTGCGGGTGAATGCGCCGCTTCTGGAAGCCATCCGGTTTCTTAAGACGACGTTTGAGGCTGAGCGCTCGCTGCGGCAGATCGATCCGGCCGACTTTCCCGCGCAGTGCATTCCCGTCCGTGACAAACGCTATGTCTATGGCCGCACCAGGCAGGGGCAGAAACAGCTGATCGCCGACCGCTATGAATTTCTGATCTATCGCCAGCTGCGCAATGGCCTCGAATCGGGCGATCTCTTCTGCCGCGATAGCGTGCGGTTTCGGAGCTTCGAGGATGACCTGATCGATGCCCAGGAATGGAAGCAGCACAAGGAGGCCTTGGTGGCCCAGACCGAACTTGCCCGCCTGCTCCAACCTATTCAGGAGCAACTGCTCGATCTGGAGCGCCAGCTCGAAGAGCACATTGTCGCCGTGAACCAGCGCATTGACGCTGGCGACAATCGCTATTTTCAGATCACCGGCAAGGGTAAAGGCAAACGCTGGATACTCCAGTATCCCAAAGGCAGCGAGCCAATCAATCATCCGCTCTTTGAACCGCTGCCTCATATCAATATCGGCACCCTGCTCCATGTCGTCAACAGCCAGTGTCACTTCATGGACTGTTTCGAGCATGTCCTGGGACGCTATCGGAAACAAGTCGCGGAAGATCAGCCTATCCGTGCCTGCTTGATTGCCTGGGGAACCAATATGGGTCTGGGACGGATGGGGGAAATCTCCGACGTCGCCTTCGATCTCCTCGCGCGTACGTCGGACAACTTTCTCCGCCCGGAAACCCTCAAAGCGGCGAATGATTGTGTCAGCAACGCGATTGCGGCGCTGGCGATCTTCCGGCAGTACGACCTGGGAAGTGTGGTGCATTCCAGCAGTGACGGCCAGAAGTTCGAGACGACCATTCCGACCTTCCAATCCCGCCACGCGCTCAAGTATTTCGGCCTTGGCAAAGGGGTGGTCGCGGACACGCTCGTGGCCAACCAGGTACCGATCAATGCTGAACTGATCAGCGCGCACGACCATGAAAGCCACTTTGTCCTTGATCTGTTGCTCAACAATACCACGGACATTCAGCCGGTGATTCATTCGACGGATACGCACGGCACAAATCAGGTCAATTTTGCCCTGCTCTACTTCTTCAACTATCAGTTTGCGCCGCGCTACCGCGACATTCACGAGAAGGTACGAACCTCGTTGTATGGCTTTGGGCA
>WNFU01007668.1_pt1 | contig 17638 bp, 17 predicted proteins | sample 5400121 | NCBI WGS metagenome assembly WNFU01 (sample SAMN13153360, study PRJNA577476) | soil metagenome | isolation source: 100 cm soil or saprolite under grassland replicate 1 | place: USA:California | collected 2016-06-15
ACCGCCGCCCCCTGCCCGCCGCCGATGCACGCCGAGCCGAGCCCAAACCGCTTCTTCTCCCGGCGCAGCGCGTGCAGCAAGTGAATCGTGATGCGCGTGCCGCTCGCCGCCAGCGGGTGGCCGATGGCGATCGCTCCACCGCAGGCGTTCGTGCGGGTGCGATCGAGGCCGAGCTCGCGCTCCACCGCCAGGTACTGCGGCGCAAACGCCTCGTTCACTTCGACGAGATCCATCTGCTCGAGTTTCAGCTTCGCCTTCTCGAGCGCCTTGCGCGCGGCGGGAGCCGGCCCGATGCCCATGTGCTTCGGCTCGACGCCGGCCACGGCCCACGCGACGAGACGGCCAAGCGGCTTCAACCCGTGCGCCTTCGCGTATTCCTCACTGGCCAGCACGGTCGCCGCGCCGCCGTCGGCGATGCCGGATGCGTTGCCCGCGGTCACGAGGCCGTCCTTCTTGAAGTAGGGCTTGAGCGCGCTGAGGATCTCGAGCGTCGTGCCGGGGCGCATGTGCTCGTCGGCGCGAAACTCGACTTCCTTCCCCTTCACCTTGATCGTGACGGGCACGACTTCGTCCTGGAAGGCGCACGCGTCCCACGCCTGCTTCGCGCGCTGCTGTGACAGGACGGCGACTTCGTCCACCTCTTTGCGCGTCAGCTTGTACTTCTCGGCCAGGCTCTCGGCGGTCTCAGCCATGGAGAGCCCGCATTGCGGGTCCTTCAGGGATTCCCACAGCAAGTCTTCGAGTGGCGCCGGGCCGAGGCGCAAACCCCAACGCGCACCGCGCACGACGTGCGGTGCCTGGCTCATCGACTCCGCGCCGCCGGCCAGTACTGCCTCGGTTTCGCCAAGGAGGATCAGCTGGGCGCCCTGGGTGATCGCCTCGAAGCCGGAGCCGCACAACCGATTCACCGTCACCGCCGGCGTCTCGATCGGCAGGCCGGCCTTGAGCCCAACGTGGCGGGCCATGTAGATGGCGTCCGCCGATGTCTGGAGCGCGTTGCCGAACACGACGTGACCGAAGTCGCTCGCGGGAACGCCGGAGCGCTGGATAGCATGCCGCGACGCCGCCGCGCCCAACTCGATGGCCGACAAGTCCTTCACAGAGCCGCCGAAGGACCCGAATCCCGTCCGTACACCCGACAGGAAGACGACGTCTTTGGTGGCGCCCTGGGTTTTCATGAGAGGAACTCCATCATAAGTGGGCGGAATATGAGCTTGCAGTCGGTGCGACGGTAGGTCGTTAGGCCAAAACACGAGCGGCGGACGGGATTGTTCCCCATCCGCCGCTCGTGTTTTCGGGCGCCGGCGTCTCAGCGCGCGCGCATCACCGCACGACGTCCACCCAGCCGGCCTCGTTAGCCACGACGGCGAGGGTGCCGAGCCTGTCGAACGCGATATGACGCGGGAGCCCGCCCGGCTCCAGCGTACCGACCGACTCCAGCGTGTGAGCATCCAGCATCGCGATTTGCCCCGCGGTCCGCAGGCTCGCGTACACGACACTCTGATCGGGAGTCAGCGCGACCTCGTCCGCCGGGGTCGCGAATTTCCGTCGCACGATCTGTCCGGTCGCCAGATGGACGAGATCCAGCCAGCCGTGCTCGTTGCCGCTGTACAGCCGCCTCCCGTCGCGCGAGATCGCCACGCCGAGCGGTTGGCCGCCCAATTCATAGCGACGGACGATGGCGAGGCTGCGGGCATCCAGTTCGAGGATGCCGCCCGCTTTCCAGGTCGGTGCGTACACGCGATTGCCCGCCGGATGGACCGCCAGCTCCGTGCACGCCTGAGGAAGGGCAACGCACCGGACGACGCGGCCGCCGTTGTCGGACAGCGCGCAGGCACAGAGGCGGTCGAGATTGGTGGTGACGTACAGGGTTCGGCCATCGGGCGACAACGCAGCGCCCAGCGGGTCGCCTTCCATGGTGATCGCGCCGGTGCGGCGTCCCCACGCCAGATCGACGACGGCGACGTCTTTCGTGAACTGGTTCGTGACCCAGGCGCGGTCACCGGATGGTGCGAGCACGATGCGCGTGGGTGCGACGCCAACAGGTAGGGCGCCCATCTCACTGAGTGGCTCGAGCCGCAGGCGCTGGAGCACGGCGGCGTGCGTGCGCGTCAGCCAGCCGGTCCCATCGGGCGTGACGGAGACGTCGAAGGGGTAGCCGCCGATCTGCAGTCGTGCCGCCAGGACGCCCCGAGGCTTGCGTGCCTCGATCGCCGGAGCTGGCGCGGCACGACGGAGGGTCAAGGGACTCGTCTGGCGCTGGGCGACCGCCTGCACGTGCGGCCGCAGCGCCAGCTCCCGCATGCCGCTGTCCTTCCAGAGCGTGCGGAACCGTAGAATCGCGCCGGCAATGCCACCGCGGCGCACGCACGACCACGGCTGCCCCATGAGGCGCCGGACCAGCCGGTAGCAGGTGGCGGGCTCGAGGTGCGACGCGCGCGCCAGCGCGAGCAGCGATGCGCCCGTCTGCTCCGACTGGAGGACCCAATAGAAGAGGCGCGTCCACCCGGCGAGCTCCTCGAGCGGCGGAAGGCTGGCGCGCCGGAGGGTCCGGGCAACCTGATGGCGAGTGCGCAGCCCTACGAAGGTGGCGACATCGCCCGCAGCGGGGAGGAGACCGTTCTTGCACGCCAGCACGTCGAGCACAGCGCGTGCTTCACCCGATAGAGCGGGAATGGCGACGTTCAGGATTTTCGCCAACGGAAGCGGTGGCATACGACCACCTCATCCCTTCGCAGGACGGAATTAAGTGCTAGCTGTACCCCACAAATAATCGCAGGGTCTATCAACAAAACCTCAAATCAGCGCGGTCACTGCCTTTGCCACCGCCCGTGTGCTGGCGCTGCCACCGAGGTCAGGAGACCGAACGTCCGCCGTAAGCGCCGCCCGCACCGCCCGCTTAAGGTCAAGAGCGGCGTCTGGATGGCCAAAGTGCTCGAACATCAAACCACCCGTCAACATGGCCGCCATGGGGTTCGCGACGCTCTTGCCGGCGAGAGACGGCGCCGAGCCATGCACCGGCTCGAACAGCGCCGGGCGGCTGCCGGGGTGCAGGTTTGCGCTCGCGGCGAGTCCGAGCCCCCCCACCAGCCCCGCGCCGAGATCGGAGAGGATGTCTCCGTAGAGGTTGTTCGTCACGATGACTTCGAAGCGCTGCGGCTCACGCACCAGCTCGAGCGCGAGGGCGTCGACGTAGCGGTGCTCGGCGGCGACGTCCGGGTATTCCCGAGAGACCGCCTCGAACTTCTCCTGCCAGATCCGGTGCGCGGGAATCGCGTTCGACTTGTCACTCATCGTCACGCGATGTTTGCCGTGCGCCTGGGCCCACGCGAAGGCGGCCCGGATGATCCGCTCGACACCTTTTCCCGTATTCACTTCTTCCGCGACGAACTCGTCGTCGGAGGCGTGCCCGCGTCCGAGATATTGGCCTTCGGTGTTTTCGCGAAAAATGACGAAATCGATGGCGTCTTGATTACGGAGGGGCGTCAGGTCGGGGTGCAGCAACTCCACGGGCCGAAAATTGACGTACAGATCGAGCTTGAATCGCAAACCGAGCAGGATGTCGCGCGCATGTTCGTTTCCCGGAACGCGCGGATCGCCGAGCGCGCCGAGCAGGATCGCGTCGACGTCGTCACGGAGGTGGCGAAACGCCGGGTCGGGAAGCGTTTCCCCGGTCCTGAGGTAGTGATCAGCTGAATAAGGAAGGCGTTCCCACGCGAGCATGAGTCCGTGCTTGGCAGCGACACGGTCGAGCACTGGAATCGCAGCCTCGATCACTTCAGGCCCGATGCCATCTCCTGCGATAACCGCGACCTTGGCCGTCCGGCCGTCGGGCCGTCCGACCGTCATTCGAATCCGGTGGGGCGTCCGCACGCCAGGCAGTACGCCCAACCGACGTCCAGCGCGCTGCCACAGCCGGGACACTTGAGCTCGCCCTCCTGCGGCTGCCCGCAGTGCGGGCAGAAGCGCGCGTCGCGCTTCGCGGGCAGTACGCCGCCGCAATACTCGCATTGATTCGCAGTGAGCGCGTCTTTCGGCTTCGGTGCCCGGAACGCCGCCCGCGGAGCGAATGGCACGGGAACGGGATTCTCGCCCGTCGTGTCCAGCAGTTCTTCATCCTCGGCTGCGCTGGACGGCGCATACGCCCGATCGGCGAGGAGCACGCGCTCGGCGGCGCGGCCGTTCACCATCACTTGCGCGTCGGGAAACGTCCGGAAGTACGCCGGGTCGGGGTTGATGGTCGCGATCTCGCGCTGCATCGCTTCGCGCACGTTCTCGGGTTCGAGCTGCACGTAGCTGCGCTCGCCGGCGAGCAGCCGCAGCACCGCCATCTCGTAGTCCTGGTGGGTCGCCACGTTGAGCCGGGAGCGGTTGGAGCGATACGGCACCAGCCGCTCGTATACGTCGGACGCGGGGAAGGGAACGGCGACGCGCGTCTCGCGCGCCAGCGCGGCGACCAATAATGAGAACAGGCGGTCTAGTTCGTCCATCGTCAGTATACCCGGGCTAAGAGCCCGGGCTCGGCAATTTGGTGCGCCCTTAGAGGGCGCACTCTGCGCCGAGCGTGCCCTCTCAGGGCACGTAATAACCGGCCCGATCCGTTTCCGTCAGGCACCGTTTCTCCACGCCGTCATCCAGCGGTCGTACAGCACCGGCACGACGCCGCCCTGCTGCAACACTTCCACACCCGAGGGATCGCGGTAGGCCTTGCGGTAGAACACGTGGGTGACGCCGGAATTGATGATCAGCTTGGCGCACATCACGCAGGGCGAGGCGCTCACGAACACGACCTTGTCGCGCACGTTGCCGGGCGCTTTCACGAGGGCGTTCATCTCCGAATGAATGCATCCGCAATTGCCCGGCACCGCGGAGTCGCACTTGTTGGGGAGACCGCGTGCGTTGCCGTTGTAGCCGATCGCGAGCACGTTCTCGAGGCGCTGATCGGTGACGACGGTCCCCACCTGCAGGCGCGCACAGGTCGAGCGCTTGGCCAGCTCTTCCGCCATGCGCATGTACACCTCGTACAGCGGAATCCGATCGACACGCACCGATTGATCGGCGGCTGACACGTGGTCCTTACTTGATCCGCTCATGCAGCTCCTTGTCGGGGTCGAAGTCCAGATACTTGCCGCGGGCGCGCTGCTGGGCGAGCCAGGTGTCGAATCCCGAGGGAATGAGACCGTTGGAGCGCTCCTGCTTGTCGGCGGCGCGGATCGCCAGGACGTTCGCGTATTCGTTCTTCACGTGCTCGTTATGGCCACGCACCCAGCGCCATTCCACAGTATGGGCGGAATCAACCTGATCGAGCTTCTGCCAGAGGTCGGCGTTCTCGAGCGCGCCCGTTTTGCGGCGCCAGCCACGAGCCTTCCAATCCTTGCGCCACTCCTTCATGCCTTTGACCAGATACTCGGAGTCGGAGACGAAGTGCACGAGCGCGTGACGCCATTGGCGCCGAATCCATTCCAGCGCCGCAATCGCGCCCGCCAGCGCCATCTTGTTGTTCGTCGTTTGCGGCGAGCACTCGTAGAAGTCCCAGCGCGCCACGCTGTCCCCCGCCGGCGCCTCGATCAATGCCGCGTTGCCGCCCCGGCTCGGCTTGGTGGAATCGTTGCCGAGGCAGCTTTCGTCGGCATGCACCAGCACGAACGGGGTCGTCACGGCTGAATGACCACCGGAATATCGGTATGCAGCAAGATCTGCTCGGCGTGCGAGACCGTCACGTCGCTGCGGCGTCCCGACGAGACATGGGCGCCTGCAAACAGCGCATCGCACTGGGTGCGCTCGATCACGCGCGCGACCGCCGCGCCGGGCGTGCCCGGCTCGACGTGCGTGACGTAGGCGACGCCTTGCAGCGACAGCATGGCTTCGGCCTCGCCGATGACCATGGTGCCGACGGCTGGATCGACCGTCGCGTGAATGACGTGCACCGTGCTGTGCGTGACGCTGGCGAAGCGCGCCACCAACTCCAGCGCGCGCTGGGCCGTCTCGCGCCCGTCGTAGGCGACCGCGCAGGCGCTCATCGGCGACGGCTTGCTGGCGCACACGATCACGGTCCGCTCCGCGATACGGATCAACGACGACACGGTCTTGCCAAGCACATCCGCGGGCGACGAGCGGCCGCGCCGGCCTACCAGCACCGTGTCCACGTCACCCGCGAGCGCGGCGAGCTCGGCATCGGGGTCGCCGTGCTTGAGGACCGTTTCCACCGCGAGACCGGCATCTTTGACCCGCTCCTGCGCCCGCTGCAACAGCGCCCCGGAATCGGACGAGCGGCGCCCGAGGCCATGCGTCTCTTTCACGTGTGCGATGACGAGCCTCGATTTGAAGCGATGACCCAGCATGACCGCCTGCTCCAACGCTTCGTCGGCGCTCGGGCTGCCGTCCAGGCCGATCAGCAGGCGTGTGAACACGGCGGGGGACGGTGCTCAGGGGAGCACCGCGAAGCTCTCCAGATCGCGAAGCCGGAACGTCAGGAGCTCGCCGGTCATCGGCAGCCGCCCCGCCAGCACGTCGTCCCGCCCGCTCGTTTCAAGACGCTCGGCCACGACGACATATTCGGTCCCCCGGCGCCGCAGCGCTACCCGGAGATGCTGCCGCACGGCGCGCTCCAGCGCATCCAGGGCGTCGGGGCTCAGGGCGCGGTACTCGGGGATTGCCGGCACAAGCCGTCAGCGCACCGCGATCGCGCCGGGCACGCCCCGCGCGAGGCGACCGATCCGCGCCGCGGCCGGCGTCCCTTCACGCTGCAGCGCCGCGAGCAGGGTGTTGGCGCGATCGGGGTCCACGGCAATCAGCAGCCCTCCCGACGTCTGCGCGTCGAACAGCAGCACGCGCATCGCTTCCGCGACGCCGGGCTCGAACGTGACGTGCGGCGCCAACGCCTCGCGGTTCCGTTCGGTACCACCGGGAATCGCCCCTCGTGCGACGAGCTCGGCAGCGTTGGGGAGCAGCGGCACGGCCGCGGCGTCGATCTCGGCGGACACGCCGCTGGCCGCCAGCATGTTGTGCAGGTGGCCCAGCAAGCCGAAGCCCGTGACGTCCGTCGCGGCATGCACGCCACCTCCGGTGGCGCGCATGGCGCGCGCCGCGCCCGCATTGAGGGTGGTCATCGATTGCACCGCCGGCGCGATTTCCGCGGCCGTCGCAAGGTCGCGCTTCAACGCGGTGCTGAGGATGCCTGTCCCGATCGGCTTCGTGAGCACCAGCGCGTCGCCCGCGCGCGCGCGCGCGAGCGTCACGATGCGCTTGGGATGTACCTCGCCGATCGCGGCCATTCCGTACTTGGGCTCGGGGTCGTCGACCGAGTGGCCGCCGAGCACGAATGCCCCGGCTTCGCGCGCGATGTCGGCGCCACCGCGCAGGACTTCTCCCAGCAGCTCGTAGGGAAGCGTGTCGCGCGGCCAGCCGACGAGATTGAGCGCGAGCAGCGGCGTGCCGCCCATCGCGTACACGTCGGAGAAGGCATTCGCGGCCGCGATGCGGCCGAAGTCATACGCGTCATCGACGATCGGCGTGAAGAAATCGACGGTCGCGACGATCGCGCGGTCCGGCGTCAACTGGTACACGGCGGCGTCGTCCCGCATCGAGGCATCGACCAGGATGCGGGGATCGGTCAGGGGCGGCACGTGGCGCAAGACCTGCGCCAGCTCGGCGGGGCCGAGCTTGCAGGCTCAGCCGGCGCCGTGCGAGAGCGCAGTCAGTCGAATCGTTGTCATTGGTCCAGCGAAGATAGCTACGAAAGACGCCAGGCGAGCAGGGCTCCCGCCACCAGATAGCGGGTGAGTTCACCGACCTCGATAGCGACGAAAGCCGACTTTCGGCGAGGGGCACCGGATGTGCTGAGAAGTTGAGTGGGAACGGTTGCGAGCAGACCAATGAGCAAGAACACGAGCCACCACTCCCCACTCCCGAGGGAATCGAACCACAGCGATGCGAAAAGCGTTACGACGCCCGCTTCGACGACCTTCCACCGCATGATCGGGATCGGGACCGAGCCCATGATTCCGACCTGCCCAGGGCGTCGTAGCATGAATGCCGCTGCCAACTCTCCCAGGATCGTGGCCACATAAAACCAGATGGTGACCAGGATCCAGGCAGGAACTAGCCGACCGAGCGTCACGCTATCTGGACTGCTTGTATCCGGGACCCCTGAGCCCTCGGCCCGGGCGCGCGCTCGTAAGCTGCCCCTTCTTCAATACCATCTGCCCGTTCACCAGCACGTACTCGATCCCCACCGATGTCTGATGCGGCTGTTCAAAGGTCGCGCGATCGATCACGGTCGCTGGATTGAAGACGGTGATGTCGGCGGACATCCCGGGCCGCACCAGGCCGCGATCGGCGAGGCCGACGCGCTGTGCGGCCAGCGACGTCATCTTCCGCACCGCGAATTCGAGCGGGAACAGTTTCAGGTCGCGCGAATAGTGGCCGAGGATGCGCGGGAACGTCCCGTAGGCACGCGGGTGCGCCGACTGCGTGCCGAGCGGCCCATCTGGCGCGACGCCGCCGAAGTCGGTGTTCACGGCGACCCACCACTGCTTCATCCCCGCCTGCACGTCCTGCTCGTTCATCACCGCATACACCGCATCGGTGCGGTGGCCGCCCTCGGCAAGCACGATGTCGAACACCGTCTCCACCGGGTCGCGATGACGGGCGGCTGCGATTTGAACGATGGTCTTGCCTTGCAGGTAGCGCAGCGAGTCCTGGAACGTGCCCGTGATCAGCACGCCCGCGCCGCCGCCTGCGGCCGAGTAAAAGCTCTCGGTCCGCGGATTGAGGATCTCGGCGTGGAGGCGCGCGCGCGTAGCCGGGTCGCGCAACCGCACCAGCAAGGAATCCCAGCCGCCGCTCTCGGCCCACGTGGGGATCGAGGCATCGAGCGACGTCGCCGCGCGGATGTAGGGATACTGATCGGCGGTAACATCCAGTCCCGCCGCCCGCGCCGAGTCGATGCGCGCCAGCACGTGCGCCATTTTCCCCCAGCTGCGGCGGCCCGACAGCTTGAGGTGCGACACTTCCGCCGGGATGCCGGCCTGTCGCGCGATCTGGAATACCTCATTGAGGGCGTCGTCGATCTGCTCGCCCTCGTTGCGCATGTGCGACGCGTAGATACCGCCATGCCGCTGCGCGGCCCGGGCGAGCGCCACGAGCTCATCCGTTTTCGAATAGCTCGCCGGCGCGTACTCGAGCGCGGTCCACACGCCGAGCGCGCCCTGCTCCATCAGCGTGTCCACGATCGCCGCCATGTGCGCGAGCTCGGCCGGGGTGGGGGCGCGGTCTTCATTCCCCATCCCCGCAAGCCGCAGCTGCGTCGCTCCCACGAACGTGGCGATGTTGAGCGCCGATCCCTGCCGTTCCAGCTGCGCGAAATAGCCGGTGAGATCGCGCCAGTCCTCCCGGTAGTGCCACTTCTTCATGGCATCGGAGTCACCCACGACCAGCTGGTCCGTGAGGGGCGCCACCGAGCCACCTTCGCCCGTCACCTCGGTCGTAATGCCCTGCGTGACTTTCGAGAGAACGCGGTTGTCGATGAGGACGTTGATCTCCGATTGACCCATCATGTCGATGAACCCGGGGGCGACGACCAGGCCGCTCACATCCAGCGTTTCGCGAGCGGCCGCGGTGCCGAGAAAACCGACCGCCGCGATGCGGTCGCCGCGGATACCGAGGTCGCCGCGGTAACGCGGGTTGCCGGTGCCATCAATGATCCAGCCGTTCTTGAGGATCAGATCGTACGGCCCGTCGCTGCGGCCCGGCCCGCCCATGCCACATGCACTGACCAGTGAGAGGAACAACAGATAGCCGATAGCCGATAGCCGATAGCTCATTTCCATGTGGCTCTCAGGGAATCCGGCCGGATCAGCCGGCCGCGGATCATGACCATCGCAATGTTGCGTGTAACGGCGATGTTGCGGGTGGGGTTGCCGGTCAGGACCACGAGGTCCGCAACTTTGCCGGCCGTGAGCAGGCCGAGAGAATCGGCGCGCAGCAGTTGCGCCCCACGGCGGGTCGCCGCGGTGATCGCCTCGAGCGGGCTCAGGCCCGCCGCGACCAGTAGCGACATCTCTTCGTGCAGCGAGTAGCCGGGAATGAGGAGCTGATTGGCGGCGTCCGAGCCGGCGGCGATCGCGCCTCCGGCGCGTTTGTACTCGCGCACAAACTGATCCTGCCGCTTGCGGGAGCGGCGGAACGCGTCAAAGTCTCTGGAGCGCCAGCCGGTGCGGCGCAACAGACTCGGCACGCTGCGCACGCTTGCCGCGTTGTCCGGCACGTCTTCCATGCCGGGACGCGTGAGCAGGATCGGGTTGTCGAGCCGCGACAGCATATCGTGGACGACGAGCGTCGGCACGAGTGCCACCTTCGTTTGCGCGAGCGCGCGGGCCGTGCGGGCGACAGTACTCGAATCGAGCGACGCCCAGCCCTTCTCTTCCGTCGTCCAGCCCGACAGAAAGGTGCTGTGCGCCGCGGCATACGCGGGATTGCCCGTCGCGGCTTGCACCACGCCGGCCATGTGCTCGATCGAGACGACGCCCGCGCGTGCCGCGGTCAGCGCGTCGGTCTTGCCGAGGTGCGCCGCAACGGGCAAACGCAGCTTGACCGCTTCATCCAGCAGCGGCCGCAGCAAGGCCGGCGTGATCTTCGTGTAGATCTTGAGATAATCGACGCCCGCAATGGCATGTTGATCCACGGCGCGGCGCGCCTGGTCAGCGGTCGCGATCCCGGTCGCGTTGGGGTAGGTCGGGGGCACGCCGTCGATCATCGCGCCGGCTACGAACATGCGCGGACCGAAGATCGACCCGAGGTTCATCTCGTTTTTCAGCGCGACGACGGAGTCGGTGCCGCCGTGCAGATCGCGCACAGTGGTGACGCCCCATGCGATGTAGCGCCGCGCCGCCCAGCGTTCGACGTGCGCGTGCGAATCGATCAACCCCGGGATCACGGTCTTGCCCACCAGATTGACGCGCTCGGCGTTGCGGGGAACCGGGATTTCGTTGACGCGCGCGACGGCCTCGATGTGGCCGTTGCGGATGATGATCAGCGCGTCCTGTTTCGGCTCGCCGCCCGCGCCGTCGATGAGCGTCGCGCCCTCGAGCGCGATGACGTGGTCTTTGGACGGCAGAAGCTTGCTGCAACCGGCCAGCAGCAGCAGCGCGATCACGGTGGCCGTCCGGCCGTCGGGCCGTCTGGCCGTCATTTCGGATCCGCTGCGGTGTGATCGTGCAAGATTCGCCAACGGTCGCCCTGTTTCTGAAGCACCAATGTGAACGGTCCGCTGGCGACGATCGCGTCGCGGCGGGTCAGCTTGAAGCGCGCTGTCGCGTATGCGAAGTCGGGTGTCAGCACGCGCACGTGCAGCTCGTCGAACGAAAGCGAGTCGCGCGATTTCCCCTTCGCGAAGTAATTCGCCTGGTAGCGATCATACAGCGCTTGCCAGCCATACTGCACGTGACCGGCCGACACGTAGCTGGTGAGCGAGTCGCGAGCGTAGTCGCTCATGAACCCCGCGAGATCGCCGTGATTCCAATCGGCGGCGGAGCGCTGCAGCATCGCGGCAATTTCCTGCGGCGGATCGCCGAGCGGGATTTTCGGCGCTGAACAAGCCGCCGCGATCGAGAGCAATACGACGCACGACGCACGACGCACGGTATTTTTCTCCTTAACGTGGCCGCGGGAGCGCCTCCTCGAGACGCTCCCGCGGTCGTCATTGCCTGTCGTGTTAGCGGCGGCGTTTCTTCTTCCCGGCCTTCTTCTTCTTCGCCTTCTTCGCCGGCTTCTTCCGGGCCTTCGGCCGCGCCTTCTTGGCGGCTTTCTTTTTCTTCTTGGCCTTCGGCTTGGAAGAGGGGCGCGCGTGCGACTCTTCCATCGGCATCGATGGGCTGGGCGGTGGCGTGGGTGCCGAGGGGAACATCGGCTCCATGAAACCCGGCCCGGGCCAACTGCTCTCCGTCACATCCATCTGCTCAAGCATCGGATCTCTCCTATGCTGATAAGGTGCGGGGGCGGCGTGGGTGGCCTATAGCTTACCGCGGGATTCTGACCTCGCAAGTGATACGGACTACCGCCTTTTGGGCCTGTTTCATGTGACCCCCCTGTGACAAGTTGGCTTGACAATGGCATTTAGCCGGACACACATTCGCCAGCCATGATCAGACGCGGACTCGTTGCTGCCCTCGCGCTCTCCCTACCGGGCACGGGAGCGGCCCAGAACGTCGCCGAAGTCCAGGTTGCGCCTCCTTCCATCACCATCCGCGTCGGCGAACGCAGCGGCTTGCTGGCGACGGCGTTCGATCGCATCGGCAATGTCATCCCCACGGTGCGCATCATCTGGTCGTCGAACAACATCAACATCGCCAAAGTCGACAACAACGGCACCGTCACGGGCATCGGCAACGGCGTCGCCATCATCGAGGCGCGGGTCGCGTCGCGGCGGGGCCAGGCGGCCGTCCAGGTGACGGGTGGGAGCGCACCAGCTCCGCCGCCCCCCCCCCCGCCGCCGCCGGGCGCTCCGCCAGCTCCCCCCGGCCCTGACCCGTTTGCCGGCCAGCCGGCCGGCAGTGGCCCCGCCGCCGCCCTGCGCCTGGAGCCTGGTGTGATCTACCTGCTGGCCTCCGAGAACACGCGAGTGTCACCGCGTGCGCTGCGCGAGGACGGGTCACCGGCGGCGCCCGTGCTGGTGACGTGGACGTCGCTACGATCCGACGCTCAAGCTTTCCCCCGGTGAGGTCGATACCCTACATGTGATCGTCGCAGCGCAGAACAACCGGACCGTGAACCCGCTGGTGCTGCAGTGGGCGTCGAGTGATCAGAGCGTAGCCCGCATCAGCCTCGGCGGCGTCGTCACCGCCGCTGGGCCGGGCAAGGCGATTTTGACCGTCTCAGGCCTGCTGCAGAGCAAGAACATCGACGTATCGGTTCACCCAATCGTTGAAAAGCTCTCGGTTCGCCCCACCGTCTCCGCCGAGGTGCCGGTGGCCCTCACCGGAACGGTCAAGTTCGAGGCCCAGGCGCTGACATCGGATAACACGCCTGTTCCGGAGGCGCCGCTCCGCTGGAGCGTCGCCGATCCAGCCATCGCGAGCTTCGATCCGCAAACCTGGACGCTGACCGGACGGGCCGTTGGAAAGACGCAGCTGACGGTTCGTGGGCCGCGGACCGGGCTGATCGCCGTCTGGAATGTCAGCGTCATCGCGGGGTCGGTGCGGTTTACCCAGCCTCGCGTGGGCATCGGGCTCAATCAACGGCACACGTTGCGGGCGAACTACGCCGACGATCAGGGCAACGTCCTGGGACCGGCTACAAACCTCACCTGGAGCAGTGACAATCCCCAGGTAGCGACCGTCGGCGAGGATGGGACGGTCTCCGGGACCGGCTATGGCCATGCGCACATCACCGCGGCCGCGCCCGGCGGCAAGAGTGCGGCGGCCGACGTCTATGTCGTTGGCGAGATCATCGTCGCAAGCTCGCGCACCGCGGGCAAGTTCCAGCTCTATGCCGCGGAGCGTTCCAACCTCGCGCAGCTCACGAAGCTCACCCCTGATACGTCGTCGGCCACCGATCCGGCGTTCTCGCCCGACGGCTCACGCATCGCGTACGTCTCGCAGCGTGACGGCAACGCCGAGATCTACGTGATGAATGCGGACGGCACCGGGGCCGTGCGGGTGACCAATGATCCGCAGCCCGATGGGCGGCCGGCGTTCACGCCCGATGGGCAGGCCATCGTTTTCCATTCGTCGCGCCCAGCCCCCCCAGCCCCCCCAGCCCCCCCAACGCCCCAAGCCTCCGCGGGCAAACAGCAGATCTGGACGGTGAACCTCGACGGCACGGGACTCACGCAGCTCACGCGCGACTCGGTCAATGCGTCGCCCACGGTGTCCCCCGACGGGCAGACCGTCGCGTATGTCTCGACACGCAATAAGGACTCCGACATCTGGCTCATGGGCCGCGACGGCTCGAACCAGCGCCAATTCACCCGCTCCCCGCAGCAGCGCGAAACCGAGCCGCGCTTCCTGCGGGACGGTACGCTCGCCTATCTGGTCGAACGGCGGGACGGCAATCGCACGGTGCAGCAGGTGATGCGCGCCGATCTGGCGACGGGCAATGTCACGGCGCTGACAGGCACCGATCTGGCGATCGCATCGTTCGCCGTTTCTCCGTCCGGTGACCTCGTCGCGCTGGTCGTCAACGCCGAGCCGCAGAATCGCCGCAATCCCGCGTATCGGGTCTATATCCAGCCGGTCAGCTCTGCGACCCCGGTCCCCATGCCGACCACAGGGACAGAGCAGATGATCACGCCGACGTTCCGGCCCTAATAGGAGTCAGGAGTCAGGAGTTGGGATTCTGGGGGAACGAATGCGCGCCTGCGTTCTGACCGCCACCGGCGGTCTCGACCACCTCCAGATCACCGAAGTGCCTGACGCACCCGCACCGCGGGCGGGCGAAGTCCGCATCGCCATTCGCGCGGCGGCGCTCAATCATCTCGATCTGTTCGTTGCCGAGGGCATGCCAGGTGGGGCCGATCGCTTTCCGCACATCGTCGGCGCCGACGGCGCCGGCGTGGTCGAATCGGTCGGGTCCGACGTGAAAACGGTGAAAGTCGGCGATCGCGTCATGCTCAATCCGGGCATCTCCGACTACACGTGCGAGTTCTGCCGCGCCGGCGAACATTCCCAATGCGTCAATTACCGGCTGCTGGGAGAGCATCTGCCCGGGACGGCCGCCGAGCTGGTGACGGTTCCTGCGCACAACGTCGGGCGGATTCCGCAATTGTCTCCCGAGCTAACATGGGCGGAGGCCGCCGCCTTTTCGCTTGTTACACTCACGGCGTGGCGCATGCTCGTCACGCGCGCGCAGCTCAAAACGGGTGAGACCGTGCTGGTGTGGGGCATCGGCGGCGGGGTTTCCTTGACCGCGCTGCGCATCGCCAAACTGCTCGGCGCCCGGGTGATCGTGACATCCTCGGACGACGCGAAGCTCGCCGCCGCCAGACAGCTCGGCGCCGACGTCACGTTGAATCACAAGACGCAAAAGATCTCGCAGGAAATCCGGGCGCTCACGAACAAGCGGGGTGTAGACGTGGTCGTCGAAAACGTCGGGGCGGCTACGTGGGATGAGTCCTTGCGCTGCCTGCGGCGGGGCGGCCGGCTGGTCATCTGCGGCGCCACGTCGGGGCCGCAGGTCGGGCTCGATATTCGCCGGTTGTTCTGGCATCACTGGAGCATTCTCGGATCCACGATGGGGAACGCGGCCGAGTACGCGGAAATCGTCCGACGGCTCGGCCAGGGGCAGCTGCGGCCGATCGTGGATCGGGTCTACCCAATCGTCCAGGCCCGTCAGGCGTTCGAGCGGCTCGCGAAGGGCGAACAGTTGGGGAAGATCGTGGTGGAGTTGCCTTCAAGAGTCTAAGTAGTTAATTTTTATCAACTTAGCCATACCCCGGCTCCTGATTCCAAACTCCTAACTCCTGACTTTAATGACCGGTCCTAACGTTCGAGAGCGGATCCTCCCGCGCCTCATCGAAGACGAATTAAAGGAATCGTTCCTCGACTACTCGATGAGCGTCATCGTGCAGCGCGCGCTGCCCGATGTGCGCGACGGCCTGAAGCCGGTGCACCGCCGCATCCTGTACGCCATGCACGAGCTCGGCCTGGTCCCAGGCCGGCCCTATAAGAAGGCGGCGACGGTCGTCGGCGACGTGCTCGGCAAGTATCACCCCCACGGCGACATCGCGGTCTACGACTCGCTTCGGTCGACGGCGACTCGGCTGCGGCGTACCGCTACACGGAAGCGCGGCTCACCCGCATCGCGATGACGATGCTGGAAGACATCGACAAGAACACGGTCGACTTCGTCCCCAACTTCGACGACCGGTTGCAGGAGCCCACCGTCCTGCCGGGACGCTTGCCGAACCTGATCGTGAACGGCTCGGCCGGCATCGCCGTCGGCATGACGACGAACATCCCGCCGCACAATCTCAGTGAAATCGTGCAGGCGATCGTCCACCTGGTGGACCATCCGACCGCCACGATCAGGGACATCCGGAAGTTCGTCAAAGGGCCCGACTTCCCGACCGGTGCCATCATTTACGGGCGCGAAGGCATCAAGGAGTGCTACGAGAAGGGCCGCGGCCGGATCATCATTCGGGCGCGCGCCATCGCCGAAGAGAAGGAATCGACCGGCAAGCAGCAGATCGTGGTGACCGAATTCCCCTACCAGGTGAGCCCGGAGCGCGTGCACGAGCAGATCCGCGATCTCGTGCTGGCGAAGAAGCTCGAAGGCATTTCCGACGTGCGGAACGAGTCCGACAAGGAAGGCATCCGCCTCGTCATCGAGCTGAAGCGCGACGTCATCCCCATGGTCGTGCTCAATCAGCTCTACAAGCACACGCAGATGCAGCAGACCTTCGGCGCCATCATGCTGGCGCTGGTGGACGGCGGGCCGCAGGAGATGACGCTGCTCGAGATCCTGCAAAACTTCATCGAGCACCGCCACACCGTCATCACGCGCCGCACGCAGTTCGAGCTGCAGCGCGCCCAGGACCGCGAGCACATCCTCGAAGGCTTGAAGATCGCCGTCGACAACATCGACGAAGTGATCAAGATCATCAAGAAGTCGAAGGACACGCCGTCGGCGGACGCCGCCTTGCGCAAGCGCTTCAAGCTCTCGGAGAAGCAGTCGGCCGAAATCCTCAACATGCGCCTGGCGCGGCTCACCGCCCTCGAAATCACCAAGCTCGAGGAGGAGCTGAAGGACGTCCGCAAATTCATCAAGGAGTGCAAGGAGATCCTCGCGTCCAAGCCGCGCCGCATGAAGATCCTGAAGGAAGAGCTCACGGAGCTGGCGCAGGGGTTTGGGGACGAGCGGCGCACCGAAATCGTCGCCGATCAGGGGGAGTTCTCGATCGAGGACCTGATCGCCGAAGAGGACATGGTGATCACGGTCTCGCACGCGGGCTACATAAAACGGTTACCGGTTTCCGCGTATCGGCGGCAACGGCGTGGTGGGAAAGGAGTCATCGCCGCTCACCAGAAGGAAGACGACTGGGTCGAGCACCTCTTCATCGCGTCGACCCATGACTACGTCATGTTCTTCACCGAGCAGGGCCAATGCTACTGGCTCAAAGTCCACGAGATCGCGCAGGCGGCGCGCTCCGCCCGCGGCAAGCCGATTCTCAGCTGTGTCGCGATGAAGCCCGACGAGAAAGTTGCGGCGCTCGTGCCGGTGCGGGAGTTCTCCGAAGATCAGTTCCTGCTGTTCGCGACCAAGGACGGCGTGGTCAAGAAGACCGTGCTCTCGGAGTTCGGCAATCCCCGCTCGGTCGGCATCCGCGCGATCAATATCGAGAAGGGGGACGAGCTGATCGACGTGCAGGTGACCGATGGGAAGAACGACATCGTGCTTGCGACGGCGCACGGCATGAGCATTCGCTTCCATGAAAAGGACGTGCGCGACATGGGCCGCACGGCGACCGGCGTGAAAGGCATCGAGCTCGACAAGAAAGATCACGTCATCGACATGGTCGTGGTGCGCCGCAAATCCACGCTGCTCACCGTCACCGAGAAGGGCATGGGCAAGCGCTCGGAGCTCGACGAATACCGGGTCCAGCATCGCGGCGGTCGCGGCATCATCACGCTGAAGCGCAGCG
>WNFU01004551.1_pt1 | contig 17637 bp, 17 predicted proteins | sample 5400121 | NCBI WGS metagenome assembly WNFU01 (sample SAMN13153360, study PRJNA577476) | soil metagenome | isolation source: 100 cm soil or saprolite under grassland replicate 1 | place: USA:California | collected 2016-06-15
ACCTGCTCGAGGGCGAGGCATCCGGCGAGCTCGCCGGGACCGGGACCTGGCGCCTCTCCGAGGGCGGCGGACTGACGACCGTGCTCTACGAGTGGGACGTGCGCACGACGCGGGCCTGGATGAACCTTCTCGCCCCCCTCGCGCGTCCGGTCTTCGCCTGGAATCACGACTGGGTGATGAAGCACGGCGGCGAGGGGTTGGCGCGCCTGCTCGGCGCCCGCCTCGTGCTCGCGTCCGGCGGCGCCGCCTGAGCGCCGCAGCGCTCGATCCCGCGGGCGCCATATCTGAGCGCGGTGCGTATCTGGCACTCTCCTGGTTAGAGTGCCAAGCACTCACTAGTCTGTGTTCCGTCTTAGATGAACCAACGGAGGTATCCATGAAGCTTAAGCCGCTCGGCGACAGGCTAATCGTCAAGGCGCTGGAGGAGGAGGAGACGACGGCCAGCGGCCTGGTCCTCCCCGATACCGCGAAGGAGAAGCCCCAGAAGGGCGAGGTCGTGGCAGTCGGGGACGGACCGATCGAGGACGGCAAGCGCCGCCCGCTCGAGGTGAGCGCGGGCGACGAGGTCCTGTACAGCAAGTACGGAGGGACCGAGATCAAGGTCGACGGCGAGGAGCTGCTCGTCCTGCGCGAGTCCGACGTTCTGGCCAAGGTCGAGTGACCACTTCCCAACGAGAGACTGAAACGAAGGAGGAATAGAGGCATATGGCTCACAAGGAGCTGAAGTACGACGCGGAGGCCCGGACGGCGCTCCAGGAAGGCGTCGACGCTGTCGCCGACGCCGTCAGGGTGACGCTCGGCCCGAAGGGCCGCTACGTGGTCCTGGACAAGAAGTTCGGCGCCCCGACGATCACCAACGACGGCGTCACGATCGCGCGTGAGATCGAGATCGAGGACGTGTTCGCCAACCAGGGTTCCCAGCTCGTCCGCGAGGTCGCCACGGCGACCAACGACGTGGCGGGAGACGGGACCACCACGGCGACGCTGCTCGCCCAGACGATGGTGCGCAGCGGGCTCAGGAACGTCGCGGCGGGGGCCAACCCGCTCGGATTGCGGCGCGGCATCGAGACCGCCGTCGAGCAGGTCGTTGAGAACCTGCGCGACAAGCAGTCGAAGGAGATCGCGGGCAAGGATCAGATCGCCCGGGTAGCGGCGATCTCGGCCGCCGACGACGAGATCGGAAACGTGATCGCCGACGCGATCGAGAAGGTCGGCAAGGACGGCGTCGTGAACGTCGAGGAGGGCCAGACCTTCGGCATGGAGCTCGAGTTCACCGAGGGGATGCAGTTCGACAAGGGCTACATCTCGCCGTACATGATCACCGACCAGGACCGCATGGAGGCGGTGCTGGAGGACCCCTACATCCTGATCGCCAACCAGAAGATCGGCTCGGTCCGTGACCTGCTGCCGATCCTCGAGCAGGTGATGCAGAGCGGCAAGCCGTTGGTCATCATCGCCGAGGACGTCGAGGGCGAGAGCCTCGCGACGCTGGTGGTCAACAAGCTCCGCGGCACGTTCACGGGCGTCTCGGTCAAGGCCCCGGGCTTCGGCGACCGCCGCAAGCGGATGCTCGAGGACATCGCGATCCTCACCGGTGGCGAGGTGATCACCGAGGAGATGGGCCTCAAGCTCGAGAACACGCAGGTCTCCCAGCTCGGGCATGCGCGCCGCGTGGTCGTCACCAAGGACGACACTACGATCATCGACGGCGCCGGCGAGAAGCAGGCGATCGAGGGCCGGATCAACCAGATCCGCCAGGAGATCGAGAGCACCGACTCCGATTTCGATCGCGAGAAGCTCCAGGAGCGGCTCGCCAAGCTGGCCGGCGGCGTCGCCGTCGTCAAGGTCGGCGCGGCGACCGAGACGGAGCTCAAGGAGAAGAAGCACCGCGTCGAGGACGCGTTGCAGGCCACGCGGGCGGCGCTCGAGGAGGGCATCGTTCCGGGCGGTGGAGTCGCGCTGCTCAACGCCCAGGAGGCGGTCGACACCTCGGGGCTCGAGGATCCCGACGAGGGCACGGGCGCCGAGATCGTGCGCCGCGCGCTCGAGGAGCCGATTCGCCAGATCGCCGAGAACTCGGGCTTCGAGGGCTCGGTCGTGGTCGACAAGGTCCGCGGCCTCAAGCCCGGTGAGGGCCTCAACGCCGAGACCGGCGACTACGGCGACCTGGTGGCCGACGGGGTCATCGACCCCACGATGGTGACGCGCTCGGCGCTCCAGAACGCCGCCTCGATCGCCAAAAACATCCTCACCACCGAGTGCATCGTCGCCGAGCCGCCCGAGAAGGATGGCGCGGCCATGCCCGGTGGCGGCATGCCCGACATGGGCGGGATGATGTAGGGGGGCTGACAAGAGCCCTCAAATGTGAGAGGCTAGGAACTGCTTCCCTCCCAAGGGAGCACCCCACAATCCCCCTGACGAGAGGCCCGGCTTCCCCGCCGGGCCTCTCTCTTTGTCCGGGGCGGCGCACAATTGAGCCATGCCCCGTCCGATCGGCCTTCGATCAGCCATCCGCTTCCGCCTCGCCGCGCTGGGCGCAGCGGCGCTCCTCGCGATGTCGGTGGTTGCGACTCGCGCCGATGCGTTCGTCTACTGGGCCGGCCAGGAGGGCGACACGATCGGCCGCGCAAACCTCGATGGCACCGCGGTGAGCCAGGGCTTCCTGGCCGCGCCCGGCCTCTCCCCCTGCGGGGTTGCGGTCGACGGGACGCACGTCTTCTGGGGTGGCTCATCCACCAACACGATCGGGCGCGCCGACCTCGACGGCACGAACGTCGACCCGAACTTCGTTACGGGTGCCCAGTCTCCGTGCGGCGTCGCGGTCTACGGACCGCACGTCTATTGGGCCAACACCGGCAGCGGTCTCGACGGCACGACGATCGGGCGCGCGAATCTCGACGGTACAGCGGTCGACCAGAGTTTCATCGACGTCGCGAGCGGGCCATGCGGGGTGGAGGTCGACGGCCTCCACATCTACTGGACCAACTTCGCCACCAACACGATCGGGCGCGCCGACCTCGACGGCACGAACGTGGATCCCAGCTTCGTCAGCGGGGCGAACCGCCCCTGTGGCGTGGCGGCGGGGAGTGCGCAAATCGACCGCCACCACATCATCGGCGGGCACGTCTACTGGGCCAACACCGGCAGCGGCCTTGACGGCACGATCGGCCGCGCCGACCTCGACGGCGCCAATCTGGACCAGAGCTTCATCAAGGGACTGCACGGCCCCTGGGGGGTGGCGGCAAACGACACGCACATCTATTGGGGGAGCGCCGGCACCAGTTCGATCGGGCGCGCCGATCTCGACGGGACGGGAGTCAGCGAGAGCTTCATCACCATCCCCCAGCGGCCGCTTGGAGTTGCGCTCGATGCCGGGTCCTTGCAGGTGCGCCTCGGCAAGCCGATGAAGCTCAAGCGCACAGGGAAGGTAAAACTCCCCGCCGAACTCCCCGGACCGGGCCTGCTGCAGCTCCTGAAGACCACGGAGGTCAAAGGGCAGAGGACGGAGGCGGTGGCGGCGGGCGAGCTTACCCTGACGGTGAAGGCACGGGGCGCCTCCAAAGCCAAGCTCGACGCGAGCGGCCACGTGAAGGTCGAGGCTGAGGTCAGCTTCACGCCGGCCGGCGCGACGCCCCTGACCGAGAGCACCACGCTGAAGCTCGTCAAGCGCTGACCAGGAAAGCCAACCACCGCTGGTACCGCACCCGTGGCCGCGGGCTCAAGCCACGCGCACCGGGGGCCGATGCTCTTAACTGATGGTCTTGGGGGCTCGCTTCAGCATGTTCACTACGATCCTCGCGGCGGCCGCGATCGGATTCCTCGCGCTCGCGGGCGGCAGCTCCGCCCACGAAGCGGCGGCCGACGACGGGCCGGGCGTCCCGGACTCGGTCGCCGATGCGCTCGGCGGCGACGTCACCGAGCTGCCCGACGACCTCTACCGCGTCGATCTGCGGCACGGCCCGTCGCTGACCACCCACGGCCCCGACACACCGGCCGAGATCCGCCTCGACCACGGCAACAGCCTGAGCCCCGGCGACCCCGAGCGCTCCCCGGTGTGCGCGACGGACTACTACCAGCAGGTGCTCTATGCCCATCGCGCCTCCGACCCCGATCGGCTGGCGACCGTCACGGCTCAGATCCAGGCCTCGATGCGGCGCATGGACGCCGTCCTCAACGAGGACTCGCTGGAGGCCGGCGGCGTGAGCGCCGACTACAAGGTGCACTGCGACGCGTCGGGCGCGATCGACGTCCAATCGTTTTCGGTCGGCGGGACGAGCTTCAGCTCGGTGGTCTCGGCCGCCCGCGCCGCGGGGTACAACGCATCGAACGTCGACTACACGATCTTCTTCGACTACGACGATCCCAACGTCTGCGGGACCGGGTCGTTCTCCGCCGACGAGCGCCTCACGGCCGCCAACGTGAACAACACCGGCGGTGACTACGGCGTCACCTACAGCGATTGCTGGAATGGCGCCACGCCGATGCATGAGAACGGCCACAACGAGGGGGCGGTCCAGTACAACGCGCCCTACTCGACGGGCTCCGGGGCCCATTGCTGGGACGAGAACGACGTCATGTGCTACTCGCCGGACGGCGGCAACCTCCATCAGAACGGCACGATCAGTCGCTGCACGGACCGGCTGCACTTCGATTGCGGAAACGACAGCTACTTCGACCCGGCGCCAGAGAGCTGCGAGTACCTGGCCACGAACTGGAACCTCGGCTCGCGGCTCAATCGCTTCATCGCCTTCGGCCCCGGCAGCGCGAACACGCCGCCGTGCGCGACCTTCAGCTCCATCTGCTCGGACCTGTCGTGCGCGTTTGCGGACTCCAGCAGCGATCCCGAGGGGGCGATCGCGAGCCGCTCGTGGACGTTCGGCGACGGGGGAGCGTCCACGGCGATCAATCCGACCCACAGCTACGAGACCGCGGGCACCTACGACGTCACCCTGACCGTCACCGACGCGATGGGAGCGACCCACACGACCAGCCGGTCGATCAGCGTCGGCTCGCAGCCGCCGGGCGACGGCGGGAGCGCCGCCCCTTCACCAGGCAACGCAGGGCCTGGAGCCGTCGACCCGGCTGATGCCGGCCCGCCGGATACCGCGATCATCCACAGGCCGAGGGACAGAACCAGGCGGCGGAAGGCGAGCATCGAGTTCAGCTCCTCGGAGGCGGGCTCGACGTTCGAGTGCAGCCTCGACAGCGGGCCGTTCAGATCCTGCAGCTCGCCGCAGACAGTGAAGGTCAAGCGCGGGCATCACAGCTTCGCGGTCCGGGCGATCGATGCGGGGGGCAGTGCGGACCCCACGCCGGCGACCGCCAGCTGGACGGTCAGCGCCAGGCGCCGCTAGCCGGCGAGGGCCTCCCGCATCGCCACCGGGTCGACCCCAAGGGCCTCGACGTCGGCTGTCCCCCGCGGCGTCGTCATCGGGACCTCCATCAGCTCGGCCTCCTCCCAGGTCGCGAACGCGGTCTCCCCGAACAGGCGGCGCAGCCAGATCAGTCCCGTGCGGACGAGCGGCAGCGGCACGTGCAGGAGCGGGCGCGAGCGCCCCGCCGCTGACGCAACGGTACGCGCGATGTCGTCGTAGCTCAGCACCTCCGGGCCGGCGATCTCGTGCCGGCGCTGCGAGCCGCCGGGCCCCTCGAGCCAGCCGAGCACGCAGCGCGCCACGTCACGCGCCCAGATCGGCTGGTAGAGGGCCTTGCCCTCTCCCGAGACCGGCAGCATCGGAAGCAGCGCCAGCCGGCGCAGCAGCGTGACCCAGGGGTCGTCGCGGTCGTAGACGATCGAGGGCGCGAACACGCCTCCCTCGAGCTTGGCCCCGAGCACCGCCTGCTCGGCGAGCGCCTTGGAGCGAAAGAATCGCGTGCGCTGAAAGGGCGTCGCGCCGATCGCCGAGAAGAACAGAAAGCGCCTGGTTCCGGCGCGCTCGGCGGCGTGGAGGAGGCGCAGGGTCCCGAGCCCGTTTATCTCCTCGACCCGCCGCGGGGGCTGGTCGCGGATCGCGGCGGCGAGGTGGATCACCGTGTCGCACCCGCGCAGGGCGTGGCGCAGCCCGTGCGGGTCCGCGAGGTCGACGAGCGCGAGCTGCACGTTGACGCGCTGCTGTCCGAGTCGGCGCGGGTCGCGTACCAGCGCCCGCACCTCGTGACCCTCGGCGAGGAGCTGCGGCAGCAGCGCCGTTCCGATCACCCCCGTGGCGCCGGTGAGCAGGATCACGAGGCCAAGCTATCGCTTCGCCTACAATTCCCGCTCCGCCTGACCAGTTGGGGTTTCAGTCCCTCGCCGTTCGGGGAGTCGCCCCAAGGCGGGTGCCACTTGAATCGACCAGCGACCGAAGGGAGCGCAGCTTGACCTACGTCATCGCCGAGCCCTGCATCGGGGAAAAGGACAACTCCTGCGTCGAGGTCTGCCCGGTCGACTGCATCCACCCCACTCCGGACGAGCCCGATTACGAGGCCCAGGAGCAGCTCTACATCGATCCGGACGAGTGCATCGACTGCGACGCCTGCGTCGAGGCGTGCCCCGTGGACGCTTGCTTCGCCGAGGACCAACTCCCCGACGAGTGGGCGAAGTACACCCAGATCAACGCCGACTATTACGCCAAGAAGTAGGCGCTGAACGTCGGTAGGCCCGGTAGCGGGCGCTGAGGCGCTCGGCTACTTGCGCTTGCTGGTCAGCGGCCGCCGGCCTGGACGACCGGAAGCTCCGTGGCGCCGGCGGGGGGGCCGGTCGGAGCCGCTGCGGGGGCCGGGGCCTGCATCACCGGCAGCTCCTGCGGCGTGGTGGAGATGATCCCGCGCGCCGCGTCTCGGATCGCGATCGCGGCGGCTGAGTTGGGCTGATCGAGGACGAGCGGCGAGCCGCTGTCGGCGTGCTCGCGCAGATCCTCCTCGAGCGGGACCTTGCCGAGCAGGGGCACGTCGAGCTCGTCGGCGAGCAGCTGGCCGCCCCCCTCCCCGAAGATCGTGAAGCGCTGGCCGTCGGGCGTGGTGAAGCCGGACATGTTCTCGATCACCCCGAGCACCTCGAGGTCCACCTTGGCCGCCATCTCGGCGGCCCGGCGGGCCACCGACTGGGCGGCGGGCTGCGGCGTGGTCACGATGACGATCTTCGACTGCGGCAGAAGCTGGGCGAGCGTCATGGAGACGTCTCCGGTGCCGGGCGGCAGGTCGAGCAGCAGGTAGTCGAGCTCGCCCCAGTCGACGTCCTCGAGGAACTGCTGGATCGCCTTGTGGAGCATCGGCCCGCGCCAGACCACCGCGGCGTTGTTCTCGACGAAGAAGCCGATCGACATCGTCCGCACGCCCGCGGCCGAGATCTGGGGGAGGATCTTGCGCTCGGGAGAGACCTGGGGCTTTCCGGCGACGCCGAGCATGCGCGGTATCGAGTAGCCGTAGACGTCGCAGTCCAGCGCCCCCGAGCGCTGCCCCTCGGCGAGCAGCGCCGCGGCCAGGTTGGCGGTCATGGTCGACTTCCCGACCCCGCCCTTCCCCGAGGCGATGCAGATCACGTTCTTGACCTGCGCGAGGGCGCCCTTGGGCAGACGTGGCCGCCCGAGGCGCTCCTGAAGCCCTGCCTTCTCGTCGTCGCTCAGCACGTCGAAGCCGACCCCGACCGCGCTCACGCCCTCGACACCCGAGACGTTCTCGACAACCGCGCGCTCGAAGTGGGCGCGGATCGGGCATCCCGGCGTGGTCAGCGAGACCATGACTTCGACGCGGCCATCGTCGCGGACGTCGATCGAGCGCACCATGCCGAGCTCGACGATCGAGCGCCGTAGCTCGGGGTCGATCACGGCTCGGAGGGCGTCGGTTATCTGGTCGTTGGTGGGGGTGGGCATCGAGGGCAATTGTCGCAGGATGGGCATCCCGCCCAGAACCCGCCCGCGCCGCAGGCACGGGCCTCGCTGCGCCCCGCGGACGCCTCCGGCCGAGGATTCGGGCGGAATTCCTTCAATAAATGATCAACGGGCCCAGCTTGGGCCCGTTGATCGGGGAGGAGAGGTTGCTCTGTGTGCCCGCGCTCGGCGAGCACATTCCTCCGGGCTCCCCTCTCCGAGAGCCCGGGCTAAGTGGCCCTGGGTCCTAGACCAGCGTGGAAACCCGCTGGTTGACCCGCGTGCGCGCGGTGCGCAGCTGACGCTCGGCCTTGCGCCGGTTCTGACGAACCGCGGTCTCGACGCGGCGCCGCCGCTGGGAGACCTCGCGCTCGACCCTGTTGCGCTCGCGCTTGACGCGCTGCGTGACCTTGCGACGGGCGGTGCCGCCGCGACGCTCGACCCGGTTCAGCTCGCGCTGAGCCTGGTTGCGCAGCCTGCGCAGCTCGCGCTCGGCCGCCGTCCGCGTCCGGAACGGCTTGACCGTCTCGTTGACGCGATCGGCAACCGTGAGCGCGGTGCCGACGGGAACGTCGACGGCCGTCTCGGCTGCCTGACGCACGTAGTCGGTCACGTTCAGCTCGCTCTTGCGGGCCTGGTCGTTGCTGGTGCTCGTGCGGCTCTGAGTGCCGCTGGAGCTCTGGTTGGTAGTGGCCATATGGGGTGAACCCCCTCGGGTTGTCGCTTGCGTTCCCCAGGCTGAGGTTTATTAGCTCTAAGGAAGTTCGACAGTGTAGCGTCGAACAGGTGTTTGTACCCCGTCGGCCGGGGCGGGTTACGGCGGACGGCGGGATCAGGCGGCGGCGACGCGCCGCAGCCACAGCTCGGGCCGCTCGAGCTCGGAGCTGTCGGGCAGCGCATCCGCTGACCGCCAGACCTCGTTGAGGCCCTCGATGCCGGCCTGCTCGGCGACGCGGTCCGCGAACCGCTTTCCGAGCTGGTACTGGCGCAGCTTCATGTCGAGGCCCAGCAGCCGGGCGACGATCGAGTCGAGCAGGCTCTGGCGTTCGCGCTGGGCGTCGGCGAGCCGGCGCAGCCGCGCGTAGGAGGGATCGAGCCGCTCGCCGATCGCGTCCATGACGTGCTCCGAATAGCCCTCGATGACCGTCATCGTCGCCTGCACTGAGCGAACCAGCTCGAGCTGGCGGGGACCGGCCAGGATCCCCACCAGCCCGCTCTCGCGCAGCGACTCGGCGAGCCGCCGCGGGTCCGCCAGCGCACGTCGCGCCGCCGCTCCGAGATCGCGCAGCTCGGGGCGAAGCGAGGCCCCCCGCAGCAGGCGCTCGACCATCCCGCCGACATGGTCGCGCAGCCACGGCACGGCCTCGAACTGAAGCGCGTGCGTCGCCTCATGCATCGCGATCCAGCGCAGGAACAGGTCGCGGTCGGGGCCACCGAGCCGATCCTCGGCCTCGGTCAGGTTGGGGGCCACGAAGAGCAGCCGGGACGGCCGGGCGGGTCCGATGAGCGCGACCTCGTACTGGCCGAGCACGCGGCGCCCCATGTAGCCGATCGCGAGGCCCGCCTCGACCCCGGTGGCCAGGCCGGCGGCCGCGCGCGCTGCCGGGCCGAGCGGGCCCGGCGCGTCGAGCGAGGCTGCGAGCCGCCCCTCCAGCTCGGCGGCGGAGTGGCGGATCGCGGCCAGGTTGACCCGCACCCACTCGCGACGGTCGATCGCCTCGGGACGCGGGATCTCCCCGCGCGGCTCGAGGTGCGTGTAGTCGCGCACCAGGGCGACCGTCTCGTCGCTGGCCCGATCCACATCCTCCTGGCGCACCCAGCTGCGCTGCGGGCCCTCGCCCGCGACGAGCAGCCCGACGCGCTCGGCGGTACCCCAGTCGACGAACCCGCGTCCTTGGGTTCGGTCGCTCACGCCGCCGGCCCGATGGCGTCGCGCACGGCGGCCAGCGCCTCGTCGCCGGCACCCGCGATGACGCGGTAGCGGGCGCCGAGGCCGAGGTCGGCTTCGTCGAGCGCGAGATCGTCGAAGGCGGCGAGCGCGCCCGCCTCGCGGGCGATGAGCTGGCCGGCCGCGGCGTCGACGGATCGGCAGGGGCGTGACGAGAGCATCGCGTCGAAGCGGCCCGCGGCGACGTAGGCGAGCGCGAGAGCGATCGCCCCGATCGCCCGGATCCGGAACGCCTTGCCGTCGAGGCGCTCGAGCACCGGGGCGAGCCCGCCCGGCTCGGCCCCCTCGATCCCGACGACCTCGAGCCCGAAGCCGGGGCCCTCGGCGCGCAACGGGCCCCCGTCGAGCGTCGCGCCGGCGCCGCGCCGGGCCGCGAACTCCTCCGAGGCGCCGTAGTCGTAGACATAGCCGAACTCGACGTCGGACATCGCGCCCCCCGACGCGACGGCAATGCTGACGCAGTGCGAGGGGATCGTGCGGCGCGCGTTGAGCGAGCCGTCGATCGGGTCGATCACCACCCGTCCGGGCGCGCTCGGGTCGCCGAATGCGACCTCCCCGCGCTCCTCCGAGACCGCGGTGAACTCGTGTCCGGCGGCGTGCAAGGCGTCGAGCTCGGCAAACACGGCGTCCTCGCAGCGACGATCGATCTCGAGCGCGTGGTCCCCGCCCTCGCCGGTGCCCTCGTAGACCGTGCGCTCGGCGATCCCGCTCGCCGCAGCGAGTACCTCGCGCTGCGCGTCCACGACACGGCGGCACAGCGCGAGCCAGTCCGCCGCCAGCAGGTCCTCGACGCCGGCGCCCGCGCCGCTCGGCTCGACGTGATCGTTCCCCGGCATGGCGGCCATGGTAGTAAGCGCCTCCGGGCTGCCCGGGGCGGCCGTGCGTGTCGCTAGCGTGTAGACGATGGCCGCTTCAGGCAGCTCCGACGGCCCCGCGCTCTCGATCGAGCAGCGCCGGGTGGTCGATCACCCGGGGGGGCCGCTGATCGTCACCGGTCCCGCGGGATCGGGAAAGACGGAGGCCCTGGCACGCAGGATCGCCACCCGCGCCGCCGCGGGCACGGCGGCGGAGCGAACTTTGGTCTTCACGCGCACCCCCGCGGCCGCTGTGGCGTTGCGGGACCGCGTCGAGGAGCTGCTGGAGGGCCCGTTCGAGGAGCTGTGGATCGGCACCTACGCCGAGCTTTGCGAGCGCCTGCTGCGCGAGCATGCCGTCGAGGCCGGACTCGACCCGTTCTTCGAGACCGTCGGCGCTGCCGATCGCCTCGCGATGTTGCTCGAGCGCATTGACGAGCTGCCGCTGCGCCGTCACGAGATCAGGGGGAATCCCGCCGGGCTGCTGGCGCGGCTTCTGGAGCGGATCGACGCCCTCAAGGGGGAGGGGATCAGCCCCGCCGCGCTTCGAAGCTGGGCCGCGCAGGGCCAGCGCGAGGCCGCGGAGCGCGGTGGGCAGCCGGAGCGCGAGGCGGCCCGCCGGGAGCTGGAGTTCGCGGAGCTCTACGAGCGCCACGACGCGATCCTGCGCGAGACAGGCAGCCTCGACGCCGGCGAGCTGGTCCTGGAGCTCGGTGGACTCGTGCGCGACCGCGTCGATGTCCGCGAGCCGCTGGCAGCGCGCTTTGCCGAGGTCGTCGCCGACGAGCTCGAGGACGCCGGCCCCCCGCAGCGCGAGCTGCTCGAGGCGCTGGCGGTCGAGCACGGCAACCTGGTCGTCGCCTGCAACGAGCTCGCGGCGATCCGCCGCCTCGGCGGGGCGGGCGCCGAGGCTTCGTTTCGCGAGCGCCACCCCGACGCCGATCTCGTCGTGCTCGGTGCGTCGTGGCGCGGCGGCGCGGAGCTCGCCCGAGCCGCTGCCGCCGTGGCGGAGCGCGAGACCGAAGCCCCTGACAGCCGGGACCACCACCCCGGAGCGGTCCGTTTCTGGCGTGCGGGCACCGAGCGGGCTCAGGCCCAGGCCACGGCACGCGAGATCGAGCAGCTGCTCGCGGCCGGTGAGGTCGGGCCGGAGGGCATCTGCGTCGTCACCGGATCGGTCCAGCGCGAGGGACGCCTGGTCGCCGCGGCGCTCGAGGAGCGCAGCGTCCCGTATCGCCTCACCGGCCCGGGCGCCTTCTTCCAGCGACCCGAGATCCGTGACGCGCTCGCCTGGCTGCGCGTCCTGGCCGATCCGAACGACGCACCGGCGGCGGTGCGCGCGCTCACCAGGCCGCCCATCGAGCTGCGCTCCGTCGACCTTGCCCGCTGCACCTTGATCGCCCGGCGGCGCAAGCTCGACATGATCTCGGCGCTCGACGCCGCGCTCGAGAGCCCGCAGCTCGGGCCCGAGGCACGCGACCGCATCCGGTCCTTCCTGCGCCTCTATCGCGCCGCCGCCGCGGCCCTGGAGGAGATGCGGGCCGACGTCTTCGTCCGCCGCCTGATCGAGCGCATCGGCCTGCGTCGCCATCAGCTCTTCGCGGCATCGCCCGAGACCGCGCAGCGGCTCGTCAGCTTGTCGCGGCTCGGAGACATCGCCGCCGCGTGGACGCGGCGCGAGCCGCGCTCCTCGACGCGGGACTTCGTGCGCTACGTGTGCGCGGTCGCGGACGCCGGGGAGCTCGGCGACGACCCGCCCGCCGAGCCGCCGGCGGGAGGGGTGCTGCTCGCCGAACCCGAGCAGGTGAAGGGACTCGAGTTCGACCACGTCTACCTGCTCGACCTGGATCGCGGCGCGCTCGCCGATCGGCCGGCGCGCGCCGAGTGGATCCCCGACGAGTTGCGGCATCCACCTTCGGTGTCCGGTGGGGCGATCCCGCCGCAGCCTGCCCGCCTCGCGTACCTCGCGATGACGCGGGCGCGGCAGTCGCTCGTCCTCTCTTATCCGGAGACGCGCGATGGAAGCCGGGTGCGCCCCTCGGGCCTCTATGAAGTGGCGCGCGCCGCCCTGGGGGCAACGGAGGAGGTCCACGCCGAGGAGCTCTTCGGCCCCGCCGAGGGGCTTCACTCCACCTACCGGATGGTCCGCGACGACGTGCTCGAGAACTCGTGGCGGGCCGGCAGCGCGCTGAGTGAGATGCGCCTCGACGTCGCCGAGGACGTCAACCGCGCCGTAGCCCGCTTCCTCGAGCTCGTCAAGCTGGGGGCCCTGATCCAGCGCCCCGCCGACGAGCAGGCCGCCGACGCGCTCGAGGCGCTCAACCAGCTGCTCGCCCAGGTCGCGACCCCCGAGCAGCGAATGGTCCTCGACGCCTCGTCGCTCGACGCCTACCTGCTCGAGGGTGAGACCGAGCAGGCGCGGCGGCGCGATCTGGTCGCGGCGCGCCAGGAGCCATCGCTCGAGGCGTTCATCCCGCGGCGCGGCGGCGGCCTGGCGCTTTCGGCATCCGACATCGACCTCTACCGGACCTGCCCGCTCAAGTACAAGTTCGCGCGCGTCTTCGCGATCCCCGAGGAGCCGACGATCAACCAGCGCTTCGGGATCCTGATCCACCGCGTGCTCGAGCGCTTCCACGCCGATGAGCTCCATGAGGGAGCGCACGAGTCGGAGCAGGAGGGCCTCGACCGTCTGCTGGCGCTGTTCGAGGCGGGGTGGCGGCGCGCGGGGTTCGGGTCGAGCGACGACGAGCTTCAGTTCCGCGACCGCGCCGTCGCCGCCCTGGCGCGCTACTGGGAGCGCCACGTGCACTCGCCCGCCGATCCCGTGTGGCTGGAGCGCGGGTTCGCGTTCGAGATCGGCGCTCACCAGCTGCGCGGCCGGATCGACCGCGTCGACCGGCTCGAGGACGGCGGCTACGAGCTGATCGACTACAAGACCGGCGACCCCGCGGCCGCGATCGGCCCTGCCGACGATCTCCAGATCGCGCTCTACCGGCTCGGCGCGCGCGAGGCGTGGAATGTCGAGGCCGAGGCGGCCAGCTACTGGTACGTGCTCGCCGACGAGAAGGTCCCGGTCCCCAGCTCCCCGGACGACCGCGAGCGCGTCGAGCGCACAGTGCTCGAGGTCGGCGAGGGAATCCAGGGCCAGGACTTCGAGCCCAAGCCCTCCTACGAGGTCTGCTCGTGGTGCGACTACCGGGTTACGTGCCCGGCGTCAGAGGCCTAGTGCGGCGGGCTAGCCAGCCTCTCAGGGCTCGCCGCGCTGGCGCAGGAAGCGCTGGAACTCGCTCGCGATCGCGTCGCCCGACGGGACGTCCTCGCTGAGGTCGATCGATTCCGCCTGCTCCTCCTCGAGCCGGCGGACGAGGTCCTGGACCTCGGGGTTGGCGGCGACCGCGCGGTCGATCTGCTCGTCGAAGCGCTCCGACGCTTCCTCGAGCTCGGAGGCCTCGATCGCGATTCCGGTCAGGCCCTCCATGCGGCGCAGCAGCGCGAGCGCGGCCTTGGGGTTCGGCACGGCGGCGACGTAGTGGGGGACGGCCGCCCAAAGGCTCGCCGAGGTGATCTGGCGGCGGCGGCAGGCGTCGTGTAGGACGCCGACGATTCCAGTCGGGCCCTCGTAGTTGGAGCGGCTCAGGCCGAGGCGCTCGACGAGCTCGGCGTCGGAGGCGAGCCCGGTGATCGGGACGGGACGGGTGTGGGCCACGTCGGCGATCAGCGCGCCGAGCGTGATCACCATCTCGACGCCGACCTGCTCGGCGGCGCCGACGACGAGATTGGTGAAGGTGCGCCAGCGCAGGCTGGGCTCCGTGCCGCTGAGCAGCAGCAGGTCGTGCTCGCCGCCGGGATTCTCGGCGGCGATCAGCGTGTTCTCGGGCCAATCGATGCGCCTCGTCTGTCCGGCGGTCAGTCGCACGGTGGGACGGGTGTCCTGAAAGTCGAAGAACTCCTCGGGATCGATCCGCGCCACGACCTCGGAGTCGAGCGAAACCGCCGCGGCCTCGAGCGCCGTGGTGGCGGCGCTCGCCGCGTCGTTCCAGCCCGCAAACGCGGCGACCATGATCGGCGCGCGCAGCTCAGGGACCTCTCCTTCCCAGATAAGCGGGTCCACTGGAGTCGAGACTAGCGAGCCGGTGGTCTCGGCTCGAGATTCAGGCTCAACTGCCTGCCAGAACCGCCACGATCACGCCTACGAGGCCGGCCATGATCCCGCCGCCGACCCTCATGATTGTCAGGCGCAAGGCCCTCATTTCGGCGCGGAGCTCGCGGATATCGGCATCGACGCGCGCGAACCCGGCGTCCATGCGCCGTGCGAGGTCGTCGAGGCGCTCGTCGGTCCAGGCCGTTCGCTCCACGAAACCCAAGATTAGCCCTCGACTCGTAGCGGTTGACTGGACTTTGCTCCGAATCCGTAGCGCAGGTGTGACCCAGATGTCCGGCCCCACCATCAAGATCGAAGGCATCGAGGCGGCGCCTTCACCAAGCAGATCCCGGGAGGGTCCGACGAGCGGCAAGCCCGGCCTCGCGGCCGTGCGCGAGGGGGGGCCGTCGGTGGCCGAGTTGCGGCCGGGGCAGCGCTTCGAGGGCCGCTACGCGTGCGTGCGCAAGGACCGGCTCACGGCCCGCAACGGATCGCCGTACCTGGCGCTCGAGCTTCGCGACCGCAGCGGGACGATCGCGGCGCGGGTCTTTCGCGAGGTCGACAGGGTGGGATCGCGCTTCGAGCGCGGCGACGCGATTCGCGTCAAGGGAAAGGCGGAGCGCTTTCGAGGCGAGCTGCACGTCGAGCTGGACGACGCGCAGAGGCTCCAGCCTGGTGCCTACGAGGCGGGCGAGTTCCTGCCCGCGGCGTACCGCTCGGTCGAGGAGCTGGAGGGCTTCCTCGAGCACCTGACGCGCGAGGTCTACGACCCTGCGCTGCGCGGCGTCGTCGAGGGCGTTCTCGCGAGCGAGCCGGTGGCCGGCCGGTTTCGCCGCGCCCCCTGCACGCGCGCCGGCCACCACGCATACCTCGGCGGGCTGATCGAGCACACCGTGTCGGTCGGCACGATGACCGCCGAGCTGTGCCAGCTCCATCCGCGGCTCGACTCGGACCTGCTGATGGCCGCGGCTTTGCTCCACGACGTCGGCAAGACGCGCGAGTTCACGCTCGGGGCCGAGATCGGCCTCAGCGACGAGGGCAGGCTGCTCGGCCACCTGACGCTCGGGGCCGAGATCGTCGGGCCGGCGGCGGCCCGGCTCGACCCCGAGCGCCGCCTGGCGCTGATGCACTGCGTGCTCTCCCACCACGGCCCCGAAGCGGGCCCGGGACGAGGCGGCGGCTCGCGCGGCTTCGCATCCCCCGAGGCTGTCGCCCTGTACCGCCTCAACGCCCTCGACGCCCAGGTCAAGGGCGTCCTCGAGCACGGGCTCTGAACGCTGCTAGTCCTCGGGGCCGGGCGGGCGCCGGGTCCGCTTGCGCTCGGCGATGCGGCGCTTCTGCTCGAGGCGCCGGTCGCGGGCGGCGCGGCTGGGAGCGGTGCGGCGGCGCTTCTTCGGCACGCGCAGGCCCTCGGCGAGCTTGTCGCGCAGGCGCTCGAGCGCCAGCTCGCGGTTGCGGGCCTGGCTACGCGCGTCCTGGGCGACAGCGGTTACCTGAGGGCCCAGTCGCGCGACCAGGCGCTCCTTCTCGTCGGGGCCCAGCGCCTCGGAGGCGGCGACGTCGAACACCGCCTCGATCCGCGACGCCGTCACGTTCGCGTGCTGGCCGCCGGGCCCCGACGAGCGGCTGGCTCGCAGCTCGATCTCGGCGAGCGGGATCGCGACGCCCGGCGCGACGGGGATCGGGTCATCCACGGGCACCAGCCCGCGCCGGGCCGAGACCGCGAATGACGAGCCGGATCGCGATCAGGACGATCAGCGCCGAGAACGAGAGCTCCAGCGCACGCTCGGAGACCGCGTTGGCGAGCGCGACTCCGGCGAGCACGCCGAGCGGGGAGAGCGCCCCGACGAGCAGGCCGTCGCGGAGGCGCACGTTGCCGTAGCGATGCTGGCGCCACGCGCCGAGGGCCGCGACGGGCACGATCGCGAGCAGCGAGGTGGCCTCGGCGCCGAGCTGGCTCTCGTCGAGGAAGATCGCGAGCGCGGGGACGAACAGGATCCCGCCGCCGACGCCGAGCATGCCGCCGACCATCCCGGCGGCGAACCCGAGCAGGATGGCGGCGACGATGTCCATCAGGGAATCGCCAGCTCGGCTGCGATCACGAGCAGCAGGGCAGCGAAGATCAGCGAGATCGCGCGCTCGGGGATCCGCTGCTGAAGCGCCGCGCCGGCGACCACCCCGCCAAGCGCGGGCACGGCGACGAGCAGCGCCTTGAGCGGCTCGACGTTGCCGTAGGCACCTTGGAGGGCGGTGGCGAGCAGCGCGATCACGATGATCGCGGCGAGGCTCGTTCCCGTCGCCACGCGCTCGCCGTAGCCGAGCCACAGGATCAGCAGCGGGACGATCACCGTGCCGCCGCCGACCCCGAACATGCCGCTGAACGCGCCCGCCGCGGTGCCGATCGCGGCCAGCTTCAGGATGCGATCGCGGCTGGCCTCGCTTGCGGGCACGGGCGGCGATACTAGATGCCGATGCCGTCGCTCGCCCGCAACGCCGGGGACATCGCCGCGCTGCTCGCGCCGCTTCGCGAGCATCCCAGCTCGTCGGCGGTCTTCTGCGACATCGACGGGACGCTGGCCCCGATCGTCGAGCGCGCCTCCGACGCGCGGGTGCCCGGCGAGACGAGTGAGCTGCTGGGCTCGCTGGCGCAGCGCTACGCGCTCGTCGGCTGCCTGTCCGGGAGGCGAGCCGTCGAGGCGCGCGAGCTGGCCGGCCGCGAGGACCTCACCTACATCGGAAACCACGGCTTCGAGCGGCTGTTCCCGGGTGAGTCCGAGGCATCCCTCGATCCGGCGCTGCACGGCCACGAGGACGCGGCCGCGGCGTTCGTCGAGCATCTCGGCCTCT
>WNFU01011769.1_pt1 | contig 17636 bp, 8 predicted proteins | sample 5400121 | NCBI WGS metagenome assembly WNFU01 (sample SAMN13153360, study PRJNA577476) | soil metagenome | isolation source: 100 cm soil or saprolite under grassland replicate 1 | place: USA:California | collected 2016-06-15
ACCTCCAGCGTCAAGAGATTTTCTGACTCGAATCCGGGGCTAACCTGACGCAAACGCCAGAGACTTTGGATTAGCAGTCCAGCACCGACCAGCAGGATAACTGCGACCGCCAGTTCGCTCACTACGAGTGCACCGCGAATGCGATTGCGGCGCGCACCTTCTCCTGATCCGCGGCCGCCTTCTTTCAATGACTCGGTCAGTTCGGTCTTTGAAGAATGAAGCGCGGGAACCAAACCAAAAATAATTCCGGTTAAGACAGAGACCATGAAAGTAAAGGCGAGGACACGCCAATCCAATCCGACCTGCAATGCGCGAGGAATGTTTTCCTTACCGAGCGCGATAAGCAAATCTGACCACCAAACCGCCAGCACCAGGCCAAGCGCTCCACCAGTCAATGACAGTAGGACGCTTTCAGTAAGCAGCTGGCGCACGACTCGCACTCGGCTGGCGCCCAGCGCTGAGCGGATCGCCATTTCCTTGTGCCGCACCATAGCGCGTGCAAGCAGCAGATTTGCTACGTTGGCGCAGGCGATCAGCAGCACACAACCGACAGCGCCAAGCAGGATTAGTAAAGCCGGCCGAATGTCGCTGACCAAAGCCTCCAGTGTTGGTTCGACCCCGCTGCTTTTGTGCAAATTCTTATCCGGATATTGTTGTTCGAGGCGAGCACTAATCGAAGTCATTTCAGCTTGCGCCTGCTCCTTCGAGACGCCCGGCTTGAGACGAGCGATCACACTCATGTAGTGCGCACCGCGCTCTTCAGTGATAGGCTCTTTGCCTTCGCGATCCAGAGCAACCGTGGTCCACAACTCAACCGGATCATTTTGAATCGGAAACTGGAATGCGCTCGGCATCACGCCGACAATCGTGTAGTTCTTGCCATCAAGCACCATCGACTGGTTCACAACCTTCGCATCGGCGTTGAACCGCTTCTGGAATAAGCCCTGGCTTAACAATACCACCCGTCCACCTTCGCCGGGTTTATCTTCATCCGGAAGAAATCCTCTTCCAATTACGGGCGCAACGCCCAGCAGCGGAAAAAGATCGGCATTGACCACTGCACCGCGAAGCCTCGTCGAATCGCCGCGGCCTGTCATGATGAAATCGTTATCGTGATAGGAGGCCATGCGTTCGAACACATGATTTTGCTCGCGCCAATCAACAAAGTTTGGGTAGGAAGCAGCACCGCGCACGTAACCGCGAACAGAATCGGTTTCCCACACGTTCATCAACTGCTCAGAATTCGCAAAAGGCAACGGGCGCAGCAACACTGCGTTAACGACGCTAAAGATAGCTGTGTTCGCGCCGATGCCTAACGCGAGCGCAATCGTCGCCACGATGCTAAAGCTCGGCGCCTTGAGTAACATGCGTATTCCATAGCGGATATCTTGCCAGAACGTTTCCATGTTTTTCTCCCTAATTCATCGTCTTGATATCGAATTGCGTTTATCAGTCGGCGCTGCCCCCCTTTTGGTTTTGACGTCTTCTATTCGTAAATTAGCGCCACCATCGGATTCACTTTTGTCGCTCGCCGGGCCGGCAGGTAACACGCAACAAACGCCACGAAGGTCAGCAACAGTGCAATGCCCGCGTAAATAAACGGATCGGTCGGGCTTACGCCGTAGATCAAACTGGCCATCAACCGCGTCAATGCAAACGCTGCCCCTAACCCAATCGTGATGCCGACCAGAGCCAACATCATTCCCTTCTTCAAGACGAGCTGGAGTATGTCTCGCCTTTGCGCGCCCAATGCCATGCGTACCCCAATTTCCTGCGTGTGTTGCACGACGAAGTAAGCCAACACGCCATAGATTCCCAGTGTGGCAAGCAGTAGCGCCAGACACGCGAATATAGTCAGCAGAGTCATGCCAAGTTGGCGCGAGGCGATCTCCTCGCCAAGCACTTCGTCCATCGTGCGAACGTTTGAGATGGGTTGCTCCGGATCCACCTGGTGAATCTCATTGCGCACAGCGGCCACAAGGCTTAATGGGGCGACGGAAGTGCGTATAGCCAAGTCACGCGGTGCATAAAACCAATACTCGCCGCTCTGCTGATACGGAAAATACATTTCCGGCTTGACGGGTTCGTTAACGCCCATTTGCCGCACGTCACCCGCGATGCCAACAATGGTGACCCACGGCACCTCGTTATCATCCGGGTCACCCAACTTGAACCGCTTACCGATTGCGTTTTCGCCCGGCCAATATTGCCAGGCCATGGTTTCGTTAACGATCCCGACCGGAATAGACTTTTCGTTGTCACTGTCATTAAAAGGACGTCCCTGGCGAATAGGTATGCCCATCGTCTTGAGATAATCGACACTAACCTGGCGATGATTGGCGTCGTAAGCGAGCCCTCCCGCGGTTGCTTGCTCTATAGTCCGGCCTTCGATGGAAAAACCGTTGGTGCCGCCTTTTACTGCCAGAGGAACAGAGGTTGTGTAACCGGCGGATATGACACCGGGCAAAGACACCACGCGTTCCAACACTTGCTTGTAAAACGTCGCGCGCTGCTGAGCCTCTGGGAATTTATTGCGAGGGAGGACCGTACGCAATGTCAAAACATTTTCCGGAGTCAATCCCGAATACTGATCGCGCAACTTGAGGAAGGTTTGAATCAGCAGGCCCGCGCCTACCAGCAGAACGAGTGCCAGCGAAACCTCGGCAATCACCAACGCGCTACGCAGCCGGTTGCCGCCGGCGTTCAAACCCGAGCGGCCGCCACCCTGTTTCAGGGCTTCGTTCAAATCAATTTTCGCTACTTGAAATGCCGGCGCCAAACCGAAGATTAGTGCAGTCAACAAAGTAACGAGCAGCGTAAAGGCGAGCACTTTCGGATCCAAATTGAGTTTGGTCGAAAGGGCAAGACCATCTGGAACGAGTCGCTGTAGAAATGCAAAGCTCCATGAAGCGAGCAGCAAACCGCACGCTGAACCCGCCGCTGCCAGCAGCAAACTCTCAATCAGCAACTGCCGCAAGATATGTATTCGGCTAGCTCCCAACGCCGCGCGAACGGCGATCTCCCGCCGGCGACTAGCTGCACGTGAAAGTAATAGATTAGCGATGTTTGCGCAGGCAATTAGCAGCACGAAAGCAACCGCAACCAACAATACGAGCAGGGGCCGGCGCACATCTCCGGCTATCTCATCACGAAGCGGCAACACGAAAGCGCTAATCCGTCCTGCGTCGTCCGGATGATCATGAGCAATCCGTTGCGTAATCGTGCGAACATCCGCGTCCGCTTGTGCCACGCTCACCCCTGGCTTCATGCGCGCCACTGTTTTCAGGTAATGATTACCGCGAGCGGCCAAACGTTCTGACGTAAAAGCAATCGGCACCCACAAGTCGACATGTTTATCCAAAAATTGAAAACCGGCGGGCATCACTCCAACCACTGTATATTTCTCACCATTGAGCAGAAGCTCGCGGCCAATGATATTTCGTTCGCCACCATAGCGTTGCTGCCAGAGACCGTAGTTCAGCATGACAACTTTATTTGCCTCCGGCTTGTCCTCCTCAGGCAGGATGACGCGGCCCAATGCGGGCTTGACGCCGAGCAACGGAAAGAAATTGGCCGTCACGCCGAAAGCTTCCACCTTTTGCGGCTCCCCATCGCCTGTCAGATTGAAACTCCGCAAGTCCGTTGCGGCTATATCTTCAAAAACCTGGTTCTGGGTTTTCCAGTCGACATAGTTAGCGGGCGCCGGCGTGTTCCGGGGAAACCCGGCAAACGAAGCATCTTCCCAAACCATCACCAGCCGGTCCGCATCGGCGAACGGTAAGGGTCGTAGCAGCACTGCGTTGACCACACTGAAAATAGCTGTGTTGGCACCGATGCCGAGTGCAAGGGTGGCCATGGCAATAGAGGTGAACCCCGGACGCTTCAGCAAGCTCCTGATTCCGTAGCGAATGTCTTTCAGTAATGTTTCCATAATGCGATTCCCAAATGTAAATTTCCGAGTGGATTTGGTCCCACGCGAATTCAAGTTCGAGGTGCAACTTAAGTGTTTTTCTCAGATCATGTTAACTCTCATTAACACTTGGCTTCAGCCAGGTGTTTGCAGCACAAGCAGGAGTGAGAAACCGTTTAAACGGTTTCAGAATTAGTTGTGCATTCCGGTTCACGTGGCTGACTGAAGCCAGGTGTTAATGAGAGAAGTACCATAGCCTTTCCGACTGAAGATGCAGTTGCACTTCAAACTTGAATCCACCCCAGGTTTTTGGTCTTGGGTCTTTGTAGCGTTCCTCGCTCGTACCGTTTGTGAATGCTAAGACCAAAGACCTAAGTCCCAAGGCCGAAGACCCAAAACCTGGACAAAACTTTCACTCGTAGCGCAACGCTGCCAGCGGATCTACTTTTGTTGCTCGTCGGGCCGGCAGGTAACAAGCCAACAACGCGATGCAAAACAAAGTGCTGACAACAAGCACGAAGGTGGTCGCGTCCGTCGTCTGGACTTCGTAAAGCAAACTTCGCAGCAGCCGCATCAAACCAAGCGCCGCCACCACTCCAATCGCGATGCCTAGCATGGCCAGCGTGAGTCCTTGTTTAAGCACCATCTTCAAAATGTCGGAAGTCTGCGCCCCGAGGGCCATTCGTACCCCGATGTAATGTGTCTGCTGGCTGACGGAGAAGGAAACAACTCCATAGATGCCGATGGAAGCAAGCAACAGTGCAACACCGGCAAAGATGCTAATCAGCAACGCCGGAAAACGTCGCATGAAGGCTGCCGGCGACGTACTAATCAAATCCTCCATAGCGCGAACGTTGAAGATTGCGACGTCCGGTTCAAGCGTGCGGATTTCGTTGCGAATCGCCGCTGCGAGGGCCGTTGGGTCTCCGGTTGTGCGAACGACAAGGTTCGTGCCCAAAGCCGGAGCCTGGCGATACGAGTAATAGATAACGGGCTTGATCTGCTCATCCAATCCGCCGATCTTGACATCGCCCACTACACCGATGACCTGGAGTGGCGGCGCTTGGCCTGCCGTATAAACTAGTCGGCGTCCGATGGGATCGCGACCGGAAAACACTCTATCGGCCAGGCTCTTGCCGATAATTACGACGCCCGGAGCATCCGCTTTGTCACGTTCATCGAACATACGTCCGGCGATGATCGGAACGCCGAGGGTTTGAAAATACGTCTCATTGACAATGCGGAAGTTAGCTTCGATCGCCTGTCCTGGTTGCGGAATTGGATCCCCTTCGATGTTGAAGCGGGTTGTGTTTCCGCCTTGCAGCGGCAGATTGTCTACCGTGCCCACACCGCTAACGCCCGGCAGCGATTGCACACGCTCTTTCAGTTGTTCGTGGAAAGCCACCTGGCGATTGGCGTCAGCATATTTTTCCGGAGGTAACACGACGGTCATCGTCAGCAAATTCTGTGGATCAAATCCCACATCAGCCTGCAACAGCCGCAGCAGACTTTTCATCATCAATCCCGCGCCGACGAGCAAGACCACCGCCAATGCAATTTCACTCATGACCAAAACGCTGCGAAGACCATGTCCGGGCGCCCCGGCAGTATTTCTACCGCCTTCCTTGAGTACCTCGTTCAGATCCAGACGCGAAGACTGCAGCGCCGGTGCGAGCCCGAAAATAATTCCGGTCAGCAGCGAAAGCCCGAAAGAGAATGCGAGAATGCTCGCGTCAATGTGTAGAGATTTGAGAAACGGCAGTGCGTTCAGTTGGTTTTCCGGCAGCACCGCAATGAGAGCGGCGATGCCCCAGTAGGCAACGAATAGGCCGGCCACGCCGCCCACTAACGACAACAATACTGATTCGGTCAGTAGTTGCCGGATCACGCGCCAACGGCTCGCACCAAGCGCGACGCGAATGCCAACTTCCTTCTGCCGGGACAGGCTTCGGGTTAGAAGCAGACTGGCGACGTTTGCGCAGGCAATCAGCAGCACAAATCCGACTGCAGCCAGCAAAACCAGCAGAATCGGTTTGACCTGTCCAACAACTTGTTCCTGCAGCGGGACCAGCTTAAGTCCCGTGCCCGCGTGTGATTCTTTGTATTCCTGTTCAATACGACCGGCAATGGCGCTCAACTCTGATTGGGCCTGCTCAACCTTTACACCTGGTTTGAGTCTCCCGATGAGATTGGTTCCGTGCATGAAACGCCGCGACAGTTGGGTTTCGGTGGGCTGATAGGGTCGCCACAAATCGGCAGGTCGAAATGCAAACTGAAAACTCGCGGGCAATACACCAACAACGGTGTAACTGTCGCCGTTGAGCGTTAGAGACTGGCCAATGATTGCTTTGTCGCCGCCGAACCTCCGCTGCCACATTCCATAAGTCAATACAGTTACTCGTGGCGCGCCGGGCTTGTCTTCGCCTGGCTGAAAGGTGCGGCCGAGGATCGGTTCGACTCCGAGCAGCGAAAAGAAATTCGCCGAGGCGCCTGGAGCGAGAACGCGTTCCGGTTCGCCGCGCCCGCTCATAATCGCGCCGCCTCCGGTGTATGCCGCGACACCCTCGAGCACCTGGTTCTTCTGATAGTCCTGGTAATCCGGATAAGAGAATTCACGTTGCGCAAACTCCTTCTGCGGCGTGCTCTCCCAGAGGTGATAAAGATGCTCCGGCGATTTGTAGGGCAAGCCGCGCAGCAAAGCGGCATCAACAACCGTAAAGATCGCGGTACCGGCGCCGATGCCGAGTGCCAGTGTGATCACGGCAATCATTGTGAAGCCCGGCTTCTTCAGCAGAGTGCGAACGGCATAGCGCAAGTCTTGCAGCAGTTTGTGCATGTAGCTTCTCCTCTGTTTATGCAGTGCGCTGACCGGTCAGCGCTTTATTCGGCTGCGGCCTGGCGCAACCGCGGCGTGCGGCGTCAAGCTGCGGACCAAAGCGGTGACGGTCATCACACTCCAAAGTTCCGCGTTACTCGTAACGCAACGCGACCAGCGGATTGACGCGCGATGCTTTTCTCGCCGGCAGATAGCCGGCCAATCCGGCAACCAGGGTCAGCAGCGTCACCGCTGTTATTAGTGTTAAGGGATCACTCGGCCTAAGCCCGAAAAGCTGATTCGAGATCAATTGGGCCGCGCCCCATGAGACCGGCAAACCAACGGCCAGTCCGACCGCGACCAACAGCAAGCTTTCCTTAAGGACCATCCAAATAATGTCGCGGCGTTCGGCGCCGAGCGCCATGCGAATCCCAATTTCGTTTGTCCGATGAGCGGTCCGTTCGCGTCAACCTATAAACAGCGGCTAATCATTCGTATCTGAGTGAAACCACCGGATCGACTTTCGTAGCGCGCCTGCCGGGCACGTAACAAGCGACCAGGGCCACCACGGTCAACAGTGCAGCGATCGCAGCGAACGTCGCGGGATCGGTTGGTGTGACACCGAACAGCATGGTTGTCATCAGACGCGTGAGACCGTACGCGCCCACCAACCCGAAAGCCACGCCGATCAACGCCAGCATCATTCCCTGCCTAATAACCATTCTGAAAACGTCTCGCGGTTGCGCACCGATGGCCATGCGAATGCCAATCTCGTGCGTGCGTTGAGTGACCGTGTACGACATCACGCCGTAAATACCGACAATGGCTAACACCAAAGCGATGCCTGCGAAGATGCTGAGCAAGGTCAGGTTCAACCGCTCGGGCGCAACGGACTCCGAGCGAATCTCGTCCATCGTGCGAATGTTGTAGATGGGTTGATCCGGATCGATGGCGCTCACCTGCTGGCGCAGGGCCGCGACTAACTGACTTGGATCAGCGGAAGCCTTGGTAATCACAGTCATGCCGCTAAACGGCATCTGTGCAAACGAAAAGTATCCCTGGACACGATTTGAATCCTGACTGAGTCCTTCCATCTTTACTCGTCCCACCACGCCTAGCACGGTAAGTACAGGCGCCTTAGGGTCCGTGCCACCAAGTCTGATTCGCTTGCCAACGGCTTCTTCATTGGGCCAATACCGACGCGCAAATTCTTCGTCAATGATGATTGAGTTGACGCCGGCCATCGTTCGCTGGTCTTCGTCGAGTTTACTGAGATCCCTTCCTGCCAAAAATGATCGATCGTCGTGCTCATCAAAGTAACGACCTCGCTTTAGCGGGATGTTCATCACCCGAAAGTAATCCGGCGAAACCAGACACGCTTCCATCAGGGGTATCTGATTGCGCGGCGGAGCGAGTTGGCCCTCCACGGTAAATGACGTTTGCCAACCGTTGTTGCCAAGTGGCAACCCGGAAGCGGCGGCAGTTCCTTCAACGCCCGGCAACCCTCGAGCGTTTTCCAGCAGCCGCTTGAAGAATGCTTCGCGTTGCTCGATGGTTGGGTATTTCTTTTGCGGTATCGACACAGTGAAGCTAGTGAGCTGTGCGTAAGAAAAACCAGGATCGACCTTTTGCAGCCGGTAGAAGCTGCGAATCATTAGCCCCGCGCCAATCAGCAGCACCAGCGTCGTTGCAACTTCCACGACTACAAGCGAGCTGCGCAGCCAATGTCGTCCTGTCGTGCCGCGTCCCGTCTCTTTCAACGTCTCATGAACATCAACTACTCCGGCCTGAAGCGCGGGCACCAGACCAAACAGAATGCCCGTCAAAAACGCGACGCCAATCGTAAAGGCGAGTACGCGCCAATCAAGACCGATTTCCCGTGAGCGTGGAATGGCGTTGGGACTGATGTACAGGATTAGTTGAATACCCCAGCGCGCCACAAGCAGTCCGAGCGTGCCTCCGACCAATGCGAGCAGCACACTTTCCGTCAGCAACTGTCGGGCGATCCGCCAGCGTCCGGCCCCCATCGCCGCGCGAATCGCCATCTCCTTTTGTCGCGCGCTGGCCCTGGCCAACAACAGGTTTGCGATATTCGCGCAGGCAATCAAGAGCACGAAACCCACGGCTGCAAACAGCACCCACAAGGTCCGCCGGACGTCGCTCACAAAGACTTCGAGCAGCGGCTGTACCTTTACGCCGTTCCCGGCATTCGAGTCGGGATATTGCGCTTCAAGATTGGCGGCTATGTTTGTCATCTCCGCCTGTGCTTGCTCAGGTGTTACCCCGGGATTCAAACGAGCGACGCCATACAATCCCGGGTGATTGCCTCGTTCTTGCCAATTCGAATCGCCGGATAGTTGACCCACGGGCACCCACATCTCGACGCGGCTCGGATATTGAAAACCCTGCGGCATCACGCCAATCACCGTATAGCTTTTGGCGTTGAAGGTCAGGGTTTGATTCAGGATGTTCCACTGTCCGCCAAACCGGCGTTGCCATAACGCGTAGCTCAGCACGACGACCGGGGTGCCGCCGGGCTTGTCTTCCTCGTTCGTAAACACTCGTCCGATGGCCGCGTTCACTCGCAACGCGGAAAAGAGATCGGCGGACATCTGCGCCGTCAGGATGCGCTCCGCATCACCATAGCCGGTGAGGTTGTAACTGTTGCGGTTGTAGACGCCGATCTTTTCGAAGAATGGCCTTGCTCGTTTCGTTAAGGAATACAAGCCGGTCGGCTTGTTCAAAAGGCAGAGGACGTAGCAACACTGCATTGACGACGCTGAAGATCGCCGTATTGGCGCCAATTCCGAGCGCCAGCGCGAGAATCACCACGAAAGTAATGCCTGGATTCTTCAACAGCATTCGCGCGCCGTAGCGCAGGTCTTGCCATAGTGTTTGCATATTCGTCCTTCCTCGACGTTAGTCGTTCAGACCTTCCTGGAGTCTGTGCTCGTTTTTTACTCATTGCGCAGCGCTGTCAATGGATCGACCTTCGTCGCCCGGCGCGCCGGGATGTAGCAGGCCAGCAGCGCAACCAGGACCAACAGCGACGAGACGCTAGCGAATGTGACGGTGTCGGTCGGCGTAACTCCAAACAAGAAACTCGCCAGCAGACGCGTTAACGCAAAGGCTGCCGCCAATCCAACGCTCGTTCCGATCAAAGCGAGCTTCATTCCATCCTTTAAAACCAGCCGCATCACATCACTTAACTGAGCGCCGAGCGCCATGCGAATGCCGATTTCCTGCGTACGTTGCAAGACCAACTGCGAAAGCACGCCGTAGATTCCAACCGTGGCCAGCACCAGCGCGAGCAACGCAAAACTTGCCAACAGCGCCAGATTCAAACGCTGTGGCGCAATCGATCGATCGCGAATCTCAGAAAGAGTGTTGAGGTTATAGACTGGCTGCTCAGGGTCGAGTGCCTGAACTTGCTGACGTACGCTGGCCATTAACGCCTCAGGCTCGACCGTCGTCTTCAACAGCACTGCCATGCCGCCTCGCGGCCCCTGCTGGAAAGGCAGATAGGCCTGAGCGAATCCGCCAGCTTCACTCAGTTGGTCCAACTTGACTCGACCGACTACGCCTACTATTTCGAGTACTGGTGCCTTTGGCCCCCACGGAAGCCTGACTCGCTGGCCAATTGGATCCGAGTCAGGCCAATATCGTTTGGCGAACTCTTCGTCGACAATGATCTTATTCAGCCCATCCATCCAACGTTGGCCCGCGTCAGGCGACAGTTCCTTTCCTCGCAGGTGACTTCGATCGTCGCTGTTGTTGAATGAACGCCCGCGGACGAGCGGTATCCCGACAGTTTGAAAGTAGTCGGAGCTGACGACCGACAGGTCGACCAGTGGCACTTCAGTTGGCGGAGGCACAGGCCGTCCTTCAATCAAGAAAGGACTCTGAAAAGTGTCAGTAGTATCTAGTGGAATGCGCGAAGCAACGCCGGCGGATGTGACTCCCGGAAGTGTGCGCACTCTTTCCAACAGGTCCTGGTAGAAACTGCTCCGCTTCTCCTCGCTGGAATATTTTCGCTCGGGCAAATCGAAGCGGAAGCTCAAGACGCGCTCGCCAGTGAATCCTGGATTGACCTGCTGCAAGCCTTGAAAGCTGCGCAGCAACAAGCCTGCGCCAACCAGCAAGACCAGCGTCAGGGCAAACTCGGCAACAACCAGACCCTCGCGCAACCAGACGCGGCCGGCGGTCATGCCGCGCGAACTCTTTCTCAATGTGGTTTGTAAATCGACGCGGCTCGCTTGCCATGCGGGCACGAGTCCGAAAAGAAAACCAGTGATAGCCGCGACGATCACGGCGAAGAGTAGAACTGAGGTGTCGAGCGATATTGCTTCCGCACGGGGAATGCTATCCCTTGCCAAAGTAAGAATCAGTGGCAATCCCAGGCGCGCGAGCAGCAAACCCGCAGCGCCTCCGAGCAGTGCGAGTAGCAGACTTTCGCTTAACAACTGCCTCACGATCCGTGTTTTGCCTGCGCCTAACGCCGCGCGCACCGCCATCTCTTTCTGCCGCGCCGTCGCGCGCGTCAATAAGAGATTCGCGATGTTTGCACACGCAATCAGCAACACGAGACCGACGGCGCCGAGCAGCGTCCACATCGCGCGACGCACGCTGCTAACGTAATTATCGATCAAAGGATCAATGCGTACGCGGAAGTTCCTGTCGGTGGCATACTCTCGTTCCAGTCCTTTCGCGACCATCTCCATCGACGCAGCCGCCTGGGCCAACGTCACGCCCGCTTTCAGTCGCGCCACACCAAACCAACCCGAATGATAACCACGATCCTGATAGTGCAGACCCGCATTACCCAGTTGTGGTCCCAGCGATGCCCAAAGATCTACGGCGGTGGGAAAGGCAAAACCTGGCGGCATTACGCCAACCACGGTGACAACCTGTCCGTCCAGGTTGATCGGCTTGTTCACTATGCTGGTCTGTCCGCCGAAGCGGTTTTGCCAGAGGGCGTAACTAATGACAGCGACACCGGCTGCTCCCGGTTTGTCCTCTGCCTCGCTGAAGAAACGACCGGCGATCGGCTGCACGCCCAGGGAGGCAAATGTGCCCGAGGACATGAAGGCGCCTTGCAGCCGAAGCGGATCGCCTTCACCGGTTAGATTGATGCTTGCGGGTTTATACAAACCAAGGCGATCGAAAACCGTCTGCTGTCTTTGCCAGTCAACGAAGTTCGGATAGGCGATTGAGATGCTGGGAAAGTTGGGAGTACGTTCACTCAGCCAGACGATTCGATCGGAGTCGGGGTAAGGCAGGGGCCGCAAAAGCACTCCGTTCACGAGGCTGAAGATCGCAGTATTAGCGCCGATGCCCAGGGCGAGCGTGGTTATCGCCAGCAGCGTGAAGCCAGGATTCTTCATCAACATCCGCCCGCCATAGCGCAGGTCTTGCCAAAGAGAGTTCATGATCCATCTCCTACTCTGTTCTTTGCTCTTTGTTTGTTCTCGCTCTTCGTATTTTTCAGTCGCTTCACTCGTACCGCAGCGCCACTAACGGATCAACTCGCCACCACGACGTATGTGACTGGATCTGTTGGTTTAACTTCAAACAATAGACCAGTCAGAAACCTGGTCAACAGAATGGCTCCGGCAAGGCCCGCGAGGATTCCGACGATCGTTAAGAGAAATCCCTGCCTGAGTACCAAACGCAAAACATCTCGACGTTGTGCTCCAAGGGCCATGCGAACCCCGATTTCGCCGGTGCGTTGCGTCACGTCGTAACTGATTACGCCATAGATACCGATTGCCGAAAGAATGAAAGCGAGTACGGCAAACAGTCCAATTAGAAAAGTATTGAACCGTGGCTGTGCTACTGATTCCGAGAGCAACTGTGTCATCGTTGCGAATCGCGTTGGGCCTTCTTCGCTATCTACTGACTGGATCTGAGCGCGAACAGCAGACATCAAACTCGTTGGATCAGTTGTGGTTCGCACGATGATCCGCATGCCGGGAAAGGGACTCTGCGCATGAGGCACATATGCCTGCGGCCCGGCTTCGACACCGAGGCCCTGGTACTTTGCATCGCCCACGATGCCCACGATGGTTCTTACCACACCGCTGATCGTCATGCGGTGGCCCACCGCGTCCTCATTAGGAAAGAAACGACTCGCGAGCGTTTGATTAATAACTACAACGCCAGGCGCCTGCGATGTGTCAGCGTCTGCAATTGTGCGACCGCGCACCACCGCTACGCCCAGGGCTTCGAGGTAATCGGGTGTTGCGGGCATATAGATCGCCGAGGGTGGCTGTGTGCCCGGTTCCTGGGGACGACCTTCTATTGTGAAGCCCGTGCTTTGCTGAATGTATGACGGTGGCAAACTGGTGCATGCGCCTGCCGCAACCACTCCGGGTAAAGAGCGAACGCGTTGCAAAGCCTGATCGAAGAACGCAACCTGCTTTGCCGGATCCTGATAACGAACGAACTGCAGACCGACGGCCATCGTCAACAATTTATCCGGATTGAACCCTGGATCCACGTCAGTTAATCGTTGAAAACTCTTGAGCATCAGGCCGGCCCCAATCAGCAGGACGACTGCCAAAGCAATCTCGCTCATGACGAGCAAGCCTCGCAAACGTTTCACCCGCGCCAGTCCGGCTATGCCACGCCCACCTTCGCGTAACGATTCGTTCAGACTCAGGTTGCGCGCATGCCATGCCGGCGCCAGGCCAAACAACACGCCAGTGCCAAGCGAAACGATGAGAGTAAACAGCAACGCGGCGCGGTCCACGCTTACACCTTCGAGTCGGGGAATGTCTTTAGGTGTGAGGCCGAGTAACAACTGCACGCCCCAGGTAGCGAGAAGCAATCCGATCAGTCCTCCGAGACTGGAAAGCAGGACACTCTCGGTAAGCATCTGGCGGATCAGTCTGAACTGGCCTGCCCCCATCGCCCGGCGAATCGCGATCTCGCGATCGCGCGCTGCCGTGCGTGCCATCATCAAATTCGCCACGTTCGCGCACGCAATCAGCAGAATGAAACCCACTGCTACCAGCAACACAACCAGTGCTTTTTGGTAGTCACCGATCATCTGTGTGCGCAAGGGCACGAGTACAACGCCCGTTCCGGCGTTCGAGTCCGGGTACTCTTTGGCGAGGCGCTCGGCGATGGTATTCATTTCGGCCTGTGCCTGCTCCTGTAATACGCCGTCTTTCAAACGGCCCACCACTCGATACCCACGCAATGAACGGTTATTAATCCAATCTCCCACTGATGACCGCGGGTCGAGACTGTAGAGCGGAGCCAGGCTGCTCCAGAGTTCGATATCGGGCGTCGGGAAGCGAAACGAAGCAGGCATTACGCCGATGATGGTGAAAGTTTCGGAGTTGAGGTTTATCGCTTTGCCAAGTACGTTTTGATCAGCATTAAATCGCCTGCGCCAAAGCACATCTCCGATTACTACTACACGCTCGCGCTCGTCGGCCGGCTGCAACGCTCGCCCCAGCACTGGTTTCACTCCCATCACGTCGAAGAAGTTCGTGGTAGCGAGGACGCCGCGCGTTTCATCAGGCCCTTCGTTTCCGGATACGTGAAATCGATTAAATGCGTAGGCAGCGTAGCCACTGAATAACTGCGCCTGTTGCTGCCAGTCGCGGAAGGTCGGCATCGCCGCCGGATATTGAGAGCCTGGCCGTTTTAGATCTTTGGTCCAGACACCGACTAGTTGCTGTGGTGCGGAATAGGGCAAGGGGCGAAACACAATTGCGTTAACTACACTGAAGATCGCGGTATTCGCACCGATGCCCAGTGCCAACGTCAAGAGCGCGACGAAAGTAAACCCACCATTCTTGCCCATGTTTCCATGATGTATTTCCAATTCTCGAATTGGTCTTTGGACTTTGGTCTTGGGTCTTTGAACTTTGTACTTGGGTCTTTGTCGCGTTTCCCACTCGTACCGTTAGTAGATTCCAAGACCAAAGACCCAAGACCAAAGACCAAAGACCTAAGACCAAATCTGTAATCTTCACTCATATCTCAGCGCTACCAACGGATCGACTTTCGTTGCGCGTCGCGCCGGGATATAGCAAGCCAGCATTGCCACGCAGGTCAGCAGCAGTCCCACGCCCGCAAGCGTTGCTGGATCGGTAGCGCTCACCCCAAAGAGCAGGCTCCTCATCAATCGGGTCAAAGCGAACGAAGCAATTAACCCAATCGCCACTCCAATCACCGCCAAAGCCATGCCCTGCTTCAAAACCAACTTCAACACGTCACGTGCTTGCGCGCCCAACGCCATCCGCAGACCAATCTCATGCGTACGCTGCGAAACGCTGTAAGCCATCACACCGTAAATTCCGACCGCTGCCAGCATCAGCCCAAGAGCAGAAAACAAACTCAGCAGAGACAGATTGAACCGTTGCGGCGCAATTGAGCGGCTTACCAGCTGTTCCATCGAGCGAAGATTTCTAACCGGTAAGCGTGGATCGACGCGGCTCATCTCGTTTCGGATCGCGGCGCTTAGTAGCAATGGATCGCCCGTCGTGCGCAGGACAAAGCTGGATTGCCGCAATGTCGCGCTCACCCCTTCGGCAGCCTGGGTCAGGGGAATGAAAACCGTCGCGGGAGGAGCTTCGCCCAGATTTCTCTGCTTCGTGTCGTTAACCACGCCGATGACGCGCCGCATCGCCGGATCAAAGCCGACGTACAGTTCCTGGCTGAGCGGTTCAACGTTGGCCAAGTTTCGGCGCGCAAACGTTTCATTGACGATGACAACGGGTTCAGCGCCGATCGCGTCGTTCTGATCGAACTGTCGGCCCTCGCGCACGGCCATTTTCATTACTCGGAAATAGTCGGGTGAAATCAGACGGTACTCCACCGAGCCAGTCCACTCGCTCTGTCCGGCTAACCGGTAAGGCATGTTGAGCCATCTATCGAGCGGCAACTTGTTGGTAACTGCGGCGGCTTCGACTCCAGGCAGACCGCGAAGTCTCTCGAGCCCACGCGAGTAAAGATCATTTACTTTCGCTACGGTGTCGTAGTTCTTTCCTCGAGGTGATATCTGGAAGCTCAGGAGATTCTGCGTCTCAAAGCCCGGCTCAACATTGCGCAAATTGGCAAAGGTCCTGAGCAACAAGCCCGCGCCGACTGTCAGCGCTAGAGCCAGCGCGACTTCGACAACGACTAATACGCTACTAAAACGTCCGCGGGCACTGCCGGCGCCCATCTTGCTCGCGCCTTCCTTGAGCGCGCTATTTACATCAACGCGCAACATGCGCCAGGCCGGGGCAAGACCGAAGACGATTCCGCTAAGCAGACTTGCCGCCAAACAAAAGGCCAATACACGCGCATCCAAACTGATTTCGTCAGCGCGCGGAATCATGCCTTCTGGAAGCAGCATTCGCATTGCATCCAATCCCCAGATTGCCAACAGAAGTCCGCCGCAGCCGCCCATCAGCGCAAGAACCACCCCCTCGGTCAGTAGTTGACGAATCAAACGCCAACTACTGCCTCCTATCGCCATTCGAATCGCCATTTCTTTCTGCCGCACTGCCGCCCGCGTCAATTGCAAGTTGGCGACGTTCGCGCACGCGATGAGCAACACAAAACTGACAGCGCCGAGTAGAATCCAAAGCAATTCCCGCACGCTGCTCGTCATATTCAGCCGCCAGTTTCGCGCTCCGAAGGTCTCTTTTTCTTGCACCTGCTTCGGGTAGATAGCGCTAAATTTTTCAAACACCAGATTCAGTTCAGAACGCGCCTGAGCTGTTGTGACGCTCGGCTTCAAGCGGCCGATCACCGTCCAGTTGTGTCCCTCATTCTTACTCGCAGGATTGACACCCATCGGCACGAAGACATCCTGAGCGCCGAAATACTCGAAAGCGGGAGGCATAATGCCGACGACCGCATAGGCGTTGCCATTAAGAGTTATGGACTTGCCGACTAACCCAGTGTCAGACGCGAAACGACGACGCCACAATCCGTCGCCGAGAATCACTATTCGTTCACCAGCGGGGCTGTCTTCTTCTTTCGTAAAGCCGCGTCCCCGGGCAGGAAGAACACCCAACACGCGAAAGAAATCAGCCGATACCATCAAGCCGCTGATGTATTCCGTCTGGGTTTCATCGGACAGATAGGTATTCGATCCCATCCCCTGAGTGGCAGTCACGGCTTCAAACGATTGGTTGTGGTCACGCAGGAAGACGAACTTCGGCTCGCTGAGGGCAGATACGTCGTCGCTGCCAGCGAAGACGCGGCCCGCCTCCATCAGTTTTTCAGATTCGGGGTAAGGCAGCGAACGCAATAGCACTGCATTAACGACGGTGAAGATTGCTGTAATTGCGCCAACGCCAAGCGCGAGCGTGAAGAAGGCAATTAACGTGAACGCAGGTTTCTTCAACAGCATTCGAATGCCGTACCGCAGGTCCTGCCAGATGGTTTCGATAATTCGACTCATTCCCACTTCCCCTCAAATCACCCGGTGAAGTTTTCAAAACTTAAAGTCGCTTACTCATATCGCAGCGCCACCAGCGGATCGACTTTCGCGGCGCGCCGCGCTGGGATATAGCAAGCGAGCAAGGCAACGATCATCAGTACAGCTGTCACCACCAGAAAAGTAACTGGATCCCTTGCGGTCACATCAAAGAGCAACGTCGTCATCAGGCGCGTTGTTGCAAATGCACCCGCGAGCCCGAACATCACACCAATCACAACCAGATTCATTCCCTGACGGACCATCAATTTCAGAACATCACGTTGTTGAGCGCCCAGCGCCATTCGCATGCCAATTTCATGAGTGCGTTGCGCCACTGCGTACGACATCACGCCATAAATGCCCGCCGAAGCGAGCGACAGCGCAATCAAGGCAAAGATGCCAAGTAGAAGGAGAGTAAACCGTTGCGGAGCGATGGACTCGCTCAGCTTGTCATCGAGCGTTTGCACCTGGGCGATTGGCTG
>WNFU01005869.1_pt1 | contig 17615 bp, 16 predicted proteins | sample 5400121 | NCBI WGS metagenome assembly WNFU01 (sample SAMN13153360, study PRJNA577476) | soil metagenome | isolation source: 100 cm soil or saprolite under grassland replicate 1 | place: USA:California | collected 2016-06-15
CGTGGCGACGGTCCCCCGGACCTGGAGCTCGCTGGTCTTCACCGCACCAGTGAGGAGCGTGAAGCCGACCGCCGCCACGAGGATCCCGAGCGCCAGGGTCGCCGTCCGGCTGGGACGATGGCGGAGCTGGCTCCACACGAACCTCGTCATCCGGATCGCGCCCCACCGGCGGCATACACTGCGGGTGCTTCAGGCTGCATGGCGGACATGTGCATTGTCACAATGTAGTACGGTACCGGCGGTCGCGCGAGTTTGCGCATCCGATCGAAGGAGGGGCATCGTGCCGATCCACCACGCCGTGCTCGGGCTCCTGGCGGACGGTCCGAGCTATGGCTACGAGCTGAAGGGCCGGTTCGAGGAGGCCGTCGGGCCCCAATGGGGCGAGTTGAACATCGGGCATCTGTACCAGGTGCTGGAGCGCCTCGCCCGCGACGGCCTGGTCACGCGGCGCGAGGTCCCCCAGCGCAACCGGCCAGATCGAGTGGTCTACCGCCTCACCCCAGCGGGCCGGGAGGAGCTCGACAGGTGGCTGGGCAAGCCGGTCGCCAGGCAGGGCGGCTACCGGGACGACTTCTTCCTCAAGTTGTTCGTGTCGTCGCGGCTCGGCCAGGAGCGGTTGCGCGAGACCATTCGCGCGCAGCGCGAGGCGTACATGGCCGAGCTCGCGGCGCTCGCCGAGCTGCGGGTCGCGCACCGCGACGACCCCCTCGTGAGCCTCCTCATCGAAGCGGCGAGCCTTCACACCCGGGCCCGCCTCCAGCTGGCCGACCGCGCCGAAGAGCAGGCCGGCCGGCTGACTGAGGCTGCTGCCGCGAACGAACCAGGGCGCACGGGCAAGGTGCGGGCCGACGCCGCCGGAGGCGTAGCGTCGTAGGCCCACCTACTCGGCTTTCGGTGGTGCGTCAGTTCGGGGGATCAGGACCTGGTGCAGTTGTCCTGGGCCAATGCCAGGACGGAACCTCATCCTCCATGAGTTCATTGCAGAGGTCGAGACACTCGTTACAGATGTAGACGCCCGGACCGGCGATGAACTTCTTGACCTGCGCCTGCGACTTGCCGCAGAAGGAGCACTTCAGGGCCTCTACCGAGCGAATCTTCATCGTGCTTTCGGTGGGCGAACGACCGGCCGAGCGAGCTGCGAACTGAATCGAATCACAGTTGGCATCGTAGCCGAGACAATCGGCGAGGAGGAGCGGACGCGCCGGGAGCCGCCACCGCTACCCGTCCGTTGCCGGGCAGGGGAAACCAGTCGGATTGGGATCAGGAGCGGTCCCGATGAGAGCCCTCCGCCGAAGGGCCGTGCGGCACACAGGCAGAAAGCACCGACACCTTCGAGCCATTCCGGTTCTTGGCGACACAGCCCTATTCAATCGCCACCAGGAGGTCGTTGCGGTCGGTGGTCAACTCCTCGACGACATCGGCTCGTGTCGCTCTCTTCCCGACAAGGGATCTCCGTCCCTTGGGAGCGATGTCGACGAGAAACTCGAAGCCAAGCGCGTTCGAGATTCGGCCGAGCGTTTCCCAGGTCGGGTTCCTCTCCCCCGCCTCCAGGCGAGCCACGGCCGGCTGTCTCATCCCAAGCACCTTGGCGAGGGCGGTCTGAGACAAGCCATGCTCGGCTCGGTAAGCTGCGAGCCGCAAGGCAACCGCACGAGCCAAGGCGGTCCTCTCCCACCTCTGGCGGAACGCGGGATCCTCCAGATGCTGTGCGAGGAGCTCCTTTCCGGTCTTTAGCTCGGAAAGCTTCATCTTCGCGGGTCCCCTTCGTCGACCTCCAACGCATCCAAACGCTGCTCGGCGCGCCGGACCGCTCGGTCGAATCCGCGCCGGTCGATGTTCGCCTCGGGACCGATCCCTCCGATCACCATCGCCTTCCCAATCTGCCGATAGAAGGCTCGCCAGGGGCTTCGCCCGCCCCTTGGCCGCAACTCCCGAAGGCTGGACACGCCTCTGACGTCGCTCTGGTGCGGAAACGGGAGACGTCTTCCCATCGTCTCGAGCTTCTCCACTGCGTGATCCACTGCCACCCGCTCCTCCTCTGGTAGTGCTGCCAGCTCGGCTTGGGCTTCCGGATGGAACAGGACCTCCACGCCTCCGAACTATAACACGACTGTTATAGAGATACCGATGCATCCACCGCAAAGCGCGGGTGGCGGCGACTGCGTGGTGCCTACGGGCAGCCGTTTCGGAAGAGCGGTCCGCCGAATGCGCTGCGGGTCTCCTTCGTGTCGCTCGTCGAGGTGACGACGAGCCGGTCGCCCTGAAGCACCATGACCGCTCTGTGGACGTCCCAGAGCCCGGTGATCGGACCACTCCTCGACTCGGCGTGGATCGCGACGAGCTCCCGCGTGCCGTCCGCGTTGACCCGGCAATCGACCGGACTTGCGTCTATGGCGTCGAAGCCGCCGCCGATCACGGCCGGGCCGGGCTTCAGGTAGGGCGGGTCGCCGGGCTCCGAGACCACGAGCGGGTGGAAGCCGCTTGGCTCCACGCGGAAGAACTCCATGAACGCGACGGCGGAGCCGGGGCCCACGTCGATGGCGAGCTCGTCCCGACCGTCCCCGTCCAGGTCAGTGGCCTCGAACACGTACGCGCACGAGCCCCCGCTGCACTCCTCGGTTGGGAAGGGTCCGTCGAGAGTCCGCCCCGACGCGAACCGGACCACGAGCTCCTGGGACTGGAAGTTCTGGGCGACGGCTACGGAGCCCGGGGCGGAGAGAACCAGGCCGGGTCCTGGTCCGGGTGCGTGTCGGAGGTCAAGGGCGTGAGACCCGTGCCATCCGCGTTCACCACGTAGATGCGCGCCGAGGGCCGCCGGAACGAACGACCGCTACTCCGAGAGAATCGGCCGACCGCGCATCGTTGTAGGGGCGCCAACTCGCACAACTGGACGTAGCTGAGGGATATCGGGCGGCTTCCGTACGATCGGCATCGGCACGCCTTCGCGAAGGGAGGGCCCGGCCTTCGCCCGCCGGGCCCTCCTTCCACTCCTTCGATTCGTCGCCGTCGTCTTCTACTTGAACTGGAAGAGCGCCGTCCGGCTGGTCCCATCGGCCAGGTTCAGGCTGAGGGCCCTGCACGAGCCCGCGTACACCTTCGGGGTCTTCCAGTTGAACTGCCAGGTGCCGTCGCCCAGGTACTGAAGGCCGGATCGGCCCGAGGAGGCCTCGGTCGAACCCCCGGGGTGGCTTCCTCCGCACATGGCGTCCGCCGAGGTCATGCTCACGAAGCTCGAGGGGTCCGCGACCGGAGCACCGCCCGCCTCCGTCAGGCGCCACAGCACCGGGATCGTCTGGCCCGCCCTGGCCTGATTGAGCACCGGCGGGTCGCCGACCGGAGCGAGGAACCCGCTGAAGCCGTAGGCGACGCGGTAAGGACACGCCGCGGCGGCGGAGCGGCCGGCGAGGTCCGCCCCCGTGACCTCAACGCTGAACGTGCCCGGGCTCGACGTGTCCACCGGAACGACGACCGATGTCGCCGCCGGCCCCGACACAGCATCGGCCACCGTGGCCGAGACCACGGCTCCCGGCTCGTTCAACAGGAGCGTCGGCGCCCCGTCGCACGAGACCGTGGGATCCGAGAGGTCGACGGAGAGAGCCACCGAACCGGCGCCACAGTTGCCCGCCGGGTCACAGCTCGGCCCACTCGTGTACAGGACGTCGGCCCCCTCCAGCGCGGCGACCACGTCGTCGGGCTGGGTGGGGGTCCCCGAACTGGGCTCCGGGTCGACCGAGGTCCAGTGGATGGTCACCGGCGAGTCGTACCACCCGCTCCCGTTCGGAAACCGGTCCACGGTCCCGGTGACGACGGGCGCCACGGCATCGACGGGCGTGGCGGACAGGCTGACGTTGTCGATGAAGTGCCCCTGGAAGTCGGATGTGTTCGGGACCTGGAACACGAGGGGCGCGGACGTGGACACCGCCGGCTCGACGATCCGCACGATCGTGGCGAACGCGTTGGGCCAATCGGTCTCGATGGCGAACGTCTCCTGGTACGCGCTCCCCAGGCTGACCGTGACCGGGTCGGGCGGGTGGCTGTTTCCGTTGCCGGCCAGATCGAAGCGCAGCTCGTACCGGGTCCCGTGTTGGAGCGTGAAGCTCGACCTCGTTCGGAAGATCGACGTGGGCGTCGTTCCCCAGCAGCTTCCGTCGAGCTCCGCCACGAGTCCGTGGCCCGCATAGTTGTAGAACAACCCGTTGCCCATGAGGTCCACACAGCCGGCGATCACGCTCCAGTTCGCCCACGACACGTAGTTGAGCTGTCCGTGGCCGCCGTTCTCCGAATCGAAGCCGTCCTGGAACACGGTCGTGGGAGAGCTCCGGGCCACGCCCGGCAGGGCGAGAATCGACGTCCCGACGATTCCCGCGAGGATCGCCCTCATCACCGTGGAACGCAGGACGGACGTGCGTCGTGGATCCATGTCCCTCTCCTTCCTCTTCAGTTCGCGATGGGAACCTTCCGGAGGCCGCGGCGGCATCCGGCACCACGGTAGGAAAGACTGCCGAGAGGGAAACCCGGGAAAGCCCCGGTGATTGCCACGATCGGCTCTCGTTCACTCTCGAGAGCGACAGGCGTATCGGCCGAAGCGCTCTGACGAGCGGTCGCACCGACCTCCTGCGGCCAGGCCATACGATGCTTGGCAATGGATGCGCGGGCGTTCCTGGACAGGCTGGTGGCGGAGCCGGACGTGGCCGCGTCGCTCGTGCACGTGGAGCGGCTTCCGGCCCGGGCGCCGGAGCTCGAGCCGTTCGGCGACGTTCCCGACATCGTGCGGGAGCGGCTCGCGCTGCTGGGTGTCGAGGGGCTGTACCCGCACCAGCAGCGGGCCCTCGACGTCCTGTCCACCGGCGGCAACGTCGTGGTGGCGACGGGCACCGCTTCGGGGAAGACGCTGGTGTACAACCTCGCGTTCGCTGCGCGCGCCGTGGCCGACCCCAAGGCGACGGCGCTCTACCTGTTCCCGACGAAGGCCCTGGCCCGGGACCAGCTGCGGCAGGTCCGGGCGCTGAAGCTGTCCCAGATCCGCGCGGCCGTGTACGACGGCGACACGCCGTCGGCGGAGCGCCCGCTCATCCGCCGCAACGCGAACCTCGTGATGTCGAACCCGGACATGCTCCACGCGAGCGTGCTCCCCGACCACGCCCGGTGGGCCGACTTCTTCCTGCGATTGGCGTACGTGGTGGTGGACGAGGCGCATGTCGCCCGGGGGGTGTTCGGGTCGCACGTCTCGATGGTCCTGCGACGCCTCCGTCGCCTCGTGGCGCGCTACGGCGGCGACCCCCAGTTCGTGCTGTCCTCGGCCACCATCGGGAACCCGTCGGAGCTGGCGGAGCGCCTCGTGGGGCTGCCCTTCGCCGAGGTCGCGGACGACGTGTCGCCGCACGGGGAGAAGCTGTTCGCGCTGTGGAACCCGCCGATCGTGGACGAGGAATCGGGGGCCCGCCGAGGGGCGATCTCGGAGTCGGCCTGGCTGCTGGGCCGGCTGGCCGAGGCGGGCGTTCGGACCATCGCGTTCGCTCGCAGCCGCCGTGCCGCCGAGCTGCTGGCGGAGTTCGCCCGCCGCGAGGTCCCCGGCGGCCTGAAGGGCCGCATCAAGTCCTACCGGGCGGGCTACCTCCCGGAGGAACGGCGCCGCCTGGAGAGGGCGCTGGCGGAAGGCGAGCTGGTGGCGGTGGCCGCCACGACGGCGCTCGAGTTGGGGATCGACGTCGGGTCGCTCGACGCCGCCATCCTGGCCGGCTATCCGGGAACCCGCGCCTCGATGTGGCAGCAGGCCGGGCGGGCGGGACGGCGCGAGGAGGGCTCGCTGGCGGTGCTCGTCGCCCAGGACGACCCGCTCGACCAGTACCTCGTGGCCCACCCCGTCGACCTGTTCGAGCGGCCGCCGGAGGCCGCCGTGATCGACCCGGCGAACCCGTACATCCTGGAGCCCCACCTGGCCTGCGCGGCCCGCGAGCAGCCCCTGGCCGAAGAGGAGCTGGCCTTCTTCGGGCCCGCCGCCGAGGCCGCCGCGGCCCGGCTGGAAGAGCGCGGCGAGCTGGTCCGGCGCCGGGGCACGCTCCACCACCGGGGGCAGCAGTCGCCGCACCGGCGGGTGGACATCCGTTCGGCGTCCGGCGGCCAGATCGCCATCGTGCTGGAGGACACCGGCGAGATCGTCGGCACCGCCGACGAGAGCAGGGCGCACTTCTCCGTGCACACCGGCGCCATCTACCTCCACCAGGGCGAGCAGCTGGAGGTGTCGCTGCTGGACCTGGAGCGGGGCGTGGCCCTCGTGCACCCGAGCGACGCCGACTACTACACCCAGTCCCGCGACGTCACGGACATCCGCGTGCTGCAGCCCCTGGACGACGACGTCCTGGGCGAGACGCCCATGTTCTTCGGTGACGTCTCCGTCACCCGCCAGGTGACCGGGTTCGTCCGGAAGCTCCACGTCACCGGCGAGATCGTGGACGAGCAGCCGCTCGCCCTCCCTCCGCAGATGCTCATCACGAAGGCCGTGTGGTGGGCGATCCCGAACGCGGTCATCGCCCGCGCCGCGATCAAGCCGGCCGACCTTCCGGGGGCGGCGCACGCCGCCGAGCACGCCGCGATCGGGCTGCTCCCGCTCATCGCCATCTGCGATCGGTGGGACGTGGGCGGCGTCTCCACCCCACTCCACCCGGACACCGACAGCTGCGCGATCTTCATCTACGACGGCTACCCGGGCGGCGCCGGCATCGTGGAGCGAGGGTTCCTGGCCGGCCGGCGGCTCCTCCAGGCGACGCTCGAGACCGTCCGGACCTGCCGCTGTGCACGGGGATGCCCCTCCTGCGTCCAGTCGCCGAAGTGCGGCAACGGGAACGAGCCGCTGGACAAGGCCGGCGCCGTCGCGCTGCTGTCCGCGATGCTCGGGCAGGCGTGGGGATGACCGAGCGCGGTCCGATCTACATCGCCGTGTGCGGGCCCGGCGTGGCCACCGAAGCAGAGGAGGCCTGGGCCGAGGAGATCGGACGCCTGCTGGCCGGGGCGGGCGCGGTCGTCGTGTGCGGCGGCATGACCGGCGTGATGGACGCCGTCGCCCGAGGGGCGGAAGCGGAAGGAGGCGTCTCGATCGGCATCCTCCCCACTCGCGACCGGGCCGGGGCCGGGCCGCACCTCACGTACGCGATCCCCACCGGAATGGGCGAGACCCGCAATGCGCTGGTGGTCCGGGCGGCGGACGCCGTGATCGCCATCACCGGCGAGTTCGGCACGCTCTCGGAGATCGCGTTCGCCCTCAAGATCGGCATCCCCGTCGTGGGGCTCGCCACGTGGGAGCTCCACCGCCGCGGCGAGTGGGTCCAGGCGTTCCCCATGGCCGGAACTCCCGCGGAGGCGGTGGCCGTGGCTCTCCGGCTCGCCCAGCCGGGGTAGGAAGGGCGGTTCCTCCCCCGGGAAGGCGTCGCCGGTGACGGCCGTTTGACCCCGATCCGGGGCGGGTATTGGCACCGGGATGCCGGATCGGCTCCCCCTCCTCGCGCCCGTCGCCGGCGCCACCGCCCTGGGTGTGTCCCTGGTGGCCGTGGCGGCCACCGTGGGTGGCGAGCTTCCCGGGAACGCGGCAACCTGGGCCACCATCCTGCTCGGCGCGGCGGGCGGTCTCCTGGCCCTGCTCCGGCCGGGGCGCATCTGGGCCCTCGCCGGCGCCGACACGCTCACGGCGATCGCGGCCGTGGCATCGATGTTCGGGCTCGGGATGTACGAGCTCGTGCCGCTCCTGCTGCTCGGCGCGGCCACGATCCGCACGCCCCACCTCCCGGTCCCGACGCGGGAGCGGGCGCTCGCCGCCCCCGAGGAGCCCCAGGCCGAGGCGCAACGCCGCTCGGCCTGACCGGCCGGCCACGACATCCGTTTCGGTTCCCGCCCTGGGGGAACGCTGTGCCCCAGGGAAGGGACCCTGGGAGGTGGCGCATGGGCATCGTCCTGCTGGTCATTGGCCTGGTCGCGGCGGGGGTGGTGGCCGACTTCGCAGCGGAGAACGCGTCCGGCCTGGCCGGGACGCAGGCCGTCGACCTCTTCGGCCAGACGTTTCATCTGTCCACTCGGAACCTGGTGCTCGCCGGGGCGATCCTGGTGGCGGCGGCCGTCCTGCTGATCGGGCTCGGCGTGGCCCTGCTGGCGAGGCGCCGCCACGCGAGCCGCCGCGCGCTCGAGATCAGGGTCGACACGCTGGCCAACCGCGGCGCCATGCTCGAGGCGCAGAACGCCGTCCTGACCCAGGAGAACGCGAACCTCCGGACTCGGGCCATGGAACTGGAGCGCCAGGCCGCGGAGGGTGAGCCGGACCCCGTGCCGGGGTTCGGCCGGCCCTCGACCAAGGTGTCGGAGACCGCCCTGCTCTCGCCGCCGGTGCCCCGCGGTGATACCGGCGAGCCGACTCAGCTGGTGGGCTGAGGCGACCTCCCCACCACCCGGCGGACCAGTGAGAGGGCCGCCCGGCGCTCGCCGGGCTTGAGGCCCACGGCCACCAGCACGACCCCGTAAACGACCGTCCCGGCCACGACCGAGCCGCCGAGGTCGAGGAGCCACTTCGGGCCGGACAGGGCCGCGTGCGTCGCCGCCATGGCCACGCCGCCGGCGACGGTCGGCGCCAACAGCCGCAGGAAGTGGCGGTCGAAAGGCCAGATCTTCACGAAGTGGTGGACGAGGAGCAGCCTGGCCACGGCCGACGCCGTCAGCGTCACCGCCTCCGCGATGGCCGCTCCCCGCATCCCGTACTTCGGCGACAGCCACACCGCCACGCCCACCGCCAGCACGAAGGACAGCGCGTACACCAGCAGGTCCCATCCCGTCCGCCCCACCATGATGAGGATGAACCCGACTGTCCCCACGACGACGGGCACGATGAGCCCGATGATGAGGATCTCCAGGGCGTCCTTGCCGGCCACGAAGTCCGGGCCGTACACGCGCATGATCGTCCCCGGCAGGATGGCCAGCGCCAGCAGGATCGGCATGGTCGTGGCCAGGCCCCACCGGGTGACGTTCTTGTACAGCTGGTCGAGCTTCTCCCTCTCCCCCCGGTGGTGCAGGTCGGCCACGAACGGGCTGAACACCAGCGACAGCGACGTCAGGAAGAGCAGCAGCGACTGGCCCGTCCGCACCGTGGCCCCGTACACCCCCACCTGGTGCGAGGGCCGGTAGTTCGCCAGCACGAACAGGTCGGTCCAGAACAGCATCTGCGAGAACAGGGTGGCCGGGGCGCGGAGCATCCCGAACCGCATCAGGGCGCCCGTGCGTTCCTCGGGGATGCCGCCCCCTTCGGTCGTCGCGTCGAACCCGCGCGTCTCTCGCTCCCACGCCCACCACGCGAAGAAGCACGCCGCGACCCACGACAGCGCGTAGGCCAGCGTCGTGACGCCGGCGTTCTTCGCCACGACCCACCCGACGACCGCGATGAGGATCCATCCGACGGGCTGGCCGATCCAGAAGATGTACAGCGTGTGACGCATGATCTTCAGCCCGCGCGTCCCGCCCAGGTACGCCCACGTCACGGCCGCGAACGGGATCGCCAGCGACGCCGCCCAGAACGCCTCCTTCCCCTGGTCGGGGCGTGAGGTCAGCGTCCGGCCCAGCCACCCCGCCAGGAAGAACACGAGGACGGCGAGGACAACCGAGACCACCGTGGCGATGACGGCGGAGGTTCGGACGAGGGGGCGAACCCGGCCGTGCTCGCCCCGGCCGACCAGGATCGCCACCAGCCGAACGTTCGCCACGTCCATGCCGAAGCGAGTGGCCGTCGAGGCGATGAACGCGAACTGCGTGGCCACGGTGACCACCCCGAAGATCGAGGCTCCCAGCGAGCGGGTCATGACGATCTGCGTGGCGAACGTGGCCAGCACGCCGGCCCCCAGCCCGATCACGTTCTGGCCGGCGCCCCCCAGGATGTCGCGCTGGTCCCCGAACCGGCCCCGGGGAAGCACCGACTCCAGGGCGGCCCGAAGCCCGGGGCGGCGCTTCGCCGGCCGCTCGTCGGTCCTGGCCACCGGACTAGTCCATGCCAGACTACTCGAGGTAGCCCAGGCCGCGAAGATGCTCCTCCATCTCCTCGGCCTCGTGGTCGCCGACGGCCTGCCCCTCGTCGACCACGTCCGGGGCGGAGGACTCGCCGGCCCGGACCGACGCGTCCGTCCCCACGACCGCCGTCAGGACCCGCCCGGTGTGCGCCACCGACGCCGGCGCATCGAGCGCCGCCAGGATGGTCGGCGCCACGTCCACCAGGTTGGCCGGCTCTGCGAACGCGTCTCGCCCCACCGCCGGCCCCGCCGCCACGATCACACCGTCCATGCGATGGTCGCCGGACACCCAGTCCGCCGACTCCACCATGGCCTTCGCGTGCGTGAGGCTGTACAGCTCGGCCGGCTCGAACAGCAGGTCCGGGGCCTGGTCCAGGAACTTCCCCTTGAAGACCTCCTCGCGCCGCCACACCCGCTTCACCGGCGATCGGCCGGTGGCCGGGTCCACGAAGGACGCGATCTTCCCGGCCACCTCGTCACGGACGGCCTCGTAGTCCTCGGGGGGCACGATCCCGTCGACCTCCCGCCCGGCCAGGTTCACCGACACGCCCTCGCCGGTGGACCGGATGGACGTGTACACCCGCGTCCGCCCCCAGCTCACGGCCTGGGGCAGCGACACCTTCCCGTGAAGGCCGAGCATGTCGTAGGCCTTGCGCGCGACCTTCCGGGCCCATCCCCACTGCATCGGCCCGAGCACGGCCTGGCTCGCCGAGAACTGGAGGAACCCCAGGTGGCGGAGCAGATGATCCATGTGCACGGCCCGGGTGCAGGACTGGAACCCGTGGTCCGAGATGAACAGCACCAGGTCGTCGTCCCGGGCCCGGGCCAGGAGCGACCCCAGCGACTCGTCGAGCATCCGGTACACGTCTCGAACCCGCTCGGCCACCTTCTCCGTCGACCGCGTCGGGTAGTCCGGGTGGTCCGGCGAGAGGTATTCGGACAGGCAGTGCTGGACCCGGTCCGTGGCGAAGAACACGAAGCACCCCAGGTCCCAGTCCGAGTCGGCCAGGCGTTCCATGGCCTTGATCCGGGCCCGGGTCACCGTCTGGACCTCGTCCAGGAACGCGTCCGGCCGGTGCCGGTACGTGGTCCACGACATGCCGTTGATGGGCCAGGGCGTCCCGGCCCGCTCCAGCTCGTCCGCGAGCGTCGGCGGATGCGTGAACGCACGGCCCTTCGGCAGCACGCCACCGGCGATCAGCCTGCCGGAGATCTCCGGCGGAGGGAACGTGAGCGGGACGTTCACCATCAGGATCTCCCGCCCCACCGCGGTGAGGTCGGGAAGGAACGTCCGCTCCTTGATGGAGCGAAACGTCACCGGGTACTGCTTGTGCGTTCCCGGGACGCTCTCCAGGATGTCGTAGACGCCGTGGTCGGCCGGATCGACGCCGGTGAGGAAGGACGGCCACGCCGCCCAGGAATGGGTGGGGATGGTCGAGCGTAGGACCCCCTTCGCCCCCCGATCGATGAGCGCGGCCAGGTTCGGCAGCGCGCCCTGCTCGAGGAGCGGGTCGAGGATCCTCCAGTCGGCACCGTCCCATCCGACGAGAAGGACTCGAGGCATGTGCGTGCTCCAGACAGATACGTGGACGTGGGCGCCCGCAGGCAGCCCAAGTCTAGGGGCGGTCAGCGGTGGGTACCAACGGACACGGGAACACGAGGACGGTTGCGTTGGAGTACAATCTCGCCCTCGCTGGGACAGGAGCCAAGCGTGGTCGCATGCCCCTCTTGTCGATGTGCACGCATCCTGATCCACGTCGACGCCGGTCGCCGTGCCCGGTGCCTGGACTGCGGCGCGACGTGGCTCCAGGATGGCGCCTGGCAACATTCCGTCACCGCCGCCGGTAACGGCAGCGCGGCCCGGGCCGTCGCGAAGATCTCCGTCCCGAACGGCGTCTCCAGCATGGACCTGGCGCTGGCCGTGGTGGGAGAGCTCCAGCGGGCCGCCCGGGCGGAGGTCGTGGGGCACGACGTCGCCGGGGGTGTCCCGGAGATCACGCTCCGCCTTCCGGTCCCCCTGACCCGGCGCCTCGAGCTCCAGTACATGCAGATCGGGAGCACGATCGAGCGTGCCAAGGAGCTCTACCGGTCGGTGATGGAGAACCGCGAGGCCCTACTCACCTCGCTGGCCCTGGCCCAGGAGGTCCGCTCCCACAACCGGGCAGCGCTGGAACAGCTGGTCGCGACCCGGGAGAGCGCACGGCAGCTCCTGTCCGCGGCGTCGTAGCGGGCGGTCTACGCGGGCCGCTCGCCCGACTCGGCCAGCGCATCCATCAGCAGGATCACACCCCTTCCGGTTCCGTCGGGACCCTGGAGCGGGCTGACGTTGACCCGGCACCGGATCGGCTGCCCCCGGCGGTTCGTGGCCTCGAACTCCAGGTCGGCGGTCCCGTCGGCGTTCTCCAGCGCCGCGCGCAGGGCCGGCTTGAGGTCGGCCACCGGCAATCCGATGTCGAGGTTCAGGAATGGCTGGCGCTGCGCCTCCTGGGGCCGGAGCCCCCACAGGTCCTCCGCCCCCGGGTTCCACACCAGCACGTGGAGCTGCTGGTCGAGGACCACGACGGCCCGGTCGACGCTCGACATGATCGACTCGAGGAACGCGTTCACCTCGTCGAGCTGGATGCGGCGCTGGCGCATCTCCTCGTTGACCGCCGACAGCTCCTCGTTGGTCGACTGGAGCTCCTCGTTCATGGTCTCCAGCTCCTCGTTCGTGGACTGGAGCTCCTCGTTCGTGGTCTCCAGCTCCTCGTTCGTGGACTGGAGCTCCTCCATGGCCGTCTCGAGCTCCTGGTTGGCAAGCTCGAGCTCACGTCGCAGCTCGTTGTCGCGGGTCACGTCGGCGAAGGTGACGCTCACCCCGATGGGCTTCTGGGCGGCGTCGTGCAGGGCCATGACCTCCACGTCGAGGAACACGGTCTCGCCGGGCGCCCGGGACCAGGGCACCGCGCGAAGGGCGACGACCCGTCCCTCGGTCCGGCTCTGTTCCATCAGCGAACGGAGCTCCACCGGGCGATACGACACGTCCAGCTCGTGGAACGGCCGGCCGAGGTCGGCGGTGGAGAGCCCGAACAGGTCCCGGGCCCGGCGGTTCGCCGACGTCAGGACCCCGGCCTCGTCCACCACGACCTGGGCGACGGGCCCCGCCTCCAGCGCCGCGTCGCGCCCCCTGATCCGGTCGTCGGCCACGACGGGGGGCTCCTGGACCGAGGTCGCGACGAGGTGCTCCCAATCTTTCCCGGCCTCGGCCGAGCCCAACTTCACGAACACGCGCCGTCTCAAGTCCACAGGCTCGAACGCGCGCTCGCCCGAGAAGAGCATCTCCGCCTTCCCCAGCACGAGGTAGCCCCCCGGGTTCAGGGCGAAGCGCAGATGCGACAGCACCTTCGCCTGGGTGTCCGTGTTGAAGTACATGAGCGTGTTGCGGCAGAGCAGGAGGTCGATCCGGGAGATCGGCGCGTCCTGGACCAGGTCGTGCCGGCCGAAGATCACCGAGTGCCGGAGGTCCTTGTCGAACACGAAGGTGGAGTTCGCCTGGTCGAAATAGCGCTCCAGGAGCGGCGCCGGGACGTCCTCCACGTCCTTCTCTGAATACGAGGCCTGGCGGGCCTGCTGGACGGCCGCCTCGTCCGCGTCGGTCGCGTAGATCTTGACGCGTCCCAGGAACTCCTCGCGCCCCATCGCCTCGGCCAGCAGCATCGCCAGCGAGTACGCCTCCTCCCCCGAGGCCACCCCGGCGCACCACGCCCGCACCTGCTCGTCCCGATGCCTCCCCTCGAGCAGGCGGGGGATCACCGTCTCGCCGAGGTACTCCCAGATCGGAGGATCGCGGAAGAACGACGTCACGTTGATGAGGATCACGTCGAACAGTGAGGCGAACTCGTCCTGGTGGACCTGGAGGTAGTCGAGGTAGGCGCTGAAGGAGGTGACACGGACGGCCTGCATCCGCTTTGCCATCCGCCGCATCAGGGTGGATCGCTTGTAGCCGGAGAAGTCGAAGCCCCTGCTGTCCTTGAGGTACAGGAGCAGGTCCTCGAACTCCGGATCGTCCTCCGGGCTGCTCACGCACCCTCCCCCGACGCGACCAGCGACTTCAGGGCGGAGGATATCTCCGACAGGGGCAGCACGAAGTCGACGAACCCGGTCTGGATGGCGGCCTGCGGCATCCCGAAGAACTCCGAGCTCTGCTCGTCCTCCGCGATCACCGTTCCCCCCATCTTCTTCACGGCCTCGACCCCCATGGAGCCGTCCATGCCGGTCCCGGACAGCACGACGGCGATGGCGCGGTCCCGGTAGCTCGCCGCCACCGACTCGAACAGCAGGTCGGCGGACGGGCGCACGAAGTGCACCAGCTCGGTCTGGGTGAGCGAGAGCGTGGCGTCGGCGTTCACCAGCAGGTGCCTGTTGGGAGGCGCGACGTAGACCGTTCCCCCAGCCACATCCTCACCGTCCTCGGCCTCCTTGACCCGCAGCCGCGTCCGCCTCGACAGGATGTCGGCCATCAGGCTGCGGTGGCGCGGATCGACGTGCTGGACCACCACGATCGCCGCGGGGAAGTCGGCCGGGAGCCCCTCCAGCACCTCGGAGATGGCCTTCAGGCCGCCCGCGGACGCCGCGAGCGCCACCACCTCGAATGCCCCCTTCCCCGCCGGCACCACGGGGTCAGCCCTCCGTTCCCGTCGAACAGCGACGGCCGGGCGCCGCATCGGGGCCCTCGATCCTGTCCGCCACGATCGAGCCGCGAAGCTCCACCTCCCGTCTCTACCCCGCCGGGGCGCCACGGGAACCGAGGGGGGCATTTGACGACCCCCGGGGGTACCCTGTATATATCGGCTCGATATATGGACCCGATATATCGGGTCGAGCTATCCGACGGAAGGAAGAACGTGCTCGAGCTCGCCATTCTCGGCCTGCTGAAAGAGCAGACGATGCATGGATACCAGCTCTCGAAGCGCCTCGCGGACACCCTGGGGGCGTTCTGGAAGGTGTCCTACGGCTCGCTGTATCCCACGCTTCGCCGCCTGGAGCGCGAGGGAGCGGTCCAGCCCGTCTTCGCCCGCGAGGAAGTGGGGCGGCGGAAGAACGTGTACCGGATCACCGAGAAGGGCGAGAAGCTCTTCTACGACCTCCTCCAGGAGGCCGGCCAGGAGTCCTGGGAGGACAACCGGTTCCGGGTCCGCCTGGCCTTCTTCAAGTACCTGAAGCCCGACACGCGGCTGCGCCTGCTGGAGAAGCGGCGGGCGTTCCTGGAGGACCGGCTCTCGGTCATCCGGACGTCGCTGTCGAAGACCCGCGAGCGCATCGACGCGTACACGGAGTCGCTCATGAAGCACGGTGCCGACTCGACCGAGCAGGACATCGCGTGGCTCGACGGGCTGATCCAGAACGAACGCCGGAAGATTCGGCCGAACGGGCCGTCGGACGGGGGGGGCCGCCGACGACCGCGCTCGAATTTCCCCACCAAGGAGCGTGCACAGTGAAGAAGATTCGTCTGGCCATCGTCGGGGTGGGCAACTGCTCCGCCGCGCTCGTCCAGGGAATCGAGTACTACAAGGACGCGCCGCGGGGCGCCGATGTGCCCGGGCTCATGCACGTCACCCTGGGCGACTACCACGTCTCGGACGTGGAGGTGGCCGCGGCCTTCGACGTCGACGCCAAGAAGGTGGGCAAGGACGTGGCCGAGGCCATCTTTTCCGAGCCCAACAACACCATCCGGTTCGCCGACGTCCCGCCGCTCGGCGTGGAGGTCCTCCGGGGGCCGACGCTGGACGGGCTGGGCAAGTACTACCGGGAGGTCGTCCAGGAAGCGGACGGCGCCCCGGTCGACGTGTCGGCGGCCATGCGCGACGCTGGCGTCGACGTGGTGGTGAGCTACCTCCCGGTGGGCAGCGAGGCCGCGACCCGGTTCTACGCGCAGGCCGCCATCGACGCGGGGGCCGCGTTCGTGAACTGCATCCCCGTGTTCATCGCCTCGGACCGGGAGTGGGCCAAGAGGTTCGCCGACGCGGGCCTGCCCATCGTGGGCGACGACATCAAGAGCCAGGTCGGCGCCACCATCATCCACCGGGTCCTGGCCAAGCTGTTCGAGGACCGCGGCGTCCCAGTGGAGCACACGTCGCAGCTCAACTTCGGCGGGAACATGGACTTCCTCAACATGCTCGAGCGGGAGCGCCTGGTGTCCAAGAAGAAGTCCAAGACCCAGGCCGTGACCTCGCAGATCGGCCGCGACATCGGGAAGGACAACGTCCACATCGGGCCGTCCGACCACGTGCCGTGGCTGGCCGACCGGAAGTGGGCCCACATCCGCATCGAGGGCCGCGAGTTCGGCGACGTGCCGGTGACCGTGGAGCTGAAGCTCGAGGTGTGGGACAGCCCGAACTCCGCCGGCATCGTCATCGACGCGGTCCGGTGCGCCAGGGTCGCGCTGGACCGGGGCGTGTCCGGTCCGCTCATCGGCCCCGCGGCCTACTTCATGAAGTCGCCGCCGGTGCAGTTCTCCGACGAGGCCGCCCGGGAGATGGTGGAGGAGTTCATCCTCGGCAACGGGGCCTCCAAGGCCGCCGACTGGACCGCCTTCTTCGACGTCCAGCCCGCGTAGCCGCGACGCGATCCGGCCCCCGGAAGGGGTCCTCCGCCTGGCCGGCACGCCCGGCGGGACGGCGGAACGCACATGGCTGGACGCCCTCCCAGGAATCGTGCGGACGGCCCGGGAACGGTGGTCGCTCACCCTGGGCCCGCAGTTCTCCGAGGGGTACGTGGCGTGTGTCTTCCCGGCCGAGGGCCCCGAGGGCGAGCCCGTCGTCCTGAAGGTCAGCTTCATCAGCGACGAGACCCGGACCGAGTCGGACGCGCTGCGCCTGTGGGATGGGCACGGGGCCGTGCAGGTACTGGACACGGCTCCGGACCTTGGCGCCCTTCTCCTGGAGCGCCTCGAGCCGGGGACGCCCCTCGAGGACCATCCCGATCCCGACGGCGCGATCACCATCGGCTGCCGCCTGCTCCGGCGGCTGGAGCGACCGTTGCGCCGCGCGCATCCTTTCCCGCTCGTGGTCCACCTGGCCCGCCGGCTGGCCGCCGAGTTCCCAGAGAGGTTCGAGCGGCTGGGCCGCCCCTTCGACCAAGGGCTCGTGGACGAGGCCGTGAAGACATGCCTCGAGCTGGCGGCGTGGACGGGCAGGCCGGTGCTGGCCAACCGCGACTTTCACTTCGGGAACGTGCTCGCCGCGCAGCGCGAGCCGTGGCTCGCGATCGACCCCAAGCCGCTCGTCGGCGAGCCCGCCTTCGACACCGGCCACCTCCTGCGCAACCTGCTCCGGGGAGGGGATCTCGATCGGCCGGCCGTCGACTCCACGGTGGAACGGCTGGCAACCGAGCTCGGGCTGGACCGGAACCGCGTGCGGGCCTGGGCGTTCGTCAGGTCGGTGGACGACGCGATCTCGTGGCTGGAAGAGGGCGGGACCGATCCGTCCTGGGACGTGGACTGCGCCCCGTTGCTGGCCCCGACCTAGGATCGCGGGCATGAAAGGGCCGGTGCAGAGGGCGCGGGAGGCGCTCGGGTCGACCGACTTCCGGCGGCTGTTCGCG
>WNFU01004558.1_pt1 | contig 17610 bp, 15 predicted proteins | sample 5400121 | NCBI WGS metagenome assembly WNFU01 (sample SAMN13153360, study PRJNA577476) | soil metagenome | isolation source: 100 cm soil or saprolite under grassland replicate 1 | place: USA:California | collected 2016-06-15
AGGGGGCGTGGGTCTACTACGCGGGGGGCGCGCACATCAAGAACAGCGCGGCGCTCGCGACCGAGTCCGACCGCCCCGCCGCGGCGACCGCGGCGCGGCTCCGCTACACGGTGCTGCTGCCGCCGTCGGTGCTCCTCTCGCTGCAGGGCGACTTCGTCAAGATGTGGCAGAAGCCCGATCTCCTCTTCGCCGCCGAGGGGAGCCTCGGGTACCAGGTCCTGCAGCAGTCTGCGGTGTTCAACGTCGCCATGCGCTGGAACAACTACACGCGCCGCGGGAAGACGCCTGACAGCTCCCAGAGCGAGTCCGAGCTCATGCTGCTCGGCGTCGCGAGCCTCGTCTTCTAGCGGCGCGAGGTGTCGGGCAGCGGGCGAGCGCCCGCCTGCCGGGCGCCCGCGCTCCTTGTCGGCACCCCGCCCTTCCTGCTAAATGCCCGGGATCTCGAAAAGAGGAGTGGTCGCGCCATGAAGCAGGTCAACTGGTTGCTCGCCCTCGTCGTCGGGTTCGCGCTCGGATGGGTCGCGAACGGTGCCTCGTCGAACCGTCCGGCGGCGCGGCCGCCGCAGGCCGCCGCCGCGGGGCAGCCGCAGCGCCCGGCGCGCCCCACCGAGGATCCCCGCGCCGTCTACCGCGTCGCGGTGGACGACTCGCCGGCCAAGGGGCCGGCGGACGCGCTCGTCACGATCGTCGAGGCCTCCGACTTCGAGTGCCCCTTCTGCAAGCGCGTCGTCCCCACCCTGAAGCAGGTGGAGGAGACGTACCGCGGCAAGGTCCGGTTCGTCTTCAAGCAGAACCCGCTCCCGTTCCACGCGCGCGCGCTGCCCGCTGCGATCGCGACCGAGGAAGCGCGCGCCCAGGGCGGGGACGCGAAGTTCTGGGCGATGCACGACGCGCTCTTCGGAGCGGCGACGCTCGACGACGCCGCCATCCTCCAGGCCGCGAAGGACGCGGGGGTGGACGCGGCGAAGGTGAAGGACGCGATCGCGTCGGGCCGTCACAAGGACCGGATCGAGCGGGACCAGAAGCTCGTGCAGTCGGTCGGCGCGGGCGGGACGCCCTCGTTCTTCGTGAACGGCCGCAAGCTCACGGGCGCGCAGCCCTTCCCGGCGTTCCAGGCGCTCATCGACGAGGAGCTGCGCAAGGCCGAGGAGGCCGTGCGGGGCGGGACGCCCGCGGGCCAGCTCTACGCGAAGATCATGGAGCGCGCGGCGAGCGCGCCCGTGTACGTGCCGGGCGCCGCGGCGCCTCAGGGCGAGGGGCCGCAGGCGCCGGCCGCGCCCCCGCAGTCTGCCTACCGCGACGTGCCGCTCCGCCCCGACGACCCGGCCCGCGGCCCGGCCGACGCGAAGCTGACGGTGGTCCTCTTCTCCGACTTCCAGTGCCCGTTCTGCGGCCGCGTCGAGCCGTCGCTCGCCCAGCTCGAGCAGGCCTTCCCCGGGCAGGTCCGGATCGTCTGGAAGCACCAGCCGCTCCCGATGCACCCGAACGCGATCCCGGCGGCGCTCGCGGCCGAGGCCGCGCGCGAGCAGGGCAAGTTCTGGCCCATGCACGCGAAGCTCTTCTCGAACCAGCAGGCGCTCTCGCCCGCCCTCTTCTCCGGCTACGCGCGCGAGGTCGGGCTCGACCTGCACCGGTTCGACCAGGCGGTCGCGGCGCGACGCGGCGAGGCGCGCATCCTCGAGGACCAGAAGCTCGCCGGCCAGGTGGGCGCGAACGGCACGCCGACGATGTTCTTCAACTGCCGTCAGGTCGTCGGCGCGCAGCCGTTCGAGCAGCTGCGCGCGATCGCGGACGAGGAGCTGAAGAAGGCCGACCGGCTCCTCTCCGGGCAGCGCCCCGGCCCCGGCTTCTACGACCGGGCCTGCAAGGGGAACCTCGCGGCCGCGCCCGCTGCGCCCGCCGCGGCCGTCCCCGCCCCGAACGTCGTCCCGGCGGCCGTCGCCCCGACGCAGGTCGGCGCGATCGACGTGCGCACCGACGACCCGGTGCGGGGGAACCCGCGCGCGCCCGTCACGATCGTCCTCTTCTCCGACTTCCAGTGCCCGTTCTGCGCGCGCGTCGGGCCGACGCTCGACGAGGTGCAGCGCACCTACGGTGACAAGGTGCGGATCGTCTGGAAGCACCAGCCGCTGCCCTTCCACCCGAACGCGCTCCCCGCCGCGAAGGCGGCGGAGGCCGCGCGCGAGCAGGGGAAGTTCTGGCAGATGCACGACCGGCTCTTCGCCTCGCAGCGCGAGCTGTCGCCGGACGCCTACGACCGCCTCGCCCGCGAGCTCGGTCTCGACGTGCGCCGGTTCCAGGCGGCCGCGAGCTCGGACAAGGCACGGGCACGGATCGAGGACGACCAGAAGCTCGCGGTCCGGATCGGCGCGCAGGCGACGCCGACGATGTTCGTGAACGGCGAGAAGGTCGAGGGCGCGGTTCCCTTCGCGATGCTGAAGGCGGTCATCGACCGCAAGCTCGGGCGCTGATCCGCTCTCCGCCGCCGCCCCCGCCGCCCAGCGGGGCGCGGCGGTGACCGGCGCTGAACGGCGCGAGGTGCGAGGCGCTGCACGGCGCGTCAGCCGGCCGCGTCCTCGCCCCGGAACCAGGCGGCGCCGCGCGCCGCGGCGAGCGCGCCCGCGCCGCCCGCGTCGGCGCACAGCTCCCACACGACCACGTCGCCGAGCCCCTTGAAGCCCGCGACCCCGACGCGCCGGAGTAGCTCGGCGAGCCGGCCGTCGCGCTGGAAGCAGGCGACGAGCACGAGCGGCGCCTCCCCGTAGAAGAACCGCGCGCGAAGCGCCTCGGGGATCCGCTCGGCGTCGAGCGCGACCTTGCGGACCTCCCGCGCGCGTCCCACCTCCGCGACGAACGCACCGAGCGCCTCCTCCGAGACCGCCGCGCCGCTGTTGTAGACGTCGCCCGGCCGCTCCCCGCCGCGCGCCGCCGCCTCGATGCCATCGCGCACGGGCGCGGCGAGCGCGCGCATCGCGCCCGGCCCGTCGCCCGCGCGGAAGAGGCGGATGGCGTGGTCCTCCGCCTCCGGCGGGACGGCGAGCTGGATGGGCTGGTCGACGAACACCGACCAGGCGTGCTCCATGGACGGATCGCGGCGCCGCGTCCGCTCCCGCGCGAGCGCCGCGTCCGCGCGGAGCCGCGCGGCGGGTGCGCGGGCGGTGCCGCGCGCCGACTCGTTGATCTTCTCCGCGATCGCGACGCGGTTCCGCCCGAACACCTCGTCCTCGATGACGACGACGAGCGGGGCCTGGCCGAACGAGACGAAGACGCCCGCCTCGAGGACCTCGCCCTTCGCGCGGGCGAGCGCGCGGTCGCGCTCGACCTCGAGCCGCGCCTCCTCCGCCCGGGCGCGCGCCGCCATCGCCGCGATCGCGGCGTGCTGCGGCATCCCAGGGGCCGCGCTCGCGAGCGCGGCCTCCTGCGCGGCCCGGCCGTCGCGCGCCCGGCGCAGCGCGCCGGCGAGCTGCGCCTCGATCGCTGCGATCTGGCGCGCGACGACGTCGGACGAGATCTCGCCGGCGAGCCGCGCCGAGTAGGCCGCGAACTCGGCCCGGATCGCCTTCGCGAGCGCCACCATCTCGTCGATCCGGCCGCTGAAGCTGATCGCGTCGCCGACGAGGTTGTTCAGGATCACGCCCCCGCGGTCGGCGAGGTGCTGCATCCCGCCGAAGTGCTCCTTCGCGGCGACGAGGATCGGGACGTAGAACTCGTTCCGCAGGAACTCGGCCATCGACGCCTGGCCGAGCAGCGCCGTCCGCCGCGTGAAGTCCTTCACGTCGGCGAAGAGGTGGCCCGCCGGCCGGTCCTCGCGCTGGCGCAGGAGCGGCCCGGGCCGCGCGGAGAGCCGGTACAGCCGCCCCCCCTCCCACTCGAGGTCCGTTCCGCCCTCCGCCTCGCGCCCGGTCCGGAACGAGAGGGCGCGCCGCGCCGGAAGCACGAGCCGGTCCACCGCGAGGTCGGCGAGGAGCGCCGCCGCGGAGGCGCCGTACTCCGCGCGCGCCGCCTTCCGGTCGAGGCCGACCGCCTGGGCCGGGTCCTTCGGCTTCCACGCCTTCACGACCTGCGCGGCGCGCTCGAGGAGCCCGTGTCCTTCTCCTCCGCCGCGCACCCCCGCGAGGCGCGCGGCGAGATCTCGCCGGGTGCCCTCCTCCGCCATCGCGATGGCGAGCCCGCCCGGCGCGCAGAGGAGGCTCCGGAGCGACTCCGGGACCGCGGCCGGATCCGCGGCGTCCGCGGCCGCGAGGGCCGCCCCGAGCAGCTCGCGCAGCCGCGCCACCGCCGTCGCCTGCTCCGCGCGGCGCGCGAGCTCCTCGTCCGCGGCGAGCGCGGCCGCGACGTCGGCGGCGACGGCCTCCGCGTCGCCCCCCTGCCCGAGCCGCGCAGAGAGCTCGTCCGCGCGCGGGATGCCGGCTCCGAGATCGCACCCGTAGAGCGTCGCTCCCCCGGCGAGCACCGCGCCGCGCCCGCCGAGCAGGGCCGAGGGCGAGAGCGCCGCCTCGATGCGCAGGAGGAGGGGATCGTCCACGCCGCGCCCCGCGTCCCTCCAGGCGCGCGCGAGGCCGGTCCGCGCGGCGAGCCAGATCGCGCCGAGCGCCGCCGAGCGCAGGTAGCGGTCGAGCGGCGCGGGCGGCAGGCACTCCTTCACGTCGCGCTCGACGCCGACCCCCTCCGCGGAGAGCGCGAGCGCGACGAGCACCGGCGTCTCCTCGCGACCGCCCGTCTCGGCCATCTCCGCGAAGGCACGCTGGAGGAGCTCGATCCAGAGCGCCACGAGCGAGCGCCCCTTGCCGCCCTTCCCCATCCACGCGGCCACGATCCCGCCGGTGAGCGCCGGGTGGACCGCGGGGCCGAGCTGTGCCGCCGCGCGGAGGTCGGGGCCGCCGCCGGACGCACGGAGGTGCGCCGTCACGGGCGGGAGGTTCGCGTACTCCTCGCGCAGGATGAGGCGGTCGAGGTGGTCCGGGGGGACGAAGGCGCGGTGGTGCGTCGAGAGGAGGAGCGCGATGTCGATCGCCGCCGACCGGAAGATGGCGCGGGCGTCGGCCGCGATCTCGACCGGGATGGCGACGTCCGCGAGCGACGTCCCGAGGGAGAACCGGAGCTTCTCGCGCTCGAGCCGGAGGAACCCCGCCGGATCCGCGCGGGCGACGGCGTGGATCTCGAGTCGGCGGGCGGCGAGAGGAGTCGGCACGGGACGTGGAGTCGACGGTAGCTTGGCCGAGCGTGATGGCGCAACGCGCGACGGTTCCGATGGGCGGTCCAGAGAAACCGGTCACGGTCACGACCGTGAACGTTCTCTCAGGGCGAGACGCGGAATCCCCTCGAGCTATCTCCGCTCCTCGAGCCTGACCCGCCCGACCTTGCTCTCCCCACCCCGCTCCCACTCCACCTCGACCTCGTCCCCCGGGCGGTGCGCGCGCAGCGCGAAGGCGAGGTCCTGCAGGCCGAGGAGCCGGGTCGCGCCGAGCTGGACGAGGACGTCGCCCCCGGTGAGCCCGGCCCGCTCCGCGGGGCTCCCCGGCCGGACGCCGGTGAGGAGGACGCCGGGGTCCTTGCGCTCCGCGAAATCCGGGATCGCCCCGAGGTAGGCGCCGTAGCCCCGGTCCCCGCTCTCGCGCGCGGGCGGCGCGGCGGCGCGGACGACCGCGAGACGCCCGTCGCGCTCGGCGACCTCGCGCGCCACGCGCGCCGCGAGCTTCGCGACGAGGACGAGGCCGCCCGCGTCGACCTTGTCGGCGGTGTCGCTCGGGCGGTGGTAGTCGCCGTGCGCGCCCGTGAACAGCGAGACGACCGGGACGCCGCGCGCGTAGAAGCTCGTGTGGTCCGAGGGGCCGTACCCGTCGCCGCCGAAGACGAGCTCGAGCGGCAGCCGCGGCGCGCGCGTCGCGAGCGCGCCCACGAGGTCGCGGAGCCCGCCCGCGGTGTCCGCGCCGTCGACGTAGACCTTCGCGCCGCGCGGGCGGCCGACCATGTCGAGGTTCACCATGAGCTGCATCCGCTCGATGGCGCACGCGGGCGACGGGTTCTTGACGAGGTGGGCGGAGCCGAGGATGCCGAGCTCCTCCGCGCCGAACGCCGCGAAGAGGAAGGTCCGGCGCGCCGGCCCCTCCGCCGCCATCGCGCGCGCGATCGCGAGCAGCGCGGCGACCCCGCTCGCGTTGTCGTCGGCGCCGGGGTGGACCGTCCCGACCTGCTCGGGCGCGAGCGACGCGTCGCCGCCGAAGCCGAGGTGATCGTAGTGGGCGCCGACGACGACGCACTCCCCGGCGAGCGCGGGATCGCGGCCGGGCAAGACGGCGACGACATTCGCGGTGACCGCCCGCTCGTGGCGCACCTCGACCGCGAGCTTCGCGCGCACGCCGAGGGGCCGCGGGTGGGGCTTCCCGTCCGCCTCGCCCGCCGCGGCGAGCGCGCGCGCGTCCACGCCGCCGCGGAGGAGCGCCGCCGAGGTCACGCGAACCGCGACGAGGCCCGCGCGGGAGGACACCTGGCCACGCCAGGGCGGGAGGTCGTCGTTCCCCTCGTGCGCCCAGGCGTCGCGGACGCCGACGACGGCGGCGGCGCCGTGCTCGCGCGCGTTGATCGCCTTGTACCGCCACTCGCCGTAGCGGTAGCGCCGCGGGTCGCGGAAGGGGGAGGCGGGGTCGGCCTCGCGCGGGAAGTCCTGCGCGACGAGCACGATCTTCCCCTTCACGTCGAGGCCGGCGTAGTCGTCGTATCCGACGTCGGGCGCGGTGATCCCGTAGCCCGCGAACACGAGCTCGCCCTCGACGGCGCCGTCGTCGCTGAATCCGAAGGGGAGGAAGTCGACCGCGGGCGCCACCTCGGCGCCGCCCACGGCGAGCGCGTTCTTCTCGCCGAGGGTCGCGCGGTAAGGGGCCTCGAACGACTGGAGGTAAGATGCGTCGAACGCCGGCCGGAGCCCCGCGTCGGCGAGACGGTCGGAGACCCACGCCGCGGCGGCGGGGCCGCCGGGGGTCCCGATGCCGCGCCCCATGCGGGCGGGGTCGGCGAGCCAGTCGACCTCGGCCCGCGCCAGCGCCGGGTCGAAGCCGCGATCGGGGGCGGGGCGGCCGGCGCGCTGCTGCGTGCAGGCGACGAGGACGAGCAGGGCGGGGAGGAGCCGCGGTGTCGAGGGCATGCCCGCCCTACATAACTCCGGGGAGCCTTGCGCGGGGGCGGCCGAGTATGTAAGAAAATCGTTCCGCCATGCGCCGGACCTTCTTCAAGTCCAAGATCCACCGGGCGACCGTGACGCACGCCGACCTCGACTACGAGGGGTCCGTCACGATCGACGAGGACCTCCTCGAGGCCGCGGGCATCCTGGACTACGAGGCCGTGCACGTCTGGAACATCACCCGCGGGACGCGGCTCCAGACCTACGCCATTCGCGGCCAGCGCGGGTCGGGCATCATCTGCATCAACGGGGCGGCCGCGCACCTCAACAAGCCGGGCGACCTCGTCATCCTCGCGACGTTCGCCGAGCTCGAGGAGTCCGAGGTGCGCGCCCACGAGCCGAAGGTCGTGCTCGTCGACCGGCAGAACAAGATCGTCTCGAAGGACGTGGTCGAGGTCGCGGGCCCGCAGCGCCGGGTGCTCGCATGACGGTGTTTCTTTGGCGCCGCTGACGTGCGGCCGCTCCCCGACCTCGAGACGTTCCTCTCCCTGTGCAAGCCCGGCCGCGCGGTTCCCGTGCGCGTCGAGGTGGACGCGGACACGGAGACGCCCGTCTCCGCGTTCCTGAAGCTCTCGCACGGCAAGCGCCAGGCGTTCCTGCTCGAGTCGGTGGAGGGCGGCGAGCGGAGCGCCCGCTTCTCCTTCCTCGGCGCGGGGCCGCCGCGCGCGCTCCGCTGGAAGCACGGCGATGCCGGCGATCCGATCGCCGCGGTCCGCGCCGCGCTCGCCACCCACCGCGCGGTGCGCGTCCCCGGCTGCCCGCCGTTCTCGGGCGGGCTCGTCGGCCACGTCGCGTATGACGCGGTGAAGCTGTTCGAGCCGCGCGTCCCGATCTCGAAGCAGGACGAGCTCGGGTTCCCGGACGTCCTCCTCATGGACTTCGACGAGGTGGTCGCGTTCGACAACCTGCGCCACTCGCTCCACGTCATCTGCGAGGTCCGCTGCGGGAAGGGCGACGACCCCCGGGCGCTCTACGACCGCGCCCTGCGCCGCATCCGGGCGCGGCTGCGCGACCTCGCGCGTCCGCTCGTGGACCGGCGCCCGCGCCGCGCCGCGCGCGCCGCCGCGCTCACGCCGCGCGTCGCGAAGCGCGACTACCTCGCGGCCGTCGACCGCGCGAAGGCGTACATCCAGGCGGGCGATTGCCAGCAGATCGTCCTCTCGCAGCGGTTCGACGCGGAGGTCTCGGTCGCGCCGTTCGACATCTACCGCGCGCTCCGGCGCGTGAACCCGTCGCCCTACCTCTTCTTCCTCCAGGACGGCGAGCGCGCCCTCGTCGGCTCGTCGCCGGAGACGCTCGTGAAGCTCCAGGGCGGCGAGGTGACGCTGCGCCCGATCGCGGGCACGCGCCCCCGCGGCGCCGACGCCGCGGAGGACCAGGCGCTCGAGGCGGAGCTGCGCGCCGACCCGAAGGAGAACGCCGAGCACGTGATGCTCGTCGACCTCGGCCGGAACGACGTCGGCCGCGTCTCGGAGGTCGGCTCGGTGCGCGTCACGCAGCTCAAGACGGTCGAGCGCTACTCGCACGTCATGCACCTCGTGTCCGAGGTGCGCGGGCGCCTGGCGCGGGGGCTCGGCGCGTTGGACGTGCTGCGGGCGGGCTTCCCGGCAGGCACGGTCTCCGGGTCGCCCAAGGTCCGCGCGATGGAGATCATCGACGAGCTCGAGCCCGCCCGGCGCGGGCCGTATGCGGGCGCGGTCGGCTACTTCGATCGGCGCGGCGACATGGAGATGTGCATCGCAATCCGCACGCTCATGGCCCGGGGCCGCAAGGTCTCGGTCCAGGCCGGGGGCGGGCTCGTCTACGACTCGGTGCCGGAGGCCGAGTACCAGGAGACGCTCAACAAGGCGCGGGCGGTCTTCACGGCCGTCGCGCAGGCGGAGTCGCGGCTGCTCGACACGGTGGCGCGACCGCCGCGCCGCGCCGCGCGCGCGGTCCGTCCGGCGAAGCGGCCGCGGCTCGCGGCCGGCGGAGGCCGCCGATGAGCGCCGCCCGCGCGAGGACCCGTCTCCTGCTCGTCGACAACTACGACAGCTTCACGTTCAACCTCGTCCAGTACCTCGGCGAGCTCGGCGCGGACGTCGAGGTCTTCCGGAACGACGCGATCGACGTCGCCGGGATCCGCGCGCGCCGCCCGGACGCGCTCGTCCTCTCGCCCGGGCCGTGCACGCCCGACGATGCGGGCGTGACGCTCGAGGCGATCGGCGCGCTCGCGGGGAGCCTGCCCATCCTCGGCGTGTGCCTCGGCCACCAGGCGATCGGGCAGGCCTTCGGCGGCCGCGTCGTTCGCAACGCGCGGATCGTCCATGGGAAGGCGAGCCCCGTCCGACACGGCGGCGAAGGCGTGTACGCGGGCCTGCCGTCGCCGTTCGAGGCGGGGCGCTACCACTCGCTCGTCGTCGAGCGCAGCACGCTGCCGCGCGCGCTCCGCGTCACGAGCTGGACCGACGAGGGCGAGATCATGGGTCTGCGCCACCGGACCCTCGACGTCGAGGGCGTGCAGTTCCACCCCGAGTCGATCCTCACCCTCGAGGGCAAGAGGCTCCTCGGAAACTGGCTCGCGCGCGTCGGCGCGGGCCCTTCGAGTTCGGGGCCGCGAGGCGGCCGCCACGCTCGTGGCGAGCGGGTTCGGAGGGTGTCGTGATCCAGCAGGCGCTCCAGAAGCTCATCTCCTCCCACGACCTCTCGCGCGGCGAGATGGCCGGCGTCATGACCGAGATCGCCGACGGCGACGCGACGCCGGCGCAGGTCGGCGCGTTCCTCGCGGCGCTGCGGCTCAAGGGCGAGACGGTGGACGAGATCGCCGGCGCCGCCCAGGTGATGCGCGAGCGCGTCGACCGGGTGCACGTCGGCCAGGACGTGTTCGTGGACACCTGCGGCACGGGCGGCGACGGCCGCAACACCTTCAACATCTCGACCACCGCTGCGTTCGTCGTCGCGGGCGCCGGGGTGACGGTCGCGAAGCACGGCAACCGCGCCGTCTCCTCCCGCTCCGGCTCCGCCGACGTCCTCGGCGCGCTCGGCGTGAACGTGGACGCGCCGAAGGAGGTCGTCGAGCGCTGCATCGCCGAGGTCGGGATCGGGTTCCTGTTCGCGCCCCGGCTCCACCCCGCCTTCAAGGCGGTCGCGGGCATCCGCCGCGAGCTCGGCGTCCGCACGGTGTTCAACCTGCTCGGCCCCCTCGCGAACCCGGCCGGCGCGCGGCATCAGGTCATGGGCGTGTACGAGCCGCGCTGGGTGCCGATCATCGGCGGCGTCCTCTCAGCCCTCGGCGCGGCGCACGCGTTCGTCGTGCACGGCGAGGGGCTCGACGAGATCGCCGTCACCGGCATGACCCACGTCTGCGAGGTGAAGGGGCCGGTCACCGAGCGGTACGCGATGCTGCCCGAGGATCTCGGGCTGCGGCGCCACCCCGAGGCGGAGATCGCGGGCGGCGACGCCGACCGGAACGCGCGCATCCTGCGCGACGTCCTCTCGGGCCAGGCGGGCGCGCCGCGCGACGCGGTCCTCGCGAACGCGTCCGCGGCGCTCGTCTGCGCGGGTGCCGCGGCGGACCTCAGGAGCGGCGTCCGGGTCGCGGCGGAGGCGATCGACCGCGGAGGCGCCGCGGAGAAGCTCTCGCTGCTCGTCGCCGCGACCACCCTGCCCACATGACCTTCCTCGCCGACATCCTCGCGCGCAAGCGGGACGAGGTCGCCTCCGCGCGCCGCGCGGTGCCGGAGTCGGACCTGCGCGCCCGCGCCCGCGATCGAGCGGCGCCGCGGCCCTTCGAGGCGGCGCTCTCCCTCCCCGGCGGGCCCACCCGGGTGATCGCGGAGGTGAAGCGGGCGAGCCCGTCGGCGGGGCCGATCCGCGCGGGCCTCGACGCGCCCGCGCAGGCGCGCGCCTACGCGGCGGCGGGGGCGGCGGCCATCTCCGTCCTCACCGACGGTCCCGGCTTCGGCGGCTCGCTCGCCGACCTCGCCGCGGTACGCGAGGCCGTGGAGGTGCCGCTCCTGCGCAAGGACTTCGTCGTGGACGGCTACCAGCTCCTCGAGGCGCGCGCCCACGGGGCCGACGCGGCGCTCCTCATCGTCGCGGCGCTCGACGAGGCGAGCCTGCGCGCGCTCCTCGACGGGTGCGGCGCGCTCGGCCTCGCGGCGCTCGTCGAGGTGCACGACGAGGCGGAGGTCGAGGCGGCGCTGCGGGCGGGCGCGTCCATCGTGGGGGTGAACAACCGCAACCTCCGGACCTTCGCCGTCGACCTCGCGGTCTCCGAGCGGCTCCTGCCGGGACTCCCCCCGAGCGTTCGCGGCGTCGCCGAGAGCGGCGTCCGCACGGCAGACGACGCGCGGCGGCTCCGCCGCGCCGGCGCGACGAACCTCCTCGTCGGCGAGGCGCTCGTGCGCGCCGCCGATCCGGGCGCGCTCCTGCGGGAGATGACGGCGTGACGGCCCGCGTCGATCCCGGCGGAGCCGCAAAGGCGACCGCACCGCCGCCGCGGCGGGGCGTGGACGACCTGTTCGATCGCGCCGGGCCCGCGCGCGGCGTCCGCGTGAAGATCTGCGGCGTCACGCGGCTCGAGGACGCGCTCGCGGCGGTCCGCCTCGGCGCGGACGCCCTCGGGTTCAACTTCTGGCCGCGCTCGAAGCGGTTCGTCGCGCCGGAGACGGCGGGCGCGATCGTCCGGCGGCTGCCGCCCGGGATCGCGGCGTTCGGGGTGTTCGTGGATCCCACGCGGGACGAGGTGCTCGCGGCGGTCGCCGCGTCGGGCGTCGGCGTCGCCCAGCTGCACGGGGACGAGCCGCCGGAGCTGTGCCTGTCGCTTCCCGTCCCGGTCGTGAAGGCGGTCCGCATCGCGAGCTCGCGCGACCTCGCGCAGCTCGCGTCGTACGAGGTCCGCGCGTTCCTGTTCGACGCCCCGTCCGCGGGGTACGGCGGCAGCGGCGCGACCTGCGACTGGTCGCTCGCGGCGGAGGTCGCGCGCGAGCTGCCGGTGCTGCTCGCGGGCGGGCTCGCGCCGGACAACGTCGCGGAGGCGGTCCGGACGGTCCGGCCGCTCGGGGTGGACGTGGCGAGCGGCGTCGAGTCGGCGCCCGGGGTGAAGGACGTCGCGCGGATGGAGGCCTTCATCCGGGCCGCGAAGGAGGAGGCCTCTCGATGACGACGGCATGGCCCGACGCGCGCGGGCGGTTTGGCGCCTATGGCGGGCGGTTCGTGCCCGAGACGCTCGTCCCGGCGCTCGACGAGCTCGAGGCGGCGTGGGTCGCCGCTCGCGAGGACGCGGTGTTCCAGCAGGAGCTGTACGAGCTCCTCACCCGCTACGCAGGGCGCGAGACGCCGCTCTCGGAGGCGCGCCGCATGTCCGCGGACGTCGGCGGCTGCCGCGTGCTCCTGAAGCGCGAGGACCTCTGTCACACCGGCGCGCACAAGATCAACAACACGCTCGGCCAGGTGCTGCTCGCGCGCAGGATGGGGAAGCGGCGCATCATCGCGGAGACGGGCGCCGGCCAGCACGGCGTCGCGACCGCGACGGCCGCGGCCCTGTTCGGCCTGCCGTGCGAGGTCTACATGGGCGCGGTCGACGTGGAGCGGCAGGCGCTCAACGTCTTCCGCATGCAGCTCCTCGGCGCGCGCGTCATCCCGGTGGAGTCCGGGTCGCGCACGCTCAAGGACGCGATGAACGAGGCGCTGCGCGACTGGGTCACGAACGTCCGCGACACCCACTACATCATCGGCTCCGTCGCCGGCCCGCACCCCTACCCGGCGATGGTCCGCGACTTCCAGGCGGTCATCGGCAAGGAGGCGCGGCGGCAGGTGCTCGACGTGGCGGGCCGGCTCCCCGACGCGGTCGTCGCCTGCGTCGGCGGCGGCTCGAACGCGATGGGGATCTTCAGCGCGTTCGTCCCGGATCCCCAGGTCAGGCTCGTCGCCGTGGAGGCGGCGGGGCACGGGCTCGCGACCGGCAAGCACGGCGCCTCGCTCGCGAAGGGAACGCCGGGCGTCCTCCACGGCTCGAAGAGCTACGTCCTGCAGGACGCGCACGGACAGATCGCGGAGGCCCACTCGATCTCCGCCGGCCTCGACTACCCCGGCGTCGGCCCGGAGCTCTCGTACCTGAAGGACGCCGGCCGGCTCGAGCTCCTCCAGGCGACCGACGCCGAGGCGCTCGAGGCGTTCCGCTACCTCGCGCGCCTGGAGGGGATCATCCCGGCGCTCGAGACCGCGCACGCCGTCTCGGCCGCGCGGAGGCTCGCGCGCGGACTCGGGCCGGACGGCCTCGTCATCATCAACGTGTCGGGCCGCGGCGACAAGGACGCCGACCAGGTGCGGCGGATGCTCGCCGCGGCCGAGGCGCCCCCCGCGCGCAGCAGGCGCGCCGCCCCGCGCCGGAGCCGGAGGACGAACGGATGAGCCGCCAAGCCCCGCAGGGTCGCACCTCGCGCGCCGCGCCCGCCGAGGCCGGCGGCGACCGGATCGCGGCGACGTTCGCGCGCTGCCGCGCCGCCGGCGAGGCGGCGCTCGTCACGTACGTCATGGCGGGCGACCCCGACCTCGCCACCGCGAAGGCGATGGCGGTGGCGTGCGCCGAGGGCGGCGCCGACCTCGTCGAGCTCGGCATCCCCTTCTCGGACCCGATCGCGGACGGGCCCACGATCCAGCACGCGGCGGAGCGGGCGCTCGCGGGGGGCACGACGACGCGTGACGTGCTCGCGGTCGCGGCCCACCTCCGCGCGCGCTCGGACGTGCCGATCGCGCTCATGGGCTACCTGAACCCGATCCTCGCGCACGGGATCGCACGCTTCGCGAAGGACTGCGAGGCGGCCGGCGTGGACGCGCTCATCGTCCCGGACCTCCTCCCCGAGGAGGCGGGGGAGATCTCGCCGACCCTCGCGGCGCACGGGGTCCGGACGGTGTTCCTCCTCGCCCCCACCTCCGGCCCGGAGCGGATCGAGCAGGCGGCGCGCGCGGCGAGCGGCTTCCTCTACTTCGTCTCGGTGACCGGCGTGACCGGCGCGCGCGCCGCGATGCCCGCGCCGATCGGCCCGCAGATCGCCGCCGTGCGGGCGCGGAGCCCGGTCCCGGTGGTCATCGGCTTCGGCGTCTCGGCGCCCGAGCAGGCCCGCGCGCTCGCGAAGCTCGCGGACGGCGTCGTCGTCGGGAGCGCGATCGTACAGCGCATCGCGCAGCCCGGTACCCGCGCCGCGCGAGCGGCCCGCGTCCGGAAGTTCGTCGCGTCGCTGAAGCGCGCGCTGCGCCCGTAGCCGCGCCGGTCAGGCGCCGATCAGGCGACGAGCCCCGCCGGGTGGATTACCTGGATCCCGTCGTCGCTCTTGCGCATGTGGGGGTGCGAGAGCCAGCGGCACACCGTGCAGAAGGTCCGCGCGCCGCCCGGGCCGACCCGGACCTGGAGGTCGCCGCCGCACAGGATGCAGCCGCCCTCCAGGGAGAAGTCCTTGGTTTCGACCTCCGTACTGCGCTCCGTCCTCATTCTCCCCAGGTAACACCTCCCCGGGAGATGGCAAGCGGTCCTGCCCCGCCGGAGCGACGGCCAGCCGCCCGGACGGCCGGCTACAGCACCCGCCCGACCGCGCCGGCGATGACGCGGACCTGCTTCATGAGCCCCTCGAATTCGGGGGGCGTGAGCGACTGCTGGCCATCCGAGAGCGCCTTGTCCGGGTGCGGGTGGACCTCGACGATGATGCCGTCGGCACCCGCCGCGATCCCGGCGCGGGCCATCGCGGCGACGTGGGCGCGAAGCCCGATCCCGTGCGAGGGATCGACGATCACGGGGAGGTGCGTGAGCGCCTTCAGGACCGGCACCGCGTTCAGGTCGAGCGTGTTGCGGGTCATCGTCTCGAAGGTACGGATGCCGCGCTCGCACAGGGCGACCTCGTAATTGCCGTGCGCGACGACGTACTCCGCCGCCATGAGCCACTCCTTGATTGTCGCCGACGGCCCGCGCTTCAGGAGCACGGGCTTGCGCACCTGGCCGAGCTGCTTGAGGAGCGAGTAGTTCTGCATGTTGCGCGCGCCGATCTGGAGGACGTCGGCGTAGTCCGAGACCATCGGCAGGGTCTCGGCGTCCATCACCTCGGTCACAACCTTGAGGCCGGTCTCCTCGCGGGCGAGCGCGAGGAGCTTCAGGCCCTCCTCCGCGAGCCCCTGGAACTCGTACGGGCTCGTGCGCGGCTTGAACGCGCCGCCGCGGAGGAACCGCGCGCCGGCCGCCTTCACCGCGCGCGCACACTCGAGGATCTGCTCGCGCGACTCGACCGAGCAGGGCCCCGCCATGATCGCGATCTCCTTGCCGCCGAGCGGGACGCCGCCCACGTCGAGGACCGTGTCCTCCTCCTTCACCTCGCGGGAGACGAGCTTGAACGGCTGCGACACGCGGATCGCGTCCGCGACCCCCGGCATGGTCTCGAACTGGCCGGGATCGAGGCTGCCCTTGTTGCCGGTCACGCCGATGGCGACGCGCTGCGCCCCCGGGATGGTGTGGGGCGCGAGCCCCATCGCCCGGATCTTCTCCACGACCGAGTCGATCTCGGCCTGCGTGGCGTGCGGCTTCATGACGACGAGCATCGATGTCTCCCCTGGAAGGCCCGAGTCTTAGCCCTTCGCCGCCGCGTGCTCAAGCGCCCGGATCCCCGCCTCGGCTGCGACCGGACGCCCCGGCGTCCCGGGGTCCCGTGACACGCCTGCCCGCACGGTCCCCCTGCACGCGCCCGTCGCCCTCCCTATGTTGCGAGCGGAGGGCGCTTGGGATGGGCAGCGAGCGGATGGGCGGCGTGCTGAGGGCGATCCGGCGGGCGGCGCGGCAGGTGGAGCGCGTGGCGAGCGCGCTCGATCTCCCCGGGGCGGACAACCGCGTCGAGAAGCGGACGGACTTCCGGAGCTGCCCGCGCCCGGTGCTCCTCCTCCACGGCTGGTTCAGCTCGCGCCGGACCTTCGACGTGCTCGAGCGTCGGCTGCGGCGCGACGGCTACGGCGTCTTCTCGCTCGACCTCGGCGGCGCGCGCGGCTCGTTCCTCGGGCGCGGCATCGACGACCTCGCCGACCTCGTGCGCGCGAAGGTGGAGCGGATCTACGCCCGCTACCCCGGGCTCGGGCCGCTCACGATCATCGGACACTCGAAGGGCGGCCTCATCGGCGCGTACTACGTGAAGAAGCTCGGCGGCTGGCGCCGGACGCGCGCCGTCGTGACGCTCGGGACCCCGCACCGCGGGACCCCTCGCGCGTGGCTCGGGCTCCCGGTCGCACCGGTGGCCCGCAGCCTCGTGCAGATGATCCCGGGGAGCCCGTTCCTCGCGCGGCTCCAGGACGGCCCCTGGCCGGGCCAGGTCCGCCTCGTGTCCATCTGGTCGCGCGGCGACGGCGCCTCGCCCTACCCGTCCTGCCTCCTCGACACGCACGGCCTTCCCCACCTCGCGAACGTCGAGGTGCCGGCCTGCGACCACCGGGCGTTCCTCGTCCGCAAGCGCACCTACGAGGTCATCCTGCGCGAGCTGCGCGTCGCAGAGGCGGAGGCGCCGCGCGTGAAGGGGCCGCTCACCGGCATGGCGGGCGGCCGCTCGAGCGCCGGCCGTCCCGCATCGCGGGGGCGCGGCGCGACCGACGCGGCGTAGGGTCCGAGCTACACTCCTCCCGTGCGCGACCGCCGCTGGGACTTCCTCTACGACCGGCAGCGGCAGCCGGTGAAGGCCTACGTCCTCGAGCGGTTCGCGGAGGAGCTCGCCGCCGAGCTCGCGGCGTGGCCGCCGCCGTTCCTCGACTGGGTCTCGGAGGAGCTGCGCGCGCGCTGGGCGGCGGGGGCCGCCGAGCGGCCGCGCGACGACGTCGTGCGGTTCGCCCTCGAGCTCGCGCGGCTCGACCTCCTGCGCGAGTTCGAGGAGCTCGAGTCGCGGCTGCGCGAGGACGCCCACCGCCTGCAGTCGCCCGCGGAGGAGGCCGCGCTGCACCTCCTCGTCCGGCTCCTCACCGAGAAGTGCCTCGGCCTGAAGGAGCACGCCGAGTCGATGTCGCTCTCCCGCGAGGACCTCGCGGGAGCGCTTCACGACGTCGAGCGTCGCCTGTTCCGCGTCACGCTCGCGTGAGCGGATCCGCGGCTAGTACGTCCAGCACATGCAGGAGTCCGGCGTGTCGCACACCGGGTACGAGGACGAGCAGCAGTACGTGCCACAGTTCACGGGGTACGAGCCGCTGCACGTCCCGGTGCGGCACACGTTCGTGGCTCCCGCCTCCTCGCCCCCGCAGTGCGCGTTCTGCATGCAGATGAGCCCATCGGCGCACGGTCGGTAGTCGCACGACTCCCCCGCCTGCGCTTCGTCGACGCAGCAGTAGCTCCCCGCGCCCCTCGACCCCACCAGGCAGACGCCCGAGGGCGACTTGCAGTACTTCCCGGCGGGACAGAACGACGCGTCGTCGGGGCACATCACCTCGCCCGGGCAGGC
>WNFU01004564.1_pt1 | contig 17592 bp, 19 predicted proteins | sample 5400121 | NCBI WGS metagenome assembly WNFU01 (sample SAMN13153360, study PRJNA577476) | soil metagenome | isolation source: 100 cm soil or saprolite under grassland replicate 1 | place: USA:California | collected 2016-06-15
CTTTCCCAAGACGCCGGCGCGCCTGCAGCGTCCCGACTTCGTGCCGCCGGGCACGCGCACCCTCAACATCGTCGACGTCGGCCGGCACCTGCTGGATCCGGCGCTTTCGCCCCCCATCAAGGCTCTCTTCGTCTACAACCACAACCCGCTGGTCGTGCATCCTGACCAGAACCGGATGCGTCGCGGCCTCGCGCGCGAGGACCTGTTCATCGTGGGGTGCGACGTGGTGATGACGGACAGCCTCGCCTACGCCGACGTGGTGCTGCCCGCCTCGAGCCACTTCGAGTATCCCGATCTCTATCCGGCCTATGGTCAGCAGTGGCTGCAGCGGGCCGAGCCCGTCATTCCACCCGTGGGAGAGTCGCTGCCCAATACCGAGATATTCCGGAGACTGGCCGCGCGCTTTGGCTTCACGGATCCCGCCTTCACGGCCAGTGACGCCGAGCTCATGGACGATGCCATCGATCCGACCGACCCGCGGCTCGGAGGCATGCGGCCGAGCCGGCTCCCCACCGACAAGGCGACGGCCATGACCATCGGCGGCGAGCCGGCCGTCCTCTTCAAGAATGTCTTCCCCAAGACACCCTCGGGCAAAGCAGAGCTCGCCTCCGGCTACCTCGAGACGAAGTACGGCCAACGGCTGCCGAGCTTCCGTCTCTACGAGACTTCCTATCCGCTGATCCTCATCACTCCCGCCTCCGATGAGCGGGTCACCTCGACCTTCGGCGGACTCGAGGCGGGCGATGCCACACCTCCGCTCGAGATGCACCCCGACGATGCCCGGGCACGGGGCCTGACGGACGGGATCACGATCCGCGTGTGGAACGAGCTGGGCGAAGTGCACCTGCCCCTCAAGGTGAGCGATGCCATTCGGCCCGGCGTGGTGTGCAGCCTCAAGGGCGCGTGGATGCGCACCAGCGACAACGGCCAGACGGTGTCCGCCCTCGCCCCCGGCCATCACGCCGACCTCTGCGGAGGCGCCTGCTACAACGACACGCGGGTCGAGGTCGCCGCGCTCTAGAGACTATGGCCGAGTCTCGGCTCCTGGATCGGGCGTTCGAGATCCTCATGCGCTCGCTCGTTCAGAGCGGCCGCGCCCTGCACTATGCGGAGCTGGCCCGGGCCATGGACCGGCCCGTCGAAGAGGGGCGCCAGCTTCTCCTCGCGGTGATGCAGGCCTATCCCATCGGATGGCTGCATCCAGAGACGGACTACATCGCGTCGTTCCCGCCCCTCAATAACCTGCCGACGCAGTATCGCGTGACCGTGCGTGGCGAGCAGAAGTGGTTCGCGCAGTGCGGCTTCGAGGCCACGTCGGTCACCTGGCTCTTCCCCGGAGAGACGGTGCGCGTCGAGGCGCCCTGCTTGGATTGCGGCGATCCGATGGTGGTCGAGATGCGCGACGGCAGAATCCTCACCGTCGATCCACCGGGACTGCTCGGCCATCTGAACTACGGCTTCGGCCCGTCGCGAGGGCGTGCGCCCTTTCTCTGAACCGGCATGAACCTCTTCCGGTCGGAAGACCACGCTCGACGCTGGCCACAGTTCAACCCCCAGTCCGAGGAGGGCTTCATCCCGCTTCCCGAGCTGGCGGGATTCTTCGCCACCGAGTCGCGGCACCACATGCTGGAGGCGAACTACCTGTCGACCTGGTTCCCCAAGCGGGGGGCGGAGCGCCGCGCGTTCCTCGAGCAGATCAGCAAGGCAACCCCGTTCTGGCTGGGGACACCTTCGCCGGCCTGAGACTCGCTCGGTGTGGCTAGGGGCTGATCTTGTTGATCGACCACCCCTCCACGCCGACCCCCGTCATCAGATCCCTCTCGCCAAGGACGAAGGCGTACGTGTCGGGGCGGACGGTCGGGCGGCGAGCCATGGTCCCGCCCGTCGCGTCCATGGTTCCCCCTTGGGTGTCCATGTTTCCGTCTGGCGTCGGGGCCGGGCCCGTGCGCACGATGACGACCCCCGGGTCCCGACCCACCGGCCAACCGCCGCTCTGGTCGAGGCGCCCCAGCGCGGAGTCGGTCATCAGGAAGAGCGCATAGCCGAAGGGCAAGACGCCGGCCTGTAGTCCATACGCGATCGACGTGGTGACGTAGTAGCCGACGATTTTGCCCCCACGAGGAGGGCGCCGTTGCCGGACTGGAGGCCGAACGCGTAATTCTCCCTGAACACATCCGGGAAAACGAGAATGGCTTTGGCCGTTTTCGCGAGCTCCCTGGCCGCGGGCGTCGTGTCGTAGAGCCTCGTGAGGGCGGCCACCACTTCCTGGTCGAGGGTCTGCCCGTGGACCAAGGTCGCCGACCCTGGGCTCGTCAGGCATGCGGTGAAAATGCCAAGGGCGAAGCCGAATCGAGGGCGGGTCTGCCTCACGGCGTGGACGATCGTGCCATCGCGGCGATCGTGCCAGATCGACTCCCCGGGGTCAAACGGCCGCCCCTTGGGCTAGAATCGCGGCTGGGTCGGGCCGACACGTTCATCCCGCGGGAGCCGGAGGAGCAATTGCATGCAGATCGCCGCGACCGCGTGCGCCAGACCATGCAACGGGCGTCCACGTCCGCGCGCTGAGGCCTCGATTCACTCTACGGCGTAGCGCTTCACCGCGTCTTCGTTCCAGGTGATGCCGCTGCCCGGGCGGTCCGGGATCAGGGCATAGCCGTCCTTGACCTGGATGGGCTCGTCCACGATGGGCACGGCCCAATCCATGTACTCCAGCCAGTGGGCGGTCGGCGTCACGGCGAGAAGATGCGCGCTGTACTCGGGGAAGAGGTGGCTCGACATGTCCATGCCGTAGGCGTGGGTGATGGCGGCGGCGCGCATCCAGCCGGTGACGCCGCCGATGCGCTGGAGATCCGGCATCACGTAGTCCATGGCCTTGGCCTCCAGCGCGTGGATCAGCTCGAACGTGTCGACGAGGTTCTCGCCGGTCTGGATCGGCGTCGTGAGGTCCGCCGCGATGCGCGCGCATCCCGCGTAGTCGTCGTGGCGCACAGGCTCCTCGATCCAGTACAGGCCTTCGCCGTCCAGCATGCGGCCGCGCCGGATCGCTTCGTTCACGATGAGGCGTTGGTTGTAGTCGCACATCACGGTGATCGTGTCGCCCACGCGCTTCTTCACCGCCCGCACCGCCGCCACGTCCTCGGCCGGATCGTCGCGTCCCACACGCAGCTTGATAGCGGTGAAGCCGCCTTCGGCCACCAGCGCCTCCGCGTCGTCCGCGAGCGTGTCCAGGGGTTGGATCCACAGGCCGCAGCTGTTGTAGGCACGCACCGGCTTGAGCTCGCCGCCGAGCAGCTTGACCAAGGGAAGGCCTGCGGCCTGAGCGAGGGCATCCCAGGCGCACATGTCGACTCCGGCCAGGGCGAGCCCGACCAGGCCCGGCGTGTCGATGAGGGTCAACCGGCCTCGCAGCTTGGCTTCCACGGCGAAGGGTGCCACGCGGTCGCCCTTGAGCAGATCACGCAGGTGGTGAAGACATCCCGCGATGGGCCTGAGCGCCCACGGCCCGAAGCCGAACAGGTAGGACCGACCCGTGATGCCCTCCTCCGTCTCGAGGTCGACGAGCACGAGCGCCGCGTGGGGCAAGGCTCCGCTCGCCGACACCGGCGGTCGCTTGAACGGCACCATCACCGGCCGCGCACGGATATCCCGGATGGTCAGTGTGGCCGTCATGCGCTCCTCCCTGATGCTGCGAATGTGATGGTCGCGCCTGCGGAGTCTAGGCGAGTGATCAGGGCGTGTCAACGCGGGTCAGCTGGTCCCCGCCACGGGTGGGGAGACCGGGAGACGAGTCCGTCTGAAGATGAGGCGCGGTCGGAAGGTCAGGATCAGGCTCGGGAGCAGGGTCAACGCGCCGAGGCAGCTCACGAGCATGGCCGACATGATCAGGATGGCGAACCAGATATGGATGTTGAAGCCCCACGACAGGGCGAGCAACCCGTAGCCGCCCGCCACCGCCGACGCCACGAGCCTTCCACCTCTCGTGGGAAGCCATGCTAACGGAGGGGGGGCCCGATCTCGAGAATCTGTTCGAGCGGCCGGCGCAACGCGCGCCCGGAGGGTGGCGGAGCCAGTCCGAGACGAAAGAGCATGATGGGAGTCTCGGCCGCGCCTTCCGGATACAGGCGCTTGAGCTCCTCCTCCATCCGACCGAGGAGCTTCCGATGGTCGCTGCCTAGCCCCTCTCCTCCGTTCAGTCGCATTCGCAGCAGCAAGAACGTGATGCCGGTGATGGGCTGAAAGGCAATGCCGTGCCGAGTCGCCGTGAGCCACATTCGCTCCAGCACCTGACCGCCACGCACGAAATCCTCCGGCTGGTCGCCGCGCACGCTCAGGAGCGCGATAGCCCCCGAGCGTTGGTAGATCTTGCGGGCCCGCACCGGGAAGACGCGGCTGATGCGTAGCGCGGCGGCTAGGCGCGCCCAGCGCCACGATCCCAGGAGACGCATGCCTGGCCGCTCGAACCGGCTCAGCTCGAGCGTCTCGGCCGGCATGCCGTCGCGCCGTCGCTGAGCATCGGCACGGGTCCAGCGAATCCAGCCGTACACGCCATCGTGCAGAGCGCGATTCTCGAACAGGATCCGGTCGTTCTGCGCGGCGAGGGCGGCGATCCGCCTCTTTGCCGGGTCGGTTTCGATCCAGGACAGCCGCGTTCCCGACGCAGATGCCGCGAGCGCCTGCAGCTTTTCGCGTACGTCCGCTGGGATGGGCTCCTGCTGGTAGGGACGACGGTTCACGCAGCGAGCGGGAATGGCCTCTGCGAGCGGATCGGTGGTCGCCGAGCCTGCTACGAACCGTACGAGGGCAACGACCCCCGCTGACTCACCTGCCGGAAACAGCTCCACGGTTGCCTGCAATCCTTGCTGAGTGGCGGCGAGCGTCGCGTTGGTGATCACTGCTCCCAGCGAGATCCAGGAGGCCAGCGATCGGATGTCGTACACCGACTCTGCCCGATCGGCGAGGAAGAGAATGCGAAGGTGCTCTCCGTCCCACCGGAAGCGCCAGGGCTGGCAATTGTCGCCGGAGGGCGCCTGGATGGCGGCCTCGACAATGGCGGAGATGACCTCTCGAGATACTGCCGACACCTAGACGTGTAGCGCGGACATCGACGCGCGACGCTGCAGGCAAGCGACGGTGGGCCTTTCTGTTGGTCCCATCGTCAAGGGAGCCTAGAGCATCAGACGAAGATGTCAAGTCGTTTGTGGCTGGGGAACATCTCCCGACGGCGTGGGCCGGCAAAAAAACTGAGCGGGGGACGCGCGCCCCCGCTCATAGTTTGGACGCTGCCCGGTAGCGATTCCTAGCGCTTGATCAACTTCCTCCGGCCTAGCCCAGTCAGTCCGAGCAGACCTACGCCGAGCAGTATGAGAGACATCGGCTCCGGCACCCGATTCTCGAGCGTCAGATTGCCGCCGCCGCCATTGATGTTGAGGAAGGTGCCGTCAAACGAAGTCACCGACGTGGTGGCACTGAAATTGCCGACCACCAGGTTGATGGTACCGGGAGGCGGAACCACAAAGAAGCCGCTCTCGTTGCCGGTGCAAAGGGCCTGTCCGAAACCCGCATTTCCCTGACCCGCCGCCGTGCAAACATTGAAGGTGTCGAACAGATTCGCCGTCGGCGAGAAGGGTTGGGGCCCGACTCCAGTATTGGTGAGGGTCGCAGTTCCGTTGATCAAGCTGCCAAAGGCGAGCGGAAAAGCACCAGCTCCGGAGACGGTAACGTTGCCGTTGGTGACAGTAAAAGTCGGAGTCGGGCCAGCGACAGCGAAGAGCGTGTAGTCCAACTTCGTGAAAGGACCCGTAGTCGCGGAGCCCGGCGGAGGCGGAGTGGTTCCTGTGCCGGTGCCGTTGAAGCCGAAGTACAAACTATACGTGGAGTTCAACCCTGTCTGCGGCGCAGGCGCGCCACCGTTCAGGAATTGCAGCACGCTGAGATAACCGACCTCCGAGAAACTACCGTTCGGTGCAATCGTGACGCTGGCAAAGTCAGCTACGTTGAAATTGTTAGCAGGCCCAATCAGGCCACCGACCAGAGGCGGAAGAGTTGCCGCGGGATTCCATACAAATGTGAGGGGCGCTGCGGACGCAAAGGAACACCAAGCACCGCTCAAGATCAGCGCGATTGCAGCGACGGTGCCTACATACCGGGTTATCGTTTTAGTCATTATGAGTGCTCCTGTTCTCTTCCCGGGTAATGAGACTTTCGTCGGTTGGGGCACAGTCTGCAATGCGAGGCCACCGGAGGAAGAATTAAATTTCATCTCGCTAGTTCTGACTCCCGCTCGTACTCATCCAGATTGTAAAATTTACCGAGTTGGAAAGTCTTACAGACCGGGCTGGCCTGGAGAAAAAGCATTCAGTTGACACCTAAGTAGTGAGGAGTCTCTTCTGAAGGATAGAAAAAACAGCAGCTTACATTGACTCGGCGCGTGGGCAAGAAGGTTGGACTGGTCCGGTTCCTCGGTCTTGACCCTCGGCTGGGCTCGTCGGATTGTCAGGAGATATCGTTTCTTGGGCTCAGACATCCTCTACTTGGGGCAAAGGCTGCGAGCAGAGTGAAGTAGGAAGCTTTGACGCAGGGCCCCGTGCCCGCCTCGCGAGCATTCGCTCGGCGACGGATAGTATGTTCCTCGGGAGAATCGACGGTCTCGATCTAGAATTCGTAGCGCGGGGCGACGCGAAGCTTCGCGTTGTTGGGGAACACATCGAACACACTGAGGTGATCGGGTGGGTTCGATTCGCCCAGATTCGCTAACTAACTGACCTTCGATGAAGAGCTTTCAGCTTTCCGTAGACGGTCGTTTCGAAGTCGACCCGCCACAGTTGCTCGCTCTTGAGGACGTCCGCGGCCAGGAACGCCTGAAGCTGGGCCGGCTACGGTGCTCGGCGATCCCGGGCCGGGCTCATCAGCCTTCGAGGGCCCTCGCGGAGAAGTCGGCGGGAGAGAACCGGTTGCCGGTCTTGACGTCGCTCACCTCGAGGATGGTGCTCTTTCCGCTCTGGACGTTCTCCATGCGAAGGGAGCGTGCCCGCCACCACTTGTCCATCACCTTCCACCAGCCGTCCCAGCGTCCCACCTTGAGAAACTGCCCCTTCCGGTCGTAGTGGCTCACCCTGGCCATCTGATGGTTGTCCTGCCGCACGAAGAGCTCACGGCGTGAGTATCCGGAGTCCTTGAAGCGAGGCGTGCTCTCGATGACCCAGACGGGCACGCCGTCGAGTGTTTCCTCGCGAAGGTATTTGTGCTGGTGCTTGGTCACCTCGTTCGGAGCCAGGTCCTCATAGGCCAGCTCGGAACCCGCGAAAGAGTTCGATTTCTTCGAGGATCCGATTCTCGCCCCGAAACAAGAACCGGGACACGAATAGATGCCGACCCCGTGGCGCGCGTGCTCAACGATTCGGAGCTTATCGGGGCCGAGCGTGTAAAGCAAACGTTCCGGAGGGGCAAACCCTGCCGCCGGGACCCCAAGCGAGCGCCCGTCCGTCGAGATCCTTACGCTCGATGTCTCCGAGGCGAGTCCAACCAGCGTCGGGCCTGCGATCGGACCTCTTGCGTCTTGTGAGCAAAAAATTCACCGACGCAGCGAGATTGTCGAGCGTTTCTTACACGTCCATCGCGGATTGGAAATCGATCGCCCTGAAACCTGTGTGGATTCTGATTCTTTGCGTATGGCATGGCCCGTGCTGTTCACTGCGCCGTTGAGACGCGGATCCAGCGAATGTGTGAAGCCCTCACGAAATACGCGAAGGAGACGAAAGCGGTCATGTCGCATATATGAACTTTTCATTAAATCATCGAGAGCCTCATTGCCCGCCATATCTGAGAGCAAGAGCATTGCGTCAAGAAAATCTCTCGGACCGAAAAGATTTGACTCACGTGGGGTCATCCTATATGCCTACCGTCGATGAGTGCGCCCGGAACGAGCGGTTACGACTACGATGAGGCATTTTCGCGGAATATCGGCTTGCTTTCCGAGGAAGAACAGGCGCGTGTGCGCGCCGCTCGCGTGGCCGTGGCCGGCCTCGGCGGTGTGGGCGGCAATCACGTGCTCGCCCTGGCCCGGATCGGGTTCGGAAGCTTTTCCCTCGCTGACCTGGATCACTTCGAGCTCGCGAACATGAACCGGCAGGCCGGCGCTTCCGTGGACACGCTGGGCAGAAGCAAGGTGGAGGTCACCGCCGAGATCGTCCGAGCCATCAATCCCGGCGCGGACCTGCGCCTTTTCCCCCACGGCATCGCAAGGGAGAACATCGGCGACTTCCTCGACGGCGCGGTGGCGGCCGTGGACGGTATCGATTTTTTCAATATGGACGCGCGGCGTCTGCTATTTCGTGAGGCCCGAGCCCGCGGCATCCACGCGCTGACCTCGGCGCCGGTTGGATTCGGGGCGACCCTACACGTGTTCTCGCCGACGGGGATGAGCTTCGACCGGTACTTCGACGTGCATGACGGCATGAGCCTTCCCGCGCAGTTGATCCAGTTTGTGCTCGGTCTTGCCCCCAAGCGGGCCCACCGTAGCTACTTCCCTCCCGGCGCGGTCGATTTCGAGAAGCGGCGAGCCCCCTCACTCGCCCCCGGCTGTCTCTTGGCCTCCGTCCTCGTGGCCACCGCCATCGCAAACCTGGTGGTGAAGAAGCGGCCCCCGAAAGTCGTGCCGCACTTTTCTCAGTTCGATCCCCTGATGCAGACGTACAAGACGGGCTATCTGCGCGGGGGCAACCGCAATCCCAAGCAGCAGGCCAAGCGCTGGTGGGTTTTGCGGACCAACCGGGCTCTCCGCGAGGCTGTCCGGAAGCCGTATCCCTAACCGGTTTCTTCTCCTCTCTCTCGAGTGGTGTCAGGTCGAAGACTGCGCAGCTGACAACAACGTCAGGAGTCTGACGGCCGGGCTCGTTCAGACGTGACGGAGGGTCCATCATCGTGTTTTTGTTGACCAGGTCGACCTCGTGTGGACTCCAGGCAGCTGGCACATTCGAAGCAATAGGTCGAGACGAAGCGTTCTTCCGAAAAGGGCAAACCGGTCGTGAGGCCGGGGCGCAAAGCCACAGGTCAGGAGTAAGAGACGTCCTGACAGCTGGGTTGCCGAAGAGCGGGCGAGTATCGCCCCGGAAGAGCAGACGGGCTGGACGGGGGGCAGATACTCGATGACCACATCATCGGCCGACGCAACAGTGGCGGAAACCCCTCCAGCGCGGCCTGGGTGTGGTGCGCGAGTGAAGGCTTGCTGGTTCGAGCGGGATACGGTGGCGAGCCGCCTGGATTTTGGCCTCGCCACCGATCGCTTCGCTCTCGATCAGGCCTTCCGCCTCCAGCACGATCAATACGTTGCCCAAGGCTACATGGATCCGCATCCGTCCCAGTGGCGGCTGAGCATCTACAACGCGCTGCCCTGTACTCGGGTCTTCGTGGCGCGAGACGACGGTCGGGTGGTTGCGACCATGTCGGTCATCAACGATTCTCGACTCAGCCTGCCCATGGCGGAGATCTACGACAACGAGCTTCGGAACTTTCGCGGCGAGAACCGGCAGCTCGCGGAAGTCTCCGGACTCGCCGTCCATCCTGCCTATCAAAAATCGGGACTGGCGATCCTCCTGCGACTGATCCGGATGGTACTCATCTATTCGATCGAGACGGCTCTGGTGGGAGACCTTTGCATCACCGTCAACCCGCATCACGAGGCCTTCTATCGGAAGGCGTTCGGCTTCGAATCCATGGGCGGCCTGAAGCAATACGGAAAGGTCAATGGAGCGCCGGCGCTCGCCCTGCGACTCGACCTCGACACGCTACGAGGCTTCATCGCTGATCTGCGGGCCGGCCATCGGGTAGAGAGCGAAGTCTATACATTCCTCTTCAAGCCCGAGGCGTTCGAGCCCGCTCTGGTTCGACTCGATGCGGATCTCGCGCAGACCTTTCCTCGCTTGGAAGACGTGAGGTATTTCTTCTTGCGCCACGAGGCGGGGACCACGATGTCTCCGGCCGTCCGGGCGTACGTTGAATGGTGCTGGAAATCCGCGGAGGCTGCGGACGCCCGCACCGTGCAGGTCGGCGCGGCGGACGACTTTGCCGGAGCCTTCGAGCCTGATCTGGCGCTTCAGTTGGCGTAGTCGAGCGACGTTTTTCCCGCCGCCGCGCCCTCCCCAAGGCGGCGGCGTGCTCACGTTCTCGGTCGTAACATTCTTTCCCAGGCCGAACGATCTACGCAGGCGCAGGTTCCGTCCGCTACCGTGAGATTCGCAGATTTCACGGATATATCGGGGGGGCCTACGAGACAGGCACGACCCGAGCCGCTGTAGGGCTCGAGGGTGATGGCCAAATCCCTCGAGCGAGGCGGCGGTGGAGATTGTCGGGGTACTCCTCGAACGTTGTCCAGGGCAGATTGTCTTGTGCAACGGCACGAGGGTTCTCCTGAAGGACGGGTTGACGGCAGATCACGCGCCTATCGGCCGAAGCGTCACCATCACCTGCACGGTTCAGGACGGTACGAACGTGGCCGACGAGATCCGCCTGAATCCGGACTGGTTGCTCGAAGCGATCGAGGCGACGGGCGGGCCATAACTCGCTCCGTCCTTGACAACTCCGTGGCGCGGGTTCTACCGTCCGTCGATGGTGTCCACTGTTTTCGACCTGTTCGCGCGTACGGCAGAGGCCGCGCCCCACCATGTGTTTCTCTGCGCGCCCCCCGCTCCCGGGCGTGCCTATCATCCGAACGGCATCGAGCTCACCTATAGGCAGACGCGAGACGCCGCGCTGGCCCTCCGCGAGGTCTATCGGGCGGCCGGCTACGGCCACGGTCACCGGGTGGCGTTGCTCCTCGAGAACCGCCCCGAGTTTTTCTTCCACTTCCTGGCGCTCAACTCGCTCGGCGTCTCCATCGTGCCCGTGAATCCCGACTACCGTCACGACGAGATGCTGTACCTGATGGAACACTCCGAAGCGGAGCTGGCCGTGGTGACCCAGACCCGCGTGCCGGATATCGAACGGGTCGCGAGCGACCGGGCGGAGCCGCTGCCCGTGGTCGGCGCCGAGCACCTGCCCCTGCGGTTGCCCCCGCCGGCCCCCGCGCCGCGGGTGGACCTGCCTGGTCGCGATACCGAGACGAGCCTGCTCTACACGTCGGGGACCACGGGGCGGCCCAAGGGCTGTGTCCTCACCAACTTCTACTACCTGAACGCGGGCGCCTGGTACCGCGATCTCGGGGGGCGCATCCAGATCGACTATGGCCGGGAGCGGTTTCTCAACCCGCTCCCCCTCTTCCACATGAACGCCCAGGTGGTGACGGCCACCTGCGCGATGCTCACCGCCGGCTGTCTCGCCCAGCCCGAGCGCTTCAGCCCGAGCCGATGGTGGAAGGATGTCGAGAATTCGAAGGCGACGATCATCCACTATCTGGGCGTGATGCCGCCCCTGCTCCTGAACCAGCCGCCCGCGCCCGAAGAGCGCCGGCACTGCGTCAAGTTCGGACTGGGGGCAGGCGTGGAGCCGGAGCTGCACGTCGCCTTCGAAGAACGCTTCGGCTTTCCCCTCGTCGAGGTATGGGGCATGACGGAGACGGGGCGCATCTATTCCGACTGCATCGAGCCCCGGCACATCAACACGCGGGCGTTCGGGCGGCCGTTCGGCGGGCTCGAGGCGAAGGTCGTCGACGATCGCGATCAGGAGGTCCCGCGCGGCGCCGAGGGGGAGCTCCTCGTGCGCTGGGGAGGGCGGGAAGGCGAGCGCCACGGCTTCTTCGCCGGCTATCTCAAGAATCCCGAGGCGACCGAGGAGGCGTGGCGCGGTGGCTGGTTCCACACCGGCGACGTGGTGCGCCAGCTGCCGGACGGCATGCTCGTTTTCCTCGATCGAAAAAAGAACATCATCCGGCGCTCGGGGGAGAACATCGCCGCCGCGGAGGTGGAGGCGTGCCTCCAGGCTCACCGCGCCGTGTCGCAGGTCGCGGTGCTCGCCGTCCCCGACGACGTCCGCGAAGAAGAGGTGATGGCGTGCGTGGTCCCCATGCCCGGCGTCACGCCCGCCCGGGCGCTCGGCGAGACCCTTCAAGACTGGTGTCTGGAGAAGCTCGCCTACTTCAAGGCGCCGGGCTGGGTGCTCTTCGTCGAGACGCTGCCCACCACGGGCACGCAGAAGATCCAGAAGAGCCTGATCTTCCCCCAGGGCGAGGACCCGCGGTCCCGGCCGGCCGTCCTCGATCTCCGCGATCGGAAGAAACGGCGGCCGGGACCGACGGCGATCAGGACGTCAGGTTGAACTTCTGGAAGGTGTGGCAGTCCTCGCGGGCATGCCCGCGGCTCACCGCGAAGGTGTGGGTCACCTCGGCCACGTAGATCGCGCCGCGCGAATCCACGGCAAGCCCGTGGGGCGCTGCGAAGCTTCCCGGCGCCTCGGCGTTGGGCGTGCCCCACCGGGCGAGGACCCGGCCGTCCTTGTCGAAGACGCTGACCCGGCCGTACTTGGACTCGAGCGTCGGTCCGTTGCGCTGCGAGGTCTGCCCCTTGTGCCACCAGAGCTCCGACACATAGGCACGTCCCTGGGTGTCGAAGACGAGGTGGGTGGGCCGCTGGGTATCGGTCCACTCGCTCACATACTCGCCGTCCGGGCTGAAGATCTGGATGCGGTCGTTCTCGCGATCGCAGACGAAGACGCGTCCGTCCGCGGCCACGGCAATGCCGTGAGGCAGGAAGAACTCGCCGGGCCCTCCGCCCGGAGTGCCCCAGGAGCGCTTGAGCTCGCCACTGGGGGAATACTGGTGCACGCGACAATTGCCGTAGCCGTCGGAGACGTAGAGGTCGCCCTTGGGCCCCACCGCGAGATTCGTCGGGCGGTTGAAGGGGCCGCCCGCCCGCGAGACGGTACCGGTGTTCTTGCCGTCGTAGCCGGTGTCGGACGGCTTGTTCATGGTGCCCATGGTCATGAGCAGCTTGCCGTCAGGGGTGAACTTGCGCACGGTGTGGTTGCCGTCGTCCGTGCAGTAGAGCATCTCGTCCGGACCCACCGTGATGCCGTGTGTCCGATAGGTGAATTCGCCCTGGCCCCACGAGCGGAGGAACTTGCCGTTCGTGTCGTAGACGATGATGGGATGATCGCCCCGGCAGATCAGGTAGACGCGATCTTCCGAGTCGGTGGCCACGCCCGCCACATCGCGGTGCACGTATCCTGACGGAAGCTGCTCCCAGCCCTCGACCACTTCGTAACGCAAGGCGCTCCCTTGCTCCATGGCCAGCCTCCGCTGCTCGACGTCGGGGTTCACCACAGGTATCGATGCGAGGTCCAGACTATGAGAGAAACCCCCGGACGTGTCAAGGCATCGCCGCGCGTCTCGCGGGCCAGCTTGAGCTAACATAGCGCGCGCTGCCATCTCCGCCACGCTCACGATCTGCGAGGAGACGTCATGGGGAGGCTGGACGGCAAGACGGTGCTGGTGACGGGCGCGAGCCGGGGCATCGGCGCCGTGATCGCGCGGCTCTTCGCGGGCGAGGGCGGACGCGTGATCTGCGCGGCGCGCACGCTGCGCGAGGGCGAGCATCCGCTCGCGGGGTCGCTCGAGACCACGGTGGCGGGCATCCGCGCCGAGGGCGGGACCGCGGAGGCGGTCAGCGCGAATATCGCGGAGCCCGCGGAGTGCGAGCGGCTGGTCCGGGCCGCGCGCGACCTCTACGGCCCGGTCGATGTGCTCGTGAACAATGCCGCGCTGACCTACTACGTGCAGATCAAGGACTACCCGGTCAACAAGTGGATGCGCTCATGGGCGGTCAACTTCCACGCGCCCTTCCTCCTGAGCCAGCTCGTCCTCGCCGACATGATCCCGCGGCGGAGTGGCGTCATCGTCAACATCTCGTCGGGCTCCGCCATCGGGCCCGGACGTGGTCCCTATCCGGACGCGGGGCCGGGCGCCCGCGGCGGCACGTGCTACGGCGCGGAGAAGGCCGCCCTCGAGCGCTTCACCCAGGGGCTCGCCTCCGAGGTCTATCAATATGGGATCGCGGTCTCGTCCGTGGCGCCGTCCCAGGTCGTGCCCACGCCCGGCACCGTGCATCACCGGCTCGTGACGTCCATGGACGATCCGCGGGGCGAGCCGCCGCTTCTCATGGCCCAGGCGGCCCTCGTGCTCGCCACCGAGCCGCTCGACAAGACCACGGGCCGCGTCACCTACAGCCAGCCCCTCCTGCGCGAGTTCGGCTGGATCAAGGAAGCGCGCGGCCGCGGAGCGGACACCCGAGGCAGCGGCTACTCCGAAATCTAAGCGGAAACACTCAGCAGCGCCGGTCGTAAAATCGGGCGGGTGGCGTCGGGGGCGGGGCTGCGCAGCCGGCGGAGTGGGCCCTTCGCGAGTGCGCGCAGCCCGCAGGGCTGCGATTCACGAAGCGTAGGGTGGCGAAGCCGGCTGCGCAGCCCCGCCCCCGACGACAGGCCCCGCCCGCCTCGCGCACAGAAGAGCTAGTCTTTGGGCAGCCCGAGCACGCGCTCGCCGATGATGTTGCGCTGAATCTCGCTCGTGCCGCCCGCGATGGTGTACTGCCGGGCGCTGATGACGCGGTTGTACCAGCGCGGGCCGTCGGGCACCGCGTCGCTGGGGCGGTTGACCAGGACGTGGGCGCCCAGGAGCTCGCCCGCGAAGTCGGCCACCCGCACGCCGAGCTCGGAGCCGAAGAGCTTGAGGATGGAGCCTTCGGGCCCCGGCGGCTCGCCACGCAGCTGGCGCGTGATATTGCGGAGCCGCGTGTAGCGGAGACAGGTCGCGTCGATCCAGAGCTGGGCGAAGCGCTGGCGCACGAGGGGATCCTCCCAGGCGCGCCGGCCGTCGACGCGGAGCTGTCCCGCGAGCACCCGGAGCCGGTCGATCTGCTCCGTGTAGCTCCGCCCGCCTCCGGACTTGCGCTCGTACATGAGGGTGGTCATGGCGGGCTTCCAGCCCTCGTTCTGCCGCCCGATCAGGTTCGCCTTGGGCACCCGCACGTCGACGAAAAACACCTCGTTGAAGTGGCGGTGGCCGTTCATGAGCACCAGCGGTCGCACCGTGATGCCGGGCGTTTTCATGTCGACGAGGAGGTAGCTGATGCCCTTGTGCTTGGGAGCCTTCGGATCGCTGCGCACGAGCAGATAGATCCAGTCGGCGAAATGGGCCCCCGACGTCCAGACCTTTTGGCCGTTGACCACGAAGTGATCGCCTTGGTCGTCGGCGCGGGTGGCGAGGCTTGCCAGATCGGAGCCGGCTCCCGGCTCCGAGTATCCCTGGCACCAGATGTCCTCGCCGCTCATGATGCGCGGGAGATAGCGCCGCTTCTGCTCCTCCGTGCCCCATTCGATGATGGTCGGCCCCGCCATGTTCACGCCCGAGTAGCCGGGGAGCACAGGGGCGCGGGCCCGGAAGTACTCCTCGTCGAAGATGATCTGCTCCATCAGGGAAACGCCGCGCCCGCCGTACTGCGTGGGCCAGGAGATGCCGACCCACTTGGCGAGCGACATCCTCCGCTGCCAGGCCACACGCCGCTCGAAGGTGTGGCGATCCGGCGCCACGCGCTCATCGAACGGGTCGTCCACGCAGAGGTCGCGGGGCAGATGTTCTTCCAGCCAGCTCCGCACCTCGAGACGGAAGGCCTGCTGCTCGGGTGAATACTGAAAGTCCATGGGCTCTCTTCTAGCACCGGCGGGGCCGCGACTCAAGACGGCGTGCCCTGACGCTTGACGGGCCGCGGTCGGGCGGGCAAAGTGTCGCCGGGGAGTCCATATCCGAGAGGAGACCGCCACGCCATGATCGAGACGGCCACCGGCCCGAGCATCGAGCTACTCCTGGACATCAACGCGGCCTTCAACGCCCGCGACGTGGACCGGATCATGAGCTTCTTCGAAGAGGACGCGACCTTCCTCATGGCCCGCGGCCCCGAGCCGAGCGGCCGGCGCGTGCACGGCAAGGCGGCCATCCGCAAGGTTCTCGCGGACCGCTTCGAGGTCATCCGCGGCATGCGCTGGGATCACATCGAGCACTTCGTGGCGGGAAGCCGTGCGGTATCGGTATGGATGGTCACGGGCACGAGCGCGGATGGGGAAGCGCTGAACTACCAGGGCTGCGATATCTACGAGTTCCGCGGCGCCAAGATCCTCAACAAGGACACCTACTGGAAGATCGTCGAGCAGAAGGATCGGCTCTAGGAACGAAGGCGCCGGCCGCCACTGACCCGGCGGAGTAGGCGCGGTACCTACGTCACAACCGCGGTTGCTGGTTCCACCATCCGTGCGCGCTCATGCACCGCTGGAAGAGCCGATTCGCCTGGGTCTGCTCCGCCGTGGCGGGGCCCTTGAAGTAGGTGTTCGGATCGGGATTACCTTCCACGGCTCCCACGCGCGACTCGGAACCACAGGCGGCCAGGTCCTGGCTGAGCTCTTCGTCCGATGCGTTAGCCTTGCTCCAGAGCCGATACTTGTACCCGTAGAGGGAACACCCTGCGAGCAGCGAGACAAGCAGCAGCGCGCAGACAACGGGCCGTAGCACGAGCATGAGGCCCTCCCCTGGGGAATGCCGCATTGGCCGGGACATCATCACCTCGTCGATACCATACTGGGCGCGAGTCTATCAGATGCAGGGCCACCCACGGGCACACCGCGAAGCCCGGGATCCGCGGAGGGGAATTGGGCGTTACAATGGCTGCCTCGCGTGACGGGATGCGCGGGAGAGGTGCCACATGATCCAGAAAGCGATGCCGGGGAAGGTGGTCGTCGGGATTGCTCTCATGGTGGGGCTCGCCCTTGCCCTTGCCGTCCCCGCCGATGCGGGGAGGGGATTCGGGGGCGGGATTCGGATGGGCGGCGGCGGAGGCGGATTCAGCGGCACACGTGGGGGATCCGCGGCCGGCGGATTCCATGGCGGCCAGTTCCACCATGGGCAGAGCTTTCATGGGAAGAGCTTTCACGGCCACCGATGCTGCGTCAACGGCGCATTTTTCACCGGATTCGTCTTCGGCTCGTTTCCCGCACCCTATTACACCTATCCCTATCCCTACTACTGGGATCCTCCATACCCGTATCAATACGCGCCCCAGCTCGACGTCTCCATTCCGACAGCCCCCCCGCGGCCTCAGCTCGATCTGAGCTCCTCCATTCCACGTGAAGCCTGCTACGCGAGCGGCTGCTATCGTCTCCAGGGTGATGGCGTCACCGTCGCATACCAGTGGGTATGGGTGCCCGCTCCTCCTCCGCCTCCCGCGGTGATCCCCTATCCATCGGGCCGCTACGAGCTTCGTGGCCCTCCCGGTGGGAATGGGTCCCCAACTCCTCCTCGGGCGTGTCCGTGACACCGGCGGCGACCACGCCGTCGCCGAAGAGGATCGAGCCGGGCCCCGCGAGCGTGACCTTTCACGGCCTCTTCCGCTGGACCGATGAAGACGGTGTGACGCACTGGACGCAAGGCCTGGATGCCGTGCCGGAGCGGTACCGCCCGAAGGCGAAGCCCGGGGCCGCCGCGGGCGTGGAGGGGACCCTCTGATGCGGGCATTCGCGCTGGGCGCGATGCTCGCGACGGCGATCACCTTGGGCTCGAGTGCCGCCGCCTGCGCGCGAATGGAGCGGAGCAATGCGTCGCCATCGCTCTTGGTCCAGGGG